>Ga0207414_1000001_pt1 | contig 209457 bp, 174 predicted proteins | sample PonA231FremontCA_2_FD_187269 | JGI IMG/M metagenome (GOLD analysis project Ga0207414, IMG submission 187269) | Marine sediment microbial community from Fremont, CA, USA - Pond A23 Sediment 1 (SPAdes) | ecosystem: Environmental > Aquatic > Marine > Unclassified | place: USA: Fremont, California...
CCCGCCAGTATACGGGAAAGGGTGGGGAGGGGGCGCAGACGTTCACAAGATCCGGATGGCGGAGAATAAACCGGAGCGGGGGCAACGAGTTTTGCGTACATGGTAGGCGAATTCCGGAGCGCCCATGCTGCCGTGCACCAGTTCCCAAAGAGGTCCCTATGAGCGAGACCCGAATTGCTGTACAGCCCCCGGAATACTTTCCGCGCCTGTCGTACACGGCTCTAATTCAGCACGTGGATCACTTTATTCTCGCGGACACGTTCCCGTACCGTCGGGAATCGTTCCAGGACCGTAGCAAGGTCCGAAGTCCGCAGGGATGGCACTGGATCTCGATCCCAATTTTTGGCAAGCGGGACGGGGCTCTCCTTCAGGAGGTTGACATCAAGACGGGGGGGCGGTGGTGCGAAAAGCATTGGCGGTCGTTCCTGTATAATTACCGTTCGACGATGTACTTCGAGTTCTTTGAGGCGTCGTTCCGACCGTTTTTCGACCGCACCTGGAGGCAGCTCAGCGCTTGCACCTGTCGTTCCGTGGAGGTCACGGCCGAACTATATGACCTCCATACCTCTGTCACACGGGCCTCAGAGCTGGAGGGGACCCCCGACTCTCTCCCCGAAATCCTTCGGGCAACTACCGCGGATATTCTCGTGGTCCCCGATACGTGTACCATCGATCGAATCTGCGAATCCGTTGACCTACAACGAGTTACATACAAACACCCCACGTATCGACAGAACTTTGAAGGATTTGAGCCAGGCATGGCTGCGGTCGACCTTGTGTTCAACTACGGGCAGGAGGCGCAGCGTATGCTTGCTGGGGGCGTGGAACCCGATCCGTACGCATCCGCCGACTCCTCCCGCACGGAATAATCAACGGGTGATTCGTTGATGTTCGGCCCGGTTTCGTCGTAGGTTCTATCTCCGTCCACATCCTTTTGCGCGCTCAGCCCTCCCTTGTCTATGATTCTCCCCGACCACCATATCCGAACGCTCGCCACCAAGCAAGACATGATTGAACCCTTCGTAAACGGCCAAGTGCGGGAGGAGGTGGTCAGTTATGGACTGAGTTCGTTTGGGTACGACATGCGAGTCGCGGGTGAATTCCGGGTCTTCACGCCCAACATCTACAACAGCGTAGTAGACCCGAAGCGCATTGATGAACGGGCGCTGGTGGAGTACGACGTGGAAGACCACATCCTCATTCCGCCCAACTCGTACGTGCTCGGCCGGTCCATCGAATACTTTAGCATGCCAGACGACGTGCTGGGGCTCGTCTTGGGAAAGTCGACCTACGCCCGCTCTGGCATCATTGTGAATGTGACGCCCTTAGAACCTGGATGGGAAGGACACGTCACCATTGAAATTGGCAATGGGACCCCCCTCCCCGCAAAGGTGTACGCGGAAGAAGGTATTGCACAGGTCGTTTTTCTGCGGGGAGAGACGCCGGAGATCTCGTACGATGAAAAAGAAGGTAAGTACCAACGGCAGGAGGGGATTACGCTTCCTCGCCTGTAGTACAGGGTGCGGCTTCCTGGGCCTCGTCCCCCTATCGAATTTGGTTTTCGACGCGTTATGCCCTCCTCCGACGACACGACCTCTTCCCGCTCCTGGCGGCGGTGGATTGCGGCCGTCGTGTTCCTAGCATTCTTCGGGGTCTTGATTTGGAAGGTTATCAACCCGTACCGCGGGGAGCGCTTCGAAAAGGTCCCTCATGGCAGTCACGTTCACTTCGTACCAAGGGACCGCAATCCGGACGCCCCCATTAGCCGGTTTCCCACCCAAAAGCCAGCCAAGGACGAGCGCATCACGCCCGACGGAGACGTGGTTCCCCTGCGCGCCACCGACTCAATGCCATAAGCGTCCGGTCTCTACTCGGTACCGAGGTGAATGCCTTCCTCGGCCAGCTGCTCCGTGATTTCATCGACGACCTGGGTCTGGTCCTCCTCAAGGGGGGCCAAGGGCGGACGCACGGTCTCCCATGCGGGCATGTCCGACTCCCGGGCGAGTAGATGCTTCAAGGCCGGAATCGTGGGCACGGACGCAAAGGCAGCCCGGAGGCGACGCAGTCGGTCCTGGAGGGCAGTCGGGACACCTCCGTCTCGCCACACCCGCACCACCTTTGCGGCCAGCGGCGCTGTGACGTTCACCGTCGCGGAGATGCATCCGGCTCCCCCTGCGTCTAGTACCGGCAGCAAGAGGCGCTCGGTACCCGAGAAGACCTGAAGCTCCGAAAAATCCCGGCACAGGGCTTCGGTATGGTCCCATTCACCGCTCGAATCCTTGATGCCTGCAATCTGATCGTCGTATTTCTCCTGCAGGCGTTGGATGAGCGTGAACGGAATGGGGACCCCGGACAACTCGGGGAAATGATAAAAATAAAGTCGGAGATCCGCGTCTCCTACGTCCTGCACGAGGCGGTCGTAGAAGCGGTAGAGGCCCTCCGGCGGGACCTGACGAAAGTGTGGGGGGGGCAGTACAAGTACGCCCCCGATGCCGTGGTGCGAGGCCGCCCGGGTGAGCTGGACGGCGTCGGGAAGAGCCGTAGCCCCGGTGCCCACCAGTAATCGCTCCGGGGGGATCCCGGTCGACAGGAGCGTGTCGAGCACGTCGATGCGCTCTGAGACGCTGAGCGACAGGCCTTCTCCGGTGGTTCCGAAGAGCAACACCCCGTCGCAGCCATTAGCGAGGAGCCACTGTACGTGACGCGCAAACGTGTCGTGGGCGACCGTCAGATCGGGATGGAATGGGGTAAGGCCGGCGGCGACGACGCCGTCCGGGAATCGAGTATGCATGAGGCGGTGGAAGGGACGACAAAGAGAATCAGCGAGCGGTGCCCCGGACCTGCAGAAGGCCTATCCCAGAGCCACGTCCATAACCATCATAATGGCGAACCCGCCCATCACGCCCAGGGTGGCCAGGTCGGTGTTGTCGTGGCGTTGCGACTCCGGGATGAGTTCCTCGACCACGACGTAAATCATTGCGCCGGCCGCGAACGAGAGGGCATACGGGAGAAGGGGGCGCACAGTGAGAACCGCGGCGGCCCCGAGGCCCGCCGCCACTGGCTCTACGACGCCGGACAATTGTCCATACCAGAAACTGGTGGGCGCCGACACGCCCTCGCCCCGCAGCGGCAAGGCCACGGCGATCCCCTCGGGAAAGTTCTGGAGCCCAATGCCCAGCGCAAGTGTGAGGGCCCCTGCCAGGGTGGCCCCGGCGGCCATGTCCAACTCAATTGCGGCCGCCCCGAAGGACACCCCCACGGCCAGTCCCTCCGGAATGTTGTGTAGCGTGATCGCGAGTACCAACAAGGTGGCCCGGCGCCACGACGTGGACAGCCCTTCGGCCTCCGACCGACGGGCGCCGGGGTGGAGGTGGGGGAGAAGCGCATCGGCGCCTCGCAAGAAGATGCCGCCGAGCAAAAAGCCCACCGTGGGGGGAATCCAGATCGTAATGCCTTGCGCGGCCGCCATATCGATCGACGGGGCGAGTAGCGACCAGAAACTGGCCGCCATCATCACACCGGCCGCAAATCCCATCATCGCGTCTAGGAGCCGCTGGTTCACGCGACGCGTCAAGAAGACGACGGCTGCGCCCAAAGCGGTCACCGACCAGGTAAATCCCCCGGCCAGGAGTGACTGAACGATGGGAGACAGGGTTTCGAACCAGGGGCCGAGATCGGCGAGCATATTTCTAGGGGGCTGTTGAGCCGCCCGCTCGGTCGAGCCCGGCACTCATGAGACCAGAGTGCGTGGCGCATTGAGCGCACCGGGCGCTTGAGGGGGGCAAATGAAGCAGCGTGAACGGACAGTATCGGAGTGCGCACGCAAAAAAGACAGGCCCGGTCCCCCGTTGCGTGTTGCCCGCACGTGCCGAATCGCTCCAGAGGCCCCGCGGCCCCACGCAACTTCCGGCGACCCCGATTGTATCAACCGTCGCTTTCTGATGGGGCGCGGTCGCGCCCTCCGGCACGTTCGTTTTTCCGGTCACACCCCGCTCCGATCGATCTTCATGAGCTCCTCTCTTCCCGACGGCGAGTACCTCCTCACAGACGTGCGGTGGCGACGCAAAGATCGAGACGAAGCGGCTCGGCCGCTACACGGCTTCACGACGGGCCACCTTGTTGTGGATGGCGGCAGTGCACAGGCCGAGGCGCGCTTCAACGATCAGTTTCTCTCCAATCGGCTCAGTGATTTGGACGAAGACGGCGTCCCAATTCAACTCACTGTTGAAGTCCTCGAGACGGAGGACACGTACACACTCTCGTGTTCAGCACCCACGCTGGTCCGAGCAGGCGCGTCCTACCGACTGGAAGCCGAAGGGGAGTTCACGGAACTTGGGGAGGCGCCCTCCCTGTGACGGACCGAGGAGAGGTCTGCCCGGACATCCACGGTCCTACTGGTGACGGAAGTTGGGAGGCGAGGCCGGTTCGTTATCGAGAATCGATTCGATCTGGGCCTCCACGTCCGCATCGATGCGGTCCACCACATCGAGGGCCTGCATGTTTTCTTCCACTTGGGCCGGCTTGGACGCACCGGTGATCACCGTGCTCACGTCGTCGTTCAGCAGGCACCACGCCAGAGCAAGCTGGGCCGTAGTGCAGTCCAAGTCCTTAGCTACGTCTGTGAGCTGTCGGACCGTATCGAGCCGCTCCTCGATGAGTACCTGATCCTGGAGCCATTCATAGCCTTCCGTGGCGAGGCGACTGCCTTCGGGGATACCGTCGTTGTACTTGCCCGTGAGAAGGCCGCTGGCGAGCGGGCTCCAGATGGTAGTTCCCAGGCCGATGTCGTCGTAGAGCGGCGCGTATTCGCGTTCCACTCGCGTTCGGTGAAACATGTTGTACTGGGGTTGCTCCATGGTGGGCGGCACGAGGTGTTCACGACGGGCTACGGCGTGGGCGTGCCGAATTTGCTCGGCGCTCCATTCGCTCGTGCCCCAGTAGAAGGCGTACCCGTTTTCGACTAGGTAGCTCATGGCCCGTACCGTCTCTTCGATCGGGGTTTCGAGGTCCGGGCGGTGGCAAAACACGAGGTCAACGTAGTCCATCTGCAGGCGCTCTAGTGCGGCAGTGGTGCCCTCCACCACATGTTTGCGGGAGAGGCCGCGGTCGTTGGGACCGTCGCCGCCCCAAAAGATCTTGGTCGACACGACCAAGTCGCTCCGATCCCATCCTTTGTCCTGGACGATACGGCCCATCATACGCTCGGACTGTCCTCCCGAGTAGGCCTCCGCGTTGTCGAAGAAGTTCACGCCATGGTCGTAGGCGATCTGCATGCACTCGGCGGCACGATCGGTGTCGATTTGGTCCCCGAAAGTGACCCACGAGCCATACGAAAGTGCGGAAACTTTAAGACCGGATGTGCCGAGGTGACGGTATTTCATAAAAGGCAAATCTGAAAAGAGGAATAGTGCGTTGTGAGATGCGGGCCGAAGGCCTAACAAAACAACCCGTGGATTCCAACGGAGAAGTGTCTGAATCGTGTCCCGTAGTTGGGGATCGGAGGTGAAATCTGGCAGAGGTCAACCCGTCGGAGGTCCCGCGCCGGGAGCCGGGCTGGGCTGGTTGGACTACCCGCGATCCGGGCACCGATGCGAAGGTCGTTCGGGGCGAGCCGCTCGTCCTCGGGCGATGGACTGGTTTTTGCGCATTTGAAAGCCCTGCGCAGAGCACGCAACGACTTCTGTCCGATGGATCGAGTCCGCCGTGTCTTACGGGTGCCGATTGCGACGCACCTCCTGGCCTGGGTAGCCTCTCTTCAGGGCGGGCGCTGCGCCGTGCTCCTGCCCGCGCAGTGGTGGGCCTTGTCTGTTCCGGACGTCGTACTGAATCAGGTTGAGGCCCTCGGCATCCTTGCGATCGGCTGGGGGATGGGGGTTACCGGGTGGCTCGTAAGTGGACATCAGGCCGTGGCGTGCTTTCTTGTGAAGCTTCCCCGCGCCTGGATGCTTCGGCGCCGAAACGTGCTTACAAGCGCTGTACCGATCCTGAAGTACATTTTTGCCGGGGGACTCCTGCTTGGCCTCGGCGGCCTGCTCGCGCATCAGGTCTGGGGGCTGTGGACGCAGGCGTACGACATCGGCCTTCTATTAGGGGCAGGGACCGGTCTTGTGCATTCCGTCGTCAGAATGCGGACGCTGGACCGGCCGATTGACTTCTTGGAGGCCAATCAGCGCTACGTGAATGAGGAGGAGACCCCGCTCTTCTCAGAGTACAGTCCCTAGTCCTCAGGTGGCGCTTCCGCCAGTTGCTGGAGACGGCCCGATTGAAATTTCTCAGGGAGGCAGTCAGTGGAGCCGTCACTCTACTGGTGGGGATACGATGTTATTTCACTGCCAGCGGCGCATCGGTCCCCGCGGCCTCTCCCCAGATCTCCCGCAGTCTTGCATCCCGTCCACAACCGGCCCGGTAGTTCTTGTACTCCTGCGGGTTCTTTTTGTAGTAGTTCTGGTGATACTGCTCGGCGGCATAGAAGGCATCGAGGGGATGGACCTCGACCGCAATCTCCTGGTCGAACTGGTCCGCTACGGCCGCACGGGATTCTTGGGCCAGGTTGTGCTGGTGGGCGGTGTGGGCGAAGATCGCTGGGCGGTACTGCGAGCCCCGATCACAAAACTGTCCACCGCCGTCGAAGGGGTCCACGTTGTGCCAGTAGATGCGGAGCAGCCGTTCATACGACACTTTCGTTGAGTCATACACCACCTGTACCACCTCGGTGTGCGAGGTCGTCCCCATCGCAACCTCGCGATATGACGGGTCGACCTCCGTGCCCCCGGCGAATCCTGAGGTTGTAGAAGCCACGCCCTCAATCTTGTCGTAGGGGGGCTCCATGCACCAGAAACATCCGCCCGCGAAGGTGGCCGTGTCGCTTACGGCGGCTGGAAGATCGGAAGCGGGCGACTCTGTGGCAGCGTCAGGATTTCCGGGCGAGTACAAAAGGACGCTGCCCGCGATGAGCCCGAGGAGCAACGCCCCAAAAATCCAAGGAGAGCGGAGGGAGGTGTGCATGGCGGTCAGGTGATTGGTGATCCCTGGCAGTATAGGCGGTGCAGTGGAAGCCCCTTGTAGTGCCGGAGCCACTTTATAATCTCAATTTTGAGAGCGGATATTGTCTGGTACGCAACGGCGATCTGTAAATTCCTACGTCTACGAGAACGGCCAAATTGTTACACGCTCGTTTCCACTCGATGTGCGGCCGATCCAGGACACAGAAAATCGCGGATAGTGGGCCGCTCAATCCTACCGATGGGGATGTTCGCCTCCGGAACATACGACTTTCCGTCTTCGGAGGAGGCGCGTCGAGAGCGAAGAGGCTTATCTTCGTACTCCCGTTGGTCCCCAGTGAAGAGAAAGGCCAGTGGTCCCATTTCACTCCCACATGATTATTTCGAGGTATACCCGATGGCCAAAGTAGGAGAAAAAGTCAAAACTGTCGTCGACATTGCAACGAACGACGAGAATTTTTCGATGCTCGTTAAGGCGCTCAAAACCGCAGGATTGGTCGACACCCTGAAGGGGGATGGTCCCTTCACGATTTTTGCCCCGACGAACAGGGCCTTCGAGCGACTCCCGGAGAAAAAGCGGGAAGACCTGTTCAAGGCGAAAAACAAGGCTCGCCTTGCCGACATCCTGAAGCATCACGTCGTAAGTGGTCGGCGGATGGCGAAGGACATCACCGAGCGCTCATCGATCTCGCCGATGAAAGGCGGTTCACTTCGTGTCGAAAAGGAGGGGACTCGCGTGAAAGTCGGCGACGCCACGATCCAGAAATCAGATCTGGAGGCGCAAAACGGTGTGGTTCACGTGATTAACCGCGTCCTCATGCCGTAGTGGACCGGTTTTTTGCATTTAAATGGGGCACGGGTCCTTGGGTACGTAGGTTGTACCCTTGGGCCCATGCCCCGTTGTTGTTTGGGGCTGATCTACAGGGCGCCCCGTTCGGATTCGAGCCGGAGCGTGCCGTCCTCGAAGGCCGCAGCCCGAAAGTAGCTGCAGTTCCCTCGCGGCGGATCGTCGTACTGGGCGGTGTGGAGCACTATGAGTCCCGCCTGTGTGCTGCTTAGCTCCTCGATCGCGTCGTCGATGTAGAGGGGAATCATAATCTCGTCCATTGCTGACTGTAGATGATCCAACGCGTCGCCATGCTGTGTGCGGGCCTCCGGCGGGCGACGGTCCTCTACCGTCAGATCGTTTCCGTTCGCCCGAAGGGCGCAGAGCATCGTGACCTTGGTGAACGACGAGGAGGCAATAGTGACGGTATGCACCGTTTCCACTGCGGTCCGGGCCGGTGCGCCGGAGAGATCGTGGACAGTGTCCGGGCCCACCAAATGCACCGTTGGGGAGTCCGCATCGATCATGATATACGGCGGGGTGTCGGGGGCGGTGTCGGACGGGGTCCACGTGCCGTCCTGGGGCGTGTAGTAGGTCATGGTGTTTAGGGAAGGGGGAAGATGGGGGTTATCGAGCGCCGTAGGTGTGCTCTGAGCGCTCTTCTACTCGGTCGGTAGCCGGGGGCGGGGTGGGGGCAAGATCGCTGATTGCAGCCCGAAGATCCTCGGACATATCAATCTCCAGCGCGCCAAGCGAGTCTGCGAGTTGCTCGGGCGTCCGGGCGCCGATGATGGGGGCCGTAACGGTGGGGTGATGCGCCACCCAAGCTACCGCCAGCGCCACAGGGTCGTATCCGTGATCGCTTGCGAAGGTCGCAAACCGATCGGCCACCTCGTAGTGGACCTTAGCGCCGTAGCGGGTTTGGTACATGGGGTTCTCCACGAGCCGTCCGTCGTCAGGGCGGTGGCCCACGCCGTACTTGCCGGTAAGCAGGCCGCCGCCCAGGGGACTATACGACAGCACCCCGAGGTTTTCACTCGCGGCCAGGGGCAGTAGCTCAACCTCCGCCTGTCGCTTCGTCAGGTTGTACATGGGCTGGAGCACGTGGAATGGCGTCCATCCTTCGGCCCGTTGCCGACCGAGTGCCTTCATGGCCTGCCACGCCGCGAAGTTGGAGGCGCCCAGGTAGAGCACTTTGCCCTGCCGCACTAGGTCGTCAAGGGCGCGGAGGGTTTCGTCGAGGGCCGTCTTCGCGTCGAAGCGGTGCACGAATAGCACGTCGATCCGATCGGTGCCGAGCCGCCGTAGGCTGTTTTCCACGGCCCGCACCAGGTGGTAGCGGCTTGCCCCGCGGGCATTGGGATCATCGCCGGTGGGGAAGTACGCCTTGGTGGTAAGCACGACTTCATCCCGACAGTCGGCCACGAGGTCGCCGAGAATCTCCTCGGAGCGGCCATTTGCGTACACGTCTGCGCAGTCGAACACGTTGATGCCGGCCTCCCGACAGCGCCGAAAGAGTGCCGCCGAGGTGTCGGGATCTGCAGGGTTGCCGAAGGTCATGGTACCCATGCACAAGGGGGACACTTTGACACCGGTGTCGCCGAGATATCGATGGGAAGGAAGAGCCATAGCGGGGCTTGGTGCGGGAAAAATGGTCGTGGTGGAGGAATCACTCGGCGTCGAGGTAGTGGCGGGTGAGCAGCGGGGTAAGGGACGGCAGCGGCACCTGGGCGAAGTTGTGTCGCGTACCGGGGAGGATGGTGAGGCGTGCGTTGTCGAGACGCCGATGAAGCGCGAGCGCATCGTCGAGTTCAAACAGGGGGTCTCGGTCCATCGCCGCGACGAGCGTGGGTGCGGTGAGGGTCGGAAACGCGTCCGCCAGGGTCGCAGAGGCGGCCGGAAGCGTGTCCACAAAGGCCTGGAGGCGACGCAGGAGGCGGGCCGTATTTGCATGTCGGGAGTGCAGCTGTTCGGCCCGGCCTGGGGCCTGTTCCTTGAGGGTGTCAAGGGCCAGGCGTTGTTTCATTTGCGCGGCCTGGGCCTCCGTCCAGTCCACTGTGGTCTGGAGGACAGCCAAGCGTCGCACCCGGTCCGGGGTCTCGGCTGCCAGGTGCAGGGCCACGCCGCCCCCGAGGGAGAAGCCAAAGACGTGCGCATCGCGAAGATCGAGCGCATCCAACACAGTGCGGACGTCCGCTGCGAAGAGGTCGAGGGCAAATGCCCCGTCCGGCATCGCCGATGCCCCGTGCCCGCTCAGGTCGACCCCCACCACGTGGAAGGAGGATTCAAGCCGCCGAATGAGAGGCGCCATCTCGTGGCGCGTGGTACCGGCGGCGCCGTGCAGCACCAGCAGCGGCGGACAGTTGTCTGGCCCCCGTTCGTAAACCGACAAGTGGTCGTTGTGTCGGGGGATACGGGTGGGGGACCAGTCGGGCGTCTGCGACGCACAAAACTCCACGAGCACGCCATGGGTCTGTTGGGGGTGCACGAAGACAACCGCCTTGTCGTCGGCCCCAGTCTGTGGGGTCTCGCTCAGCAGTTCGAAGCCCGCGTCTCGCAGCCGCGCCATGGTGGCCTCCAGGTCCGACACCGCGAAGGCTACGTGGTGGAGGCCCTCGCCTCGACGGTCCAAGAATTTCTGGATCGGAGACTCGGTCCCCAGTGCCTCCAGAAACTCCAGCTTCGTGGTCTCTGCGTCCAGGAAGTGCGTACGAACCTGTTGGGAGGACACCGTTTCAGACTTATAGGGCTCTCTCCCAAGAAGCTTCTCGAAGGTCTCTACTACGGTCGCGACCTCGTCGACGGCCAGGCCGATGTGTTCGACGTGCATGAGCTGTACGATGGGGTGCGAAGGAAACGTGCGGGACAATTCGCCGGGGCGAACGGCGAGGCAAAATCAGGGCAAAGGGCGAACCTGAGCCCGGCGTCCGATGTTGGACCTTCTACCATGACCAGGACCCCCACGTCCCAGAACGATGCCACCCCCGCGACCCGGGGGGCCGCGCGTCGGGCCATGACGGCAAGCCTGCTCGTATCGGTCCTAATGCTAGTGGGCAAGCTCACGGCGGCCGTCCTCACGGGCAGCACCGCCATCTACTCCGACGCAGCGGAATCGGTCATTCACCTCTTTGCTACCGGCTTTGCGGGCTTCAGTCTCTGGTACGCAACCACGCCCCCGGACCCAGAGCATCCGTACGGCCACGGAAAAGTCGCGTACTTTGCCTCCGCCGTAGAGGGCGCTCTCATCCTCGCAGCCGCTGTGGGCATTGCGTGGATGGCGGTACACGACCTGATGACGGGAACCCAATTGCGTGATCTCGACACTGGGCTTTTCCTGCTTGGCGGTCTCACAGTTGTGAACTTTGCCCTGGGGCGCTACCTCATTCGCACCGGGCGTCGCACCAACAGCCTCGTCCTGGTGTCGAACGGGCAGCATGTGATGACGGACATGTGGACGAGCCTTGGCGTGCTCGTGGGAGTAGGGCTCGTCTGGGGCACCGGTATCGCCTGGCTAGACCCCGTCGTAGGGCTTCTCGTGGCCGTCAACATTCTTTGGACCGCCACCAGTCTGCTCCGTCGCTCGGTCTACGGGCTCATGGACGAGGCCGACCCGGACGCCACGCAGGCATTGCTCGATGAGCTAGCCAACGCGAAGACAGATGGAACCATCGCAGAATTTCATCAGGTGCGGCACCGTCGCTCCGGCGACCAAGTGTGGGTGGAATACCACCTCATGTTTCCGGGCGACATGACCATCGAAGAGGCCCACGCCCGCTCTCACGACGTGGAGGACCAGGTGGATGCCCTCTTTCCGGACGACGAGGTACACGTGACGGCCCACCTAGAGCCCCGTCGTCACGACGACAACCATCCTGAGGACCATCGTGAACCGGCCGATCCGCTCCGCGATGTCTTTTCGGGGTAGGGGGCGTAGGAGAGGGAGGGACGCATCGCGCCCATCCCTTCATCCCGCCCCCCATGGGAGCATTACCCAATTTTGCCGGCGTCGCGGAGGCGTTCCAGATCCTCGAGGTTGCTGTGGACGTGCTCAGCGGAGGTTTCAAACTGCGCCTGCTCGTCCTCGGTCAGCTCCACCTCAATGATCTCCTCGACCCCGTCGGCCCCCAGCTTCACGGGCACGCCGATGAAGAGGTCTTCCACGCCGTACTCGCCGTCGCAGTACGCCGCGGCGGGGAGGATGCGCTTGTTGTCCTTGATGATGGCCTCCGTCATTTCGGCCGCCGCCGCGCCAGGGGCGTACCAAGCCGAGGTGCCCATCAGGTCAACGATCTCGCCACCGCCGCCCTTGGTCCGCTCCACGATGTCGTGGATCGTGTCGTCGTCGAGCCACTGCGGGAGCGGGATGCCGCCGATGGTCGTGTAGCGCGGGAGGGGCACCATTGTGTCGCCGTGGCCGCCCATGAGGAGCGCCTGGATGTCGCGCACCGACACATCCAGTTCCTCGGCGATGAAGGACCGGTAGCGCGCCGTGTCGAGGACGCCGGCCATGCCCATTACGCGATTTGAGGGAAAGCCGCTAGCCTCGTACGCGACGTAGGTCATCACGTCAAGTGGGTTGGCCACCACAATGATGGTGCTGTCCGGGCTGCCGTCGACGAACTGCTCCGTCACGCCGCCCACGATCTCCGTGTTTTTCGCCAGCAGGTCGTCGCGGCTCATGCCGGGACTGCGCGGCAGGCCGGCGGTAATGATGCAGACCTCCGAGTCTTCGGTTGGGCCGTAGTCGTTCGTGCCGGTCACGGTGGTGTCGAAGCCGTGGACCGGGCTCGACTCCATCATGTCGAGGCCCTTGCCCTGCGGCATGCCTTCCTTGATGTCGACCATCACGACCTCGTGGACCATGTCTTTCTGGGCGACACAGTCCGCGACGGTCGCGCCCACGTTGCCGGCGCCAATTACAGTTACTTTCATGGGTATCTGAGGGGATATGAGCAGGATGTAGCGACGCGAAAGTGCATCCCTCAAACAAGGAAAATGTGGGGTGCCCTGCCAGCAATATTATGCGAAAAGTGTCAAGGTTGGGGGGTTGCCTATCAGCCTGGCTCATTCGTTCGTCGGCAGGCCGTCCCGGTCCGCCCGGACTGGGGCGGACGAGGCCTCGTCCGGCGTCTTTGTCGTGTCTGCCGCGGCGGCGGGCGCGCTCTTAGATGAGGGCTCCGAGGAGGCGTCGTCGTCCAAAAACGCCAGGAGGGGACGCAGGCCCGCACCCTGATATAGCACGGCCACGCCGCCGGACAGGGTGTAAAAGACGAGCTGTGCCCCGTGGGTGAGCACGGCATAGGTGAGCGCTTCGGCCGCCGGCACGCCGTAGAGGTGGACCAGTGCCTGCTCGGTGATGTAGTGGTACGAGCCGATGCCCCCGGGGGACGGCACCAGGATGCCCAGGGCACCGATGGCCATGAGCGCCCACGCATCGAGGATGCCGATGCCGTAGGGCTCTGCCAGGTGGAGCATGCGGAAAGGAAGGTAGGCCATGAGTAGATACCCGCCCCACATCCCCACTGTCGACACGAAGATCCCGATCCGCCGCGGGGAGTGGAGAAGTGTTCCCATCCCTTCGTTGAATGACAGGAGGGCGGGCTTGAGGCGGTTTCTCCACGTCCGACCCAGCCACGAATCCTCGCGTCGCAGGAGTCCCCGAACGCCCAGGAAGAACACCGTGCCCACCAGCACTATGCCTACGACAACGCCCACCACCCATCCGGTCGGGATGGATTGCAGACGGGCCCAGGCCGGCGCAAAGAACTGCGTTTGAAGCACGTCGAGACGCTGGAAGAGTAGGCCCACGGTGCTCAACAGTGCAACGCCCAGGACGGCCGTATCAAAAATTCGCTCCGACACCACCGTCCCAAACAGGCTACTAAATCGGTAGTCGGTCCGGGCCGAGAGGTTGGCCGTGCGGGCGACCTCGCCCATCCGGGGGGCGGCGTAGTTGACCATGTATCCGATCATGACGGAGGAGAACGACGCCTCCAACATGCGCCCCGTGGAAAGCCGGTCGTCTTCACAGCCCTTGGGTGGGGGGAGCGCCTCCACCAGGATTTGCCATCGCCAGGCCCGCAGAAGGTTGCTGCCAAGAATCAAGGCGATCAACGGCAGGAGATAGCGGTAGTCGGCCTCCGAGAACGCAGCCCAAATGTTACTGAGATCGACGCCGTATAAAGCCAAGCCGAGCAGTGCGCCGGCCAGGACGAAACTGCCAATTTGAAAGAGTCGGCGTCGAGTCACCAGGCGTGTGGGGCTGAGTGTAGAAGGCAAAACGCTACTGCGACGCGGTCTGGCGTAGGTCGACCACTTCGATTTCAGGGGGCGCTGAGAAGGTGAACGGCGACCCCTCGAATGTCGGATTTACCGTGATGTTGTTCAGGCGGAGGTCTAAGGTAGAGCCGTTGCGGTCGGTGGCGCGGAGCCGTGTCACGATCTGATCGGACTGTCGCACCCAGAGAGTGGCTTGGCGGAAGCGGGCGGCCTCGGTGGTTGCAGTGAGGGCGAAAACGTGATGGGGAATGCCCCGGCGCTGTACTGAGCGGGTCTCGGCTACGTCATATTTCGTCGACGCGGTGGCGAGGAATGTCTGTGGTGTTAGGGTCGACGCGTCTGTGTCCGCGTCGTTGACCACTACCTGGCTGTCGGCTGGGGAGTAGATCCACGTGGTCGTATCGTTGGCCACGACGGTCTGAGAGGGCGTCTCGACACGGTACTGATTACCAGCCAGCAGTACGCGGCCGTTCATGCGGGTGGAGTCGCTGGCAAACTCCGACGCGCTAACCTGTGTGAAGGTGGCGCGGAGGCTAGTCAGACGGTCGTACCGGGCTTGCAGTGCGTCCAACGACGGCGCGTCCTGGGCCTTTGTGGGAGTGGCAAGTCCCAGTCCCACGAGAAGCCCAAGGAAAAAGAGGCGACGGAGCATTGGTGAGTGGTGAATGGTGGGAGCGTGACGCGGCATGAACGTAACGACGGACGCAGCGAATTATGGTGGTGGCACGATCGGGGCATAAAAATTTGACGTGCATGGCCATCACCTCACGCGCTGAGCGGATAGGTGGCCCGGGGCTCGTGTCGGGCGCCATTGGGTGTCAAGGTGCTTTCGTACAGTACAATCTGATCGGCCCGGAACGCAGGCAGCGATATTTCGTCGTGCGTCTGAAGGAAGGCGTGAACTGCTTCGGGGTCCGGGTTGTCCAGTCGTCCAAGGGTAATGTGGGGACGATAGTCTCGGTCTTCGGGGGCAAGGTCTTCGGCCTCGAGGGCATCACTCACCGCGTCGTGAAGGGCGATGATCGAGTCGGTGGGTTCCAGACCCACCATTAGCACGCGAGGGGTGCGGCGGGACGGCAACACGTCGAGGCCGTAGGGGACGCACCATCCCCTAGGTCCGTTGATGGCCCGCAGGGTGTCCTCAAATCGGCGGGCCTGGGGAAGGTCCACGTCGCCAATAAAACGGAGGGTGACGTGAAACTGATCAGGGTTGGTCCACCGCATCGGCAATGACGGGGCGTTCTGGAGGGTAGATAGGGCGGTACGAAGATCGTCGGGCGGATCGAGCGCTGTGAAGAGCCGCATGGGGAACCGAGGGCTGCTGAGCGTCAGCGCCTGAGGGAAACCGGAGGCGACAGGGAAGGTTCAGGAGATCCGCCGGACCCTTCCCGACACGTTTTTGCCATGCATCTCCAAAAAATCATCTCTGGTGGCCAGACTGGGGTGGATCGCGCCGCACTCGACGCAGCCCGTCATTACGACGTGCCCGTGGGGGGATGGTGCCCGCGAGGCCGGCGCGCCGAAGACGGTCCCATTCCCGAGCAGTACCCTCTCCGCGAGACGCCGTCCGACGAGTACGCGCAGCGCACCGCCTGGAACGTCCGCGACAGCGACGGGACGCTCATCATTGCGCCGGCCCCGCTGACTGGCGGCACGGCCCACACCCGAAGCGAAGCGGAGGCCCAGGAACGTCCGGTGCTGCACGTTCGCCCCAGCGACCCCGTCCCGGTACCGATGATTCGGGCCTGGGGCAGCGAAAACGACATTCAGGTGCTAAACGTGGCCGGGCCGCGGGCCAGTGAGGAGCCGGGCATCTACGACCAGGCGCGGGCACTCATAGAGGCGTTGCTCGCGGCACACTCCAAGACATCGCGTGCCGATTCGTAATGGAGAGATACCTGCTCGCTGTGGGTGCGGGATTAGCCGGAGTCTGGTTCGTCCTCGGTGTTCGACGGGTGACGCCGGTGCCGTTGTGCGAAGAGATCTTCCCCGTCTTCCACACGCCCGGCGGCCGACCAAAGTAGCAGTACGCCGACCCCGGTGGCGAACACTACGAACAGCGTAAAGGCCGGCCAGATAGGGGCGTCGAATCCAAACTGACTCGCACGGGCCTCGGGGTAGCGAACCCACTTGTCGAGTCCCCAGGCCGCCATTGAACCCCCAATGGCGGCAAACACCACGGCGGCAGTCTTGAGCAGGCGCGCCTGGGTGGTGGATCGATCACTCGGTGGCGACATGGCGACTGGTCCATTCTTCGGAGGGTGGGCGAACCGGGAGTCCAGCGTCGCGGAGGTACTCCTTCGCCTCGCCCACGGTGTATTCGCGGAAATGAAAGATCGACGCCGCGAGAACGGCGCTGGCGCGGCCCTGCACCAGCCCCTCGCGTAGGTGTTCGAGTGTACCTGCCCCGCCGGAGGCAATGACCGGAATCTGCACCGCGTCGGTGACGGCCCGTAGCAGGTCGAGGTCGTAGCCGTCCTTGGTCCCGTCCCGATCCATGGAGGTGAGCAGAATCTCGCCCGCCCCCCGCGCTTCGGCCTCCGCGGCCCACTGCACCGCGTCGCGGCCCGTGTGCTTGCGGCCGCCATGAATCACGACCTCCCACCCCCCCTCGTCCTCGCGCCGTTTCGCATCGATGGCCACCACGATGCACTGGTTGCCAAAAGCGTCGGCGCCGCGGGCAATAAGGCTCGGGTCCTTCACCGCGGCGGAGTTGATGGCCACCTTGTCGGCCCCCGCGTGCAACATCGCTCGCATATCGTCGACCGAGCGGAGGCCGCCGCCTACGGTGAGAGGAATGAACACCTGATCCGCCGTGCGGCGCACCACGTCGTGCATGATGTCGCGCTCCTCGTGGGTGGCAGTGATGTCCAAGAACACCAGCTCGTCGGCCCCGGCCGCGTCGTAGGTCTGGGCCTGCTCCACCGGATCGCCCGCGTCGCGAATGTCCACGAAGTTGATGCCCTTTACGACGCGTCCTTCGTCGACATCAAGGCAGGGGATGATGCGTTTGGCGAGGGGCATGGTGTTGGAGAGAGGAAGGGGATAAGGAGAACAGGCGGGCACCAGCGGTCCCGAAATCAGCGGAGGGACGCTGTCGAAAACGTGTCGAGGTCCACGTTTTCCTTGTCCTGCCACGCCCAAAACTGCTGGCAGGGGAAGCGGTTCTCGTAGAGCGCCGTGCCCACAATGACCGAGTCGACGCCGTAGGGCTCGAGGGTTTGAACATCGAGAAGATCGTTGTGCTCGCCCACACCGCCCGAGGCCGTAATCTTAGCCGCCGACAACTGTTGGCCCAGCGTGCGGTAGGCCGCAATATTGGGGCCTTCGAGCGTCCCGTCGCGGCTAATATCGGTGTAGATGAAGCGGCGCACACCGCGCGCTTCCATGTCCCGGGCGAACTCCACGGCGTCAAGGCCCGAGCCTTCCGTCCAGCCCTGCACCCGCACCTCCCCGTCACGAGCGTCGAGGCCTACGACCACCCGCTGAGCGCCGAATTCGTCAATCGCCTGTGCTACGAGGTCGGGCGACCGCACGGCCGCGGTCCCCAGGATGACCCGGTACACACCCCTGTCCAGTGCCGCCTCAATCTGCTCCATCGACCGGATGCCGCCGCCCAACTGGATTGGAATATCGAGGGCGTCGCACATCTGGCCAATGACGTCCCGGTTGTGGGCTCCTTCCCCGCGCGCCGCATCAAGGTCCACCACGTGCAGTGTCTGAGCGTTTTGCACACGCCACAGCTTCGCCATCTTGACCGGGTCGTCGAAGTAAACAGTTTCGTCGTCGTATGACCCCTGGTGCAGGCGCACGCACCGGCCGTCACGGATGTCGATGGCGGGAATAATGAGCATAGAGATACGGGGCAGGGAAGCGAGGACCAATCACAGGTTCTCATATTGCTCATCGGGGACGGAGGTTCGTCGCATGGCGGGCCCTGCGATCGGAAGAGAGACGCGGACTCCATGAAAATAATCCGTCCCCAATCCCGGAGAGGAACTGTGCGAGTATGGGGCGTGTGGAATTATCAACTCTACAGTACTTTGCGCCTCTGTCGTTGCGTCGTCGCGCCGGGAAACCTCTTTGTCGTTCACGCTGCATCGGGGGAGCGCACCAACCAACACCAAGTAGAACACACTATGCAACGCGGAACGATTAAGTGGTTTGACAGCGAGAAGGGATTTGGCTTCATCGAGCCCGAAGAGGGTGGCGAGGACGTCTTCCTTCACGTCAGTAACATTACCGGCTCCACCCGGGGCGATGACCTGCAAGATGGGCAGCAAATGGCCTTTGAAACCGAGCGAACCGACAAGGGCCTGAGCGCCCTCAATGCCTCACCGGTTGGGTAACGCGCCGGACGCCCTTCTGGCAGATGGAAGATCGAAAGCCCGCCCCTTGCCGGGGCGGGCTTTTTCTGTTGGGGGCTGGGCGTTCTTTCGATCTCGACGCCACAGGTCCGTCATTGGGTGTTCGGGTCCGGCCAGGTGTATCCCAGGCGAGTCACTCTCTCCGAAATGACCTCTCGCCATGTTCGCCCACAAATGTTGGTGGCCTCCCCTGCTCCATGGCGCGCCGTTCATCTTCCCGCTGCTTTTACTCGGCCTGCTTGGTGGCACGGCCTGTTCAGGACTGACCGATGGAGGCTCGTACGGTCAGTCCGTTCGGGTTCAAGTGGACCGCTCAGACAGCATGATTGTTGTCAAGAATCAGGGTCCCGATACCGTCTGGACCGCACAGTACGGACGATCAGTCCTGGCCCGCATTCTGTGGCGGCCCACCCTTACGGCCCCGAGCGTAACGCCCGGCAGCGAGTGGACTGTGCCCCTGCGCGAGGTGCCAATGGACGAGACGGAGAATCAAGTGGTCGTGTTCTGGTGGGGAGCCGTGGGGCGCGGGGCGGACCGCACCCCCGGAGACATCTCCAGCGAAACGGTTGACCTATAAGGGAGAAGGGGAGCGGACAGATCGTGTTACGCCGCCGGTTCGTCGGCCTCGATAGGAAGGGTGGCGAAGTTTTCCAGCAGGCCCAGCCCGGCGGCCTGAGACTTCTCCGGGTGGAACTGCACCCCAAACACGTTCCTCCGTTGCACGACCGACGGGAATGAGTGACCATAGGTGGTAGTCGCCAGCACATCGCTCGCCGCCGCGGCTACAGGATGATACGAGTGTACAAAGTACACATGCGGCGTCTCTCCCAGGCCCTCCAGGATTGGGTGAGAGCGGGTCGGCTCGATCGTGTTCCATCCCATGTGAGGCACCGAGAGGTCCTCCGGCATCTCGGCGTCCACCGCCCGAAAATGCGCCACATGGCCCGGCAGCACGCCGAGGCCCTCGTGCTCACCCTTCTCGTACCCAGTCTCGAAAAGCAATTGCATCCCCACGCAGACCCCTAAGAAGGGAATGTCTCGATCGATCGCGTCGTGGATCGGGGCCTCCAGGTCGCGCTCCCGAATCTCGTCGATGCACGCCCGGAAGGCTCCCACGCCTGGGAGCACCAACCGCTCGGCGTCGGTGATCGCGTGCGGGTCGTCCGTGCGGCGGACCGTGACGCCGACCGTCTCGAACGCCTTCTCGATGGAGCGGAGGTTGCCGATGCCGTAGTCGATGATCGTGATCATAGGCGGAAGAGGATGGAAGGGAAGGCGAGGAACGCACGAAAAATCACGGGGGACGCTGCTTTACTCCTCGTTCAGTTCCTTTGAGCGCTGCGTAGCGGTGCCCACGGCGTTGATGAGCATCGTGCGGAGGCCGTGTTCTTCGAGTGATGAAACGGCCGCGATGGCCGTTCCGCCGGGTGTGGTCACTTCATCGCGCAGAATGGCCGGGTGTTTGCCCGTATCAATGGCGAGTTTAGCGGCGCCGTAGACGGTCTGCGCAGCCAGGTCGGCGGCGTCGGAGCGCGAGAGTCCCTGCTTCACGCCCGCATCCGTAAGGGCCTCAATGAACATGTACACGTAGGCTGGGCCGCTGCCAGACAGCCCGGTCACGGCGTCCATGTATTCTTCAGAGACGACCACCGCATCGCCGACGGCCTCGAAAATGGACTGTGCCTTTGCCACGTGCTCTTCCGTCGCGTACGTCCCGGCGGAAAGGGCAGTGGCCCCGGCGTCCACGAGGGCCGGGGTGTTGGGCATGGCCCGGATCACCGGCTGGTCCTGACCGAAACCGAGCTGGAGCCGCTCGCTTGTAATGCCTGCCAGGACGCTAATGACAAGCACGTCGCGCTCGACGTGATCGCGGAGATTTGTGATGACCTCCGCCCGACTCTGAGGCTTGATGGTGAGCAAAATGATGGAGGCGTCTCGCACCGCCTCCACATTGTCGGTCGTGGTGCGGAGGCCTGGAAACTCCTCGGCCATGTCCGCAAGGGCCGAGGCCGTGCGTCGAGTGGCGATCACGTGTTCGGGGGCGATCAGGTCACTGCCGATCATGCCCCCGATGAGGGCTCGTCCAATGTTGCCGGCCCCGATAACGGCCACCGTTTCGTCAGAAAGCATAGGGAGGTAGGCTGGGGGTTGTGGATGAAGAACTCAGCGGGGGAGACGGTCGTGCATGGCGGGTGTGTGGAGGGGAAATCCCTTCCCGAACGTCTCACCCTACGAAAGGGTGCCTTTCGTGGAGGCGACCTCGGCGTGATCGGCACGGCGGGCCACGGCGGTGCGGAGGGCCCGAGCGGCGGCCTTGAAGAGGGCCTCGATTTTGTGGTGGGCGTTGTGGCCGTGCAGGACCGTCAGGTGGAGGTTGCAGCGGGCGTGTGCGGCCAGCGAGCGCCAGAGGTGCTGCACCATTTCGGTGGAGAGGTCGCCCACCTGTTCCCGCCCAAACGAGGCATCTAGCCGGGCGTAGCTGCGTCCGGAGAGGTCAATGACGGCGCGGGCCAGGGCATCGTCCATCGGCACGTAGGCGTGGCCGTACCGGGCGATGTGAGCCTTGTCCCCAAGGGCGCGTCGCAGCGCCTGGCCCAACCCAATGGCCACGTCCTCTACAGTGTGGTGCTCGTCGACGACCAGATCCCCGTCGCACCGCACCGTGAGGTCCAGTCCGCCATGCTTGGCGAAGAGATTCAGCATGTGGTCGAAGAACCCGACCCCGGTTTCCACGTCGTATGTGCCGTTGCCGTCGAGGGTCAATTCGATCGAGACCTCTGTTTCAGCCGTTGTGCGCTCAACGGTAGCCGTGCGGGGGGGAAATGATGGATCGGACATGGCGGAGCGAAGGCGGGAGACGGAGGGAGATTGGAACGGAATGCCGCTTTTCACGAGCGGCTCACGACGCTCGAACACGCACGAGTGCCATTTAGTTTTTATACTCCCCCGTAGACAAAGTGCCGCGGTCTTGCGGCTGAACGTGTTCTTGACGAAGGATCCCCACGAATCGTGGCTACTTACAGCGAGGCCGACTTTGAGGACAGCCGCTTCAATTACGGCGAACGCGTCCGCATCCTGCTGCGCCACCCCAAACTGGGCGGCGTTTACGACGAGGCGGAAGGGACCTGCGCGGCCCGCGAGGAAAGTGTCGAGTTCGAGGCGAAGGACGGCACCATGCGTACCAAGACCCTCGTCTGGCTCAAAGACATCGAGGGCTACGAGAAGCCCCACGAAGACCTACCGGACACCACTCAGGAGGTGAAAGAGGCCTGGTTCGCTGAGGAAGCCCTCCGAAAAAAAGAAGGCGACCCACTCGATGGTGTGAGCTTCAACTAAGGGAACTGGGCGGGAGGCGGCTTGAGGAATTCCTATCCGTTTCTAAACGGGGCTTCGGTGGGGCTTCGGGATGCTGGGCGGGATTTTGCGTCCCGAGTGTCCCCAGTTTAAAAATCGTTTCTATTAAGCCTCATCTTTTCTGATGGCAAATTCCTCTTCCGATCGGCTGCTCGTTACGGCCGCGCTCCCGTACGCCAACGGCCCCATTCACATTGGCCACCTGGCAGGAGCCTATCTCCCGGCCGACCTGTTCGTGCGATACCAGCGGCTGAAGGGTCGCGACGTAGCCTTCATTTGCGGCTCCGACGAAATGGGGGTGGCCATCCTCATGCGGGCCCTCCGTGAGGATCGGACGCCCGAGGATATCATCGATACCTATCATCCCCAGATCCGAGACAATTTTGACCGGTTCGGGATGAGTTTCGACTACTACGGCCGTACGTCGAGCGAAACTCATGTCGAGACCACGCAAGACTTTTTTCGGGTGCTCGACGAGAAGGACGTCTTCGAGCTAAAAACCGAAGAGCAACTCTATGACCCGGAGGCCGACATGTTCTTGGCCGATCGGTTCGTGGTGGGCACCTGTCCAGGATGCGGGTACGAAAAAGCCTACGGCGACCAGTGCGAGCAGTGTGGTTCCTCGCTTAGTCCGACGGAACTGGAGAATCCACAGAGCACCCTCACGGACGCGACCCCCGAGCTCAAGGAGACGACGCACTGGTACCTTCCCCTCGGCCGGCTTCAACCGAAGCTTGAAGACTGGATTGAGGAGCACCCTGAATGGAAGAACAATGTGCTCGGGCAGATTCAGAGCTGGTTCAACGAAGGCTTGAAGTCGCGGGCTATAACCCGCGATGTGCCATGGGGGGTTCCCGTGCCGGAAGATGTCGCAGAGCGGCACGGTTTGGAAGCGGAGGGCAAGGTCATCTACGTCTGGTTCGACGCGCCCATCGGCTACATCTCGGCCACTAAGGAATGGGCCGAGGCGCAAGGGACGCCTGACGAGTGGAGCGACTACTGGCAGGACGAGGATACGACACTCGTTCACTTTATCGGGAAGGACAACATCATCTTTCACTGTCTCATGTTTCCGGCGATGCTGATGGAGCATGGGGACTACGTGCTGCCCGACAATGTGCCCGCCAACGAATTTCTCAATCTCGAAGGCCAGAAGCTTTCGACCAGCCGCGGATGGGCGGTGTGGCTCCACGAATACCTCGATGACTTTGCGAGCGAGCGTCACGGTCCGGATCTGCTCCGCTACGCCCTCGCAGCCACGCTCCCTGAGAGCGCCGACGCTGACTTTAGCTGGGAGGAATTCCAGCGCCGGGTGAATGGCGAGCTGGCCAACATCTTCGGCAATTTCGTGCACCGCACGCTCACCTTTGTCCATCGCTACTTCGATGGCCAGGTCCCGCCCCTGAATGATCCCTCGGTAGCCGATAGAGCCATGCTCGACGCTCTGGGTGAGGCGCCAGAGGCTGTCGCCGCAGCGTATGACGAGTATCAAACCCGCGACGCGGTCTTTGAGACGATGGCCTTAGCACGGCGGGGGAATAAATATTTCAACGAAACGGAGCCGTGGCACACCCAGGAGACCGACCCGCAGGCGTGCGCTAACACCATTCATGTTAGCCTCCAGGTGTGCGCGTCGCTGGCGGTGCTTTTTGAACCGGTAGTTCCCAGTGCCGCGGCGGCCCTGCGTGACCGTCTAGGACTGGAGAACGTGCGCACTAGCACCCCTGGTGCCGACCCCGACGATGCTGCTGGGTGGCACGACGCCGGCACCCCCCTTCTGCAGGCCGGCATGACACTCCCCGTTGCCTCCGACGCAGACCCGCTATTCGAAAAAATCGACGACTCACAAATCGAGGCCCAGATCGAGAAGCTTCGCGACCGGGCCGATCAGCAAGATTCTGAATCATCTTCCACTTCTGAAATGGCCGACGCCCTCGACGACCTGAAATCCCCGATCTCGTTTGACGACTTTAGTGCCCTTGACCTACGCTCTGGCACCATCACTGACGCCGAACCGGTCCCCGACGCCGACAAACTGCTCCGGCTGGAGGTCGACATCGGCCTGGAAGAGCGACAGATCCTGGCCGGTGTGGCCGAGCAGATCGAGCCCGGTGCGCTCGTTGGCCTCAACGTTGTGGTTGTGGCGAATATGGAACCGAAGGAGATGTTCGGGTTCGAGAGCCAAGGCATGGTGCTCATGGCCGAAGAGCCGGATGGGACCTTCGTACCCGTCACCACAGACGCCGTAGACGGATCGGTCGTGCGGTAAAGTCCGTCGCTAGTCACGAAGCCCGCCCGGTTGTCGCGGAGATTTCAAGTGATGCTTTCATTGAGGCTAATGTGGCTATGTCCGTGGGCATCATGTCCGCAATGGACATTGAGATGGAACTGTATCTTGATCGCTGTGAGATTCAGCGGTCCGTCCAGCGGGCGGGGCTCACGGTCCACGAGGCTGCATGGGGCGGGCACGACCTCGTGCTGGTAAAGGCGGGAGTGGGAAAGGTCAATGCGGCTCTCTGCACGCAGCTTCTAATCGATGCTTTTGAGGCCACGGCCGTGCTCTGTACGGGATCGGCGGGTGCCCTCGTCCCATCCCTCGACATCGGCGACATTGTGGTGGGAACCGACTGTGTACAGCACGACCTGGTGGTAAATTTCATGGGACTGCCCCGTGGCCAGGTCCCATTCACCCACCACCGATTTTTCGAGACGGATCCCATGCTTCGCCGTTACGCCCTGGAGGCCTCCCTCCCCGAGCACAACATCGTCGAAGGACGCATCCTCACGGGGGACCGGTTTGTAGAGGACGACCGACACCGGCGGCAGATTCAGGAGGACCTGCACGGCCACTGTGTCGAAATGGAAGGGGCGGCCGTGGGGCAGGTCTGTACGGTAAACGAGGTTCCCTACCTGGTGGTACGGGCCATTTCGGACCGGGCCGACGGAACGTCGGACATTGACTTTGAGTCTTTCCTTCAGGATGCTGCGCGGTCCTCCTCTCAGATCGTTCTGCAGATGCTCGATGCCCTTTCGCCCGGGTTTGCGTCCTCCGCCACCCCCTAACAGTTTCCATCGACGCCCGCGTTGACGCCTTATTCAACCCCCTGTAGGCGAACAGATCAGCCAAGGCGTTGTATCAGTTCCAAATCACGTGCTCGCGGACTTTGATTGCCTCTATGCGGTTTTTTGCCGTCGGTCTCAACCATGAGTGCGCCTCGCTGGAGCGTACCGAAAACTATGCGCTCGATGCAGACGACCAGGAGGCCCTCTACGCAAACCTGAGCCTGAGTGCCGACGCTGAGACGGTGGTGCTGTCAACCTGTAATCGCACCGAGGCTTATTTGTACGGCACCGAGGCGGATGTGCGTCAGATGCAGGCGCTACTGGGTCAGGCTGCCAGCAGGCAGTGGCCGGCCGAGGCGGCATTTCGCGTGCGGGACGAGGCTGCTGTTCGACACCTGCTGCAGGTGACCAGCGGGCTGCGCTCCGTGGTTCTTGGAGAGCGGCAGATTTTTGCGCAGGTGAAGGCGGCCTACGAACGGGCGGTGGATGCCGGGGCATTGCACTCCGTGATGCATCGGCTCTTCCACACCGCATTCCGGGCCGCCAAGCGCGTCTCCTCCGAAACGGGGCTCGACCGTGGGGCCGCGTCGGTCTCAACGGCCGCCGTGGAAATGGCGCGGCAGGACCTTGCGGCCCATACCGATGCGTCGTCGCTTTCCGAAACGGACGTCGTGCTGGTTGGGGCGGGCAAGATGGGACAGCTCGCCCTGGAGGCTCTTGCCGACGAAGCGCCTCGGTCGGTCACTGTGGTCAACCGTTCGCCGGAGCGCGCCCAGGAGGTGGCCCACTCGTACGGCGGGTGCACGCGTGCTTGGGCGAACCGGCACGATGCCGTGGCCTCGGCCGACCTTGCCCTGGTGGCCACCGGTGCTCCAGATCCAATCCTCACGTCTGCCTCTCTTCCCGTCCCGGATGCCGGTACCACCCTCGTCGTCGACGTGGCCATGCCCCGCAACGTGGATCCCACCGTGGCCGACCGTCCGGGCTACCGTGTCTACGACCTCGACGACCTACAGTCGTGGACCGAGGAGGTGCGCGACCGCCGCGCGACCGCTGTTCCGGAAGCGGAGTCGATCTGCGAGGAGTTGCTCGAAGACTTCGTGACCTGGTTCTTCCACCAGCAGGCCCTCCAGCCTGCGATCCAGGCCATTCGCAGCACCTTCGACACGATTCGAGAACAGGAGGTGGACCGCCACGCCCATCGTACCGACATGGACCGGGAGGAGGTGGACCGCCTCACGGAGTCCATTATGCAAAAACTCTTGGCGGTTCCCATCGTCCGCCTAAAAAATGTCGACCCGGAAAGTATTGACTTTGTGCAGGGCATCGAGCTTCTTCATGCCCTCTTCGCGCCCTCGAATGAGCAAGAGGCGGCCCGGTCTCTCCCCCGCGCATCCGACTCGGGACGACCCAATCTGGGGGACGCGCCCTCGCGCTGTCCGTACCTTACCCATGACTCAGGTCCCGAGGATGCAGAGACAAAAAACGTCCAGCATGCGCTTCGCATGTCCGATCGCTCGTCGTCGACGGAGCGGACTGAGGACCCTGAGAATGCAGAGTGACGACCTCCTGCCCCCACCACGCAGGTGTTTTTGAAGCCGTCCGCCTAGGGACCGCGCAGCGGCGTCTCCTACGAATGATTCTGATTCTGCGATGTCCATCCCGGAACCGCTCGTTCTTGGCACGCGAGGAAGCGACCTGGCCCTTCGACAGGCCAACGGGGTTCGATCTCGGTTGGAGGCCGCCGGCTACCGGGTGCGCCTAACTACGATTACGACACGGGGCGACGAATCGACCGACACGCCGATCTCGGAGATCGGGGACGAGGCGGTCTTTACGAAGGAACTGGACCGCGCCCTGCTCCAGGGGGATGTGGACCTGGCCGTGCATTCATTGAAGGACATCCCGTCGCGCGTACCATCGGGCATCGTTCTCGCTGCCACTGGGGAACGAGAAGATCCCCGCGATGCGTTCGTCGCGCATCCGTCATTCGACGGACACGTGCACGACCTGCCGGAGGAAGCCACCGTAGCCACGGCTTCGCTCCGTCGTACTGCTCAACTGCTCGCGTGGCGGTCGGATCTTGACGTGGTCCCCGTGCGCGGAAACGTGGATACGCGCCTTGACAAGCTCCGACAGAGTGACTGGACGGGAATGGTGCTTGCGGTGGCCGGCCTTGTACGACTCGGCCTCTCGATGCACATCCGAGACCGCATTGATCCCGATCTCATGGTTCCGGCGGTGGGACAGGGGGCTCTCGGGATTGCCTGTCGGGAGGGCAGCAGCGAGGTAAAAACCCTTCTGCACGACGTGCTTCACCACGCCGCCAGCGGCTACGCCACCAGGGCTGAACGGGCTTTTCTGCGAGAAGTGGGGGGCGGGTGCCAAGTGCCTCTTGGCGCCTGGGCGCACTTGGAGGATGATGCGCTCGTTCTCGATGCCTGTATCGCGGCCCTCGACGGAGACGAATACTACCGCGATCAGCGCCGCTGCGCTCCGGCGGAAGGCGAAGAGATGGGGCGCGAACTCGCGCGTGATCTGCTGGGGGCCGGAGGTGACCACATCCTCGACGAGGTGCTTGGGGATCGGCGCCAGAAGCCAACCGGGTCGCCGTTTCAGCCGTGAAGTTTTCCGCTGATCTTGGGGCGGCGGTTCACCAAGGGTTTTTTGGTCGGTGATCGCACGCCTTGGGTTCTGAAAGACTTCGCTGAGGAAAGGGATTCCTCGTCAGGGGCACTCCCGTTACGGCTTTTCCCATCCGCGACTCCAGCCTCCATATCGACGAACGCCTCAATGGTTGACCTTCCCGACGCGATTCTCTTACGATCGGCGGATCCGCCGGATGGGTATCTCGCTGCCTTCGACGAGGTTGGCCTCCGGGCCGTCTGTGAGCCGGTTCTTTCTTTTGCGTTTCCCCGGCAGGACGCCTTTACGGACCGCCTTACCCGCCGGGCGGACTATGAGGGAGTGGTTGCCACGAGCCCGCGTGTAGCGGCAGCGCTTGGGCGTGCTTTCGAGGAGCAAGAGGCACTGGCCCAGGCCTGGCGTGGCGCTCCGGTCTACGCCGTGGGTCCCAAGACGGCTGGACGGATTCGGGACGTAGGGCTGGATCCCAAGGGGGCGGACGCTGGCTCAGCAGATGCACTGGCGGCGCGAATCATCGACGATGCGCCCACGGCCCCACTGCTTTTCCTCTGTGGAAACCGGCGCCGCGACACAATACCCCGCCGTCTCCGGGACGCGGACATTCCGTTTGAGGAGATGGTCGTCTACGAAACCCATCCTCGAACGGACCTGACGCTGCCCTCCTCCGACGGGTCTGCGTGGCTCGTTTTCTTCAGTCCGTCAGGGATCGACGCTGTAGAGGCATCCGGGACGGAGGCCCTTGATACGTATCGCCTGGCCGCAATCGGACCTACGACGGGAGGGGCCCTGGAGGACGCCGGACATGGGGTCGAGGCCGTTGCCGACACCCCCTCGCCCGATGGGCTCGTGTCCGCGATCTACGAGGAAACGGAGGGGTGAAAGAGGCGTCATTCAGATTCCCGCAATACGCCGTCGATGGCGGCCCGAAAGCGAGCAGTCGCGCGCTCCGGATCGCTTGCCGTCGCCACGGCCGAGAGCACGGCGACTCCGTGCGCGCCGGCCTCAAGGGCCGCCCGAACGCGATCGTTCGTAATGCCCCCGATGGCGATAACTGGAATGGGGACCGCCTCGCACGTTTTTGCCAGTCCCTCGGGTCCCTTCACCGACTTTGGATTTCGCTTTGAGGTTGTGGGAAAGACCGGTCCGAACCCGATATAGTCCGCCCCCAGTTCGTACGCCGCCGAGGCCTGGTGGGGTTTGGTAGCGGTGGCTCCGATGATGCGGTCCGGGCCGAGGACCGATCGGGCAGCGTCTATCGGAAAGTCTCTCTGCCCGAGGTGGACCCCAGTGGCGTGAACCGTCTGGGCGATGTCGGGACGATCGTCGACAATGAGGGGTATGGAGGCGTCGGCACAGACCGAAGCCACGTGCCGGGCTTCCACGATCTGATTCTGAATGCCCCCATGTTTCTGGCGGAACTGAATCGTATCGGCCCCGCCCCGGATGGCCAACCGGGCAAGATCAGCGTGAGAATGGTCCTGCTGAAGATGAAAATCGGTGAGGACATGCAGACGTCCGATTGATTCAGCGTCTACGGCAGGCGCCCCATTTGGCGAAGGATCCTCCATGATGTGCGGCGAACCGGTTGAAAAAATGCGTCGGAGACTGCACATCTGAGGTCGTACGCAGTTCCCTACACCCAAGCGGTTGGTCGATGGTTCAAAGCTATTGCGAGGGCTGAAGAGACCGCGGGGATTTTCGATGTCCAGTATCTCCCTCAAACACAGTCCGAGAAATTCGGCATCATGACGCAGAGGTCCGTCCAGAACTCCCTGGTTGAGGATGCAAAATCTTTGTTTTCGGCGGCGGTAGAACGCGTACAGGCCCCGGCCCTCCTGTCGCAAAGGGACGCGTCGATCTGGGCCCCGGCGCCTCCCGATGCGTACGACGTCATCCGGGTGTTGGGCATGGGCAAGGCGGCTCTCGCAATGGCCGGCGAAGTGGAACGCCGTCTCGGGGTGTCCCGCGTGCAGGGATGTGTGGTGGTGCCGGAGGGTTATCCAGACACCTTCCCTAAAGACCTGTCGAGGCCGACGGTCATCGAGGTGCGGGAAGGAGGACATCCGTTGCCGTCGCAAGAAAGCATACACGCGGCCCGGCGTATCATGGCGCAGGCCGAAGCGGCAGGGCCCGACGAACTAGTGCTCGTCCTGGTGTCAGGGGGCGGAACGGCGCTCAGTACGCTTCCAGCTCCCGGCCTAGAGTTGGCCGATCTGAAGACGACTTACCACCGCATGTTAACTGGCGGCGTCAAGGTGCACCAGATGAACGCGGTCCGCAAACACCTGACGCAGGTGGGCGGAGGACAACTTGCCCGGGCGGCTTCCCCGGCCGATGTAGGCAGCCTCGTGGTGTCGGACGTCGTTGGGGACGATATGTCCGTTATTGCAAGTGGACCAACCGTCCCAGATCCCACCACGTACCCGGACGCTATGCAGGTGCTGTACACCCATGGACTGTGGCATGACATTCCCAGTCCTCTCCGCTCCCACCTTGCGGAAGGCGCACGAGGGGGACACCCTGAGACCCCAGGGTCGGACGACGCATGCTTCGAGAGGACCAAAAACACGTTGCTTGGCACCAACCGCACGGCGCTTGATTCGGCCAAGGCGGCAGCAGAAGCTCATGGCTACGTGGTGCGTGGGGTGACCGAGGACGTCGAAGGGGAGGCCCGGGCGGTTGGCACGCATCACGCCAACAGGTTGCTTAAGGCTGACCCCACCGTGCCGACGTGTTGGCTCTGGGGGGGAGAGCCGACCGTTACAGTGACCGGGAAGGGGAAGGGAGGGCGTAACCAAGAGGTGGCGCTCGGTGCCGCGCTCGTGTTGGACAAGGTACAGTCCCCAGCCGTACTGCTGAGTGGGGGAACCGATGGCATCGATGGGCCCACGGACGCGGCGGGAGCCTGGGCGACGCCGGAGACGATCGAGAAAGCCCGCAGGGAAGGATGCGATCCGGAACAGCATCTCTCGGAGAACGACGCCTATCGGCTGTTCGATGCGATTGGTCAGCTGTTGCGGACAGGGCCTACCCACACGAACGTCATGGACGTGCACGTGGGTCTCGTGCGTCCCAGGCGGTAGGCAGGAAAGGCCCATGCGTGCCCCAGAAGGGAGGGCGGACCCAGTTGGGGGACACTGCTTCAAATCGCCTGACGTTTTGGTTAGCTTATTCGGCCCGTCCTTTCCGTCTGCCGTCCGATTCGTAAAACGTGTCTGTTCTTGCTAGGCATCCCATTGCCGGAGCGATTGTCCTGGTGCTGCTAGGGGGGGGGCTCTCCCTGTGCTGGCCTCTACCGGAGTCTGTTTCTCCTGAAGCCCCTCGCGCCAGTCTGGAGGTCACGGCTCAACATCGGACCCTGCTGCGCCGTGCCCATCCGCAGGGGCGAAGTGAACCGATCGCCGTGGACGAGCTTCCGGAGAGTGTGGCCCAGGGGTTGACCGCGATCGAGGACCGGCGGTACTACTCGCATCCGGGCATTGACCCGATCGCACTAGGGCGGGCGCTCTGGAGCAACCTGCGACACGGCCGCATCGTGAGCGGCGGCTCCACCGTCACGATGCAGGTGGCGGAGCAACTCCGTGGCACTCCGTCGCCGACAATCTGGAACAAGCTCGTGGAGATGCACCTCGCGCTCCGGCTAGAGGTGCGGCGGTCGAAGCGAGAGATTCTGTCGCTCTGGTTTAACCGGGTCTCCTTTGGCAATCGTCTCCACGGCATCGAGGCCGCTGCCCAGGGCTACTTCGGCAAGTCGGCCCGTGACCTCACGCCCGCCCAATCCGCCTACCTCGTGGGGCTCCCCCGGGCTCCGAGTCGCTACAACCCGTTCCGCCATCCCGAGCGTGCCGAGCAGCGCCAGCACCGCGTCCTCCGCGCCATGCAGGACGCCGGAGTTCTTTCGGCCTCTGAGCGCAAGCACCTCGCCGCGGTGCCGATCGACGTACAGGAACCGGACCCCGTCTTCCGCGCGCCGCACCTCACGCGCTGGGTGCTCCAGCACCGCCATCCCGAGTCCGGGTCGCCGCTTGCTGAGATCCGGACCACCCTCGACCCGCAGTTGCAGCGGACGGTTGCCGATCTTGTGGAAGGGCACGTGCAGACGTTCCGGCAGGAGACGCTGACGAACGCGGCGGCGGTGGTGCTCGACAACCGCACCGGGGCGATTCGGGCCTACGTGGGGAGTGCGGACTTCTGGGACGCCCGGCACGGCGGCCAGAACGACGGGGTGCGCATGCTGCGGCAACCGGGCAGTGCGCTGAAGCCGTTCACCTACGCTCATGCGCTCGTCTCACGCCGCTACACGCCCGCCTCGGTGTTGGCCGACATTGAGTTGAACGTGCCGGAAGCGAGCGGCGCCTTCACTCCGGAAAACTACGACGAAACGTACCACGGCCCCACGCCTCTCCGCCAGGCCCTCGCCTCTAGCTTCAACGTGCCTGCCGTGCGGCTAGCGCGGGAATTTGGGCCTGCCAAGATTCTGGAGACGCTGCACGAGTTCGGCTTTGCGTCGCTCGACCGCGCCCCCTCGTACTACGGCGTCGGCCTTACGCTAGGGAACGGGGAGGTGCAGCCGATTGAACTGGCCCGAGCGTACGCCGGGCTGGCGCGGGGAGGGACCTTACCCCCGGTCCACGCCGTGCGCTGGGCCCGCACCGCAGAGGGGGACACCCTACACGCCGACCTCCCGACCCCGAAACAGACCGGACTCTCACAGGGCGTCTCCCACCTGATCACGGACATTCTGGATGATCCGGCCGCTCGGGCGCCGGGTTTCGGGCGGGGCGGGCCGCTCGAACTGCCGTTCCCGGTGGCGGTCAAGACGGGCACCTCGAAGGACTACCGCGACAGCTGGACCGTCGGATACACGCCGCGGCACACGGTGGCGGTGTGGGCGGGCAACTTCGACGGGACGCCGATGGACCGGATGAGCGGCGTCGCGGGGGCCGCGCCCCTCTTCCACAGCATCATGCGTACGCTGGGGAGCGGGGGCACCTTCGAGCGTCCGCTCGGGCTCCGGACCGCACAGGTGTGCCCCGCCAGCGGCACGCGCCCCGGCGCCCACTGCCCGGCGCCCCAGCGCGAGCTGTTTCTGTCTGGGACGGTCCCGACGGACACCTGCACGGTCCACCGCGTCGTGGCTATTGACGAGCGAACCGGCCACCGCGCCGCTCCCGGCACGGCATCACGCTACATGAAGCAGAAGCGCTACGCAGTGTACCCCGAGCGCTACCACGCCTGGATGCGCGAGCACGACGTGCCCCTACCCCCGAAATCTGTGCATCAGGCGTCCCATCGGCCACCGACTGATGCGAAAGGACGCCTCCGCGTCACGGATCGACTCCGCATCCGCTACCCCGCAGACGAAGCGCTCTTCTACGTCGACCCGGTCCTGCGCGACCGCTATCAGCGGCTCTCCCTGAAGGGCACGGCGCCGGACGCCTTTCGGGATGTGCACTGGGTTGTGAACGGGGAGCGACACGCCTCCGGCGCCGGGCGGACGACGTGGCAGCTGCAGCCCGGGACGCATCGCATCGAGCTGCGGGCGCGACGCGATGGGCAGGCTGTTCGTAGTCCGGCAGTTCAAATTCGAGTTGTCTCCGCTTCGAAAACGAGCGGTCGGCCCGCCGAACGGTGAGTGTTGCGTTGTGAAGCGTGAGGCGTAATGCGTGAGATAACCCAACCTCACGTTTCACGCCTCACGAGTTACGGAGAGACCAATCCGAAAAGTGTAGCAAACGACACAACACAGACTCTTTCTTTCTCCCGGCAGTGCTTTTCGCCTCCATGCCCACCCGCCTCCTCCAGGCCATCACGCTCATCATTCTCACCACCCTCGTCGCCGCCTGCGGCGGAGGCGCGCCCGCCCCGTCCGGCGACGAGGTAGCCGTGGAGCAGGTCGCGCTCAATGCCCCCGAGCAGGCGCAGAACTACGTGCCAACGCTGGAGGGGCCGCTCCGCATCCTCAGCGCCACGCCGGGCGGACAACTGCAGACGCTGCAGGAGCGGCAGCCGATCTCGGTCACCTTCAGCCGCCCGATGGTGCCGCTCGGTGAGGCAACACCACCGCCCGAGGACGCCCTCACGATCGAGCCCGCCGTGCCGGGATCGCTGCGGTGGGAGGGGACGCAGACGCTCGTTTACCAGCCGTCCGAGCCCCTGCGACCCGCCACGGAGTACACCGTCACGCTGGCGCCGACCGTCTCGGATCTCGACGGCAACACGCTCTCGGAGTCGTACACCTGGACCTTCCAGACCCCACGCCCGCAACTCGTAAAATCCTCGCCCGCGGACGGGGCCGAGTTTGCCGCGCCCGACGACTCGGTTCGCCTCTCGTTCAGCCTGCCCGTGGCGGCCGAAACGGCGCGGGACTTCGTGGAGGCGAGTTTTCTAGTGCGCTCCGTCACCAACGATGGAGATAGCACGCTGGTCGTGGTGCCTGCCGAGAGGCTGGAGCAAGGGGGATCGTACACGGTGACGCTGAAGGAAGGGCTCCCCAGCAAAGGCTATGAACTCGGGCTCGGGGCGGAGCGGAGTTTGGGGTTCCGGGTGTGGCCCGAGCCGGAGCTAACTCGCATCGCCCAATTCCGACGATATTTTGACGACGGGCCGTACGCGCCGGACCGCGACATCAGCCTGCACTTCAGCACGCCGGTTCGCTTTGGCGATTTGCGGGAGGCGCTTTCGTTTGAGCCGGCGGTGGAGTGGTCGGCGGGAGCGAACGCCCGGGAGGCGAACGAAGATGTGCAACACACGCTGCCCGTAAAGCTGGAGCCAGAGACGGAATACACGCTGACGATTCGGAATCTGAAGGATCAGTTCGGGCAGACGCTGTCGGTTGCGCGGCGCTCATTTCGGACGGGGCCCTACGAGCCGCACTTCCACATGGACCGGGGCATGATGGTCATCGAAGCCGACCAGCACCCGGTGGTGCCCTTGCAGGTGACGAATGTCGAATCGGTGCGGCTCGGCATGGAGCGGCTCTCCGCGGACGAGATCGTGCCTGCACTTGCGACCTACGATCAGCGCCACAACTACAATCGCCCCGACGATGCCCTCACGCGTGCGCCCGTCACAGCCCGCCGCACCGTCGAGATGCCCATCGAGCGCAACACGCTGCAGACCGTCCCGCTCCGCCTCGACTCGATACTGACGGGGGAGGCCGGTACGGGCATCGTGGGCGTGCGCCTGATTCGGCCGCCGCTCCACGAGGACGACCGCGAAGGCGACCTCCGGGCACTCGCGCAGGTGACCAATCTCGGCATCACCGGCAAATTCAGCCCACACCAGAACGTGATTGTCGTGAGTGAACTAGCCACGGGAGAGCCGGTCAAGGATGCGACGGTCACCCTCCGCGGCGACAGCAACCGGGTCCACTGGACGGGGGAGACCGACGCCGAGGGCCGCGTGCAAACGCCTGGCTGGCACGTGCTCGGGATGGAGAAGCCCAACGAGTACGACGCGCCGGCCCAATACGCCATCGTGGAGCACGAGGGGGACGTGGCCTTCACCAGCAGTCGCTACGACGACGGGACGGAGCCGTACCGGTTCGACGTGAACTACTCGTGGCGGCCGGACGCGGTGACGGAGACGGGCACCATCTTCTCCGACCGCGGCCTCTACAAGACCGGCGAAACCGTTCACCTGAAGGGCATGCTGCGGAGCAAGACGGACGACGGGTGGCAGTCGATTGAGGACAGCGTGAGGGTGGTGGCTCGCAGCCCACGCGACGAACTCGTCCTCGACCGCCGCCTCCAGCCCAGCGATCTCGGCACGTTCGACCTCGACTGGTCCGTCCCGCAGAATGCCTCTCTTGGCGACTATCGGGTCCGGGTCGGATACGCCGGCGACGAGACGCTCACCGCTGAGCGGCAATACGAGCGGGAAGGCATCACCACCGGCTCCTTCCAGGTGAATGCCTTCCGCCGCGCCACTTTCGAGGTCACCGCCCGGTCCGCCCGCGACGAATACGTGGCGGGGGACTTCTTCGAGGGGCGTGTGTCGGCCCGATACCTGTTCGGGGCAGGGATGGAGGGACAGCCCGCAACGATCGAGCTGGAGCGAGACAACGGATCCTATTCGCCGCCCGGCTACAGCGGCTACCGCTTCGGTCCCATCGACACCGACTACCTCGGCGAGACGCTCCTCCGCCATGAGACCACCCTCGACAGCACGAGCAGCGCCGAGGCCCCGCGGACGCGCCTCCCCGGCAACCCACAGGGTGCCCCGGCGTGGCTCACCTGGCGCGGGACCGTCACCGCTCCCTCCGAGCAGCAGATCTCCGACCGCACGACCGCGACCCTCCACCCGGGCCGCTTCTACGTCGGCCTCAAACCGAGCACCTCGTTCATGGACCTCACGCAGGACAGCACGCTGAGCGTCGACGTGGTGACGGTGGACCCGAACGGTGCCCCCGTCGCCGACAGGGATGTGTCCGTGGAGCTGGTGCGGATTCAGTGGAACAGTGTCCGCGAGGTGGGGGCCGACGGACGTCTCCGCTGGCGCAGTGAGCGCACGGAAGAGGTCGTTCGCTCAGCGTCCGTCACGACGAAGCCGGGACAGGCGAGCCGCCTCCGCATGATCGTCCCCGCAGGTGGGCAGTACCGCCTCCGCGCCACGAGTCAGGACGTGCGCGGCAACGCGATTCGCACCGAGACCTACCTGTACGCCTCGGGCGAGGGGTACGTCGCGTGGCAGCGCGACAACGACGACCGGATCGACCTCGTCCCCGAGAAGACCGATTACGCCCCCGGCGAGACCGCCCGCCTCATGGTACAGTCGCCCTACGAGGAGGCCACCGCGCTCATCACGGTGGAGCGGGAGGGGATTTTGCAGAGTCGCGTGACGACGCTGGAGGGGAGCACGCCGATGGTTGAGGTCCCGATCAAAGACAGCTACCTCCCGAATATCCACGTGAGTGTGATTCTGCTGAAGGGCCGCACCGCGCCGCCAAAGGCCGGAAGCGACCCCGGCGCGCCCAGCTTCAAGATCGGCTACGCGAGCCTCTCGGTCGACCCCGATCAGAAGCACCTGCGTGTCGACCTGGAGGCCGATCAGGAACAGTATCGGCCCGGGGAGGAGGTGACGGTGGATCTCCAGCTCACGAACGCCGCGGGGGACGGGGTGCCGGGCGAGATTGCGTTCAGCGCGGCGGATGCGGGGGTGCTCGACCTCATCGGCTACCGCCTGCCCGATCCGTTCAACACCTTCTACGGCTCGCGCCCGCTCGGCGTCACCACCGCCGAAACGCGGGGCGCGCTCGTAGAACAGCGCAGCTACGGGCAGAAGGCCGAGGACGTGGGCGGGGGCGGCACGATGCAGAAGTCGGAGGTGCGAGAGGACTTCCGCCCACTGGCACACTGGGCCCCTGCGGTGCAAACCGACGACGATGGCGAGGCGTCGATTACGTTCGAGCTCCCGCAGAGCCTCACGACCTTCCGCCTCATGGCGTCGGCCCTCACGGAAAATCACACCTTCGGCGCGGAACAGACCGACATCGTCGTGACCAAGCCGCTGGTGCAGACGCCCGCGCTCCCCCGCTTCGCCCGGATCGGCGACCGGTTCTCCGCCGGCGTCCTCGTCACGAACCGGTCGGACGAGGCCGGCACGGCCACCGTTTCGGCCTCCACCGAAGGATTGACGCTGCGAAACGATTCGACCCAGACCGTGCAGCTGAGAGCCGGCGCCACACGGGAGGTGCGATTCGACTGGACGGCGCCCACGGCGGACACGGCCCGCGTCACCTTCCGTGCCCGGCTGAACGGCGAGTCGGACGCGCTGTCGACCTCGCTTCCGGTGAAGCGGCCCACCACCAAGCGTGCGAGCGCCACGTTTGCCTCCACACAGGACACTGCCCGGGAGGCCCTCCAGCTTCCCGAGCAGCGCGTGCCCGGCCTCGGGCAGTTCGACGTGACCCTCGCCAGCACGGCACTCGTGGGACTCGATGGCGCCGTGCAGTACCTCTTCGAGTACCCGTACGGCTGCCTGGAGCAGACCACCTCCCGCGTCCGGCCCCTCGTGGCGGGCGGGGCGCTCCTCGACGCGTTCGACCTGGAGGCGTTCGAAGACAAGAACCGCGATCAGGTAGTCCGGGACTGGATGGGCTCGCTGCAGTCGTACTGGACGGGCGACGGCTTCAGCCTCTGGGAAGGCGGCTCACACGTCAACCCGTACGTCACCGCCTACACACTGATGGCGCTGGCCGAGACGGACGCTGCGGGGTACGACGTGCCGCAGCCGCTCACCCAGAACGCGATCGATGCGGTGGCGAACATGGTGCGCAATCGGAGCGACCGGCCCGATTACTACGACGAGGACGTGTGGCGCGACACGCGGGCGTTCATGCTGTTTGCGCTCGCCCGGCACGGCGAGGTGCTGGAGAGCGAGATCAACTGGCTCGCCGGAAATCCGCCGACGAGCGTGGAGGGGCAAAGTCACCTTCTCCGCACCCTCCTCATCACCGACCAGCCCGATCTCCCCGACGTCCAGGCGCGGCTGGTCCAGCAGCTACGGCAGCGGATCCGGGTGGAGGCGACGACTGCCTACCTGCAGGCGTCCGAAGACGACGACTACGGCTGGATCTTCAGCAGCGACGTGCGCTCCACTGCGTTCGGCCTCACGGCGCTCCTGGAGGCCACGCCGTCCGACGACTTCCGCCCGCTCGCCCAGCGCATGATCCGCTACCTGATGGACCGGCGCCAGCAGGGCCACTGGTCGTCGACGCAGGACAACGCCGCGGTGGTAACGGCCTTTCAGCGCTACGTCGATGCCTACGAGGAAGAGACGCCCGACTTCGCGGCGTCCGTCCAGCTGGCAGGCAAGACGATCCTGGACGACACCTTCCGGGGGCGCAGTCTGCGCACGACCGGCACGACGATTGGGGCCGACGCCTTCCCCGAAGGCCTTCAGGGCCGCGAGCTGCCCCTCGCCATGACGAAAAGCGGCACGGGGGACCTCTACTACTCGGCCCGGCTCGCGACCTACACGAGCGCGCCGCAGGATGCCCTCAACCAGGGACTCCGGCTCGAGCGCACGATGCAGCGGCTCGACAGTCGGGGAAAGGCCGTCGGGGCGCCGCTGTCAACCGGCAACGAGACGATCACCTTAGAGTCCGGCCAACTCGTGAAGGTGACCCTGCGCCTCACCTCGCCCACGAGCCGCACCTACGTGGTGGTCGACGATGCGCTCCCCGCGGGATTGGAGCCGGTCAACGAGGCATTTGTAACCAGCGCGGAGGGTGTGCTCGACGAGGCGGACACCGGCTCGGATCGGTGGTGGGGCTCCTTCACACACACCGAGATGCAGGACGATCGCGTGGTGCTCTTCGCCGACTACCTGGAACAGGGGGAGCACACCTATAGCTACGTCGCCCGCGCCACGACGGCCGGCACGTTCGAGCACCCGCCCGCGGAGGCAGAGATGATGTACCAGCCGGAGACGCGGGGCCACACCGCGACCGGGACGGTGGTGGTGGAGCCGGCGGCAGGGGCAACGGCAGCCGAGTAGGCTTGGGCGATCTTCACGGTGCTGTCATTTCACCTGCCGGGGCAATTTCGTATACTGAAAGCGGTTTTTGAGCGGTTCGTCCCGCTGCGTTCTCTGTTCACAGTTGTCTCACCCCTATGCTTTCCCGCCTCTCCTCGCCTCTTATTGCAGTGCTACTGTGCTGCGGGCTCGCCTTGCCGGCGGCTGCGCAAGATTTGCCGCTTTCCATTGACACTCCGGTGCCGGGGACGGAGGGGTATGACGATGCGATTCCGACGCCCACCGAAGTGATAGGCCACGAGATTGGTACTCGTCACACGCGCCCTGCTCAGGTGGTGCGGTACTTCGAGGCGGTTGCTGAGGTCAGCGATCGGGTGGATCTCCGTGGGCACGGGCGTACCTACGAAGGGCGCCGTCTCATCCACGCCGTCGTCACGAGCACGGGCAACCACGACAACCTTGAGCAAATTCGTCGAGCCAATCGGCAGACCACCATTGCCCCGGGGCAGGTGTCGGACGCCGAACTGGAGGATCGGCCCGCGGTGGTTCTGATGGGCTACAGCATCCATGGCGACGAGGCGAGCGGCACGGAGGCAGCGATGCTGCTGCTCTACCACCTGGCGGCTGGAAGTGGGCCCGACGTGAGCGCGATGCTTCAGAACACCGTCACACTTATCGATCCGATGTTTAACCCCGACGGGCGCGACCGCTTCGTCGATTGGGTGAACGGCAACCGGGGCGGCACGCCCACGGCCGACCCCCAGGACCGTGAGCACAACCAGTCCTGGCCCAGCGGGCGCACCAACCACTACTGGTTCGACCTGAACCGCGACTGGCTTCCGGCCCAGCACCCCTCGTCGCAGGGGCGCCTGGAGTACTTTCACCGCTGGAAGCCGCAGTTTCTCACCGACTTCCACGAGATGGGGAAGGAAGCAACCTACTTTTTCCAGCCCGGCGTTCCCAGTCGCACCAACCCGAACACTCCCGCCCGGAATCAGGAACTGACCGGTGAGATGGCCACGTTCCACGCCGACTACCTGGAGCGGGTCGGGTCGCTTTTCTACACCCGCGAAACCTTCGACGACTTCTACTACGGGAAGGGGTCCACGTACCCCGACGTAAACGGGACGGTGGGCATTCTCTTCGAGCAGGCCTCCTCCCGCGCCCTGAAGCACGAGACGGAGAAGGGCGTGATGACGTACGCCTTCACCGTCCGCAACCAATTCCTCACGTCGCTCTCCACTCTCGAGGGCGTGGTGGAAATGCGGATGGATCTGCTCACCTACCAGCGCGACTTCTTCGCCAATCGGGACGAGGCGCTCCAGAACACCGAGACGGAGGCGTACCTCGTGGATCGGTCGACCACGCCGGCCCGCGCCCACGCCCTGGCGCAAACCCTGGCCCGTCACGACGTGCGTATGTTTGATCTCAATGAACAGGTGCAGGCCAACGGCCAAATCTTTCGGCCGGGTGAGGCCTACATGGTGCCGCTCGACCAGCCGCAGGGCCGCTTCGTAAAGGCGGCCATGGAACGAACCTCTGCGTACCCCGACTCTATCTTCTACGACGTGTCCACCTGGTCGCTGCCCCTCGCGTTTGGCGTCGACCACGCCGCCGTGACCGACGCGCCCGATCGCGGCTCGCAGCTTCAGGATCCTGGCTACCAGAGTGGAGAGGTCGTGGGCGGCCGTTCGGATTATACCTACGTCCTCCCATGGGGCCGCTACTTTTCGCCACGAGCCGTGCAGCGCCTCCACAACAATGACATCCGCCCCCGTGTCATGACCGATCCGTTCGCGGCGCGCGTGGGGGGCACCACGCAGGAGTTTGGCCGCGGGGCCGTCGTCATTCAGGTGCAGCAGCGCGGTGTGCCGGCCGACACGGTGCATCAGGTGGTTCAGCGCATTGCGGCGCAGGACTACGTGGACGTCTATGCCGTGGACCGCGGTCTGACGCCGCAGGGGCCGGACCTCGGCAGTCGCAACTCCCCCATTCTGAATCCGCCGAAGGTGGCGATTATCACCGGCACGGGCGGCGGCTCGCGCTACAGTGGCACCAGCGCCTACAACGCCGGGGAGGTGTGGCACCTGCTGAGTGAGCGCATGAACGTGCCGGTTTCGCTCGTAGATCTCGGAGATGTGCAGTACGCCGATCTGGACCGTTACAACACGATGGTCCTTGCGGGCGGCAGCTTCGAGGACCTGCCGGAGGAGAAAGTCACGGAGTGGATCGAGAACGGAGGAACGCTCATCGGCATCGAGGACGCCGTAGAGTGGCCCATCGAGCACGGGCTGGTGGACCTGGAAGAGCGCTCCCTGGATGTCGACTCGCTGGTACAAGATCAGCCGTACGCCAATCTCCCCAACGCCTATGGTGCGCATGGGATTGGGGGCTCCATCTTCGAAACGCATCTCGACACCACGCACCCCGTCGCCTATGGCTACGATGAGACAGTGCCGGTCTTTCGGGTGGGCACCGGGTTCTACGCCCCGAGCGATGAGCCAGGCGCCAGCGTGGGTACCTACGATGCGGACAGTCCCCGCCTAAGCGGCTACCTCTCGGAGGAGCAGGCCGAGAAGGCCCAGGGCGCCGCTTCTATAGAGGCCCACGAGGTGGGTGGAGGACAGGTGATCTTGTTCATGGACAATCCCAATTTCCGTGCGTTCTGGTACGGCACCAATGGCCTCTTCCTCAATGCTGTCCACCTTGGCCAAATTTTGTAGTGCTGCGTGCCTCGTGATGTGTGAGGAATCGTCTTGGAGCCGCGCGGCCTGATCCGTGTTCGCCAGTCCCATTCTCTCCAGTGCCATGCACAACCGCCTCGCCGACGAGCAGAGTCCCTACCTCCGTCAGCACCAGGACAATCCTGTGGACTGGTACCCGTGGGGCGAGAAGGCCTTTGCGAAGGCGCGGGCCGAGGATAAACCGATTTTTCTGTCGATCGGGTACTCCACGTGCCACTGGTGCCATGTCATGGAGCGGGAGTCCTTCGAGGATGAGGAGGTGGCTGCCCTACTCAATGACGGTTACGTCGCCATCAAAGTGGATCGTGAGGAGCGGCCCGACGTGGACAGCATCTACATGGACGTATGCCAGATGATGCGGGGACAGGGGGGCTGGCCGCTCACGGTACTCCTCACGCCGGACCGCAAGCCCTTTTTCGCAGCGACATACCTGCCCAAAGAGGGTCGCTTCCAGCAGACGGGGCTCATGGACCTGCTTCCACGCGTACGGTCGCTCTGGCAAAACGACCGTGACAAGCTGCTTGACGACGCCGAGGAGGTGACCGATTTGCTGCGCCGCTCCATGGAGGGACAAGAGGACGGGGATGCGCCCGGCCCTGAGCTCCTTGATGAGGCAGCCCGGCAGCTCGCCCGCCAATTTGACCGAACGCACGGGGGCTTCGGGTCAGCGCCGAAGTTTCCTGCCCCGCACAATTTGCTTTTTCTCCTGCGCCACTGGCACCGCACCGGCGAGGGGCGAGCACTAGGCATGGTTACCGAGACGCTCGACCAAATGCGCCTCGGCGGCCTCTTTGACCAGGTAGGCTACGGCTTCCACCGCTACTCCACCGACCCGCAGTGGACCCTGCCGCACTTTGAGAAGATGCTCTACGACCAGGCGATGCACGTCCTGGCGTACACGGAGGCCTTCCAGGTTACCGGAGAAGCCCGCTACGAAACGACGGCCCGCGAGACGCTCACGTATGTGTTACGAGACCTGCGGGCGCCGGAGGGCGGCTTCTACTCGGCCGAGGACGCCGACAGTGAGAACGAGGAGGGTGAGATGGAGGAGGGCGCGTTTTACGTGTGGTCGACCAACGAAGTCCGCGATCTGCTTGAGCCGGACCTCGCGGAGCTCGCGATTGACGTCTACAACATGAGTCCGGAGGGCAATTACCAGGACGAAAGCACCGGGAAACGAACGGGCAAAAACGTGCTCCACCTCGACCGTTCCTTGGCCGAGGAGGCGGAACGGCGCGGCATGGATGAAGAGGTCCTCCGCGAGCGTCTGGACACCGCCCGCAACGCGTTGTTTGGCGCCCGGGACGACCGACCCCGTCCTGGTCTGGACGACAAGGTGCTCACCGACTGGAACGGCCTCATGGTGGCGTCCCTCGCCACCGCAGCGCGCGCCTTCGATGAGCCCGAATACGAGAGAGTTGCCGTCGACGCCGCCGAGTTCCTGGCGGACACAATGCACAATGCGAAGGGACGCCTGCTGCATCGCTACCGTAATGGGGAAGCAGGCATTCGGGCCACGCTTGACGACTATGCGTACCTGACCTGGGGCCTGCTGGAACTCTACGAGACAACCTTTGACCCCCGCTGGCTCCGCGCCGCCCGCGATCACATGGACGCATGCCTTGACCGATTTTGGGACGCGGATGCTGGGGGCTTCTACCTGACCCCGGACGACGGGGAGACCCTTATTGTACGCCCCAAGGAGGCAAGCGATGGGGCTCGGCCGTCTGGCAACTCCGTGCAGCTCATGAATCTGCTGCGGCTGGCGCGTTTTACGGGACGAACGGCCTATGAGGACAAGGCTGCGGCGCTGAGCCGTTGGACGGGGGCGGACGTCCACAGCCGTCCAACCGGATTTACGGCGCTCCTCATGGGGCTTCATTGGGCGCTGGGACGCCCCCGCGAGGTTGTTGTGGCGGGCGCTGCTGACGCCGACGACACAACCGCCTTAATCGAGGTGATGCGCGACGCCTACTCGCCGACCACTGTCACTCTGCATCGACCGCCCGGCGACGCCCCTGAGATTACTGAACTGGCTCCGTTTACAGCCGCGCAGCCCCCGCTGAATGAAGGGGCCGCCGCTTACGTGTGTCGGGACTTCCAGTGTGAGGCGCCCACCACGGATCCCGCACGCCTCCGAGAGCAGTTGCGGGCTCCCTAACGGAGCGGCCTTTTGCTCTCCCAACCGATTTCTGTTCCACCACTCCCCAGTTCCTCATGCGTGACGTCTACATTGCCTCCGCCGTTCGTACCCCTATTGGCCGCTTCGGCGGTGCCCTGAAGGACCACTCGCCTGTGGACCTCGCGGCGCCTGCCATGCGGGCGGCCCTCGACCGTGCCGACGTGGACGGTGGGGGACTGGATCTCTACATTTTCGGCAACGTCCTGCGCGCCGGGCACGGTCAACTCGTGCCACGGCAGGCGGCCCTACAGGCCGGCATTCCCGAGCACGTGGACGGCTACGCTGTGGACATGGTGTGCGCATCCAGCATGATGTCGATTATGAACGGCGCGACGATGATTAAGGCCGGCGAGGCAGACCTTATCCTGGCGGGGGGCGTCGAGGCGATGTCCGACGCCGGGTACTATCTTGATTCCGGGGCGCGGTGGGGGTACACACTTTCGCCGGGAGGGGAGCAGGTACAAGACATCATGCAGCGGGACGGCCTCAGCGATCCGATGAGCGGGGAAGCCATGGGTGAGCAGACCGAGCGACTCTGTGAAGAGCACGGCATCCCCCGCGACGCGCTTGATGAGATTGCCGCCACGTCGCAGCAGCGGGCCGCCACGGCCACCGACGAGGGACGATTCGACGACGAGATTGCCCCCGTCGAGTACGAAGACCGATCGGGCCCTGAAACGCTGGCGGAGGATGAAGGCATTCGGCCGGGGACGACCGCCGAGGGCCTCTCCAAGTTGAGCCCCGCGTTTACGAAAGACGGCGTCTTGACGGCAGGAAACAGCAGCCAGATTTCCGACGGGGCGGCAGCGATGCTGTTGGCCAGTGCGGACGCCATCGAGGCGCACGGCCTTACGCCGCTTGCCAAGGTGCATCGCGGCGGCTGGTCGGCGCGCGAGTCGTGGCGGTTTCCGGAGGCCCCTATTCCGGCGGTCCGCGATGTGCTCGACGCTACGAGTACTGAGATTGGCGACTATGACCTCTTCGAGAACAACGAGGCCTTCGCCATCAACAACATTCTTTTCCACCGCGAGCTAGACGTCCCGTACGATCAACTGAACGTGCACGGTGGGGCCATTGCGCTCGGCCACCCCATCGGGGCATCGGGCACCCGCATCACTGTTACGCTCCTGCACGCCCTGCACCAGCACGACGGCACGCTGGGGCTCGCCTCAATTTGCCACGGCACGGGTGGAGGCGTGGCCCTTGCCATTGAGCGGACCTAGCGCGGGTGCTATTGGGCGCGGCAGGCAACCAGGCCTTGTACAGCCTGGAAGGTGAGAGAAACGCCGCCTCCCTGTAGGGTGCCGGTGGCGTGCCCATCTGTCTGGGTGCCCGCAAACTCAAAGGCGTCGTCTAGCGCCACCTGACTGCCCGAGAGAGACACGGATGCTTCGTGGGCGGCTGGGAGGTACGCGTAGAGCGGACCGCCCGCGACCCGGAGCGTCGTGTCCCATTGCGGGGCGCCGCGGTAGGTTAGGGACGCGCCGTGCACCATCGCGTCGCAGGGACCGTTTACGTCCTGCAAGGAAAGTGGGGCGCCGTGCACGGCGAGGTCTACGGGGGCCTGGGCATCAGAAAGAGTGGTCGGGGCGGCCCGTGCCCGGAGTGCAACCTCGTCGCGAGTGCCGCTCAACGTGACCTCCCCACCGGCCCAGTCAAGGGCCACGGGCCCACTGCTGTTCGACACCGTGAGCGCCCCGCCGCTGCCCTGGATCCGCAGAGGTCCCTGCAGGTTTGCAGTGTGGACCGACCCGCCGTGTACCGTCAGGTCGAGGACGCCGGCAAGTCCGGAGGCGTCCACGGACCCACCGGGCAGAGAGGCATCTACGGCCAACTCGGGCGGCAGATGGACAAGTAGATGGACCGCCGTGAGGCCGCGCTGGCGCCACCGCCAGTCCTCTACGGTGGCTGAAGGTCCCTCACCGTGAACAAGCAGGCGATCGCCCGATTGGCGCGCGGCGATGTTTGTGCGGTCGAAGGCCCGTTGCGCCTGTTCCGGGGCGGCGTCGGGGATCCCCCCGCGAACATGCACCCGATCGGCCTCGTCGTGGGGGCGCAGCGTGACGTGCGCCTCGGGGAGGTTCAGGGTCAGGGTTTGGAATGTGTCGGCCTCGAAGACCGCGTCCATCGCGGTTGCGGCCGGGGAGGGAGAGGAAGACATGGACGACAAGCTTCCCAAGATCAGTGAACACTCGACCTACTGGCCTGCCTACCAAACTGTTCGCCTTCGATGAAGCCACTTCCGTCCTCGTTTTTTGATCGCCCGACGCTCCCAGTCGCGCAAGACTTGCTTGGGGGGCTCCTCATCCACGAGCACCCCGAGGCCGGACAACTGGTCGGACGCATCGTGGAGACGGAGGCCTACACCGAAGACGATCCGGCCTGCCACGCCGCGCATCTGGCGACGGACCCGGAGACCGGTGCCGTGACCGGACAAGGGCGCGGCCGCGATCTGTTTGCGCCGCCGGGGACCGCCTACGTCTATCTCATTTATGGTGTCCACTGGCTCCTCAATGTCGTAACCGAGCCAGAAGGCACCGCGGGCGCTGTGCTCATCCGAGCGGTCGAGCCGGTGTCCGGGGAGTCCTTCATGCAGAACCGCCGTGAACGTCCGCGAGATGTGGAGCTTACCAATGGTCCGGGCAAGCTGACAGAAGCCTTCGATATTGCAGAGGGTCTCCACGGGGCACGGCTCACGGCCCCACCAGTGTATTTCGCTGAAGGGCAGGTTATAAAGGAAGAAGAGGTTGCGCAGTCGTCCCGAATCGGCATCTCCAGCGGCGTGAAGCGGCCGTGGCGCTGGTACCTGGCCGATAACCGGTTTGTCTCGAACGGCACGCCCAGCGATCAGTGCTGAGACTCACAGCGTCCGGGGGCAGGAGGTCCGGCGCCGCCCCCTCCAGTCTCCCGGTGTCGGAATCCTCGTTGCACTCAGCCGTACACGAAGAGTCCTATTCCACGCTCCACGATACAACCACGCTCACCGAGAACTGACTCTTGACCGCGTCGATGAACCCGCATCTCCAATCTACCACCGATGCCCCCCGTACCTCTGAAGAGCTCCGGCGAGACTTTCTGCAGTTCTTTGAGGACAAGGGCCACGAAATCGTTCCTAGCGCCTCGCTCGTCCCGGAGGGCGACAGCACGCTCCTGTTCACAAACGCTGGCATGAACCAGTTTAAAGACGTGTTCCTGGGGGCTGGCCAGCGTCCCTACATGCGGGCGGTGGACACTCAAAAGTGCCTGCGGGTGTCCGGCAAGCACAACGACCTGGAAGAGGTGGGGCACGACACTTACCACCACACCTTCTTCGAGATGCTCGGCAATTGGAGCTTCGGCGACTACTTTAAGGCGGAGGCCATTCAGTGGGCGTGGGAACTGCTGGTGGAGCGGTGGGGATTGGCCCCGGATCGGCTTTACGCCACGGTCCACGAGGGAGATGAGGACTTCGGGGTGGACAGGGACGAGGAGGCCTACGATCTCTGGCGTAAGCACACGCCACTTCCCGACGAGCGTGTTCTCTACGAGCCCTCTAAGGAAAACTTTTGGATGATGGGCGACACTGGGCCCTGTGGGCCGTGCTCCGAAATCCACGTAGACCTGCGGCCCGAGGCCGACCGGGTGAAAACGCCTGGCTACGCCCTCGTAAATGAGGACCATCCTCAGGTGATGGAGCTCTGGAACCTGGTTTTTATCCAGTACAACGCACAGTCCGACGGCACCCTGGAGCCGCTGGACGACCAGCACGTGGACACGGGCATGGGCTTCGAGCGCATGGTGGCGGTCCTGCAGGGCAAAGAATCGACGTACGATACCGACCTTTTCGCTCCGCTCCTGCGGGCCATTGCCGCCCTCTCGCCCCGAGACGACGTGCAGGGGTACGACAATCTTCAGATCGACGATGCGGAGGAGCGTGAGCGTGTCCGCATCGCTCTCCGCGTAGTGGCCGACCACATCCGGGCCATCGCCTTTGCCATTTCCGATGGTGTCATGCCGAGCAATGAGGGCCGGGGGTACGTCATCCGTCGCATCCTGCGCCGCGCCGTCCGGTACGGCTACCAGACGCTCGCTCTCGAGGAGCCATTTCTCTACCGTCTCGTCGATCCCCTCATCGAGAAAATGGGGGGACAGTTCGATGGGCTCGTGGAGCAGCAGGAGTTTATCGAGGAGGCCATCCAGTCGGAGGAGGAGAGCTTTCTGGAGACGCTGGGAACGGGAATCGAGTTCTTCGAGCGCGTGGCGCCGCACGTGACCAGTTTTCGCGAGAAAGACGGCGAGGTCACGGATCGGCTCCTCGGAGAGCTCCAGCAGGACCGACGGGCAATGGACTTGCTGGAAAAGGCGTACGTCGACACCGAAGATCGAGGACAGATACTCCGCGACTTTGCTCGCACGGCCCGCGATGGTGCTCTTCCGGGCGAGGTAGCCTTTCTCCTGCACGACACCTACGGCTTCCCGATCGACCTCACGGAGTTGATGGCTCGGGAGCGGAACCTGCAGGTGGACATGGAGGGCTACGAGACGCTCATGGAGCGGCAACAACGTCGGGCCCGGGCAGCATCGGACTTTGCAGTTGACCAGAGTGATGTGCACGCGTGGCAGGCTATCACGGAGGGGGAAGCCTCTGAGTTTGTTGGGTATGATCAGGAGCGCGTGGAGGATGCAGAAATCCGGGCATTGCGCGTGGTAGAAACCGATGGCGGTCGTCAGTATGAGGTGGAGCTCAGTCAGACCCCCTTCTACGCAGAGGCGGGGGGGCAGGTAGGAGATACCGGCACATTGCGCATCGGCGACCAGGAGGTCCGGGTGCTCGACACGCAATACGAGGGCGAACGCATCGCCCATACCATCGACACGCTGCCAGATGCGCTGGACGCACCGGTAGAGGCCCGCGTGGACACGGATCGCCGTCGTCGCATCCGCGCTCACCATACAGCTACTCACCTGATGCACGCGGTACTTCGTGACACGCTGGGCGACCACGTGCAACAGAAAGGATCACTCGTGGCGCCTGATCGGCTCCGGTTCGATTTCAGCCACTTCGATGCGTTGGAGGCAGATACGCTACGCGACATCGAGCGACGCGTGAACGCTGCGATTCAGCGCAACATCCCGAAACAGGAGCACCGTGACGTGCCCATCGACGAGGCCCTCGACCGTGGCGCAATTGCCCTATTTGACGAGCAATACGACGATCGAGTTCGCGTCATTGCCTTTGACCCTGATTTCTCGATGGAGCTCTGCGGCGGGACGCACGTCAGCGCCACCGGTGAGATTGGGCTTTTTCGGTTCCTCTCAGAAGGCTCTGTCGCCTCGGGCGTGCGCCGTGTGGAGGCGGTGGCGGGCGACGCTGCGTTGAAGCATGTTGAGACCGAACTCGATCAATTGAACCGGGCACGCCGACAATTTCGGTCCCGTCCCGACTCGCTGCCAGATGCGGTTGCCGAGTTGCAGCGTGAGCGCGACCAGCTACAGGATGAAGTAGAACAGCTCCGACGCGCCCAACTCGCGGACCGACTCGACACCTTCATTGCCGAGAATGCCACGACCGTCAATGGCGTCACCGTGGTGACGGGTCGTCTTGACCGGGCCAGCATGGACGACCTGCAGGCGCTTGGGCAGCAGCTCCGCGACAAATTGGGCGAGGGGGCTGTGGGCGTACTGGGCAGTCTCGGGGAGGAGGGGGAAAAGGCCTACGTCGTGGCTACCGTGGCCGACGACGTCCTTTCGGAGCGCGACCTGCAGGCTGGGGCTATTGTTGGCGATCTCGGTGAGCGGTTGGGTGGGGGTGGGGGCGGGCGTCCCGCACTGGCCTCGGCCGGAGGACGCGACACCGAAAAGTTGGACGCTGTGCTCAACGCAGTACCGTCCATCGTCGCGTCGGCACTGAGGGAAGGGGCCTAGGCCTTCACGGCCTTTTTGAGGCCGGTCCCGCCGGCATTCAGGAACGAGTCGTGAAGGGGCATGTAGGTGATCTTCGCACATACTTGTGGAGCCATCGCTGCGTGACTTCTGGTGGGGTGGCAGAGCCTGGTTGAATGCACCGGTCTCGAAAACCGGAGGGCCCTCACGGGTCCCGGGGGTTCGAATCCCTCCCCCACCGCTGAAGACCCCTTCTCAGCATTCCTGAGAGGGGGTTTTTATGTTTTTGGGCTACTTTTTGTGATGGGCGGGCGGAGGACGACTAGGTAGCGAGGAGCGTGACCCAGCGACGGATGCAGGTATGAGTTCCCCTCGGATAATTGATTCAGTCTCTCGTGGGGGAGTGCTGAGAGAAACCGATTGATGTATCGGTTTGGGGTAGACAGAGAACCTCGGCCCCTTTGCATTCACGGCTCGATAGTGACACTACTACTTTGCTTCTATTTTTCTCCCATAAACCCCGAAATCATTTATTTATGAGAAATGTTACGGCTCTCCTCTTAACTGTAGCAATTCTTCTTAGCGCCCCCTCCGTCGTAGAGGCTCAGCCTACCGTTGACGGTCAGACGACCGATAGTGAATATCTGCTTGTGGGCACGTCGCCCCCTGAACCTGGGGGCTCATACACTGGAGGCGTGGTGGGACTTAAGGCCTACGCGGGACCAGACTCTCTCTATGTGGCTGTTGAAGGAAAGGTGGAAAATGACACCGGAGCCGATACCCCCGAAATGGTTGTATTTATCAACTCTGCCAGCGTAGATGGTGTCGCGGCTGGTACTCCCCTTCCGACTGGATCAAACTCCAGTTCGCCGTTTGCCTTCGTCGATAGTATGCAGATGGACATGGAGACGGATTTTGGTGTACGGATCACAGGTGACGCGGAGTCTCCACAGGCCTTTGCTAGCATCGCCGACTACGCGGGATACGCGGCTGGGGACAGTACCAGCGATGGAAAGGTGAAAGATGTCGGAGACACTATACTCGAATCATTGGACGGCACGCCGTCAACGGGGGATGCTCCTGGTAGATACGCCTACGATGATACCTCCGACGTAACCACGGTTGACGACACCGGATTCGAGTTCGCCATTCCACACGACCAACTGGGAACCTCTGAGGACGATCAATTTCAGTTTTTTGCCATCTACGGGTTCATGCCGGACACCGTATCGGCAACTCTCATTCCCGATGATGGAGAAAAAACCCTCTACAGCAACTCGGAAGACTGGACGGCCGTGACTGGGAAGCAGGCAACCGGAGCGCAGGTGCTCCCGGTCGAGCTTGCCTCCTTCGAGGCCCGTACCGATGGCGGTAACGCCGTTCTGAATTGGGTGACAGCCACCGAAGTAAACAATGCGGGCTTTTCAGTCCAACATGCCGTAGGTTCCAGCAACTTTGAACAAGTTGGTTGGGTGGACGGAACTGGCACCACCGCAGAATCGCAGAATTACTCATTTACCGTCGAGGACCTTTCGGCAGGCACTCACCGCTTTCGTCTGCTACAGGAGGATCTGGATGGGAGCACGACTTTGAGCAGCGTTGTCAAAACTAAAGTGCGTCCCAAAGAGACAGTCAGCATTGAAAAGGTCGCCCCGAATCCCGTCCAATCAACAGCCACGCTGCGGTTTACGCCGCGCGAGAGCGGGGACGTAACTGTCACTCTGTACGATGTGCTTGGTCGTCAAATAAACCGGCTTTTCGCGGGGCGCGTGTCGGGCGGGCACTCCCAACGAGTGAGGATTGATGCGTCCTCGTTGTCAAGCGGCGTGTACCTCTTGCGTGTCCATGGAGACGGCTTCACCCGTACGAGACGTATCAGTGTTGCTCAGTAGCATGGCGAGACACAGAATCACTGGATATGTGGATCGTTTGCCGTGGAGTAGATTCGGCCCGATGGGTAGAGCCTGGTTGAATACACCGGTCTCGAAACCCGGAGGTTCGAATCCCTCTTCCACCGCCTCAAATACCACTCAAAACGCCCTCTAGCTCCACTGGAGGGCGTTTTCTTGTTTAGGGATGCCCGCCTGCCTAAAGGGACGGAATTTGGATCTCGGAGGCGGGGCGAGTATGGACTGTTGGCAATTGCTGCAGCCACCGGACATATCCGTACGACTCATCGGGGGAAAGGGAAAAGGGAGGGGTATCATTTAGCAGTTGGGGAGCGGCGGTGAGCAAGGTCTCCACGAGGCTTTCGACGGGTCCTTCCGCCTCGACGCAGAAGGTCCACGCCGAGGTGTCTTGGACCTGCAGGGTTGTGAGTTCTGCCGCGACCAGTGCAGGCGGAGTGGTCGGAAGTGCGTCGGTAAGCGATGGTTGGTCGGCGGCGGGAATCTTCAGTTGGTGACGGGTTTTCTGAACAGCTACCCATAGGTTTGAGGGATCATCATCCCAGAGCACAGACCGCTCCGCGGCGAGGTCGAAGCTCCATTTTCCCCACTGCTCGCAGTGGCCGTCTGCCTGCGTGCCAAAGGCCTTTCGGAAAGGACCGCCCAGTTGGCGCTTGATCTGAAGCTGGCCATCTCGCACCTTCACGTTCAGCGCCGGGTCCTCTGCGGGCAGGTACAAATGAGTTTGGGACGTGGTCTGCACCTCGCCTAGAGTCTGGAACCACTCGTGGAGAGCTGGGGGAAGCGGGGGTGTACCGAACCAACGGACTTCGAGGGTGTGAATCATGGGGCAGAGAGGCGCTGGGAATTGCAGGACGCCGGAAAGGGGGTAGAGAGGAGGGGCGCGATGGAATCGAAACAGGACTGGTAGTGATGGAAGCGGGAACAGTCTAGAGGTTTCGTGCTGAAGGAAGACGTCCGTCCGCTTCCGAGACGATGTGGAGTGATGTCAAGAAAAGCAGTCACTTTTTTGGACAACTGATGTCTCCTATGAAGTCGACGCTCCAAGGCCTCGTTCTTGTGGGGGCCTTTCTCTTCCTCCTTGGACCCCACACCGGGCAGGGACAGGGCGTAACTCAACTCGGGACTGACTTATACCCAATCACCTACCGACCCATCGACGCCGAGTATCGCACCGTTGAAGGGGAGTACTTTGATCTCATTTACCAGGAGAGTACCGAAGCGGCCGCCTGGCGTATCCGGCGGGCCCTGCGCCAGAACCGGATGGAAACAGATCGTCTCGTGGGGCTCACGTCCCGTCCCATCGATATGCCAGTGGTCGTAGATGGCTTCTCCGACCGGTCCAATGGGTTTGTCACGCCCTTTCCGTTCAAGCAAGAGATTGAAGCGTCAAGTCTCCGGGATGACGCGCTCGTAGCCCGGTCGTCATCCTGGCCCGCCATTGTGGGGCCCCACGAACTCGTCCACGCCATGCACAGCGAGATCGATCCGGGCTTTGGGCTGGGGGGGATCGTACGCCCTTTTGCGCCGGACGTGGTGCGAGCCGGAAACCTGACCGTGCCACGTGGGCTCGTGGAGGGAGTGGCGGTGTACCGCGAGAGCCGGCTTGGGGACAACGCCGGACGCCTTAACGCGCCTCTTTTCACCATGAAGATGCGGGCGGCCATGCTCTCGGACGATCCGTGGTCCCTCACGCAAATGTTGGAGCCGCCCCGCTACACGCAGCCGACCAACCGCTTCTACATCGGGGGCGCGCACGCTTTCGAGGCGTGGGCCGAACGAGGAGACTCAACGAGTACCGCGTTTTTTCAGGAGGCCATGGCGCTACACAATCGAATTCCGCTTCTGGGGGCCGGGATTGGGCTCCGGGTAGGGCTCGGGCAGTGGCCCGGAGCGCTCGACGATTCCCTCCGCCGAACGTTGCGCACTCGGTATCAGCGGGAGTTGAATCGTCGCAGGCCCTTTACCGATAGGGAGGCCGTCGCCGCCAAGACGGGGCGGAACTACCGGCGTCCCTACTGGCTCGACGACACCACAGTGGTCGCCTACCTGCATGGCTACGACGTGCGCCGTGGCTTTTACCGGATCAATGTGAAGACGGGGAAGCGCTCGCTGATTCGTGTGCAGTCCCTTACGGAGGACTACACGTACAGCTTGGGGCGGGACACGAGTGCCCTCTATGCCGCCCGCTACGTCCCAGATTCCTGGGTGCCCACGCAGGACGTGGCGGAGGCTGAGCGCGTAGACCTGACCACTGGAAGGGCGACGCGGCTCACCGACGGGGGACGGGTATTTGGTCCCGTAGAGGCCCCCAACGGATCCGTCTGGGCCATCCAAAACGACGGGGCCTTCAGCCAGTGGGCAGTCGTGGAGTCTCCCGAAGTCCGCCGGCGCACGGACTTCGAGGCGGCCCGTTTCAAGCAAATTGCCCCGTCACCTGACGGACGGAGGGTTGCAGTGCTGCTAAACGTGGAGGGCACCCAGCGTCTTTACCGGGTGGATCCTGAGCGCCGTGAGGGCGACCGGCTCCGGCACTGGCTCGGCCTCGAGAACACAATCATTTACGACGTGTGCTGGGGGCCCAAAGGCCGTTATCTGTTATTCTCCGCCGACCTCACCGGGACGCCGAACGTCTTCGCTTTCGATACGGAAACGAACGACGTGCATCGACTGACGAACGTCCCGTTTGGGGCCCTTGAGCCGGCGCTGTCCCCCGACCGTTCGTCGGTCGTGTTCGTTGAATACCAACACGAGCGCCACGAACTCGTCCGGATTCCGTTTCGTCCCGAGTCTGCCCCCACGGTCGATTCGTCGCGGGTAATAATTGGGGACGAGTCCCCTAGGCCTCCGGCGCGAACACGCACGTCGGCGCAGGATGAAAAAAAGTTCGTCGAAAGCTCGCCCTATCAGGCTTGGAAGCACCTCGCACCGCGTGCTGTGCATCCCACGATCGCGTTTGATGTCGACGAGTGGGACCGCCCCCAAGGGACGCAATACGAACAACTTGGGTTGGGCGTGGGACTGGGGGTGACGGGCAACGACCCGTTGGGGCGCTGGCAGTATCAAGGCACGACGTACTGGCAAGACGGACGGCTCTGGGGGGCGGCCACCGTGCGGTCCGGGCGCTGGCGCCTGCGACCGTCCCTGACGGCGTTCAATACCCCGGAAACGATTCCGATCACGCTGCAAACCCCCGAGGGGGCCCGTCCGGGACGGGTGGGGTTTGAGGAGCGAGGGGTTGCGCTGGGGACCCGTCTGCCCGTACGGCTCCAATCCAATGTCTACCAGACGGTCGCCGCCGTGCGAATGCGTGCGGAGTATCGCCAGACTCGTTTCTTCGGGTCACCTCTCGACGCCTTGCCGCCGTCGAGGGCCGCAGGGCTCCGGCAGTGGCGCGACCGTGTGACCCTCACGCCGCAAGGCGTCTTCGGGTATCGGGTGCAGCAAAATCCCCGCGACCTCGTGCCCAACCAAGGGCTAATTTTTCGAACTACCGCCGAGCTTGATGCATGGACCGACGGCGTGTCGGCGCGCCGGGCGGTCCGTGCCAGCGCGGACGTGTATCTGCCCTTAGCGCTCCGTAGTCATACCGGCGTCCGGATCGGTGCCGGAGTCCTCTCGCAGAACGTGGGGTCCGTTCTCAGTACCCGCCAGTTCCTCCCCCGGGGCTACGAGAACACGGTTCTCGGGTCCGGTTCCTTTGTACGGCTTGGCGCAGAGGTTACGCAGCCGTTGTGGTACATCGACGATGGCTCCACCCTCGTGCCGTTTTACGCCAAAGCCCTGTACAGCTACGGGTTTGGAGAGACCCTTTCACCTGTGGGAAGCGCCTCGGAGTTCCGAACCTCCGTCGGTGGCGGTATTGGGCTGCAGTTCCGATTTTTCTATGTGCTCGATTTTGACCTTCGGTTCGGGGTTGCGTTTCGACTGGGGCCACAGGACGCTGATGTGGTGTGGCGGTAAGGTCCGTTTGAGACCCCCTGTACGAACTTCGTCAGGATGTAGGCGTGCAAGAACCGAGGAATTCCCACACCAACCTTCAACATCACATATGGAAACGCTTCACTGCAAAACGTGCGGGTGTGAAAGCCTGCAACCGATGCAGGTTGTGCTCGACGATGAAGACGTGATCGATAACCTGCCCGGGGAAGAACAGGAGTCTCGCTTCTACAGCTGTCAGGTATGTGGGGACAACTGGTTGTCAGTGAAGCAGAAAACCGCGGACGGAAAGTGCACGATTACATTTGTGCACCAAATGGGAACGTCTCCCGTGCTCAAACGCGTGGCCTACATGTCGAACTCCGTCGTCGTCTCCGATGAGAGCGTCGAGGAGTGGGAGTACTTTAAGGGAGAGGAACCCGTAGCGGAATCTGAGTGGGAGTCGGTCCTTTCGAGTCGCCGCGATACCTTGAAGGCCACGTGTGTGAACTGAGGGTGCACACAGGTCCACCCGTGCACGATCCATGACCGATGGCGAAATCACGCCGGGTTGAGGGTGTTTTCAATGGCTTCCGTGAGATCCGTTCGGGTGAAGGGTTTACTTACATACTCGTTGAACCCTTCTTCCAAAAAGTCTTCCCGGTCGCCTGGCATGGCGTAAGCCGTGAGGGCAACTGCCGGGACCCCCGCCATTCCATCGCGGTCTCGAATGAGATGGAGAAGATCCGTACCGGTTTGGTCCTCGCTCAGGTTGATATCGAGCAACAAGACATCGAACGAACCGGTGTCGATGGCCTCGAGTGCATCCTCGACGCCGGGTACGACCTCGACATCGTAGGATCCCTTCAGCAGATGCTCAAGCAGAAGTTGGGTTTCTGAGTTGTCCTCAACGGCGAGGATGCGCGGGCTCTCCGAGTTGCTCATAGGTTCGTACATAGGTGGGGGACAACCGGAATGCAAAAGGCCAATGGGCGCTCCCTGAGACGCATATGTCCATCAGGGAAAGATCCCCACAGCCTCACCACGCGAATGGACACGTGGAGTCGAGGATCCGTGGGCCCTATGGTATTATCAATCACCATGCCACGTTGCAAAAAGGCCCGCACCAAGGGTTAAAGCGTCCACCGGATCTGAGCCCGAATCTCTCGCCGACTAGATCCCTGAAATTCGTTGAGCCCTGAGCCGATCCGTGAGCGGTTGTCGTAGGTCGTAATTCCGTACTTGGCCTCAATTGTGAGGGACGGAACGGGTTCGTAGCGGATCAGCACATAGGAGCGTCGTCCCCGGTCAAAGAAAACCGGCACAGAAAAGCTGTACAAAAGGTCTCGCTCATACGCGTAAATTCGGGCCGCGAATCCGTCGGTGTCAAAAAATGCGAGTTGGGCATCGAGTTGTACTCGAGGGTGCGGGGTCCAGCGCAGGCCTTGCGAGAGAAAGACGCCCGACGCGCTGGATGCGGGGGTGGTGCGTCTTGAAAGCTCAATGCGAGTGCGGGCGGTGAGGGCGTCGCTGAATGTGTACTCGGTGTGCCAGCGAAGGGAAGAGCGTCGTTCGCGCTGCACGGCTTCGAGCAACCGTCCGCCGGGTCCCTGCTGTTCGGTTGCTTCTTCCTGGCTTTGGGTGCGGACCTGAAGATAGGTGGATAGCCACGGACGAGGTTCGTAGTCGAGGACCGCCCGTGTTTCCCAACCAGTAGTGGGGCGGGGGATATTGAACCGGAGCCACGGAGCGCGAAACTGGTCGAAGTACACCCCCAGTGTCCAGTCCCGTGCGATCTGAAGGTTGAGGCCGGTGTAGATTCCAATTTCGTTTTGCGGGCGGCTTCCGTTCCCGAATGCCCCGCCGTAGAGTCCCGCAAACTGTGGCGGATACCAGCGGCCTAGCAGGATGGCATCGGCGATGGAGTTGGCGTTCAGGGCCGCGCCAAAGAGGCCGCCATATGTCCCGCTTGGCGTCCGCGCTACTTCTCCAAACAAGGTGTAGTCGTCCAGGAAGGCCGTCGCGTACGCACTAACCATCGACGTTCCACGACCATCAACCCGGTAGCGTCTGCTGGGCCGGTCTCCGGGCCGGAGTGGGCGATCGAAACGGGCCCGGTACCCGACCATGCCCACGTGCAGAATGGAGGCGCGGTACTCGAGTGCACTTCCCATCGTCCTTTCTCCGAAGGTTCCCTTGCGGGCAATTTCCGACGGGGTCCGGTGCTGTCCCCCCACGGAAACGGTACGAACCGGAATGGAGGATGACGAGGGGCCTGATGGGGCCGCCGACGAATCGAGAGACGCATCGCGGTGCCGATGCGACGCAAAGGCCGTGAGAGAAAGCCCAGCGGGCAAAGAGATGGTGGCCGCGGTGCCCCGAAAAAAGTTGGCCTCCGACGCCGAATGATACGGGACGACCCCACGGCCCGTTTGGAGGGCAGGCGAAACCGGATCACGTCCCTTACCGAACCGGAGCCCCTGCCACAGCGCGATCCCTTGGCCAAACTGGCCCGTAAAATCTCCCAACACCAACGTTTCGATGGGGCCAAGATCGCGCAACGTGAGGCTTCCCGAAATGTGGTCAAACCCGTAGGTGTCCGTCGAGGGCGACCACCGGAGCGGCTCGCCCGGATCTTTGTCGAGCGTCATGGCCAGCTGCAGGCGACGCCGATGCTCCAACCGCAGCCGTGTGGTGAGGCGGCCTGGTGCCCCCAAGAATCGACCGGTTCGATACCCACGTCCCAAATCGAGATCTCGGGAATACCGCTGAATCAAGCTGAAATCCAGGTTTGAGATGACCGTGTCGAAGCCAGGAAAGATGCCTGGATCGGGAGGGGTCAAGGTCAAAAACGGACGGATTGCTCCAACCGTGGTCTGTGTAATTCCGCTCACTTCACGGACCTCCGTCCAGGCCTGGTAGGGCCCCTGCTTTCTTCGGTGCTGGACGATCCGGTAGGCGTCGCTGCCCGAGAGTCCCGGAAGAACCGACAGATCGCCGGCCGAAGCGTTGTTCAGGTCGAGCGGGGACTTAGCGAGGGCCGTGAAGCGTTCCGCCGCCTGTGCGGTGGTTTGATCTGCGCCCCCAAAGGCGTCTAGCACGCGTTCCAATCGAGGACGGAGTACGGTCGTGTCGACGGCCACTGAATCGCTGGTTTGGGCGTAGCTCCCCATGCATCCCCCGAGCAGGATGGTTAGGAGGCTGATTTGGACTGCGCGCGCGCCCAAACAGGCACCCGCGCGCCGTATCCAGGGCCGTACCATGGTAGCGAGAGTGTTACCAGCGAAGTTCAAGAGAGGCGGAGGGGGACCAGCCCAGTTCCTGATGCTGCTCCGCGGCCACGTGTGCTCGAAGCCGCCCGAGGCGAATGCCAACGCCACCAGTAAAGCGGACGGGAGCGGTGGTTACCCCGGCACGGAGAGCAAGCATCGAGATGGGACGCACCTCTATCCCGGACCGGACGGAGACTGGAAACGAGAGGTCTTTAAATACATCGGTCAAAATTCGGACCCGTGGTCCTACGCGGTACTGAAGCCCTACCGATAACGTCTGGGGCAGGGCCTCCCCGTCCGTAAGGGTCGGGGCATTCACGTTCGTCGCATGGGCGCCCAGGTACAGTGAAGGCAGGAGAGGGAGCAAAAGCCCGAGGTGTAGACCGATGGCACCGGCGCTCCCGTATCCATCAATTCGGGTATGGTAATACCGCCCTGTCAGGCCCACGTAGACGGTTCGCGAGGTCCCGAATTGGAGACCTCGCGCATACCCAAGACTGTAGTGGAGTTCGCGGTACTCGTCCCCGCCGAATGTGCTTGCGCCGCCGGATACCGTCCCCCAGCTTGTGGGCCACGTTCCGTGGGCCGCCCCGTAGCGAAACGCAGCGAGTCCGTAGCTTTCGCGGGCGAAAAACGAGAAGCTCCACTGCTGGCGGAGGGCACTAGACGCCGGATTCGTGTGTACGCCCGCTCCAGATGTGAGAGCTGTGGAGGCGTACCCAAGCCCCGCGGCGCGGGGGCTTCCGTACAGGTCGTATCCCGACTGGCAGTACCCCGGCCCGGCCCCCATCAGCAACAACACGAGGCCGGTGAGAACGAGTCTCAGCAGCGCGCGCATACGGAACGCTAAGACGGTGCGTTAAGGAGATGGACACAAATAATAATCTGCGATTTGAAAAGAATCAAACGGAATGGGAAACCTCTCGCCCGAATCGAAGGTTGCAACGTGCTGTCTTGTGGCACTCACCGTTTTCTCCCTTGACTGTGGATGAGTCGTCCCCTTCGTCCTGGCTTCTGGGCCTTTTGCTTCTCGTCCTTGTCGTTCCCTCGGCGGCGGGGCAGGAATTGGATTGTCGGGTACAGGTCGATGTCTCACAGATCGGTGGGGCGGACTCGGAGCTCTCGTTCTTGGGGAACCTGGAGCGAAAAATTCGGGAGTACATGAACACCCGCTCCTGGACGGACGATGAATATCTTCGGCATGAGCGAATCTCCTGCTCGATGCAGGTCGTCGTGCTTGAGTCCCTAAGCATCTCGGAATTCCGTGCCCGGCTCGTCGTCACTTTGCGGCGCCCCATTTACGGCACGTCCCAGTCGTCCGTCGTCGCACGCATCAATGATTCGGAGTGGCAATTCGATTACAGCCGTGGCTCCTCGCTCAGCTACGACATCAACCGCTACAACTCCCTCACGTCGGTACTCGACTTTTATGCCTACCTGATCCTCGGCTATGACCGTGATACCTTTAGTCCGCTGGGGGGAACTCCCTATTTTGAGCAGGCGCGGACCGTGGCTAACCAGGCGGAGGGAAGTGGAGACCCCGGCTGGTCGTCCGTAGGAACGCAGCAGAACCGGGTGCAACTTCTGTCCAACCTGCTTGCTCAGCGTCACGAGCCGTTACGCCGAGTGTACTACAACTACCACCGGAAAGGACTTGACCGATTTGTGCGGGGGACGGAAACGGCCCGAAAACACATGATGGGGGTTCTGGAAACTCTCCAGTCCCTGAATCAGCGGCTCTCGCGCTCTTTTGCGCTCAACGTCTTTTTTCAGACCAAATACCAGGAACTCACCGCGTTCTTTTCGGACAGCGATCGGGCGAGCCAGGCACACAGTCTGCTCGTTCAAATGGACCCGTCTCATTCCTCTGAGTACGATAAGCTAGTTCAGTAGTCTCGGAGTCCCTGAAGAATCTGTCCCCAGTCGTGCGGTGCGTGCCCCGGTTCGGAACGGACAGCTCATTGCATCGTCAGAATACATGTTCAATGCATGTGTATACGGCGAATAGTAGGGACCAACCCGATGCGTCCCTCGTTCAGTCCTGCGGTTGGTAAGGTGTCTCAACGTCACGTTAGATCCGCGGCGCGTCCGTGTCTACCGAGCGTCATTGCTCCGGAGATGCGTTTGCCCGCGGGGCAGCGGTCTGCAAACTCTTTTTGATTTAGTCGCGCCAGCTACGATATGTCAGACAAAGACGGAGAAGCGAAGGAGAAAGCCCTCGACCTTGCTGTGGAACAGATTCAGCGGGAGCACGGAGAAGGGTCGATCATGCGCCTGAGTGACGACCCGCACCAACAGGTCGAGGCGATTCCCACCGGGTCGCTTGCCCTCGATAACGCGCTGGGGGTGGGGGGTGTGCCCCGCGGCCGCATCATCGAAATTTTTGGCCCGGAGTCGTCCGGCAAGACAACGCTGGCGGCTCACATCGTGGCGGAAGCGCAGAAGAAGGGCGGCACGTGTGCGTTCATTGACGCTGAGCATGCCTTCGATCCCAACTACGCGGAGCAGTTGGGAGTGGACACTGACGAGTTGCTGATCTCGCAGCCGGACACGGGCGAACAGGCCCTCAACATCGCAGATACGCTGGTGCGAAGCGGCGCCCTGGACGTAATTGCGATCGACTCGGTCTCGGCTCTGGTGCCACAGGCGGAACTGGAGGGCGATATGGGCGACACCCACGTGGGCCTCCAGGCGCGTCTCATGAGCCAGGCACTCCGCAAGTTGGCCGGCACCATCAACCGGACGAAGACCGTTCTCATTTTCATCAACCAGATCCGGATGAAGATTGGCGTGATGTTTGGCAATCCGGAAACGACGTCTGGGGGGCGCGCCCTGAAGTTTTACTCCTCGGTTCGCATGGACATACGTCGCATCGGCGCCGTGAAGGACGGGCAGGACGTCGTAGGCAACCGCACCCGAGTCAAGGTCAAGAAGAACAAGGTGGCGCCGCCGTTTCAGGAGGCAGAATTCGACTTGATTTACGGCGAGGGCATCTCCTCGCTGGGGGAGATCATTGACCTTGGGACCGAATACGACATCTTGGAGAAGCGCGGCTCGTGGTACTCCTACGACGACGAGACCATCGCGCAGGGCCGTGAGAATACGAAAGAGTGGCTGGAGGAGAACCCGGAGCAACTTGAAGAAATCAAGTCGGCCATTCGGAAGGAAATCGGCTTGTCGTCGGAGGGGGAAGAGGAGGGGAGCGAAGAGGGAGAAGAGGAAGAGGTCGAAGCCACCACCGAAGACGTATAGCATCGTGGCTACACTGGGGCGCCGTATTCAGGGGGGGCTGCTGCTCCTCGTCGTTGTTTGGTGCGGTGGGGGGGAAGCCACGGCACAGTCCGCTCCAGCGTCGGCGTCCTCAGCGGTTTCGACCGGGAGGCATTTTTGCACGACGGGACCAGAGGAGGGCTCGCTGGATGCCCGAGGGCTTTCCCTCATCTATTGCGCGTCTCAGCCGGGTATCACCGCTCCGCTACGGGCGGCCCATGCCTCAGCCCGTCCCGCCTTCTATGGGGCCGTACCGGCTGCTTGGATCGGTGCTGGGGTCACTCAAGAGGCCCAGCTGGCGGCCTCTGCGTACCGCCTCACACTGACGCAGAGCTTCTCCTACGGACTCATCACGGGCCTGAAGCACCTCATCGGACGGCCACGCCCGTACGTCACCCATCCCCTCAAGGCCCGGGTCGAGCGCCACCCGTCCCCGGGAGAAGCGTGGCTCTCCTTTCCCTCCGGACACGCGGGACTCTCGGCAGCACTGGTGACCTCTTGGAGCCTATCATATTCGCGGTGGTACGTGATTGGGCCCGGGGCCGTGTGGGCCACAAGTGTGGCGTTAAGTCGTCTCCACCTCGGAGTACACTACCCGAGTGACATCCTTGCGGGGAGCTTGCTTGGGGCAGGCATCGCCGTACTAGTCCATGAGCTTCGCCGCGCACTCACTCCAGCGCGCCTTCAGGCTTCACCGGGCACATCGAGGCTGCGGGCACCGCCCCTCGTCCTTCGGATGCAGTTCTGAAGAGATACCGTGGGGGAGGGGCGATGACAATAGGAGGACGTCAGGGGGCAGGCTGTCCATTTCCGCTGAAGTCGTTCGGGTCCACGCGGCCGAGATCCAGCATTAAGCGCGCGTTGCCTTCTTGCTCCAGGACCCGCAGGGGGGAGGTCTCTTCGTCCGGGGCTACGATGCTGGCGAGCACATCGACGGCCACCTCCTCGAGGCCGCCGTGCAAAAAGGACCGTAAAGTGTTGAAGGTGGACGAGGCCGATTCCCGAAAGTCAAACCGGCAGTCCTGGAACTTGCACTCGTCCGCGGCGGTGGGGCCGTCGCCGTGATAGACGATTGTGCAGTCCTGGAAGGTGCATTCTACGTATTTGTGGTAGTCGAGGATGATCTCCTCATCGCGGTAAGTCTTCTGGGCGGTCACGTTCATTGGAGAAGTAGAGAATGGTGGAACTGGGAGGCGGGATGAGCGGTGAGGGGCTATGCGGTCGGGGTTAGGGAGAGCCTTGGAGTCCTGACGTTGTGGAATCAGGTTATAGACCTGGTGCAGACAGGGGTTCTGTGTGCGTCTTCGGGCGCTAAATGCTATACTTGGTATTCCTTTGCGGTCAGTCTTTTTTCCGATCAGCATACGCCCTCCGATGGCCACTCTTCTTCCGTTTCGGGCCGTGCGCCCCCTTCCTCAGCACGCCGAAGAAATTGCTTCTGTGCCGTACGACGTCGTGGACCGCACAGAGGCCCGAGGAGAGGCCGACGATCGCCCCCGCAGCTTTTTGCATGTCGCTCGGCCCGAGATCGACCTCCCCCCCGGAACCGACGAGTACGACGACGCGGTGTACAAGCAGGGGGCCATCAACCTGCGACAGTTTGTGGAGGCCGATTATACAATTCGGGAGTCGACGCCATCGGTGTATGTGTACCGGCTGGTGACGAACGGGCGGGCGCAGACCGGCGTGCTCGGCTGCGTGCCGGTCCGTGAGTACGACGACGGCACCATCGTGAAGCACGAGGAGACGCGTCCTGACAAAGAGGAGGACCGTACGCGTCACGTGCTGGCGCAGCGGGCTCACTCCGAGCCGGTGATGCTTACGTACCGGGATGAGGAGGCCATAGCCGCGCACGTAGCGCGCATACAGGAAGAGCAGCCCCTATATGACTTTGAAGCGGACGACGGGGTGCGCCATACTGTCTGGAAGAGCGATGCGCCCGATCTGCTTGTTCAAGCCTTCCGTGCGGTAGAGCACCTATACATTGCGGACGGTCATCACCGGTGCAAGGCAGCCAGCCGGGCAGCGGCCGAACTGCGACACGAGGGAGGAAGTCGGGGGACGGACATCCCGGGGTATGAGATGTTCACGGCGGTTCTCTTCCCGATGAGCCACATGCACATTATGGCCTATAATCGGGTCGTTCGGGAACTACCTATGTCCCCGGTCGACTTTTTGGACCGCCTGGAGACTCACTTCACGTTGGAGAGAGGCGTCGACGAACCAGTGCCGGAGGAGAAAGGCCAGGTCTGTCTCTACGTGCAGGGAAACTGGCACCGGTTGGTGTTGCCGCCGCCGGCTGGCAATCGAGTGGTAGACAGCCTCGACGTGTCACGTCTGAGCGTGCATCTTCTCGAGCCGCACCTGGGCATTACTGATCAGCGTCGGGACCCAAACATTGATTTCGTAGGAGGCATCCGCGGAACAGAAGCGCTGGAAGTCCGGGTGGATCAGGGCGATGCGGAGTTGGCGATTAGCATGTATCCCACGAGTATCGAAGAGCTCGCGGCGGTGTCGGACGAGGGCAGCCTGATGCCGCCCAAATCCACATGGTTCGAGCCCAAACTGCGGAGCGGGCTCCTGGTGCACGACTTCGCAGAGGATGTCCCCGACGACCATTCCGTCACGCCGGCGGTGTAACGGAGGTGCTTCAGACGCCAATCAAGTCTCACCGAGGGAAAGGACTAGTCCTCTTCAAACAGGAGATCGATCTCCCGGTCCTCAACACTCACGCTTGCCACCTTCACGGTAACTGAGTCGCCCGGACGATAGGTTTTTCCGTTGCTCTCTCCTCGTAGGGTATAGGTCGACTCGTCGTAGGTGTAGTAGTCGTCCATCTCGCGGACGTGGACGAGGCCTTCTACGAGTAGGTCGGTGATCTCCACAAACACGCCGAACTTGGTAACGCCACTTACGACGCCGTCGAAGGTATCGCCCACGTGGTTCTTCACGTACTCCACCTGCTTGAGCTTCACCGATTCTCGCTCGGCCTCCTCGGCGTTGCGCTCCTGCTCGGAGCAATGTTCACAGCGGGCCGCGAGCTCCTCCACGTCGGCCGGCCCCTCCCCACGCGCATAGCGCTTGAGGAGGCGGTGCACAATGAGGTCCGGGTAGCGGCGGATGGGACTCGTGAAGTGAGTGTAGTGATTGAACCCCAGGCCGTAGTGGCCAATGTTGCCAACGGCGTATTTGGCCTTCGACATGGCCTGTAGCGCCGCCCGCACGATTACCTGCTCTTCGGGTTGGTCCTGTACTGCATCAATTAGGTCGCCTAGATCGGAGGATTGAACGTTGCCGTCGGTCAAGGGAAGTTCGTGACCGAACACGCGGACGTACTCGGCGAGTTGACGGATCTGCTCCCCGTCCGGTGTGTCGTGCACCCGGTAGATAAAGGGAAGCGGTTCGTCTTCACCGTTCGTGCGGTGACGCTTCAAATGGGTGGGATCGGCGATGTGCTGAGCAACCGTCCGGTTGGCCAGCAGCATGAGTTCCTCAACGAGCCGGTTGGCCCGCGTGCGCTCCTTCCGGATAATATTGGTGGGGGTCCCATCCTCATCGAGGATCACATTGACTTCGTCGGATCCAAAGTCGATGGCGCCTTCTTGCATCCGGCGCCTAGTAAGGGTTTTGGTGAGCCGATTGGCCTGCACCACCTCCGATGCCATTTTGTCGTCGGGATATCCACCTTCGATGTAATCCTGGGCTCGGTCGTAGGTGAGGCGCTCCTTAGAGTGGATAACACTTTCGCAGATCTCGTAGTCCACCACGTCGCCCTGCGGATTGACCTCCATCAAAATGGAGAAGGCCAACTTGTCCTCGTGGGGGCGCAGCGAGCAAACCTTGTTCGAAAGCTTTTCCGGTAGCATCGGGATGGTGCGGTCCACGAGATACACGCTTGTAGCACGCTCCAGTGCCTCCTCGTCGATTGCCGAGTCGGGCTGGACGTAGTGGCTTACGTCGGCGATGTGAACGCCTACCTCGTAGTTGCTATTGTCCAGCCGCTCAATGTGGATGGCGTCATCGAAATCCTTCGCGTCGACCGGATCAATCGTAAAGATCGGCTTCTCGCGCAGATCGCGACGGCGCTCAATCTCAGCGTCCGGAATAGCGACTGGAATCTCCTCCGCCTCCACCTCCACCTCGTCCGGGAAGTCGGCCTTCACGTTCATGCTCATCGCGAGCGACAGGACCCGCACCTTGGGGTCATCCGCGGAGCCAATGACCCGAAGGATTCGGCCCTCGGGCGAGGCCTTGCGATCGTCGAATCGGTCGATGGACACCACTACCTTCTCGCCGTCCTTCGCGCCTCCAACAGCGTCGGGCGCCACGTAGACATCCTGGAGGATACGCTGGTCGTCCGGCTCCACGAAGGCCACGTCCGCCCGCTGGTGGAAGGTGCCCACCACCTGGGTGCAGCGCCGCTCCACAATCTCTAGCACTTCGCATTCCCGCTTTTTGCCTTTGCCGGCGTCGGCGGGACGGGCCGCAACGGCCACCCGCACGAGGTCGCCGTGTAGGGCCTCTCCCATGTGGGGCTCCCGAATAAAGAACTCCTCCTCGCTATCTACGGCCTGTACGAAGCCGTAGCCCTGGGGGTGACAACTCAGAATTCCCGTCCGATGTCGGGTTTCACCCTTGGCCTTGTACTTCCGGCCCTCCCGTTTTACTAGCTTCTGGGCCGTCATCTCGGCGAGGACGTCACAGAATTGGAGGTAGGTCTCGTTGTCTTCGATGCCCAATCCCTCCGAGATCTCGTGGGATCGATGGGCTGTATTTGGGTGTTCGCGAAGAAATTCGAGGATGTCCTGGCGGAGACTGTTGGCTTGCGTCTTCGTAATGGCGTCGGCGTCGGGTCGTGAAGGCAGGTAGTGAAGAGACGCATCAACAGAAAGCAACGCCCGCTTTACGGCGGACGTTCGCACCGCATGAAAAAGTCACACGGGCCCGACCGCCGAGCCACGTGGCTACTGGGGATTCGTGCGCGCCGCAGTGGAGTCTGTTGGCGCAGGCGACTCTTCGGCCACCGGCTGGGGCGGTGGCGCGTCCTCTTCGGTCGGGGGATCGTTGGACGGAAGCAACCACCCGAAAAGACGCTGAAAGAGAGACCGCCAGGTCGAGAACTGGGTCTGGTACGAGACCCCGGCTCCCCGGCTGCTCATCAACGACTGGTTGCGAGTCAGTTCGTCACCGTCGCGGCGGTAGAAGACTTTCGCGCTGACCCTGGAACTGAGCCGGACCTCCAGGACGAACTCTCCCTGTGGGCCTTCGACTTGTCGTTCTTCTGTGTCGCTCGTATAGACTCCCTCGCCCCGGATGACAAGACGTTCATTGAGCAACCGAAGGGCCACGCCGTAGATGAGATCGAGATCGTCTGGGTCTTCTCCCTGAACCCCGAAGTTGAGGTCCACATTCGGAAGGGCCTGGCCGAGGTAGCGATTAAGCTGACTGGAGACGAGTTGGGAGACACTATTAAACGCCAGTTGGTTGCCGGCGGTTGTGAGGCTGTTGTCGGTCTCGCCGCCGCGTCCGCGTTGGGTAATCGATTCGGTGGTCAGGAGGAACGTGTTCGTCAACAAAACGCTCGTGGCGTATTCGGTAGTGCGGGCCGGCTGGTTGAGGATGGCGTCGAGCGACTCGGAGCCTACGAGGTTACGCTCTTCGCTGCGGGTGAGGGAGAGCCCGAGGTCCACGCGCGGGGTGGTTACCCGGCCTGTGATGTCGAGCAGGACAGTGACAGGAATGCGCCCGCGGGCATTCTGGAAGCCGGGGAGTCCGGTCGGGGAGGCGCGGGTGCGGTACTCGGCATCAAGGTCGAGTTGTGCATTGGTGGGATCTCCGTCCCAGGTGATAGTTCCCTCTGCGATGGAGAACCGGCGTACGAAGACCTCCCCGGCGGTAAATAAGTAGGTGCCGCTGGTGGCCCGGAAGTTGCCGTAGACCGAAAAGTCTCCCTCTTTGCGCTGGAGCTGTACGCGACCGGAGCCCACGACGGTCACCACGTCGCCGACAATGGGGTCGAACACGAGGTTGACCGTCGACTCCTCGGGCGCCGTCACGTTAAAGTCGAGGTTGAGGCCTTCCACGAAGGTGGGGACCCCTTCGGGTCGGTCGCCGAGAATGTTCTGCCGACGGGTAAAGGTCGGAATATCTGGTGCGCGGCCCGTCGAATCGGCGAAAACAATGAAGCCAGTGTCTTCCTGCACGGTCTCTCCAGTCACCGGGATGAACAACTCGCTGTCGGGGGTGGTGCGGGCTGCGTTCGACCGAAGGGTAGCGTCCGAAAGGGGACCCGTTAGATGGAGAGGCCCGGTCGCGCGAATGTACCCGTAGAAGGGGAGGTCCTTGGCCTGGGACACGTTAATAACCGTAATCCCGTCGAGGTCGGCGGACAAGTCGAAGGAGAAATACTGATAATCGTTGAACAGAACGCTTCCTTCAATGGTGCCAGTCCCCTCTTCGTCGCGCACGGCCAGTCCGCGCGGATGAATGCCCTGCTTGTCGACCATCACGGGGCCCTCCACCTCGTACTGCAGCCCAAACAGCGGCAGGGTAACCCCTCCGTTGACGATTCTGAGATTGGCGTCAAAGACAGGATCCCGAACATGGCCGCCAATGTGGAGGTCGCCCGTGGTGTATCCTTGAACCCTCGACACCCGTTCCTCGAAGATGTAGCGGAAGAAGAAGAGATCAGCTCGTTCGATGTCCACCGAAAGGTCCAGGGCGTCGCTCGTGGATGGCGGGGGGGCGGAGGACCGGGCCCACGAAGGCAGTCGGATTTTTCCCGAGAGGGACAACCGGTTGGGGTCTACGCTTTGGGGCGTACCGGGAACCAAGGACGGACCAGCCAGGCTGTCTACGGAGATGTCTTCTGCCCGCAGAGAGCCGTCAAGAGACAATGTCGGCGACCCTGCAGAGTACGTGGTGCGGAGGTGTGCGTCGCCCAGGATGCGCCGGTCGTACGACAGTCGGCGAACGGAGAGATCGGTCGTGAGGGTAGGGCGGCCCAGTCCCCCCTGCAGATCCAGCCGCCCTCCTAAGTTGCCCCCGATGAGGAGGGTTTTCCCGAGGGCTTGCGAGAAGGGAGGGAGATACACGTTGGTTGCTTCCACCGTAAGCGTATCGGTTGGGGCGGACGAAAGCGTTCCTCCAATCTCGAGTTTCTGCAACGAAGGCGTCTGTGGGTGTGGCCGTTCTAGCCGAAAGGGGGTGACGACAACTTGACCGGCGTAAGTTCGGATTGCCCCTGACGAAGGATTGCTCCACGTTGCCCCGTTCACGTTGATCGACAGGTCGTGTACGCGCATTTCGTTCGTCCGGGGGGTGATTCGCAACTCGCTCGCGAGTCGCACGGAGTCTGCGATACCCAGGCTGTCGGCCGTAAGCCGGAGGGTACCCCGACGTCCCCCATACTCGAGCGAGCCGGTGAGTTGCTGGATGGGAAGGGATCCGGAGACGACACGCCGAGCCGAAACCGTGGCGGTCGCCTGCGTCGATTGGGCCAGGGGCGCTCCCCGCTGACTTGCCAAAGTGTAATGGGCGTCAAGCTGGCGCGTCTCATACGTGCTTCCGCTGAGACGGGTCGCCGAGAATTGCCCAGTGGCTCGGAGGCTGTCCGTGCTGAGCGAAAGGCGCGCTTCGGCGGTAAGGTCCTCGGTTCGTTTCGGAAAAGCAGCCCACCACGCATGCAGAATTCTGGGCTGTCGCACGCGCAGCGTCGCCTGCGCCCTCATGAGTTCGTCTGCTGGACGATCTCGACTGGTTAGGGAGAGGGCAGATGCGGCCTCCGACGTGGACGGCGTACGGGGGGGCGGAATGGGGCTGGACGGGGCGGGCTTGTTACGTTCCTCTCGGTAAGCGTCTCGGAATGCGCCGGTCCAGGTCCGAACTGCGTTCCAGAGCGGAGGGCCCAATGCGTTGCCGTCTACCGTTAGGGTCCCCACCGTACCTGAGAGAGTGAAGCGTGGGCGGTCGGATCTCCGACCGGAAAGCCGGACGGTCGCCGAGTGGGAAGGAAGTCCGACAGTGCTATCGCTTCTGTATATATTCGATGTGTCAACGTCTGCCACGAGCGTGCCCGTCAGGGACTGCCAGTCTGTCCCGGCGGCGCGAAGCGTGAGTCGGCCGTTGAGTTCGGTGCGAGGGAGGCCGTCGGTGAGGGACGATAGATTTAGGTCTGAACTCGAGACTACGGCCGTATAGATGGGCCGGTTGCGCATCCGGTCGACGGAGCCCTCGGCGCGGACGGACCCGCCGTTCTCTTGGCGTACGAAGAGCTGGCCCTCGGCCGAGCGGTGGGTGAACGTGGCTTGTCCGTCTGCGGACCCTAGGGGGCGCCCAGCCAGGATGGAAGGGGACAGCGACAGGTCTAAGGATCCGCTCAGCGTGTCTCCCTGCAGACCCTTACCGCGCGCATCCAATTGTCCGCTCAGGCGACTGGTGAGCTCCGGTCGACCGGTGAAAGGTGCTAAGTTGAGGCTATCGGTGCGTATGGACGCATCGTATTGAAGCGGGGCGGCCCCGGTCCGTGCCACGTTCAGGGAGCCCTGTATGGCCCCGTGTTGACTCTGGACCGTAAGGGTGGTGCGAAAGTCGAGTCCGCGTCGACTCGGACGAGGTCGCGCTGCCGTGCCCTGAAGCGTGCCCTCTACGTTGAGCGGCCCGACCTCGGTGGCGGGACGGACTGTTGAAAGTCCGGGCCAGACGTCCTCCACGTCCCCCAGTGAGATCTCACTCTCGCGCAACTGTAGGTCCAGGGCGAACGTCTCGGGCTGTCGGGCGATTGTGCCGTCGAGGGTTGCAAAGGAAGCATTGTGGGTCACCGTTACATCATCGGCCTGAAGCCGAGCAAGGGTGCCGCCAAGTTCACCCTCTAATGTGACGACATCTGCGAACGGAAGTCGCGGAATGAGGTGCTTCAATTCGCCATGATCGATGCGGCTCCGGTCGAGAATTAGTGAGAAGGAGTTGTCATTGGGGTCCGATGACGTGGTCTGGAGCGAGGCACGTCCGCGGAGACGCGTGGTGCCGAGAGTGAGGTCAAGATCGTCGAGCGACCAGCCTGTGGCAGTACGTCGGAGTAGTCCTTGCGACAAAGAGGGTTGTAGGGGGGCGCCTGGCAGGTTGAAGGAGGCGGCACTGATGTCGAGCACGCTGTTCGGGCCGTTCCGTCGTGCAGATGCTTGGAGGGAAAAGTCCTGAATCTGCGTGCGGGTATAATCGAACAGCCAACCCTCCTCGACGATGTCCGGGGGCGTACCCTCGCGTTCTGTGGACAGTGTCCCCTCTCGCACCTCGAGCCTCGTAAATGTGAGATCAAAGGGTTGAGCGGTCGTGGACGACGGGGCTGTGCGGTCGAGGGCTCGTCTCGCGTTCCAGGTGCCACTGGAATCGCGCCGCAAGAAGACCTGGGGGCGGTAAACCATAAGGGTGCGCATAGACAACTCCGCGGTGAGGAGGTTGGCCCAGCGCGGGACGGCACGAATCGAATCCACGACTGCCACGCGCTCGCCCGAGGGAGTTCGGAGTTCGACGTTGGTCGCTACAACATCGTCGATAAGAGTTCCACGGAGTGTCCCAATCGACAATTGCCCCTCGTACCGCTGGTTAAAGGCGGTTTCTACCTGCTGGCGAATGGCGTCTCGGCCCGCCTTGGTGCGGGTAAGCCCTACGATGATTGCAATGCCGACGAGCACCACGATAAGGGCGACTCGTAGCGACCGCCAGAGGGGTTGGGTAGAGGACCGACGAGACGATGGGGGCTCAGGCACAGGAGCGGACCGTAGCGGACAGGGAAGTGCGCCTCCGGAGCGGGTGGATCAATCCAGTCACGCTCTGCTCACACGACTGAATCGGGGCGGCGTTTCAGGAGGAACATGCGAAGGCCCAGGCCTGCTCCGCTTCGGCTTCCGTTACGTCTCCCGTCACATAGGCGTGGCCAAGCTCTTCCAGAAGGACAAACCGAATCGTATCGCCCTGATTTTTCTTATCCGCCGACATGGCATCATACAGATCGGGGAACGGAACTGTGGATGGATCGTCCTGCACCGGAATGGCATCAATGACATGGTCTAGACGATCTCGACTCAGGGCCTGTGGGTGGCGCCTATGAGAAAGGTACAGCGCGGCCCGCATCCCGAGGGCGACGGCTTCGCCGTGTGTAAAGGCACCATAGCCGGCCACCCGCTCCAGGGCGTGAGCGAACGTGTGACCGAAGTTTAGGATTTCGCGGTGTCCCTCCTCGCGCTCGTCGGCGCTTACCACGTGGGCCTTCACCTGCACGGCCCGTTCGATCACGGAGGCCACAATCGCGCGATCCTTGTAGGTCATCACTGGAACGAGATGTTCCTCCAATTGCCCAAACAGCTTCGGGTCCTGAATCAGTGCGTGCTTTACCACTTCCGCCATGCCGCTCGTGTACTCCCGCATTGGGAGTGTGTCAAGCGTCGTCGGATCCGCACAGACGATCTCCGGCTGGTAGAAAGCGCCGATTAGGTTCTTGCCAGTGGGGTGATTGATGGCCGTCTTGCCGCCAACCGAGGCGTCGACTTGGGCCAGAAGGGAGGTGGGAAGTTGCACCAGCGGAAGTCCACGGAGCAGGGTGGCCGCGGCAAATCCGGCGAGGTCTCCGATTACCCCTCCACCCAGGGCCAGCACCGGGGTGCCCCGATCGAGGCCCCACTCTAGGGCGTCGTCATAGATCGTGTGGAGGCACGCGGCAGACTTGGTCTGCTCGCCGGGGGGGAGTACGATCGGCCGGACCGTCCAGCCCGCGTCGCTCAGCCCGCGGACAAGAGGGGTTCGGTAGTGAGACGCTACGTTTTCGTCGGTAACGAGAAGGCACCGGCCGATACGAAGACCTGTCTTCTTCAGGAGTGCGGGTACCGACGACAGAGATTGAAAGTGAACCGTGTAGCTCCTCGAGCCAAGGGCAACGTCGACAGCCATCAAAGGGGACGGGTTGAGTGCAAAGAGTGGATAAAACCTCACGCTAGTCGGTGCAGCGGGTTCTTGGCAAAGAAAAAAATCTCTGTGTTCTTTGAGTCTGCGGCGGGTGTGTAACCCAAGTTGCGACCTACCCGGAAGATGGTCATTCTGAACTTGATCCAGAATCTCAATGGACCAATCTGCCTGTTCAGACGAGATTCCGCCTCGGAGTGCGGAATGACACGCAACTTGGGTTATGTACTCCAAGAACTCGTCGCTTCAGGGTTAGTATCTCTACTCGCTCATCTAGTCCCTTCGGATCTTTTGTCCCCGCATGTCCCTCCCGTCTATCCTGGAAGCCGCCCACCATTTTGCCGGGGCGCACCTTGAATCGGGAGCGTTCGCGATTGACGCCACCGTCGGAAACGGGCACGACACCTTGTTTTTGCTTCGGACTGTGGCCCCTGAAGGTCGCGTGATGGGCTTCGACATTCAGATGGAGGCGTTGGCCGCAACCCGCAAACGGGTACGGGACACTGATCCTGCGCTTCTAGACTGTTTGGAGCTTGTGCACGCTGGCCACGAAACGATGGCCGACCGCCTGACGGATGAGATGAGTGAATCGGTGGGGACGGTGATGTTCAATCTTGGGTACCTGCCGGGAGGGGATCCCGACGTTATCACGAGTTCAGAGACCACCCTTGAGGCCTTGAGGGGGGCTCTTGAGTTGTTACATCCTCGCGGGACCATCACCCTTGTGGCATATCCCGGACACGAGGGTGGAGCCGAGGAGACACGATCCGTTCATGCCTGGGCCGCCGCACTCCCACACGCCCAGTACCAGGCCCTGTCGTACGACTTCTTAAATCCCTCGGATGCATCTCCGCGTTTAATCGTGGTACAAAAGCGTGCCCGCTAAGGGCATGTCGTAACGCCGGGGGCTTCCGTGATACTATCTGCTACACGGTCGTTTCGTCATGTGTCTCATTTTGTTTGCCCACAATGCTCATCCCGACTACCCGCTTGTGTTTGCGGGCAACCGCGATGAGTTCTACGACCGTCCGACAAGCCCGGCTGGTTTTTGGGATGACGCTCCCCACGTGCTGGCCGGTCGTGACCAAAAAGCAGGGGGGACGTGGCTGGGCGTCACGCGTCATGGATACTGGGCGACCGTCACCAACGTCCGAGACCAAATCCCGGCCCTTGACGACGCGCCCTCTCGGGGACACCTCGTGGCGGAGTTTCTCCGCGAGGAGCCGGATCCGGGCTCGTATGTAGAGTCGGTCCGTGCCCGTGCAGATCGGTACAACGGATTTAACCTACTCGTAGGGACCCCCAAGGACACGTACTACTTTTCGAATCGGAACGGATGCCCCCGACTCGTCGAGCCCGGTCTCCACGGGATGAGCAACGCGCAACTTGACGACCCCTGGCCGAAAGTGGAACGGGGCACTGCCCGCTTGCGAAATGTTTTGGAGGAAAAGGTGTCGACGGATCGCCTTCTCGACATTCTGGACGACCGACGTCCGGCCCCGGACGATCAACTTCCTCGAACGGGAGTTGGGAAAAATACTGAGCGGATGCTGTCCCCACCATTCATTACGACGGAAAAATACGGAACCCGAGCTTCTACCGTTCTTCTCCTCCATCAGTCTGGCACGCTTACGTTCGTTGAGCGCACCTTTGATCGGGGCCATCCCACCGATACGCGTCGGTTTTCCTTCGAGACCACTCTCAAGCCCGCATCAAGGCCTTGAGCATGGTTCCTCCTGTATCTTGACTCCTCCAGCCCAAGTTTGTCACTGCGTTCCTCGGAACTCCTTTTTGATCTATGTCCTTCGAAAAATTGACCTTCGAGAATCCCCAGGGCGACACGCTGGCTGCGCGCCTTGACCGCCCCAAGGGAGAGTCGCCGTGTGCGTATGCGCTCTTCGCCCACTGTTTCACCTGTTCCAAAGATTTGAGTGCGGTTGGGGCGATTAGTCGGGCGCTCAATCGGCATGGAATTGCCGTTCTCCGATTCGACTTTACGGGTCTGGGAGAAAGTGAAGGCGACTTTGCCGACACCAACTTCTCATCGAATATCGACGACCTGGTCGTTGCGGCGAACTTTTTAGCCCGAGAGTACGAAGCCCCTCGAATTCTCGTGGGTCACTCGCTGGGGGGCGCGGCCGTTCTCCAGGCAGCTCACGAGCTGGACTCGGTGCAGGCCGTGTCCACCATTGGGGCACCCTACGATCCCGAGCATGTCACACGCCTCCTGGATGACTCCATCGAGGACATTAAGGCAACCGGAGAAGCCCGTGTTACGCTGGCTGGCCGTTCGTTCACCATCCGCAAGCAATTTCTCGACGACCTGGCCGCTACGCGCATGGAGGAGACGATCCACACATTGAGCCGGGCGCTGCTTTTGTTCCATTCGCCGGTCGACCGAACGGTCGGGATCGACAATGCGAGTCGCATCTTCCAGGCGGCCAAGCACCCAAAAAGCTTCGTCTCGCTGGACGATGCCGATCACCTTCTTACGACCCAAGCCGATGCGGAGTACGTAGGGGTTGTGCTTGGAGCCTGGGCGGAAAAATATGTGGACCGCTCTCGCTCCACGCGAGAGACGCCAGAGGGGCAGGTTACGACTCGGACGGGAACGGCCTACCGGACGGAGATTCAGGCCGGGCCCCACGCTTTAGTGGCGGATGAGCCAGAGGACGTAGGGGGCGACGATGCGGGACCGTCTCCGTATGATTATCTCCTGTCTGCCCTCGGCAGTTGCACGGGCATGACCCTCCGAATGTACGCCGACCGGAAAGAGTGGTCCCTCGACGAAGCAATTGTCCGGCTTTCACACGAGAAAGTTCACGCGGCCGACTGTGAAAACTGTGATACCGACACCGGGAAGATTGACCGAATTGAGCGGGAAATTGAGGTTCGAGGCGACCTGACGGATGAGCAGCGAGATCGCCTGTTAGAGATTGCGAACAAGTGTCCCGTTCACCGCACTCTTCATCGGGAGGTGGAGGTGCGTTCTGCCCTACGTGCTCCAGTTCAGATGGAACGGATGTAGCACCCGGCGACTTCCTAAGAAGTGCTTCTTCGGTCCTTACGCCCCTTGTCCCAAAGCGCATGCGGATGCGGTTGTGGTTGGGGGGGTATTTTGGGAGCGCCGTGTTATAGGAACCTGCAAAGTGGGCGTATCATGGCACGCAGCGGACGTCTGTGCCGAGCAGCCTGAGGACGTGCATGAGCACAAGAGGCGGTCGTGCCTTCTTCGAGAACTCACAGGAATTCCGGACTGGAATCGGTTCTGTTGCCAGAACCTCTGTTTCATTTTGCCATATCAAGTAACTGATTCCATAAGCTCGGGACGTGGCGCAGCTCGGTAGCGCACATGTATGGGGTACATGAGGTCGCGGGTTCAAATCCCGCCGTCCCGACCCCTCTCGGCCGTTCCTCCCGTTCTCGGGGGAACGGCCTTTTCGTTTGCGGGTTTGCGGCGATCCCCACCCACTCTGGAGCGACGCTGGAGCGCATATCGTTAGGGCCTCCGCACCGAGCGTTCCCATGCCCATGTCCGATGAGTCGGCCTCGACTGCACTGCGGCGCCTCGCCCGCGATCTCCGTCAGATTCGTGAGGATCGGGCGGTCTCTATCGAGGACATCCACGACGCAACACAAATTCCCCGTTCTGACCTTAAAGCGTTCGAATCGGGATCCTTCTACGAGGACTCGAAACTGGGTCCGGTCTATCTTCGGGCCTTCGTGCGCGCTTATGCGGGGGCGATTGATCTTCCCCCAGATGATGTGACCGACCTACTGCGGGCGGCTCAGAACGGAGACTATCAGAATCAGTTAGCAGTCCGATTTCTCGGTGCCTCTCCTTCGCCCGAGCAGGGAGACTCTGAGGATCCGTCGGGGAACTCGAGTCCGGAAGCGGCTGACGCACAGCCTTCCGACCGTTCCTCGAACGAGGCAGGCGAATCCGACGCAGTCTCTGGTAGTGAGTCTCGTCCTCCAACCTCATCTGGAGCAGAAGGGCAAGAGGACGACGACACTGAGTCTTCACCGGAGACCTCCGCCGACCCTGGCCACTTGCCGCAACGGTCTTACCGCATCGGCCTCATTGTGGTACTACTGCTATTGTTGCTTGGGGGTGCTGTGCTGTTCACCGTATACTTTAGCGGCACGGAGTATTCATCAAGCACTGAGGCCTCCTCGGCGGTCCAGGATTCCGTTCCCGATACGTCCCAGGAGACGGTTCAGGCGACCACCTCGGTCGATACCACGCAGGCTCCACAATCTCCACTCGCCGATCTCTCTCTTGGGGACACCGTCCACGTCACTGTTCTTGCCACCTCGGACGTGCGAGAGCTCCGGGTGCAGCAGGACGATCATCTCCGGCGTCCATACTGGATTGAAGTCGGGGAGGCGATGGTCTTTCCGTTTACCCGCCGCATCACACTTCAAAATCAGCTCGATCGCTTCCGTCTTCTCCTGGAGCAGCATCCGTACCCGGTGTCCAGGACCGATGAGCAGGGCCGGGTCGTGATACGTCGGGCCGATGCCCAACGCTTTGCCGACACCCTTCGGGCGAATTCTGTATCGGTTCCGGCTACGCCGGACACGGCGTACGGCACTCCCCCTGAGCTCCCCACCGATAGTCTTGAAAGCCTCGAGCAAGGCGTATCTGAGGGGCGTCGGTAGTCCCTGCGGGGCCTGCAGGGCCCTATGCCATATTCCAGGAGGGCCCGGAGAAGGGGTCAGTATGTAGCGCGTGTCACCGTAAGTGGGGATCCTCTCTGCCCGTGCACGCATTCAGGACTTGTCATTGTTGCGCTGCGGCCCCTCGCTACGCACCGGGTCGTGCACTCATTGGTCGTGCTCTCGATCATGGGCCTTCTTGAAATCCTTGGTTGGAAACCCCGGACGCCCCCGCCTGTCGGGGACGATCTGGAACGCGGGAATCGGTCCGAGGAGGAGCCGGCATGGCAACGATGGCTTTTACGGGGAGGGCTGTTCATTGGGCTGGTGATCCTGACGGTCGCGGCCTTTCCACGCGGGGATTTCTACGAGCACACGGTGGAGGTGGGCGACACGTGGCGACAGGGCACTCTTACGGCTCCATTCAACTTTCCCGTTTACCTCAATGAGTCTCGGGTTCAAGCCCGTCGAGACACAGTACGCAAGAACACCCCTCCGTACTTCCAAGAGGTGTTGGATGCACCGCAAGAACTTTCAGAAAACCGGGATACGCTCCGGCGGCAATTGAATCGCATTCTCGACGCCTACGCCAGTTACCGCTACCATCGGCAGCAAGATGAGCTGCAGGTTGCCCGGCAAGACTCATTAGAGTACATTCGCCGCCGCCGCAATGCCCTCGTTACCCTCAGCGACTCGCAATGGGGCTACCTAGCAGACCAATACGTACAGGAAGTCCAAGACCTTACCTCTCCCTCTCGTCAAATCCAGGAGGACTCTCCGCGTCTCTACAGGCAGCTCTTGGACTCTGCGTTTCAGGTCAGCGGCCAACTATTGAGTGCAGGGGTAATTGACCGTCCACGCGATTCAGTGTCCACTTCCGAGATCATTGCCCGGAACGAGCAAGAGCAGACCCAGCGCTCGATCAATAAAACCAGCCTCTATGGCTTGAACGAAGCCTTCGATTACGCGGAGGGGCGGCTTGAGGATACCTTGGAAAATCGCGAGCATGCTCGTATTGCTTACTCGTTCTTTCGGGCCATCTTTGAACCTTCGCTCACCTATTTGCGAGAGGTCACGATGCAAGAGCGGGACCGCCGTGCCCGCAACGTAACGGCGATTCAGGGCGGGGTTGAGGTGGGGGAGCCCATCGTCCGGCAGGGGGAGTTGGTCACTGAGGAGATCAAGCGGAAATTAACCTCGCTCGAACGGGCACGCAGTGAGCGGTTTGGGCCCGGTATTGTCTGGAAGCAAGTGGGAGGCGAGTTCCTCTACACACTTCTTGGCTTCGGGTTTTTCTTCTTCTATCTGTATCTTCTCCGGCCTCAAATTTGGGGCAGTACCCGGGATCTCGTGTTGCTTTCGGTCATCCTAGGGTTCATCGTGGTGCTCTACGGGATCGCAATTCGGATGCCGTGGTCTCTATACGTCGTTCCCGTGGCGTTGGCCTCAGTACTCTTCACGATTATCTTCAATTCGCGCATTGCCCTCATCGGTACGTTACTCCTCGCGTTTACTGGGGGGCAAATGCTCGGGCTCGACCTGGAATATACACTGGCAACTTTCTTCGCTGGCGCCTTCGGGATTTTCAGTGTCCGGGATATAAAGAACCGGGGCCAATTCTTCGTGAGCGGGGGACTGGTGTTTATTGGGTACTTGCTGGTCCTTGCGGCTACCTGGCTTTACATTGACCTTCCCCTCAGCCGTGTGGCTCCGGATCTGGCGTACGCCGCTGTCGCTTCCGCTATCACCGTTACGTCGTCGCTGTTCTTGTGGGGGGTGGAGCGCATCTTCGACATTACGACGGACCTCACTCTGCTCGAACTTTCCGACACCAACCGGACCCTTCTGAAAAACCTGAGTCTCCGTGCTCCAGGGTCGTTCAACCACTCCCTGCAGGTGGCAAACCTGGCCGAGGCTGCAGCCGATCGAATTGGTGCACACACCCTTCTCACCCGCGTAGGGGCCCTGTATCACGACATCGGGAAAATGAAGAATCCAGAGTATTTCGTCGAGAATCAGCGTACGATGGTGAGCCCACACGATGACCTGAAGCCTCGAATGAGTGCGCTGATCATTGCGAGTCACGTGAAGGAGGGGTTGGAGATGGGTCGCAATGAGGGTCTTCCCGAGCAGGTGCTCAAGTTTATTCCCATGCACCACGGTACGGCCCGGATCGAGTACTTTTATCAGAAGGCGATCAGCAACGCCGAGGATGAAGAGCCGGACATTCCTGAATCGGAGTTTCGTTATCCGGGACCCAAGCCGGATTCGAAAGAGGCCGGCATCTTGATGCTTTCCGACTCGATCGAGGCAGCTAGTCGGAGCCTGGACGACCCATCACCCCGTCAGCTCGAGAACTTGATCGATCTCATTTTCAGTGAACGGATCGATGATGGGCAACTCGACAACACCGATCTCACTTTTCGGGATCTGCGTCTTATGAAGGATACGTTCCTGAAGATGCTTCTGGGCATCTATCACGTCCGGGTGAAGTATCCGGATCAGGAAGAAGAGGAGGCGGAGACATCGGACATTGAGGGCGTCTCGTTGCACGCCGAGCGTCCCTATGTTCACGTATCGGTGGTGCGTGACCAGGATGCTTGGGGGAAGCGCTCCTGGTTGCAAGGTCAGCGGTTCCAGTCGCCGCGAGATCCTCGTCCGCAACTCGCGGAGGCGTCCCCACACTCCCAGTCCGACCAAGAACAAGGAGACGAACGGGTGGCTGCGTCGGCGGAGGATGTAGAAACAGAGACGTCGCCTTCTGACTCGCAAGCGGGTAATGGGACAGTCCGAGGCACTGATTGACTGCCTGTCGACTACGCGGGAACGGCGTCGGCAATGGTATCGATCGAGTCCCGGCTAACAAGGACTCGGAGTTCCTTGAACTCGTGTATTGATTCATCGAGATAGGGGCGCAACCGACGCTCACTTGCCGGTGTGGCAAGAAGGAGGTCGGTTTTTTCTACGAAGCCCTGCAGATGATCCGCCTCCTCGTCGATAGAGGCGGCGATAACCTGTCCTCCGTATGCGGTCCCCGTCCGTAGGTCTTCGGAAAGAGGGGGAATGGTATCGCGATAACGTGTCACCAGTCCGAGGGTCTCGTGATTTCGTAGACGAGCCACGCGTTCTAGGACGTCCGCCGGAAGATGGGTCGTAAAGCCCATCGTATCGGTCTGAGAGAGGGTTTGTAGTACCTCGGTGAGGTACGGGTAGGGACAAAAGGCAAAATCTGCATCCTCGTGCCGTCCGATTTGGGAGAGGGGAACGGGAAGCACCGTCTTTTGAAGGGCACTACTCAGCTGTTGAGCGCACAGTCGGTTTATTTCATCATGGGGCCCTACAGCAATCAGCTTTCGCTCGAGTCCAGCATGGTCTAGCAACGTGGCTTGCTCTTGAAAGAGGGATTCGATTTCCGCGTCACTGAGCCCAAGGCCCACGAGTTGCTGTAAGGTATCATTCACAACCTTGGCTCCTCGCTCCATTCGCTCACTTTTGGCTAGTGGCGTGCGCTCTTCGACGGTGTAGCCGCTTCCTACCTGAGAGCTGAGGAGCCCTTCGTCTTCGAGTTCCTGATAAGCCTTACGAACGGTGTGGAAGGAAAGGTTGAGTTGGTCTCCAAGGGTGCGGGTGGAAGGAAGCGTCTCGTTGACGTTGAAATGTCCACTCGCAATCAAGTAGCGGAGCTGGGTGACGAGTTGCTCCCGTACCGGCACATTGCCGTCAGGGTCAACTTGGAGTTTCGACATAGGCCACGGCTATTATCCGAAATCCATACGCGGGGTGAACCGCATTCTACAATTGCTGTTATTGCATAGGCAGAAATCCTTGACCAACAAAGGCAACAGCAGAGGACACAGCCTTTGTTGCGAACCGGACAGCGACTCGCCTCAAACTCCCTTCAGCTAGCGTCCCGCTCGGCTTCTGAACGGAATGATTTCCGAGCAACCTCCTTAAGCCTGTTATAGTCTGGCCAATCGTCGGGTTTGAGCATATGGGTGGTCCGGCCCACTGAAAGTTCTATGTGCCACGTCGTAACCCGGACACTGAAAACGGGATTCCAGCTTCGAGACTTGTCTCGGAGCACCTCATAGATGCTTCGAAAGGCAGCTTGTCCTGGGCGAAGCGCGACTTCTGCAATGGTTCGAGAGATCGTAAAGTGGGTCCACATGGTGGCCAGTGCCACCGCGGACGGCAGTCCCCACACGAGGTAGCCCCAGATGGGCTCGCCCAAGAGGGCGGACGTAGTGGCGCCGATCATGAGGGGCACCGTGCATACCCCCAGGGGCCGGGCGAGAAATCGAGTGTAGACGAGTCCCCAGGAGCTCTTGCCCGGATGGTAGACGCTTTCAAAAACGGTGGGCACAGGCGCTGTATAGCACGGCAAGACAGGGTATTCAGCGTGTTGCTTCAGGGCTTCGGGCGCGAGGCCGTCGCTATCATGGCCCCGCGACTCCTAGGGGTGCCTATGCCATTGCGCCGTCGCCCGCTTCTGTTCGCGAGTCGGTGGGCTGTTCCACTGCGTCGGGCTGATTCCAAGCGTAGCTGTAGTGGCTGGCCGGATCAAAGTTCTCCTTGATGGCTCGGGGAGAGACCCACTGCATGAGGTTGTACGCCGATCCGGCCTTGTCGTTGGTGCCGGACCGACGCGCCCCGCCGAAGGGCTGCTGGCCAACCACGGCGCCCGTGGGCTTGTCGTTGATGTAAAAGTTGCCGGCGGCCTGCTCCAGTACGTCGCTGGCAAGCTTTATGGCAGCACGGTCACGGGCAAAGATCGATCCCGTGAGTCCATACGGGGACGTCTCATCCACTAGTGAAAGGGTGGAGGCGTATTCTTCGTCAGGGTACACGTAGACCGTCGTTACCGGACCGAAGATTTCTTCCCGCATGGTCTTTTCCTTTGGATCGTGGGCCCGAACTAGAGTCGGCTCAATGAAGTACCCGGTGGAGTCGTCGTAGTTGCCTCCGTAGATGATCTCGGCATTGTCAGCCTCCCGCACGTGCTCAATATAGCTTACAATCTTGTCGAAAGCTCGTCGGTCGATCACCGCGTTGAGGAAGTTGCTGAAGTCCTCGGGCGGCCCCACGCTGATGTTGTCGAGCTGATTGGAAATCTCTGCGCGAATGTCGGGCCAGAGCGATTCGGGCATATAGAGGCGAGAGGCGGCCGAGCATTTCTGTCCCTGGTACTCGTACGCCCCGCGCACCACCGCGGTCGAGACCTGCTCGACGTCGGCCGACGAGTGCGCCACGATGAAGTCTTTGCCCCCCGTTTCTCCGACGATGGTGGGATAGGTGCAGTACGTATCAAGATTGTCTCCGATCTCCGACCAGAGGTGGTCGAAGGTGCCTACCGAACCGGTGAAGTGAAGCCCGGCAAAATGCACCGACTCAAGGGCTGGTCCCCCCACCGCCGCGCCGTCGTCGGCGGGCAGCATGTTAATGACGCCGGGGGGAAGGCCGGCTTCTTCTAGAATCTTGTAGGTAAAAAACGCGGAATAGACGGAGCGGGAGGCAGGTTTCCACAGCACCGTGTTGCCCATCAACGCCGGGGCCGTGGGCAGGTTGCCCTGGATGGCGGTGAAGTTGAAGGGGGTGACGGCCAGGACGAAGCCTTCCAGGGGCCGGTATTGCATCTGGTTCCGAATGCCCGGTGCGTCGTTGGGCTGGTCCCGGTAAATTTGTTCTGCGAAGTGGACATTGAAGCGCAGAAAGTCGATGAGCTCGCACGCGGCGTCAATTTCCGCCTGATGGATGCTCTTGCCCTGTCCAAGCATAGTGGCGGCATTCAGAGTGTCCCGGTACGGGCCCGAAATTAGCTCGGCTGCACGTAGGAAAATCGCGGCTCGGTCTGAGAAGTCCATGGCCGCCCATTCAGCCTTTGCGTCTTGGGCCGCGTCGATGGCATCAGATACCTCTTCAGGTCCAGACTGGTGGACTCGTCCCAGAAGGTGCTGATGGTCATGGGGGGGGGCAACGTCGGAGGTATCTCCAGGGTAGACCGGCTCACCGCCAATGAACGCTGGAATCTCGATGGTTTGGTTGCGGAGTTCTCGAAGCCGCTGTTGTACCGACTGCCGCTCCTCAGAGCCAGGAGCGTACGAGCGGACCGGTTCGTTCTCGGGGGGCGATGTTTTGGGGTACGCGTTGTTCATGGGACCAGAGAAGGTTGGGCGAAACGAGGTGGGATTGGCTGTGTCTACCAGGTCAAGTTACGTGTTTTTGTTGATCCTTGTTCGTCTTCGAACGGACTCCCGTACTGGATCTTCTCCCTACTGCCTCAGTTGCGGATTCACCAACTTCCTTCCGCTTCTTCCCATCCTTGCCGAGATCTCTCTGTGCCTTTTCAATTTGAGCGGTATATGTCTCTGCGCTACCTGAAGGGGGCGGAAGGACAAAAGGAGGGACAAAGCTTCTTACGATTCATCACCTATGTAGCTATAGGGGGCGTAGCGCTCGGGGTTGCGGCTCTCTTGCTTGCCCTCGCGATCGTTCGGGGCTTTAGTCGCGAAATTGAAGATAAGATCGTTGGCTTCGGGGCTCACATTCAGGTAACAAACTACGTGCAGGGTGCACCCTTGGAGGATGCTGGGGCTCTCCAGGCGCAATTGGCGGGGTTTGACGGGGTCTCACGTGTCTCTGGCGTCGTAGAGCAGCCGGTTCTCCTTCGCCAATCGGAAGAGGCTGTAGACGGGGTGGTATTGCTTGGCATGAACCAAGCTCCTTCCTACCTGCAAGAACGAGTCGAATACGGAGACTTCAAGTTGCGTTCGTCGGACGATGAGCATCCTGGACTAGTGGTTGGGAGCGAGTTGGCCGATCGACTTGGCTTAGACGTGGGGCAAATGGTTACTGCTTTTGCTTTGCAGGAGGGGGGAGGAGGCACGGCAAATCTGCAGCGTCCCCGTGTCAAACAGTTTCGGATCCGTGGAGTCTACAACACTTCGCTGAAGGACATTGACGACGTGTATGTTTTTGGAAGCTTGCGTGCGGCACGTTGGCTCGGGGGTGTCTCTTCCGGGTCTATGAGTCGCTTCAATGTGACGGTCGCGGATCCCTCTCGTATTGACAGTTTGGCGGCCCAGATTGAGACGCATATGGGGTTTCCTATTTCGACTCGAACGATTTATCAGCAGTACGCTGGACTTTTTGCGTGGGTAAACCTCCAACAGAGCATTATCCCTCTGGTGATCGGGGTCATTGTCCTCGTGGCAGCGTTCAACATTATCGGAACGCTTCTCATGCTGATCTTGGAGAAGACCCGAGAGATTGGCGTTCTCAAGAGCCTAGGGACCACAGACGGTGCACTGAAACGGCTCTTTCTTGGGCTTGGACTCCTTATCGGAGGTGTTGGTACCGGCATTGGGACGATTCTCGCTCTCTCCGCCGCGCTCTTACAGCAGCACCTCGGGCTCATTTCACTTCCGGCAGAGGCCTACTACATGACAACTGCCCCCATTGAGCTTAATCTTTTCGACTTCCTTCTCGTTGGGGCGGTGACCATTGTCCTTTGCGGACTGGCGGCGTATGTGCCCGCCCGGGTGGCCGCTCGGGTTGAGCCGGTACGCACCATCCACTTTGAGTAAAACCATCGTTTCTGCTTCTCGCTCTTCATAACCCCCCTTCACTCCCCATGAGTTCTTCGGATACTGAGTCCTCGGTTACGGTTGGCGATCGCGCACCCGACTTTAAGCTTTTCTCGCACGAACAGGAGCCCTGGAGGCTATCTGATCACCTAGATCAGCCTGTCGTACTTCTCTTCTTTCCCGGGGCATTTACGAGTGTCTGTACGAACGAGATGAATGAAGTCAGCAACACCCTCGATTCCTACGGAGAGGCGCACGTGGTTGGGATATCGACAGACTCCCCGTTTGTACTGTCAGAGTTTCATTCCGTCGAGCAACTCGTCCTTCCCCTGTTGAGCGATCATGACGCTGAGGTCGCCTCCCGGTATGGTGCAAAGTATGCCCGGAACTTCACGCCGATGGAGCTAGACCGAATCGCAAAACGTGCTGCTTTCGTTGTTGACACTGATCGGACTGTCCAGTATACCGAGGTGCTTGATAACGCGGGCCGTCAGCCGGACTTCGATGCGATCAAGCAGACTCTCCGGTCACTGGACGGATCATAATCGCTCCCAAGAAGATGGAGCATTTCTTCTTGATCTCCATCTAGCAGACCAATAGACTATATACTATCCATTGCGCCTCCATGCTCAAGAGGCAATATGGGTGATTCGATGCTTTGTCTCGGCCCCGTGTCGTTCCGAAGTGGCTGGAGGGCCCTGCGGTGGGGGCCGAGAGGCATCGAATTTTTCTAATGTAAAGGATCGCGTCACCTTGTGTAGATTTTTGTGCGTCGTGCAAGTTGGTTATCTACAGTTTTCACCGTCCTACCTTGATGTTGACGCCAATCTACAAGCCGTCGACGCACGGTTATCTTCACTAGAGGTGGATTTGCTTGTCCTGCCGGAGCTATTCACATCCGGGTACTTTTTTCACTCGCAGGAGGACTTGACGCAGGTCGCCGAGCCGATTCCAGGAGGGCGTTCTACCACGGCTCTTCGGGACTGGGCTTCTTCGCTCAATGCCACCCTCGTCGCGGGACTTGCTGAGCAAGACGGCCCGCGGATTTTTAACAGTGCCGTCGCTGTACAACCCGACGGGACCCTGGATACATACAGGAAGGTCCACCTCTACTACGAAGAAAAGGCGCTTTTCACCCCCGGAGATCTTGGGTTCCCGGTCGTTGAGGTTCGGGGTGGCGCGAAAACCTCGGTCCGCCTAGGACTAATGGTCTGTTTCGACTGGTACTTTCCGGAGTCTGCCCGAACTCTAGCCCTTCAGGGGGCAGACATCATCGCTCATCCGTCGAATCTCGTCCTTCCGCACTGTCCCGATGCGATGCCAGTTCGGGCCCGTGAGAATCACCTATTTACTGTTACCGCGAACCGGCATGGGGAGGAGGAGAAGGACGGAGAGACCCTTACTTTCATCGGGACGAGTGAGGTCTGCGACCCAACAGGAACGATTCTCAAGCGTGGCGCGCGCGACTGCGACGAGATTGGAATTGTTAACATCGACCCGACGAAAGCGCGTGATCGTCGACTGAATGCCTACAATGACGTAATGGAGGACCGACGGCCCGATATGTATACCACCCCGGAAGAGGAAGTGTCTTAACTGCGCCCCGCACAGCTTTGACTTGCCGCAGGATCGTCTTCCGCGACTAAGACAAGATGTACTCTGAAAGATTCGCGCGGATACGGTCTTCGGGACTTGGGTGCGTATCTGGTTCAAACGTCCGACCCGTTACCTTTTCGTATAATTCGGCGTACCGCTCTGTCACACGTATCCGAAGTTCGTCGGGAAGATCAGGGATTTGCTGCCCGGACTTTCCCTGAAACCCGTGGTCCATCAGCCACTCGCGAACGAACTCTTTCGAGAGTTGGCGTTGTGGTTTTCCTTCCCGAAGACGCTCTTCGTAGCCGTCCTGATAGTAGTATCGAGAAGAATCAGGGGTGTGGACCTCGTCGATCAGGACGAGATCACCCGCTTGTGTATGCCCAAACTCATACTTGGTGTCGACTAAGATAAGTCCCTGTTGTTCAGCCATTTGGGATCCACGCCGGAACAGTGACAGGGACCACTCCGCCAGTTGGTCGTAGGTATCACGATCAATTCCGGCGCTTGCGATGGCTTCCTCTGGGGTGACGTCCTGGTCGTGGCCTTCTTCGGCTTTGGTAGTCGGTGTGAGAATGGGAGTGGGAAGCTTTTCTCCTTCCCTGAGATTGTTGGGGAGGGGCTGGCCACAGAGGGTGCGGACCCCTTGCTCGTACTTCCGCCAAGCGTGTCCGGCAAGACACCCCCGTACAACGAACTCAATAGGAATGGGGGAGCAGTTCCGAGCCACCGTGACATTGGGGTCGGGTACGTCAAGAACGTGGTTGGGGACCAGGTCCTCAGTCGCCTCAAAAAAATAGACCGCCGTCTGGTTAAGAATCTGACCCTTCAGTGGAATAGTCTGTGGGAGAACGTGATCGAAGGCCGAAATCCGATCACTGGTCACCAGGATGAGGCGCCCATTCTGCTGATACGTATCCCGCACCTTTCCGTGGTACGGCTCCCCCAAATCGTCGAAGGCGGTTTGGGACAGGGTGTGCTCAAGTTGTTCTTCGATCACTGCTCTGTCCATAGAGACAAGCACGGTTAGAAAAGTGAATCGCCTGGCGATGGTGAGGGAGAGGGCGTCATCCTTGATGCTGACTTATTTCTAACGGCGCTGGCTCGACTTGCGTACCTGCAGCCGGGGCTCGACAAGTCGTGAGACATACTCCTCCGGTCCCTGCTTCTTTAGACGGCTCAATAGCAAGTCGGTCGCGGTATTGCCCACGTCGTGCATGTTCTGGGCCACGCTCGTGAGTCCGACGAAACGACTAACCTTGATGTCATCGTACCCGACGAAAGCAAAGTCATCGGGGACTTCGAGCCCTTCTTCACGAAGAGCTTGCCAGGCCCCAATGGCCTGAACGTCGCTACTCGCAAATGCTGCCTCTACTGGCTGGTCCAGGGCAAAGAGATCCTGCATGGCTTCGTAGCCGGACTCTTCACTGAAGCCGTCGTGTTTCCGCGTGTGGCCGTGAACCACCAGATCAGGGTCGAATTCGATGCCGGCCTCCTCAAGTGCCTGTCGGTAACCAGCAACGCGGGCGTTCCGAATTCTGTTGTTGTGGGGAGTGGTAATCATCCCAATGCGTGAATACCCTTGCTCGAGGAGGTGCTCGACCGCTAACCTTGCTCCGGGTTCTTCCTCCCAGTAGAACGAATCGAAGTTGTCGAGGTGGGTGCCCACCAATACAACCGGTGCACCCAGCATGCTGAGTTCCTCCGCCAGCTCGTTATCGGCGGTCACGCCGACCAGTAACAGTCCATCCATTGCCCCGCCTTCAAGGAAGTTGCGTAGGGTTCGTTGGGGCGCTTCCCACTCCAGGTCACAAAGAAGCATGTCCACGTCTTCGTCGTCGAGGCGATCCCGAACACCCTTCAACAGCTCGTTATGGAAGGGGGTCGTGAAGGTGGGAACCGCTACTGAGATCGTCTTCCGGGTGTGCTCGGCAAGGCTCTTCGCCGTTCGATTCGGGCGAAACTGGAGTTCCTGAATCGCACGGTGGACTTTGTCTCGAGTCCCATCTGCTACGTCTTGAGAGTCATTGAGCACTCGAGAAACGGTAGAAATCGCCACGCCGGCATGATCGGCAACATCGTAGATCGTAGCCTTGGATGGACTTTTATCCTCAGTCATGGGCTTGCGGCCTGCTAGGAGAGGGATTGGGGATTATCTGCGTCTCAGTCAACGCTTTACAGTCACTGTACTTCCGAAACGGTAGGCTCTTTTTCAAGCGCGTGGTAAAACGTGTAAGAGTGTTGATCCGGGTTGTCTTGAGCTTCACGAAGAGCTTCTGATACGCGTGCTTTTGCTTTTTGGAGAGAGGGTTCGAACTCTTCCCTTGCTTCCAGGCTTTTGAGCAAGGGGAGAAGCAGTCCGCTTGAGGCACCGTGGTGGTCGTCCAGGCCCGAAAGGTATGGTGCTTCAAATAAGGCGAAATCCTCCCCATCGTAAAAAAGATCCAGGGCGTAGTCAGGAGGGCTCGTTTCTTGATCGTAAAAATGCGTGGGAAGCTTTCCGCAACGAATTAAAACTCGTTTGGCGCCTTGTTGAGCAATGCGCTGTGCAGCTACCTGTGCGTCATCGAGACTGGGAATTTCCATTCCAGCCACAAGGGAGGCGTCGTTGAGGCGGATCGTCACAAGGTCGGCGAGGCTAAGTTTATCTGTGACCGACTCGAGTCCTCGTTGTCCCAATACGTCTTCTCCACTCGGCCCACTGATGGTGAGGTCGTACACGATGGGCCCTCCGAATTGCTCTAAGTGCTCAAAGACCCGATCAGCGGTTGAAGAGGCCCCGATAATGCTAATCTTCGCGCTGGTAGGACTTTGGGTCTTGAATACATGTTCCAGTTGGGCCGATACCGTATCGGATGGTACGTTTAGCACATCAGTGACAACTCCATTCCCCGCGACCACGTGTGACGTGCAGATGGGGAGGGCGCTTCCGGACAGGGCCTGCGTGGCCAATAGATCTGCTTTGAGGCCCCGATCAATGCCGGGGTACAAAGCCCCGAGGACGATCGGACGAAATGACATGCGCTACGTTCGTGGTTTGGAGAAGGAGATTGTTTTATCTATGTAGAGGAGAACAACTCTCAATCCCGTACAATCGTTTGCTTTGCTCGAAGGAAGCCCCTACTACTGTACGGAAATGGCAAGCATTCCGCTATTATTCACAGGAACCCGCTTTCTTTTTACCTCCGTTATTGCAAGAAGCCTAATCATCCGATCGGACACAGCAAGGTACCGAAGGCGTAAAAGACTGTGTCCACAGAAACAACATTCGGTAGACCCTCATTCCGAACCAACAATTTCACGTCGTATACGAGCTAATGACACTCCGCTGTCTTACTCAGCTCGAGACTTGTACGGCGTCTCTTTTCGTGTTTAAACGGTGTAACCGCGTCGCGTCGGCATGGAAACTGTTTCAGTCCAGCGACTCACAAGTGCCCGCATTCCTACTGGGGATGGTGAATTCTCACTTAGCCTGTATGAGAACACCCAGGACGACAAAGATCATCTCGCTCTTGTGTGTGGCGACGTGCGGAACGAGGAAAACGTTCTTGTCCGGGTGCATTCCGAATGCTTTACAGGGGATGTTTTGGGGTCTCTCCGCTGCGACTGTGGTGAGCAGTTAGACACATCAATGCGTCGCATCGCGGAAGAAGGTCAGGGGATCATTCTCTACCTTCGTCAGGAAGGGAGGGGGATCGGTTTGCTCAGTAAGCTCCGGGCCTACAACCTCCAAGATGAAGGATACGATACGGTGGAAGCGAACCGAATGCTCGGTCACGGTGCAGACGAACGTGATTACGCAATCGCCGCGACCATCCTGGAGGACCTGGACGTTTCCTCAGTGCGACTTTTGACGAACAACCCTGAGAAGATCGAGAGCCTCGACGAGTACGGCATTGACATTGTTCAGCGTGTCCCTCTCGAACCCCATGTGAACCGCCACAATGCTGAGTACCTCCAAACGAAGGTACAACGGATGCGGCACATCCTGAATCTCGACTCAAGAAACGGTCACCAGAGCAATGCCCATGGGGGTTCCCTTCGGGCCTTGGCCCAGCGAATCGACCGCCACTTCACTGAACAGGGGACTCCGTTTATCACCCTTACTTATGCGCAAAGCCTTGACGGTTCCATCGCTTCCGAGGCGGGAACTCCACTCCCTATCAGTGGGGAGCAGTCGCTACGGTTTACCCATCGCCTACGTGCACTCCATGACGGCATCCTCGTGGGAATCGGAACTGTCCTTTCGGACGATCCCCGTCTCAACGTTCGTCAAGGAGATGGTCAACACCCCGTGCCCATCGTTCTAGACTCATCCCTTCGTTTTCCGTTCGATGCCCGTCTTCTGGAATGTGGGGGACCTGATCCTCTGATTCTGACAGGTCCGGACGCAAATACGAATCGTCGTGAGACCCTGGAAGACCTCGGAGCAACTGTTTTGGAGCTTGCATGCGATCCCGACGGCGGAATCTGCATCGATGCCTTACTTGAGACCCTTGGGAATCGCAACATTGGAAGCGTTATGGTGGAAGGGGGGCGACAGGTACTCACTACGTTTCTACGTCGAGAGCGAGCTCACCGCGTCATTGTGACTGTCGCCCCCATATTTGTCGGGGGAACACCGGCCGTTAACGCAATAGCTTCTTCTCCGGATGCCGATTCACCAGCGCAGGATTGCTACCCTCGTCTCGACAACATTCAGCAGCGTTGGTATGGTCAGGATCTGGTTTTGGAAGGCGATCCTGTATGGCCATCGGCCGATTAAGTCTTGATGCCCCGTTGCACTTCCAGTTGTCTGCCCATTTTCAATGAGTACTCGGCGCCGAGTACAATTCTCTGCTCCGGGTGAGGTGGAAGTTGTCACTGACCCCATGCCAGTCCCTGATACCGACGAGGTTCGCGTCCGAACGCAGTACTCGGCCGTGAGTCCTGGCACCGAGCGGTTGGTCTACCAAGGTGACGTCCCACGCCATCTTGAGGCCGACTCATCGATTGAGGCCCTTCAGGGTGACTTCTCATATCCGCTTTCCTACGGCTACGCCTGTGTGGGAGAGGTAGAACGGGTAGGGGCTGATGCGGATCAGGCTTGGATAGGAACCTCCGTTTTTGCGTTCCAGCCCCACGTGAGTCATTTCGTCGCATCCCCTGATACACTCATCCCCCTCCCAGAAGGGACGGACCTTGAAGGCGCCACCTTGATCCCGTCGGTTGAAACGGCCGTCAACCTTGTCATGGACGGCCGCCCCATGATTGGAGAATCAGTGGTGGTCTTTGGGCAGGGCGTGGTTGGTCTTCTTACAACCCAACTTCTCGCAAACCATCCGCTAACTCGTCTGAAAGTGGTCGAGCCCGTCTTGTCCCGTCGTGAGCGGGCGGAGTCGAGAGGAGCACAGGCGTTTGAGTCCGCACAGGCGCTGGAGACTTGCGCCCCCTCAGCGGACCCAGGACGCACCGTTCCCGATGACCCGCCCGACCGTGCGGATCTCGTTTACGAGCTGACTGGTCGGCCCCACGTCTTGAATGATGCCGTAGCGCAAACCGGGTTTGGAGGACGACTCGTCATTGGGTCCTGGTACGGCACCAAGCAGGCCCCTTTGAAGCTTGGTGGGCATTTTCACCGATCGCGGATGCGGATCATTTCTAGTCAGGTGAGTACGATCGACCCTGACTATCGTGGCCGCTGGACAAAAGGGCGTCGAATGTCGGTTGTTCTTGACCTGCTTGGGACGCTTTCTCCTCGCCAGTTGATCTCCGATCGTTTTCGTCTCGAGGAGGCCGCCACATTGTACACGCAACTTGCTGACGATGCCTCTACGTTGCAACCCGTGATCGTTTACGACTAGAACTTCTCATCCTGACTAATTTTAGTCCAACGATGTACCAGTTGATGGTTCGACGAGATTTTGTGGCTCAGCACTACCTCACCGTGCCCAACTGTGGGCCAGAGAACGAGTGGCACTCCCATCACTTCGAGGTAGAGGTGCTACTGGAGGGCACTGAGCTCACTGACGACGGCTACCTTGTTGACATCGTAGACGTAGAAGAGGCTCTCGATGAGTTTGTCGAGCGATACCGAGACACAACGCTCAATGATCTCCCTGAGTTTGAAGGCTTAAACCCGAGCATCGAGCACTTCTCACGTCTCTTCTGCACGTCACTTCGTGATCAGTTAAACACGACCTCTCTGGACTCTTTAACCGTCAAAATCTGGGAGGACGAGAGTGCCTGGGCCTCTTACACCGCCGACCTTTCGGCATGATATTTTTCCCTTAATCGCGACTCCCAATTTGTGTCCGAACCTGATGCGTATAGTTATCCGCAGTACCTTTCAGCGAAGAAGGCCATTGATGATCGCTCCCTTAACCAACGCGTCTGGACCTGCTTTCTGGAGGATTTGCTCTCTCGCGGTTCGTCGCTTCGTATACTAGAGGTGGGAGGCGGAGTAGGGGCCACGGTCCAGCGCCTCGTTGCTGCTCTGGAAACCCGGAATGCTGAGGCACTACACTACACCTTCGTTGAGCGTGCCCCCAATAATGTCAACACAGCAATTTCCGCACTCCAGACATGGGCTACCGAACGAGGATATCAAGTAACCTCTGTTCAGAACGGGAATGAGCAAGAGCAGCACTGGAGCAACGGACCTCTGGAAGCAACTCTTCGATTCGTCACGGCTGACCTCTACGATATCAACGAACGCTCTTCGTACGATGCGGTCGTGGCCCAGGCATTATTCGACCTCTTGGACATTCCGCGTGCCCTTCAGGTACTTCGTCCGTCGCTGCAAGCGGGGGGGCTCTGGTATCTCCCAATCCACTTTGACGGTGTAACAGCGTTTGAGCCTCCAACGGACCCATCGCTCGACGCTCGGGTGGAGCGGCTTTACCACGAAAGTATGCAAGAGGGAGGAGGGCAGGGAGAGATCGAAGGAGCCCACAGCGGACGACGGCTCCTCGGACACCTACAAAATGTCGGGGCGTCGCTCTTAGAAGTAGGCGGATCCGACTGGTGCGTTTTTCCTGGGCCCAGCGGATATTCCTCCGATGAAGCCTACTTTCTGCACCACATTCTTCATTTTATAGAGGAGGAACTGACGGGGCACCCGGACTTGGAGGAGTCGAACTTTTCGAAGTGGATCAACACTCGGCGGCATCATATTGAAACCGAGCAGCTAATTTACATCGCACACCAGCTCGATCTCCTCGCTCGAATGCCTTAAAGCTTGTAGCCTATCCGTTGAAGTCGGGCGCTTCGTCTACGTAGTAGGACGACGACTTCCCTGGCTGTGCGTGGAGATACGTTTTAGTGGTTTCGATGCTCTCGTGACCGAGGGTCTCACGCACGAGCTCGAGGTCAGCTCCTTTTTGCAAGGCGTGTGAGGCGTGTGCGTGTCGGAACCAGTGGGGAGAGACCTCAGACGTCATGACCGGCTCCCCATCTTCATCCCGTTTTACAGCTCCCTCTGAATCAGTCTTCTTGGTGAGCTTGACTCCAGCCCGCGTCGCTGCCTGTTTAACGACGCGCCAGATCTGAGACCGGGAGAGGGGGCCGCCTTTTTGTGAGCGAAAAACCGGATCGTCTGCTCCGCCACGGCCGCTTGTATGCTCTTCCTCGTGCAACCGAAGAATAAGGCTCCACACCTTGCTATATAGTGTCACGGCACGTGTCTTATCGCCTTTCCCAAAGAATGTAACTTGGCCGCCAGGGCGCCCATCTGGGCCCTCAAGATCCGGGCGGTCTTTCAGGTCGCCCCATCGGAGGTCTTCGACGTCGGAGACGCGTCCCCCAGAGGCATAGAAGAGACGCAGCAGTACGTGGTTACGAAGATTCTTCTCGTCTCGAAGAATAGCCCACAGATCGGCTTCCGAGAGAATCCGTTTCGCACGGTCGTTCCGGACGGAGGGGGTTGAAAGGGCAGCTCCGACGTTATGCGCGAAGTAGCGAAGCTTTGTCCCGAACGTAAAGAGGCTCTTAACGGCGGAGAGTTTTCGCTTCTCTGATGACTTGGCGTAACCCTGTTCTTGGAGATGCTCGCGGTATTCCTGCAGGTGCCCGAGTGTGACGTACCGGAATGGGAGGTCGACAAAATCGACAAACTGCTGTAGATCGCGTGCATACTCGTCCTGCGTCCGCGAACTTTTCTCAGCGAGCCAGCGCTGCACCAAGATATGGTCCGAGTCAATGGTCGAGCTCGCATCGCTAGGTGCGTTATACGGAAGGTTTTCTTTGCCGCGATGGGCCAGCACTTCCGAACCCGTAGATGTATTGCTGGCGTGATCCTGAGGTGTCGACGAAGAGGCAGATTCAGAAGAAGCCATATCAAAAAGGAAAATCCAGGAAGCCGAAAGGCGACGGGTCGGTTCTGGCGATCAAAACAATATCGATACGGCGCAGCCCGAATAAAAGGATCGCCACGCAAAAACGCAACATAACGTTTATTAGATCCCGTTTCTATCGGGCCTGCTAAAACTGTGAACTGCCGGGTGGTGAGGACGTCCCGAAGGTGTCAAACCTCCAGACCGATGTACTCCACTGCGCTATTCTGAAGTGTCCCTTGCCGGTGGTCTTCAGGCGTCACCTTCGCAGCACCAATGGTGCTGGCAAAACGGCCATGTGCCTGAATCATTGGTAGATCTGCTCCACCCTCAAGCGCAAGCTGTAAACCCGAACGCCGAAGCATGTCGATACTTACCGAGCCAAGACCAGCACGCTTCGCATTTCGCTGAACGGCCTTGTAAATACCATCCGCCGATAGGGGCTCGCCAGCGTTTTGGTTGCTCACCGATCGCCAGAGGGCTCCACTCTCTATGCCCTGTGCCTCTTTCATCTCATCAACTGTTTCCACGACGGAGTCGGGAATTCGAATATACCCACCATCACTCTCCGTCGACAGTTCCAGCACCCAGTGCCGACCGAGTGGCCGAACATCCTCCACCTTTAGTTCTGCGACCTCGCGTCGGCGAAGGGCTCCGTACACAATTGTGGATATAAGTGCACGGTCTCGGAGACCAGCGGGCGGCTCGTTTGCCACCTCAATAAGTTTTTCAATCTGAGACTTACTGAGTACTGAACGAGTACCCGAGCTGGAACTCAACTGCAGAGGTTCCACGATGGGACTGCGGGCTGGATTGTGCCGAAGGACAGCCTCCTCCTCTTGGATTAGCCAATCGAAAAAGCTGCGGAGAGCAGCGAGTCGGCGACGCTGAGTAGACAATGACAATCCAAGCCGGTGCAATCTACGCATCAAAGACTGAATCGCCTCGGGTTGGACCGACTGGACATCAGCAGCATCGACGCTCTCCCCTGAGAAAAACTCTCGGAGGTCTGTCCGATAGGCCCTTCGGGTGTGAGCTGACGATTGGCACTCTAAGAATTCTTCAATGAAGTCCACGAGACTCTAAGACTCTACTCTTGATAATTTTTATTATCGGTATTGTAAATACGATAAGATACTTTATCAAGAGTCAGATGAGACACGGACCCGAAGGCCCGTGCGCTATGGCACTCACGACTCTATCCAGTTTCGGTGGCCTTCACATCCGCCGCGTATCGGAAAATGGCCGCTACTCCACGCCCCCCCGGCATATCCTCGGGCTCCAGAACGTGAACCGTCGCCCCATTGAGGTAGGACTGTAGAGCCGCGTAATTGAGAAGGTCTCCGTCTCCAGCCTCCTGAGATTCGTGGACTTCTACCGTATTACTACTCGGATCGAATCGTCCCCACCGATATTGCCCACTCGGTACAAATAGCGTGTCTACGCGGCTATAGGCACAAGCGGGAATAATTTCATGGAAGTCGTCCGACGCCAGTTCTCCATTCTGGAAGTACAGATCCTCAAAGCGCTGCTGATCTTCCTGCTGAAGGTCCTGAAGGACAGATTCTACGACTTCCCACGCTTCCTCATGCAGGTCGGGAAGCTCCAAGTGTTCAGGGTTTCCCGCGACGATATCATCCTCAATGAGATGAGCGTAGCTATTGACCTCCTGATAGATGGGCAGGTACTCCGACACTCCCGCGAGGACGAGCGGGACATCCTCTTCAATATAGTCGACGACGCTCTCGTCAATTCGGCGAAAGAACCGTTTGAGTTGATCCTTTGGCTCCCGGCTTTGGTCTTCCGACGAGCCATGCCCGTGTCGCATTTGGTCCGAATCTCGCCCGCCCCCATCAGGTGTGGGAGCGTGCCGCTGAGTGTGGGACTGGAGTCCCTGCTCAGGCGGCTCTTCGTACTGTTGTACGGCCGTCACAATGTCCGACGGGATTTCTGCTGCTTCAACTTCACTGATGGCCTGATGTGTACCCTGGTACAGACGCACGTCATTCTGGCTAAGTGCCAGTAAGTAGAAGCGGCGATTCGCGGCGATAAGTGGAAAAAGAGGTTTTAGATGGAAGCGGTCCTCGACGATTGCAATCTCATCGAATGGGAGCGGCAGGCGGTAAAAGTCGGACGACTCAGGCGTGATGAACGCAGCAAGTCCCTTACTCAGTCCACGCCAGAAGCCGGGCCGGTCGAGCAACTGGCGACCCTCTGCCAGGATCTGGTCGATCTCCGACTCCCGATAGTCCTGCTCCCGCAACTGGTCTCGGATATCACGAAGCAGGTTCTTGAATCGGGTCGTGTTTTGCGACCAATCGGAGCGAAAGCGATGCGTTGGCATGTAGAGCGAAATACAGAGATCATCCTGAAGCTCTGCCAGACGTCGCAGTTCGTCACGGTTGAAGAGATCCATAGCCAAGGAGGTCGATTAACGTTGAGGAATTGCGGACGAAGCACAGAGGTCATCCCCCCTCTACTAGCCCCATGGATATACTATCCGAATGTGGGAGAGTCATCCAGTACGGCACGAACGGGAGCGGCGTCTGCACCGGGAACTTTGAGCGGGAGGGCGATCAGAATGTACTCACCCGCCGGGACATTTTCGAAACAAAGTCCTTCTAGATTCACGATTCCAGACTCAATGAGGGCACGATGCGCAGGAAGGTCCGTACTAGAAAGTGGGTCGACAGAAGGGCAGTCGGTTCCGATCAGACACGCACCTCGTTCTGAAAGCCGACGAATGGTATCAGGCTGTACTGCCGCGACACGGTCGGGCCACTCCTCGTCCGACAGCGCGCTGGCGGAGGTTTTAAAGAGCACACGCTCTGCGTCAACCCCGCGTACGTGCTGCGGCCGGATCACCGCCGCGTCGCCGACATCAACAACCTCTGCGGGTCCAACGAACACCTCAAGGGACAACTCATCGATAGAGGCCCCTTCGGATGCAACGTGAAGCGGGGCGTCGGCGTGTGAAGCAGTATGGGTACTCAGTTGAAGCGCCCCAAGGTTGACCGAGGAATCGGAGTCGTCGAGTCGAGTCGTCCACTCCCACTCTACACGCTGGTCACCCGGCCATACGGAGGTGGTGGGGGCAATCGATCGCGAAATATCGACAAGAGCCATGCAGGCGAGGACTATACGTGTTCTCGTTCTGGCAAATCGGGAGTGCGCACTGGCGAGTCATGTTGTGGCTGACGGTCCCCCGAGAAAGATGGTGACGGAGGAGCCGGATGCCATTGCGGACCTCCTGGAGGGCCGCCCGATGAGCCAGAATCGTCACTCCATATAAAGTGCCAGAGGAGAGTCCCCAGAATGATCGGACCGAATGCGACAAAGAAACTGAGGACCTGATAAATCCAGTTCATGGCCGGCGGGAATAAAACCTGGGAATAGTGCCGTGACCGAGCGCCAATCGCCACGTAATTGCCTCTCCTTCACTGCGCTTTAATGTCCACGATTGAGAAGAGAAACAGTTTCAGGAATGCTACAGTCTTCCCCGTGAAAATGACGTCGCTAGCGCTTGTATTGGATGCTAGTCCCTCTCTGAGTTGCCAACCACCTAGAAGAAGCATCCTCTGACCTCCATGGCCACGGACTACGATCTAATAACGATTGGTGCCGGACACAACGGGCTCATTACCAGCGCATATGTGGCACAGGCGGGCTACCGCGTGGCCGTGTTTGAGCGGCGGGACATTGTAGGCGGAGCTGTCTCGACCAAAGAGCTCTTCCCGGGCTACCAGGTAGACCTTGGTGGGAGCGCTCATATTCTGATCCGACTCACCCCAATTGTCGAAGAACTCGAGCTCGAAGAGTACGGGCTGACGTACCTGGAACTAGACCCTATGTTCGTGGCTCCGTTTCCCGACGGAGACGTGATCTACTTTTACCGGGATCTAGATCGGACTGTCAACCACCTGGAGTCTCTCTATCCAGGTGAAGGGCAAGCATACCGTCAGTTCGTCACTGATTGGGTCGGGTTCGCACGCACAATGCGAGATGTATTCCTGGCTCCCCCGAGCCCCCTCTCCATCGGAAAACGGATGGTTCAAGGGGAGAGCTCTTCCCTCGACTGGCAGGAAGAACTCCGTCATATCCTGCGTCCGTATCAGGAAGTGCTCCGGTCCTATTTCGAGGAGGAGAAGCTCCGCACCGCCATCGCGTGGATGGCCGCGCAGTCCGGACCTCCCCCCACGGATCCTCTCACCGGCCCCTTTGCTCTGTGGCACCCGCTCTACCACGAAGGCGGAGTGGCCCGTCCCCGCGGGGGATCAGGAATGCTCACACAGGCTCTTCGACGTCACATTGAAGCGCACGGAGGGGATATTTACACCGATGCACCGGTAGAGAATGTTCTAGTGACAAACGGAACTGCGCAAGGGGTGACGGTAAACGGTCGGTCGTATACCAGCCGCACAGTTTGTTCAGCGACACACGTCAAGGAAACCTTCGACCATCTCCTCCCGGACTCGTATCGCCCCCCCGAGGCCGATGGATTACGCATTGGAAATGGATTCGGGGCCATGCTACGCCTCGCCCTCGATGAGCCAGTGACCTACGAAGTGGCCCCGGAAGAGGATGCCCGGGTCGGGTTGCAGCTTTTGTGCCGGAGCATGGAACAGCTACGAGGCGCGTATGGCGACCATCTATCAGGGCGACCTTCTCAGGATCCACCGATTATCGGCATGACGTTCTCGGCCGTAGATGATACCTTGGCCCCTGCAGGGGGCGAGGTGCTGTGGTTATGGGGGCAGTACTTCCCCTATGAGCTTGCCAGGGGCGACGACTGGGCCCAAATCGCCGATACGGTGGCCCAGGACCTGATTGGCCAGTTCGAGCAATACGCGCCAGGAACTCGAGAGACGATTGTTGGACAGTTGTTTCAGCATCCCGAATGGCTGGAACAGAATCTTGGTCTATTCCGGGGAAACGTTATGCATCTTGAGATGACGCTTGACCAGATGTTTTCGGCTCGTCCGACGTTCGGCGCTTCCAACTATCAAGGCCCCGTCGAGGATCTTTTTCTAACCGGAGCGAGCACTCATCCCGGAGGTGGGATCATGGGGGCCTCCGGCCGCAATGCAGCAGGAGTCATTCTCACTTCGCTGTGAGGCAATCTCCACAACGTCCTGTAGGTCCACGAGCACGGACATCCTGATGACGTACCTTACATTCCACCTCGTATTTCTTGCTCCTCCGATTGCACTCATGCTACTGGGGCACCGGCGCCCCGATGGCATGAGAGACGACATTCGGGTGGACCTGGCACTTCCCCTCATTTGTATCATCGCATTCTCCTACACCACCCCCTGGGATAACTACTTAGTTGCCAGGGAAATCTGGTGGTACGGTCCGGATCGAGTTCTCGGGACCATCGGGTACGTCCCCTTCGAAGAATACATGTTCTTCCTCCTCCAGCCGGTGCTCACCGGTCTATTTCTCTACCAGTGCCTCGGACGGCTTCGATTCGACGTAAAATCGACCTCTGCTTATGCCCCGTGGCTAGGCACCGTCTTCTTCGGCGGTCTAACAGCAAGCGGGGTTGTGCTTCTCCTCAATGGTAACCCCAGTTCACTCTACCTAGCCCTCATTCTAGTGTGGGCCGCCCCCATCCTGGCCGGCATGTGGCTCTACGATGGAGAAACGCTCTGGGCACTGCGCTCGACGGTCGCTGTGGCCACAGGCTTCCCCACCCTTTATTTGTGGGTCGCAGATGCGGTAGCCATTCGATCTGGGATATGGACCATCTCTCCCAACTACACGACCGGACTGTCCGCTTTCGGTCTACCCTTGGAAGAGGCTTCGTTCTTTCTGCTCACAAATCTACTGGTGGTGCAGGGAGTCCTCCTTCTCTTGTACGGGTCTCACCGGGTAGTCACTCCTGAAAGAACCACTGCTCAACCGGCACCATGATCACTGGTGGCAGACCAATTTTAAGGGACGGTTCTACGCTCCTCAGCGGATATATAACTTTCCCCTCACAATTTAAGGGTTGGATCCGTCTCATCGAGTTGGCACCCCTGAACGATCAGGGTTATGTTACCGTGAGTTATTTCCCATCTAGCAGCTAACGCTGATGGAAGCGTTCCCGCATTCAATGTGCTTTCACACACCCAGATGGGAAGCTCCCCTCGGGGGCAAACGTCCATGATCAGTGTACGCGACTGAGTTGGTTCCGGAACCTCCGATGGAGGTTTGACCTCGCTCAAACTATCACCCAACCAAACGCACCTACCCATGCTACAAGAACTTCCAACTCTAACGCCAGGGCAGTATAACCTGGTGTACAACATGTTCTCTTTCACCGTTGCGACCATGACGGCGGCATTCGTCTTCTTCGTCATGGCTCGCGGAAACCTCGCGCCGAAGTATCGAATCTCGATGATGGTTTCGGCGCTGGTGGTCTTCATTGCGGGCTACCACTACTTCCGGATCTTCAATAGTTGGGAGGGCGCGTACGCTCTCAACGAAGCGGCCGGAATGTATCAGCCCACCGGTGAGCTCTTTAATGATGCCTACCGGTATGTAGACTGGCTCCTCACCGTCCCGCTCCTCACCGTTGAGTTGGTCTTGGTGATGGGCCTACCGAAGGAAGAGCGAGGACCACTGGCGGCTAAGCTGGGCTTCCTGGCGGCTGCGATGATCGTCCTCGGCTACCCCGGAGAAGTGAGCGGCGACGCCAGCCTCTTTGGCACCCGTGGTCTCTGGGGCTTCCTGAGCACAATCCCCTTCGTCTGGATCCTCTACATTCTGTTCACCCAGCTGGGGGACACGATTCAGCGTCAGAGCAACCGCGTTTCCACGCTTCTCGGAAATGCCCGCCTTCTGCTGCTCGCAACCTGGGGCTTCTACCCCATTGCGTACATGATTCCGATGGCGTTTCCGGAGAGTTACCCGTCCGCCGCGCCGGGCACCGTTGTGGCGCTTCAGGTCGGCTACACCATCGCGGACGTACTCGCGAAGGCTGGATACGGTGTTCTGATCTACAACATCGCGAAGGCGAAGTCCGAGGAAGAGGGCTTCAACGTGGACGAGATGGCGCAGCCTGCTGCGGCCACCGCGTAGTCGCTGCGTGCATGTCTTGAACATCGAGCCCCCCGCCGTCGGGTTCTCCGGCGGCGGGGTTTTTTATTGAGACCTGGAGGTTCTCGTTACCACGCCGAAACGATCAGTAGGTCTTCCGGTCGGAGAAACAAATCAGATCCCCACTCACTCAGTCCAGTCATGTCATCGCCCCGACGCACGGTGTCTCCCGAACAACCCATCCTTACCATCACAGGTCCTACAGCTGTGGGCAAGACTGAGGTTAGTCTTGAGGTCGCCGAGCAGCTAGACGCGGAGATCGTATCCGTTGACAGCCGGCAGGTGTACGAAGAACTCACGATCGGGACGGCAAAGCCCTCCTCGGCGGCGTGCGAGCGCGTTCCCCATCACTTTATCGGAGAGCGTACACTCCACGATCCCTTCTCGGCTGGGGACTACGCTGACAAAGCAAATAAGCGGATCGAGTCCATTCTCGAACGAGGAAACCGTCCACTGGTGGTCGGGGGAGCCACCCTGTACCTACATGCCCTGCAGTACGGACTCGCCGATATTCCAGACGTCAACGACGAGGTTCGCGCCCGCCTCGAGAAACGACTTGAGCAAGAAGGCAAACAGGCTCTTTTCGAGGAACTGAAGGAGGTCGATCCGGACCAAGCGGCAGAGATGGATCCCACGAAAACACAGCGCGTGCTCCGGGCCCTGGAGGTCTATCATGGGACTGGAAAGCCCCTGTCCCACTACTACGAGAACCAGCCTGAGCCTCCATTCAATTACGTCACGGTCGTTTTGAATCGGGACCGGGCCCAACTATACGACCGAATCAATCGACGGGTCGACCAGATGCTGGACGACGGACTCCTTGACGAGGTACGGACTGTAATGAGAATCGAGGGCGTTCAACTCGATAAACCCCCACTCAGCACCATCGGATACCGGGAGCCAATCCAGCACCTCCAGGGGGAGATGGAATACGAGGAAATGGTGCGACGGGTAAAGCGAAACACTCGCCGTTACGCCAAGCGGCAACTTACGTGGTTTCGCCGATACGATGAATACGAGTGGTACGATGCCAACGCCACTAGTCCGGACGATCTGATATCGGTTCTCGATGATGCTTTGTAGAGTCTAGCCACTGAAAAGCGTCGTTCGGATTTCCAACAATTCCCTCCAAAAAGACGATGGCCAGGGCTCCCCCCCATCCTAGCCAGATCCACATCCAATACGGTCCTTCTACATAGAACATGTACGTGCCGATTGAACACAGTCCTAGCCAGAGCCAGTGCCACGAAGGTTGCGCTCCCAGAACGCCGAGTGCAATTACGGGGAGCAAGTACCACGGGTGAACAGTGGTGCTTAGGACAAACAAAGTCCCCAACAGGAGCAAAGATGCTTTCCGGAAAGACCAGTCACGCCAAGCATCGAGGATATAGAAGACCGGCAGCGCAGCCACGAAGAGCATGCGGAATACCGGACCGATTGTTTTGCTCCAGTCACTCCCCGTTCCCACCCACAGCAGGTGCTTGAGCAAGTAGTACGGACCAGCGTTGAATTCGAAAAGCCCGGCGAAGAGATCGGCGGAGGCCTTGATGTGAGGAAGCGTATAGGGAGCAGCGTAGGGCAGGCACAAGAGGACCGTCAGCAACGCTCCGGGCCACACGGCCCGCCATCCAAAGCGGCGTAGCAGGTACGGCCCAAGGACAAACGGATATATTTTCACCAGTCCGGCTCCTGCCACGGCAAGTGACGCGACCTCCGCCTTATGTCGTTGCACAGCCCAAACAGCAAGAAACAGAAGAGGCACAAGGAGCGCCTCAGTATGTCCCTGTCCGGCAGTCTCAATGAGCACGAGCGGGTTCCAGGCGTAGAGCAAGACGTTGCGGGCGGTCGTAAGGTGTGCGAGAAGCGCCACCCCTGCCAGCTCGACCGTCACTAAAAGGGCCTTCAGCACAAAATACGCCGGCATCCAACTTCCCTGATAAACTCCTCCCGCGACGGCAAAAAGAAGCTGTGTGAGGGGCGGATAGATGCTGTAATAGTCCTTCGAGTTGAGCTTCTCATAGAGTGCCCCCTCCCGGTACTCCGCGAGGACTGGGTCCGACGGGACGAACTCATACGGATTGATGCCCTCCCACTGCACCATTCCGTCCCAGATGTACCGAAACAAGTCGTCCGTAAGGCCTGGCAGTAGTGGCAGAAAGGCGAGACGCAGGAGAAGTGCCCCCCATAGCACACCTCGCATCGAGACGGCGTCCCGGTGCCAGAGCACCAGCAGTCCTGCACTCGCCAGGAAAGAGGTGCCTATGAGAAGGGGCCATGTAGCCTCAAAGGCAGCCCAGAGCGGACAGAGCCCCAACAACCCCGCCGTCATGAATGAAAAGCGACGGGCCGAAAAGCGGTACTCACGTGTGCCAGTAAACTCCACCATGAATACTGAAGCTACGACGGGGCGACGAGGGAATTCCGTGCCCAAATCGTAGATCGTCGTTACAGAATAAAGGATTTACCGAATCACGGCCGCCTTCTTCAGGACCGGGGACGCATCGGGCGCTTCGACGCGTACCAAGTAGATGCCGGAGGGGACCCTCTCGCCGCGGCGGGTGCGCAGGTCCCAGGCCGTCCCCCCCATTCGGTTGTCGTTCACAGAGAGGACCTCAACAAGACGGCCCGACGGACTAAAGATCCGAATCGTTGCGTCCTCCGGGATCCCGGCCACGGTGAGTTTCGGCTCGTGGCGGGAAAGCTCGACCGGGTTGGGGTAGACCTTCACATTCGCCAACCCGTCGGCTGGCTGGGTGAGCCGGACGGTTGCCCCCTCATCCGTCAAGGGTCGTCCGGACACACTACGGATCGATGACGCCGTGAGGGAGGCCTCCTGACCGCTGGCCCCTGCCACAACCCCATCCAATCGAAGGGTCACCGACGTGGGCGAGGCGCCATTGGCCTGTGCTGAAGTGACGGAACCATGTGGCCGAATGCTGTAGTTCTCGGGGTTTCGGGCCAAAGTCCCTACGACGGGCTCGCTAAAGGTCAGTCGCACCCGCCGCTCACCAAGGATCGCAAAGTCCTCTACGAACAGTGCCGCCTCTTCGGCAGTCGGGAAGGTCAAGGGCAGAGTAGTCTGTCCCACTTCTAGGTTCGACGCATCCACGAAGCGGGGCCAGGAAAGCGTGTCCTTTTTCCCGGCGACGGCGTCCGAAAACTGCAACACAAGACCCGTATCCCCCTGGGATGAAACGACGGAGGTAGGCCCTTTTTCGGTAGCCAGTGCGAACTGGTTTGGGGCCGGCACAGGCCCAAGGGGTTCCGAGAAACGGAGCTTCGCCGACGTGGGGCTCGGGTATCGGACAGACCGCACGGTGGCGGAGTCGTGAGGACGCACCAGGCGTGAGGAAGAGAGAGGCGATGATTGCCCCCCAGACCACGCCCGAAGTGCAAACCGTGCCTCAGAGGAATCAGAAATCACAAGTGACGAGTCGTTGGTGGCGCGAAGTGGATCCAGGGTTCCACCAGGTGGCCCCATAAATACGGTCACCGAATCGGCATCCGGAGCCCGCCACTGCAGGCGACTACCGTCAGGCCCCGTAGGAACGGCTTCCACCCAGCGAGGCGGAGGGCGTTCTATTCCCCCCTGGTTAACCGTGTACCGCCGAAGCGTACCGCCGGTCGTGGCAGTAAGCAAAGAGGGACGGCCGGTTCCGTCAAAATCGGCGGCCACCACCGCCCGACTCCGTACAGCAGGCCGTCGCTGATCCTGGTAGCGAAGGCGCACGGGGCCCGTCGCCGTGGCCCCGAGGAGAAAAAGCGATGGGGGGTGCACGATAGCAATCTCTTCCCGCCCATTCCCATCAAAGTCCGCTGCCGTCATAGCACCGGATGATCGTTCCCCGACGACCGGAAGACGATAAATCCGCTCGTAGGCATCGTCTCCGGTGGCGCTCCACACGTGATAGTAACTGATAGGCGGTTCGTCGTCGCCACCCTCCGGCGAGAAGGGAGTGTAGGTGTTGTGCGTCACAAACTCCGACCGGCCATCCCCTGTCACATCGCCTACGGCAAACCGCTCCCCAGAGGCATAACGATCGGTTTCGTACGTCCAGGCCACATCCAGATCCCCGCTCGGTGTCGCTTCATAAACGATCCAATTTCCGGCCTGGTCGCCCACCAGCAAATCCATCTGTCCATCACCGTCAAAGTCTCCCGTAGCCGCGTACGGGTCGCTGCGGGTCGTATCCGGTCGGTCGTGAACCGTGGGGTTCTCCAGTCGCTGGGCAAGCTCAAAGCCCTCCTCTTCCCGCTCCAGCACGCGCCATTCCGTACGGGTGGAGTCCGATCGCCAATTGCCCACGACCTCCCCACGTCCATCCTGGTCGAGATCCGCCACCCGCGCACCGTGGAGTGATGGGCCCTCCAGTGAAGATGTGACGGCGCTCGTGTCCGCGTAGATGAGATCTTGGGGCAGCAGGTCGTCTTCGCGTTGCTCCAAAAGAATCGTGGCCCCGTTGATCTGAAGCAAGAATTCCTGCCGGGCGTCCTGGTTGGTGTTGCCAATGTCCCTCGGAATGAGGTGTGCCAGCAAAGTATCGGCCGGGGCAAACTCAGAGCCAGCCCATTCAAAAGCTTTTACGGTATCGGATATTCCTCCGCGACGATTACGAAACTGATTCAAAACTACTTCTGGAAGACCGTCGGTATCGAAGTCGGAAGCTCGGGGAAGCACGGTCCCCCCCGGAATGCGGGTCGCCTCAGCCTGGAAAAAAGAGGTATTCGTCCGATCAGGCGGCACCGGGAGCGTTCGCTCAATGCTCGTCTGAAGCCCGCTACGATTCGTGAGCGTGATGGCCACAGTGGCGTCTCCACCGAGGCCCTGCTCATCGCTCCACATGAGGCCCTGACGACTGGAGACATACTCTCCCTTACGGACATACGTCTCGCTCCGAAAGCGCACCTCCATTCGGGACCGAACGGTGTCGTCACTCGCAACGTCGGCGACAATCCCCCACTCCTCATCGATGCGTCCAACCCCGACGAACTGAACCTGAGCTTGGGGCGGCGACGAATCGACCACGACGCGTCGGCGGTCCTCGATAGTGCGACCGTCCGTAAGACGGGTAGCGAGGCGGAGCGTATAGGACCCCTCGTCCAACGAGGGAGGGTCCCAACGCGCAAGAGTATCGCGGCGTGCACGAGTCTCAATCGGACCCGCAATTCGGGTCCATGGATCGGTGCGCTGGTCCAGATTTCGTGTGCCCTCTGCGTAGTAGACCGAGTAGGATTCGAAGCTGGGATCAAGGGCCGTACCAACGACCGGAACTGTTGCGTCCCCCACGACGCCCTCGTTGTGGAGCGGTGAGTGTAACGCCGTTCGTGCAGGGTACGGCTGCAAAAGGCTGCGCGCCACATCTACGCGCCCGGCACCGGTCGTATGATCCCACGCAGCCTCGTCAATATCCGCCGCGGTGCCAGTGAGGATGCTCCGCACCGCTCCCGGTGTCAGGGTCGAATCCACAGATCGGAGTAGTGCCGCGGCCCCTGCAACCTGGGGTGCCGAGAACGATGAGCCGCTAGACGACCCATACAAGTCATCCCGACGCACAGCCTCGCCGTCAAGAAGACGACTTCGTGGATACTGCGTCGTGAAGACGCTTGACCCTGGAGCTCCAAGGTCAACCCCAATGCCGTACTGACTACGACTAAAGTCGGGCGTGTTTTTCCCGTCCTTCGCCAGCCACAGGACCGAGATGACCGAGGGATAATCCGACGGATAGTGGGGCTTATCTACGGCCCCGTCGTTTCCGGCCGATGCAACCACAATTGTCCCCTGCGACACTGCGTAGTCGATTGCGTCGCGGAGTAGAGGCGTCGACCGATCGCGCCCAAACGACAGGTTCAAAACATCGAGATCCTGCTGGGCCCCGTACACAATCGCCGCCGCGATGTCGTCAGTCTGGCCAACCCCGTTTCCGGCGAGAGCACGAAGCGCGACGATGCGCGTGTCAGGAGCTACACCCACTACGCCCACTGTGGAGTCGGCAGGTTGGGCCGCAACAACGCCCGCGACTGACGTGCCGTGTCCGGCGTAAAACCCGAGTGAGTCCGGAGAAGGGTCTGGATCCCGATTCTGAAACTCCCCGTCAGCGACCTCATTCGGCTGATCAACAAAATCATAGCCACGTACGTCATCGACGTACCCATTGTCGTCGTCATCCACTCCGTTTTTAACCTCCCCCGGATTGGTCCAGAACTGTCCTTCGAGATCGGGATGGTCAAGGTAGATCCCCGTATCGACGATGCCCACAGTCACCGATTCGTCTCCCGTCGTTTCGTCCCATGCTTGAAGGGCACGGATCACCGATAGATGGTCGAGACTATCGGCAAAGACGTTTTCGGGGATCAACGGAGGATCCGACGCAGCACCAGGTCCATCCACGGTATATTCCACGTTGGGATGAACGTACTGTACCTCCGGGCGCTGCCGGAGTCGTTTACGAACGGCGTTGAGCGCCGTCGAATCCTGAAGTGTCAGCGTAAAGGCCGAAAGGCTCGAATCGGAGTCCGACGATTTTGAAGGGGCTGTAGGTCTGAATACGGCTTGGCTACGTTCAACCCCCACGAGGAGTGAGTCCGAAGCCAGTTTTGCCTCGGAGGACACAAGCCGATTGCGAAAGGACGAAGGAGCAGACTCCGATACCCGAACGATTAGTTCGGGGGCGTCCCCTAATGCTGGTTGTGCAGAGGACAGGTGGGGTAGGTGTATTATCACGCACCCCAGTGCTAACAGTAGCGTTAAAAGCGGCCTTGCAATAACGGACACAAAAGGCCGCATGGTTAAAGGATCTTTAGCGTCTTCAATGCACGGGTGAGGGTGCTGCTACCGTCTTTCCGTAAAATAATGATGTCCTCGATGCGAACCCCATAGGCTTCGCCGGGCACGTACACGCCCGGTTCAATGGTTACACAAGCTCCTTCGGGAAGCGTCGCGTCCGACGTGCGCGATACCCGAGGCCACTCGTGAACCTGAAGACCGATGCCATGACCAAGCCCGTGTGAGAAGTACTCATCGAGTCCAGCCTCTACGAGAACATCTCGGGCGACCGCGTCAAGTTCCTGGCCGGTCATTCCGGACCGGGCCGCGGTGAGGGCAGCGTCTTGAGCCTTTCGCACCGCCTCGTAGCCCCGGCGGGCTTCTTTCCCAGGATCTCCCAGTGCCACAGTCCGGGTCATGTCGGAGGCATACCCCTCCCTGAAACAACCCATATCGAGGACGATCATCTCCCCCTTCCGAAGCGTACGGTCGGTTGGACGAGCGTGGGGCCGCGCAGCGTTTGGGCCCGATGCAACAATTGGGTCGAACGACATCGCATCTGCCCCTCGTCGGAGATGTCGGTACACGATCTCAACGGCAACCTCACGCTCCGTCATTCCCGGCTCAATAGCCGTCAGAATTTGCTCAAACACAGATTCTGTAATACGCTGTGCTGCACGGATTCGGTCGATTTCCGTAGAATCCTTCGACGCGATGTCTTTCGTAAGAGCATCTGTGACGGGTACCCATGTTACCGAGTCGTGCGTCTCTGCAAGGTCGTCTCGTTTCGCGACTGATACAACGTCGGCCTGGAATGCGATCCTGGAATAGGGGGCAAGCAACGACTCCTCGGCGATAAATGTCGATAGTCCCTCCTCGGCAATGTGAACATTGGCCCCCACTACCTCTGCTCGGGCCTGCTCGGTATACCGTCCGTCCGTGACGAAATGCGCGGACTCAGGCCCGACAAGAAGAAGTCCGTTCGACCCTGTAAACCCGCACGACCAGCGGATATTAGGCAGAGACGATATCAGAAGTGCATCCGCATCGAGGTCGAGAAGTCGATCACGGACACGAGACACGCGCGAGGACATTCAGCGGGTGATTGGAGAGCATGTACCGCGACAGTCACGAAAATAAAATCTATCCTCCCTGACCAGAGGAGTTGGAGTAGTAATTGGGAGACTCCTTCGTAATCTCCACGTCGTGTGGATGGCTCTCACGCAATCCAGCAGCGGTGGTGCGGACGAACTGGGCCGACTCATAAAGTTCGTGGACCTCCTCGCACCCACAGTACCCCATGGCCGCCTGGAGTCCTCCCTTCATCTGATGAACGACTTCGTTGAGGGTACCGCTGTAGGGGACACGACCTTCGATCCCTTCCGGAACCAGTTTCCGGAGCTCGTCTTCCGCATCCTGGAAGTATCGGTCTTTGCTCCCATCCTGCATGGCCTCCACCGAACCCATTCCTCGGTAGCTCTTGTACTTGCGCCCCTCATAGATAATGGTCTCGCCGGGGCTTTCTTCCACGCTTGCAAAAAGGCTACCGATCATCACAGCACCTGCTCCCGCGGCGAGCGCCTTGGGAATATCACCGGTTTGCTTAATCCCACCATCCGCAATGACAGGGACGCCGTCGGGGCGCGCTTCCTCCGCGCACTCCATCACGGCCGTAAGCTGCGGCACCCCCACCCCGGCCACCACTCGGGTAGTACAGATTGAACCTGGCCCAATGCCGACCTTGACACAATCGGCACCCGCGTCGATTAGGGCCCGAGTGCCGTCAGCCGTTCCTACATTCCCGGCCACGATGTCTACCTCGCCATTGAAGCGCGACGAAATACCTCGAATGGTCTCGAGCACGCCCTCGGCGTGCCCGTGGGCTGTGTCCACCACCACAAAGTCGACCCCTACTTCCACAAGGGCCGCGACCCGATCCATAACTTGCGGGGTAACGCCCACTGCCGCTCCTACGCGCAGTCGTCCATGATCGTCTTTGCAAGCGTCAGGATGCTTGCGCCGTTTCCGGATGTCCTTAAAGGTGATGAGCCCTTTCAGGTATCCATCCGCGTCGACCACCGGGAGCTTTTCCACCTTATGCTCCTGCAGAACCTCCACGGCTTCGTCCAGGGTCGTGCCCACCGGGACTGTAACCAGATCCTCGACGGTCATCATTTCGCGGATCGGCGTATCGCCTTTCAATTCAAACCGCACGTCCCGGTTTGTCACGATTCCCACCAGCTTGTCGGACTCATCGACGACTGGTATGCCGCCGATAGAGTAGTGGCTCATCATGTTGCGGGCATCCGCCACCGTATCGTGAGGGGAAATCGTAATTGGGTCGAGAATCATCCCGTTCTCCGACCGTTTCACGCGGCGTACCTCTTCGGCCTGCTGTTCGATGGGCATATTCTTGTGCAGCACCCCAGCGCCGCCCTGTCGGGCCAGCGCAATGGCCATGTCGGCCTCGGTGACCGTGTCCATAGCCGCCGATAGGATGGGGACATTTAACTCGATACGCTGCGTGAGCATGGACGAGGTGTCCGCCTCCCGAGGCATGACCGTAGAATGACCAGGCACAAGGAGAACATCGTCGTACGTGAGACCCTCGGTCTTAATTTTGTCCTCGACCGCAGAGTCGGGAACGCCGTTGGCTACCGTTTGAGACATCGATACAGGAGGTTATGGGGTAAGATCAACGCGGTTGTAAAGCTCGCGAACTTCGTGGGGCTCCAGCCTCCGCCATTCCCCCCGCTGGAGACGGCCCGAGGTGAGACTAGCATACTTTGCGCGTTCGAGCTGCACGATGTCGTGGCCAAGTGCCTCCATCATGCGTCGAATTTGCCGATTGCGGCCCTCGTGCAGCTCCAGAGCAATGTCGGTTTTGGTTTGGGGGTCGAGGTAAGCCACCTGGTCGGCCGCAGCGTCACCGTCGTCAAGTTGCACGCCACGCTCAAGACGATCAAGTTGGTGAGGCTTGACCCGGTCCTGAGCACGGACGTAGTAAATCTTGGGGATTTCGTAGCGGGGATGCATTAAGCGATGGGCCAAGTCTCCGTCGTTCGTCACAAGGAGCACACCGGTGGTATTGCGGTCCAGACGCCCCACCGGAAACAGTCCGGAAGGATTGTCGGCGGGCACCCCGATGGCATCAAGGACGGTTTGGCGTCCCCTGGGATCGTCGGTAGTACTGATTGTGTCTTTGGGCTTATTGAGGAGAATGTACTCAAACTCGAGGGGGTACACCTCCTCCCCATCGACCCGAACCGTCTGGCCCTCATACACCCGGGTCCCGTGCTCAGTAACCGTGTCCCCATCAATCTTCACCCGCCCTTGCTCCACAAGGCGATCGGCGTCGCGCCGCGAGCACACCCCCGCGTGGGCAATGTACTTATTGATGCGCGTTCCCTCCCGTTCAGTAGAGTCTTGTGGTGTAGACATCAGGGGCGGTGGGTATCTTCAGGGGGCGAGCAGGCCTTGACAAGAGACCGGGTCGCAAATACGAAATACAGCGCTAATCGCCGCAGGGGGCGGAGGGGGTGATGACCGTGACGGTCCGGCCCGACTACGATGGTGTGTCTCCTGCTTCAGAGGACGTTTCCTCGTCCGCATCCAGCATATCGACCGAGATGCCTTCCTCACGGTCAAGTTGCAGCAGCTTCGCCCGTTCGTCGTCGAATGCAGGGTCGTCTAGCAGATCTTCGACTTCTCGGAGAGTGGGCAAGCTATCCAGACCCTCAAGCCCAAACTGCTCGAGAAACCGGTCCGTGGTCCCATACAGCAGCGGCCGTCCGACCGAGTCGGCACGTCCTTCCACACTTACCAGGTCCATCTCCAACAGCTTACGGATCGCGTAGTCGGAATTCACCCCACGCACAAAATCGACCTCAGGACGCGTCACTGGTTGCCGATACGCGATTACGGCCAGAGCTTCCATCAGGGAGCGAGACAAGCTTGTCTCCTGCTCCTCTATGTAAAGGGTCTTCACGAACGGCGCGAGAGACGACCGAGTGGTCATCCGGTAGCCGCCCGCCCACGATTTAATCTCGACGGCCCGTCCCTGCTGTTTGTAGGTCTCGTTTAGATGCCCTACCACAGCCTCAACGTCTGCGTCGGACGGTTTGTCCCGGCCCGTAACCTCGGCAACGATGTCTGCAATCCGGCCGGGCCCAATCGGCTCGTCAGCGGCAAAAATGAGGGCCTCGGTTGCCTCCTCGAGGGTGTGGTCCAGCGCACTATCGTCCTTATCGTCCCCCTTAGTCGAAGAGGGTTGGCTGGACGAATTCGAGGCTGAGGACGGGGGAGCGTCGGTCATGCCGGCGCACGAGGCAGGGGGACAAAGCAAATTCGGGCGAAAGGTCGTGTCGGTCTACGAGATCGACTCGAAGGTCGACGGAAGACCGTTGCCCTCGGACGCAGATGGATTTGGGCGCGACGGGGCGTCGGGTGGGGGGGCTTCGTCGGTACAGTAGGCTTCGAAGGCCGTGATAAGATCCTGAGCGATCACGTCGGCGTCTCGGCCTTCAATGTGCTTACGCTCGACGATATAAACCGGCTGCCCATCCTGAAACAAAGCGAAGAAGGGAGATGACGGAGGGATACCAGCAAGGTGTTCCCGCGCGCGCTCCGTAGCCTCCAGATCTTGCCCGGCAAATACCGTCACGTAACGGTCAGGCTGCACCTCTGCCTCTCGTGCTCTGGCGACTGCCGGGCGTGCGTTGCCCGCGGCACACCCACAAACGGAGTTGATGACGAGTAGCATGGTCTCATTCTGAGCGGCGTCGAAGGCCTCATCAACCGCTTCGGGCGTGCGCAGCTCCTCGACCCCTAACTGCGTAAGCTCTTCCCGCATCGGGTCGACCATTTGCTTGGGGTAGGGCATAAAGGCACTCGGATAGATTCCTGCAGAAAGACACGAGTCCTTCTTGTCTCCGAAGGAAATAGTTAATGGATGCTACGACCGGAGCGGTGCGATGATCCATTTGCTATCGGAGCGCGATCTGCTTTCTAGACCCTTACAGTTGACTTCTGCAAACGGAATCGGTGAATTATACACTCAATCGGTTTCCTCCTTCTCTAGTACCACATTCTGCCATGGACACCATCGCCTTTGTCCTCCTTGCTGAGGCACTCGCCATTGTGGGATTATCTATGTACCTCTGGTATAGCGTGCAATCCGAGCCAGAGGTTACGGGCAAGCACTGGAGCACCCTGTTCGTCCTGGCGCTGTTCGTGATCGGGTTTGTAGTCACGCTTTTCTTCGCCCCCTCAGGATTGGTATAATCAGCAGTTGACATAGGCTGAGTGTCAACGCATTGAGTACAGGACACGATCGCCCCAGTTCAGGGGGGTATTACCTCCAAGTTCCCCCCAAATCCCCACTCCAGAATCCTCATTCCGAACCCAACACAGTTTGCACCGCTGTTGCCTGTAGACTTCCGCGACAATTGTCGTTGTAGTTGTTGCGCCCGTTCTACAGGAGATCGAGCAGGAACGCGTCGGCGGTGAGGCATGCCTTGTCCCACGCTTCGAGAATGAGAGGCATGTTGCCCTCATGGCTGGTGCATACGCCTTCGCCAGCCCACCCCACTGCTTCTTGATGCCGCTCTGCGCGTCCTCGTCGGGCAGAAGGTCAAGGATGAGATCCTTCTCCCGGCTCCCCGGACTCACCTGCTTGGAGAAGGTGTTCATGTCAAAAATGTCGCCGAGCACCTCCAGAAGCCACGTCTTGCCGGTGCCGGACGGCCCAAACGCGAAGAAGCCGCCGAGCGGGTCGGTCATGAGAGCTGCCCGCACGCACCGGACCCGGTCGCGGACATAGATGTAGCCCGCGTCGTTGAGGGCCGCGTGAAGGGCGTCGAGCGTGAGTGCCTGGACCAGATCGGTGGACGCGTCGGGCATGGTCCGGGGACGCCAATGGGTGAAGGTCCGTCCCGGAAACGGCGAAGCACCCGGTCCGCACCTGGAAACGACGCCTGGCTTATTCCAGGTGGTGGTAATCGAGTTCGTGGTCCTCGTCGATCGCCCGCTGCACGCGGCGGGACGGCGTCCCGGCCGCCTCCACATCGATTTCCATCTCGCCGTCGCCGGTGGGGACGCAGCGGATGTTCTGGCGCCACGCCGGGTCCGTGGCGTCGTGGTCGGTGCGGGCGTGAGCCCCCCGCGACTCAGTGCGCTCCAGGGCGCCGCGCAGGATCGTCTCGGCCGTCGCGCACATGAACTGCAGGTTCTGGGCCCGCTCGTAGCGGCGGCTGGTGCGACTGGCCTGCACCAGCAGGTCGTCCGCATCAGCCCGCAGCTGCTGCAGCCGACGGAGGCCCTCCAAGAGCCCGTCTTCGTCGCGCAGGATACCGGCGTGATTCCACATGAGGCGCCGAAGACGACCGATCAATTCCTCCGGCGTGTGGCGGCCGTTAGCCGAACCGAGCGCGTCCTGTGCCACCACACACTCCCTCAGGGCCGCCTCGGACATCGAGGCACCTGGGCGTGTACCCAGCGTCTCGGCGATGTGCGTCCCCGCGATCTCACCGAAGACAATGGTCTCAATCAGCGAGTTGCCGCCGAGGCGGTTGGCGCCGTGGACCCCCGCCGTGCACTCGCCCACCGCGTAGAGCCCCTCGATCCGCGTCTCGGCGGTCTCAAAGTCGACCTCGATGCCGCCCATCGCGTAGTGGGCCGTGGGCGCCACCTCCATTGGCTCCTTCGTTATGTCGACCCCGTGCGCGGCAAACTCTTCCACCATGCGCGGCAGCCGTTCCCGAATGTAGTCGGCGTCGCGGTGGGAAATGTCCAGCAGCACAGCGTCGTTCTCCGTCCCTCGCCCCTCGCGGATTTCCCGCTCGTTGGCGCGGGCCACCACGTCGCGGGCGTCGAGCTCCATCTGATTCGGGGAGTAGCGCTCCATGAAGCGCTCGCCCTCGGTGTTGTAGAGCCGCCCGCCTTCGCCCCGCACGGCCTCAGTGACGAGGTGCCCGGCCTCTTCCTCCGGCGTCACCTTGCCGGTCGGGTGAAACTGCACGAACTCCATGTCGCGCAGCGGCACGCCGGCGTTGAAGGCGAGAGCCTGCGCGTCGCCGGTATTTTCGTCGGGGCGCGAGGAGCTGCGGCGGTAGAGCGAGGTGTGTCCCCCCGCTGCGATCACGACCGCCTCCGCGTCGAACGCCACGGGGCGGCCCGAATCCATGTCAAACCCAACCGCACCCGCCACGCGGCCGCTCTCCGTCATGAGATCGGTGATGTAAAGGTTCTCGCGGTACGGCACCTCCAGGTCCATCGCCTTCTGCACAAGCGTGTTCATGAGGGCCTGGCCGGTCCGATCACCCACAAAACAGGTGCGGCGGAACGACTGGGCGCCAAAGTAGCGCTGGTTGATCTTGCCGTCGTCGGTGCGGTCGAAGGCCATGCCCCACTCCTCCAGCTCGCGGATGCGGTCCGGGGCGCGCCGGCAGAGCGTCTCGACGGCCGTCGGGTCGTTGACGAAGTGGCCCTCGTCGAGGGTATCGGCGGCGTGAATCTCCCACCGGTCTTCGGGGTCGAGGCTGCCGAGGGAGGCGTTGATGCCTCCGGCGGCCCAGATGGTGTGGGCGTCCCCGTGGGCCCGCTTTCCCAGGACGAGGCAGTCGACGCCGCGCTGTGCCAACTCAATGCTGGTGCGGAGCCCGGCCCCACCCGCCCCGATAATGAGGACGCTCGTGGAAACAGTTTCAAGGGTCGGCGACGTGCTCATAGACGGAATTCCGTGTGGCCGTGTGAGTAGTTAAACGACAGTACTTCTACGGCACAGCCGGGGCCGATATTCTGTATTTTCTGCTACGAAAGAGGAATAGGTAGAACGTAACAACTCAGAACTTGCGGAGGTACTTGCCAGAAGGTCGTCCCGCCCATCAAAAGCCTTCAGGAATCCCGTGCAGGCCAGCGGCCTATTGTGGAAGATTTCGGAGTAAGCCTGGAATAACGTATATTTTGCGTGAGTCTCGGACGGTCGTGATACCGTTCTGACACCTAGTCCGGGTCGTGGTGCAGACCCTTCTTCTGATTCAGAGTAGTCTATAAACGGTTGCGGCCTCCGCTACACGTCGAGAACCGACTCCCCCGGATCACCTCTGTTCACCGGTGGGTGGCAGGCACGACGGGGGAGGAAAGTCCCTCCGAAGATCATTTGAGACCTGCGTCGACACCCCCGAATGTGTCTTGGACCTCCGAGTAAGGAGTTATATGACAACCGCCCTGATGTTGGAGTCTAGCCCAGACTATCGTCCCACCGATCTCTCTCTACTCATTGCTTCCTTCAACCCGACGACTCCCCGGGGCCTTCTGGCGGCTGGAAAAGGGCCCACAGGAAATACAAGGAAGCAAAGCCGAGACCAAAGACGAGAGCGAGCCCGGCCAAGATGGCCACGACACTGATGAAGGCGAGAGTCATACCGGAGCAGAGAGATTAGGGCAAAGGAGTGGTCGTCCGGCCGGTAGCTTGAAGAAAGGCTAGTATCTTCCATCTATGCAGTCTGGGCAGAGGGGGCCAGCCGATCTGAGTGCCCATGCTCTGCGGTTTTTAATGACGTGCTCCGCAGCCTTAACCGCCGCGGAAGCTCGTACGTAAGACGGCACGTCCTGAACGTCCTCGTGCTCAATCGTGGTGGTTCTACCGCATGCGTCGCATTCGTATTCGTAGGGAAAGTCCTGCTCGTCGAACATAGGCAAGGAGCTACGTGGGCACAGAGACTTCGAACGGCCGCAGAAAGCAGGGGAGCGTCGAGCGGAATCCGTGTGGAGTGGCAGGATCGAGCGGAGGCAAATGCTCGATTTACTGCATAGTCTATAACGATTGATGGTAATACAACACTCTCTGGCCACTAAGATTCTATCGCAATTTGCACGATTCTGCTACAACTGGCCCGTACCGTTATACGACCAAAGAAAGCATGATCGAATCGCAGAAAAGCGTAGGTCGGAGAAGGGCTCGGGGTACCGAACTGACAGGCCTGACATCTACTCTATTTGATTTACACTCTTCGCCAAGTGGGGCCACACAGCATTGGAACCAGAAAGTCTCCCGGAAATGAGGGAGCACAGGCGAGCGGCGTCCAATCGAGGTACCTAATGTGTTTGCTCTGTGCTGGGGCTGAGGCCTGCGCAAAAGTGTTCGGCACGCCGCATCAAACCCTCTGCCGAACAGACTGCCCGTCCGAGAGTCGTTTGACGGTTCCGGGTCTCGTGTTCGCAGGTCTTGAATTAAGGGTCACTGTTCGTCCCTTCTTCCCTGCCTCTCAGAGCCTTTGGGCCATGTGCCCAGCGATCGGCTCCAGTCGAGAGAGCATCTCCTCTGGATCAGAGAAATCCACGGAAAAGATTCCGCTCCACGCCGACCGACTTGCGCTCTCAGTTTGGGTGCACCGGGCGATTGTCTTTGCCCATAACGAGCTTCTTGAAGTGCCCCACTGCTCATCCGTCCGGCTGAGCGGAGTGAATACCGTATGGACGAGCCTCTTAACTGGCGGTCCGCACGACGACTCTCGGCGGCACAAGCCCACGGCGATCGGCTCCCCGCGTATCTGTGCGGGAAAGTCCCGTTGCTCAATAGCCGCATAGAACGCGTCCATGTCGACGTGGACGATTCGCCGGTCCTCCTTCCTGGGCCCCGCCCATCAGCGGAGGGGGTCTACGCCTGCGCTGTTCGTCTGGCCGTTGGGAGCGTGATTGCTCATCGATCGGTCCTGAACGAATATTTCAGGAGAGTCGCTACAAGCGAACATGGGCGATTAGACGTGTGCGGCCGGTAGTTCGTCCGCGGGATGTATACCGGGGCGACCGTTCCTAGCGCCTCATTGTCCATTTCCCTTCCCCTTCAATCTCTACCGCCGCAAGGCCGATCATTTCCTTTCCATACTCGGCGTTAATCTGGTCGAACACTTCCATCAAGCCGCCCCACCTTTCTCAGGTCGCGGCGATAACCTTTCCTTCGGCCTCCCGAAACCGCATGCTTCTGACCTCGGACCGCCACCCGGTTGGCTCCCGAAAGCCCGCGAAGCCCCAATAGAATGTCTTTCCGGTTGCTCGAGGCGAGCACGTTCGAAGTGACCATCCAGTTTGAAGAAATAGGTTCGCCTTTCTGGAAACGCGACGTGTCGAGCAAGACTCGGTAAAAGCCTCTTCTGTTGGACACCCGGGCTCACGGCACGAACGCGTGAAAGGTGATGTCTGACTCCCTGGTGCAGGCGATCAACTCTACATCGGAATCGCTGTTAAGCGCGAAGCGTACTTTGTCCAGTGGCGTTGGCTCGCAAAGCGAATTCGGCGGATCGTGGTTGTGCACGTACCCGAGAAAGTCACGATGGTCCTCACAACTGGATCCGTCGAAGGTAACTGTCGAGTCCGTCGTGGAGAGCCGATCCGGAAAGGCTGCCCGTTCCAAGAGAGTCTCGTTCTCGTTCTTGTCTCCAAAGAGACACAGCGGTATTTCTTTCTCCGCGGTGCTGTAGACAACGGACAGTTTCGATTCGAGGCTCTTCGTCAGAAGGACACCTGCCGGCCCCATGGCTTCCACTGTGGTGGACGCTACATCTCCATCGACGGGCCAGACGAACACCGCTGCCAACAGAACCAGTGCCGGGGTAGCGGGCGCGAAGAGTCTGAGGTCTTGCATCAGGACTATCCACATCCAGAGTGGAAATGACGGGGATCGTCCTGAATGCTCTCGCAAGTCTGATGCCGATCGGCTTCTCGCTCCACCACTACCGAGAGTGCCGCACACCTCCTAGGCTAGCAAGCCGGACCAGCGAGGTGACGGGCCTGCTCATCCGGTCGTGGGAGCTCCGCCTCGTCGACCTCAAACCCTTCCGACAGTTCCTTCAGACGGAGCCGGTGCCGAACAGTAGCGAGGTCGCGAAGGCATCTGATTAAGCGCAATCTCACTTAAACTGCTGAGGGAATTTTTCAGTAATTGTGCCCAATAGTGCATCCGTCAAAAATAAAAACCCGCAACTCCTCTGCGATACAGGGAGTTACGGGAATACGATAGTAGGCCCGGGGGGATTCGAACCCTCAACTCACGGGTTAAGAGTACGTCCCGGCTGGAGCCAAAATCGAGCCTCAGCGCCCAGAAACGGCAATTTCCCAAAAACCGTTTCCCACATGTTGCCCAAAGAGGTCGAATTGCCCCCTTGAGACGGGGAATCTCCGGGAAATGAGCACGGTCCGAGACGCCGTTCTCGTCAATCCGTCTTCTTGCAAAGTTATGCGGGAAAGAAACGCAAGCGGTGGCGTAAAGAAAAGTCCAATCCTTGTCCAAATCCGCCGCAATCCCACGCCCGAGGAAACGTCCGAGCTCGTTGAACGCGGAATGGAAATTATCGGTCATGCGACGGATGATAACTCCAGGTGAGTTACCATCTCTGATTTAAGTCTTTCTTATATGTGTTACGAAAAACCTACTCCATTTTATACTTTTTATTATAGGTATAAATCTAGCAATTATTTTGTCGTCAGCTCTAATTATCGGTTATGTGGTATATCGGATTTTCAGTGATGGGAGCGGCAATACAGTAGATTCGGCTGAGAAAAAATCGCAGACATGGGAAAGCTACGAGGATTATCTACAGAGTGAGGTATGGGAAGAGAAGCGGGAAGTAGTGATGGACCGAGCAGACGGGGTGTGCGAAAAAGAGGGTTTGATAATCCGGCTAGGGAGGTTCACCACCTTACCTATGAGTATGGACTTGGGAATACACCAAATCATCTTCTCCAGGCACTCTGTGGCCCGTGTCATGACGCAGAGCATCCAGAGAAAGCGAAAAGATACTTGACACCTGATGAGGCCACGAAGGCAATAGAAGAACTGTCATCGTAAGTAGAAGAGAAAAAGTACTCAGCATGAAGTGGGTCGTCTGCGAGTACTGATTAAGCATATCGACTTGTTTCCCTTACCCCCTCGCCGTGAATTTTGTAGGCCCTGGCAGACCCGTTGAACGCCCGAAGGGAGGCGCGGGCCCCAAAGCGGCTCCAGCAGGGGAAGCGCGGGAGCACCCACCCCATGGCGCTGGAGCGACCGGCGCGGAACGGGAGCTGGCTCGCAGGGAGCGGAGCCGGCGGAGCGACCGAGAAACGGACCCTGGAGCTGAGGGAGCGCCTGCGCCGCGCGGCGGCCTGCGCGACCGAGCCCCACCCCACCCGAGGGAGCGCGGACGTCTCGCCGCGGACATGCTTACGGGCCGAAGCAACACCTACACGATGAGCTGGCAGCAGAAAGAAGCGCGCTCCGCAGGTGTGTGAGCGTAGCGGGCGCGTGCCGACTGCCCGTGGCAGCCCCATGGATCAGCGAGCGCCCCGGAGCGCGCTGGCCGGGTGCCCATCGGTGGGGGAGCCTGCCGGACCCTGCGGGGGAATGCCAGCGGGAGCGCCGGTGCCGATAAACCTGCACGCCCCTTCCCTCCTGGCGGCTCCGATCGGCATCCGTCGGCGCGGACGCGAAGGGGCGCGAGTGATGCGAACAATACCGGAGGCGCGGCTGCGCCCCGCGCATGGCGCGACTGGGAGCGGACGCGACCGGCGGGGCGGGGCGCAGGTGGAGCGCCGGAGCACCCCCCTTCCGTGTCACACCTGGTGGCGAACGAGATGACCGAATGGCGCCGAACGGCCAGCGTCTCAGGTTCCCCCTGTCGTGTTTGCCCGGATCCAGTCGACGAGCTCCTCTCGATCGACATCACCTGTGGCGATGCCGGTCATTTTCTCCGCGGCCTCCTCATCGTAGGACCCGTAGTCGAAGTCCATGTCGTTGGCCCGCAGAAAGGCGCGGATTGCCAGGAGCGCCGTCCGCTTGTTGCCGTCCTGGAAGGCATGGGTCTCCACCAGGGCCACGGCATAGAGGGCCGCAAGCTCGTACAGGGAGCGGATCTCCTGGTAGTGGAAGTATCCCCGCGGACGATTCAACGCCCCGTTGAGATCACTACCCGGGTTGAGGACGTGCGTCTCGCCCTCTTCGAGTGCCACACGATTCAGCTCCGTGACCGTCTCGGCATCAAGCCAGACGATCTCCATGGACCGTTAGTTGTCGCCGTCGGAGAGCAGCTGGAACGTTTTCTCGTGCGACTTGCGGAACGCCTTCGCGTCCTCGATCAGGTCCTCTCGCTCCGCGTCGGTGACAACCCGACTGTCGGCCGACGTCTCTTCGGTGGACGGCGGACGCTCGGACTCAGACTTGTTGGATGCGCCTCGGTCGGTCGTGGCCATGGCGAGAGAACAGTGATCAGTGAAAAACGGCAGAACGGGACATGGAATGTCTCGTCGCGGATACACTGGTTATCGGTCGTATCCGGCAAAGTTCAATTTTGCCGGCGTGCGACGATCGAATTTCACAAACCCCCCCGTTCAGGAGCATGCAGCGCTACTCAGCTCCATGCCCCGTCAATTCCTCTCCGTGCAGTTCAGGTCCGCTCCCACTCCCCCGTTCGGCCTCCTTCAGACCGGATTCGCTGTCGTCAGCAAGGGAATGGACCGATCAGTCCGAGCTGCGTCCCTCCAGCTCATCGGCCGCCGCTCGTAGTTCGTCGACGAGGCATGTGCGCCACTCCTCGGCCGCCTGGATCTCTACGTCATCGGCCCGAAGGTCTCCAAGGAGCCGGTTGAGCGCACCGGAGACGTGCAGGACCCGCTCCCGGCAGGCGTGGGCCGCCCGGGCGAGTGCCGGGGCCGTGGTGGACGTGCGGTAGGGGGCCTGCTCTTCGGACATACTGGGGACTGGCGATGAAATTCAGCGACGATCGGGGCGGGTCCGGTCGTCTGTGGGAAAATACGGGGGGATGCACCTTGCACTTACTGCACTTTCGTTCATAGATCCTTCGTCTTCATGAAGTGAAGTGCAGAAAGTGCATCGTGCATTCGGGCGTCCTTCGGGCGGTGGCCGTCAGGGACCGGCCTCCGTCTTCTGGTACTGGCCCCGGCGGATCTTCGTGAGCAGCCCATCTTTCTGCAGCTCCTTGAGCCACTTGAACAGCGTCCGCCGGGCGACGTCCTCGGTCTCGGCCACTTCTTTCGCCTCGCTTGTTGAGAACGTGCTGGGGAGCTGCTGGAGAAAGCGTTCCGGGGGATCGAGGCACTCGGCCCCCAGGCCCAGCGTCTCATACACGCGAAGCGTTTCCCGCAATCCCCACTGGGCCACAGTGATGGCCCGACTGAGAATGGGTCGCTCGACCTCCTCGTTGGCTTCGGCCCTGTCGACCGAGCAGAGATGGAAGATCAGGGCTAGCCGCGCGGCGTGGTTGATCGATTTCGCACGGGCCGATCGGGCGGGGCCCTCGTGCTCCCGGTGCAGCTGCTCATTGGCCTCGTTGTAGAACGAGATCCACCGCTCTTTCGCCGCCGGCGACAGACGAGGCATGGGGGTTTCCTCGTCCCCGCCCCGATCCTCCAAGGCGTAGAGCGATCGGAGAAGCCTCTGGTGGCGCTCGTCAAGGTCCTCGGAGACATCGGCATCGGACCACTGCTTGGCCGACGTGGGCGGACGGCACAGAAGCAGGCGCGAGGCAAAGCCGCTCTGGAAGTGCAGTGCCCCGAGCTTTTTCTTCAACGTGCGGGACTGGATCGTCCCCGTGATCGGCACGGCCGGATTGGCGACGGTGATGTTTCCTTCGCCCACCCGATCGAGGCTGACCTGCTCCCCGCCCCACACCTCGATCCAGAACTGGAGATGGGCCGCCCCGTGCCCCCAGGACGTGAAGACCCTCCTTTCCACGATCGAGACGCACATCCTGGAAACTCGTGATGCCTTGGACCAAATCTCAGACCTGAAGTGGCTCTATCGGATGATCCAGGTCGCCGTCGCCACCGGCCTCCGTCGCGGGGAGCTCGTGGCCCTCCAGTGGGAAGACGTTGCTCTCGAAAACCGAAGCATCCACGTCCGTCACCGCGGGGACTTCCGTACAAAGGGAAATGCCGAACGACGCGTGTCCATTCGGGGCGACGCCGAAGAAGCACTGGTAAAGATGCACGAACCGTGCGCGACGGGTCCCGTCTTCACCGATCGGGACGATGAACCCATCCGGCCGGGCCGCGTCACCACTCGGTTCAAGGATATGGCCCGGAAAGCCGAGCTCGACGAACGCATTCACTTCCACAGCCTACGGCACACCACCGGCTCTTGGCTCTCCATGCGCGGCGTTCCGATGCGTCACATCCAGGCCATTCTTGGGCACTCCGATCGGAATGTCACCGAAAAGTACAGTCACCTGGCGCCCGAGACCCTCGATCGGGCGATGGAAGAGACCTTCGGTGGCGGCGACTGTCAACGCTGAGGCCCCCTGCGCTCAGTTTCCCACATATTTCCCACAAAGCTTCTTTTCCGTGCGTTTGAGTGCGAAAGCACCGTTGGGCAGAAACAAAAAAACGCCCCCGAGATCGCCGCTCAAAGGCGCTCAGGGGCGTTTCAGTTGGGGCAGCACTTGTAGGCCCGGGGGGACTCGAACCCCCAACTCTCGGATTAAGAGTCCGATGCTCTACCAATTGAGCTACGAGCCTCTGTCCAAAAGGTCTACATTGGCTACCTTGCGCCCCCTAAAAAGTTCGGCGTACGTCGGAGGGGAACTCGCACTCACCCGACTTTCCATGGGGTTTCATAGGAATCCTCAGGCAGCGGCACACGTCAGCGCCCCCCTACCGGTCCCCACACGTCCAACTCGTCCGCCTCGGCAGGGTGTTGTATGATAAACTCAAGCCTAGTAGTGTACCGGTTCATTGCTGCACTAATGCTGCAGACGTACTCACAGCTTAGCACCGAAAGGGAAGCATTTCAACCAGTCCGCTGCTGCAAGAGTGATGCATACCCGCGAAGCCCTGCACGCCCCAAATCTAGTCATATTCGGCAAGTGTCTGATTCTGCAGGCATGGGAAGATGTCGCCACTTCCGGTAACAAAGGAGGACCCCGCATCGTCAGGGCTACGTCTTTGAGAAACTGGAGACTTGTAGCGAAGACCTGGATCCATTCGTTTTGCAGTGGTCTCCTACAAGTCTCCCTATGGTACAAGAAAGATGTAAGGGTCACCTGCCTTTTTCCTTCCTCCTTCTATAGTTCCCAAAAAAGGTCGCCTAGAGCGTTAAACCTCGAGACCCAGTGCCGTAGAATTCACGTCGGGCATTGCTGAGGCCGCACCATCTTTTAAGACTTTCGGTACCCCATTCCACCTTACATACAGTCTGTGCCGCTTTCTCTCCTAGTACGACTTCTCCAAAAACTCCTTCTCGCTGGACTGCTCTTCGGTACGGGACTCTACCTGAACGGCTGTCAAACGAGTCAGCGCGAGTCTCCAGGTACGCAGGCGTCCAAGCCCTCGCCGAGCCACTACCGCGAGTTCCAAAGCGCCGATAGCCTGGCGTCCTGTCTTCGCTCTTCCCCGACTCCACTCGTCGGGGCTCATCGGGGCGGCCCCACCGAAGGGTTTCCCGAAAACGCGATCCAGACGTTTGGTCATGCCCTTACCCATGGCCCCGTTCTGCTCGAGTCAGACGTCCGAATGACGGAGGATAGCGTTCTGGTATTGATGCACGACGAAAAGATCGGGCGTACGACCACCGGTAAAGGTCCAGCTCAGGATTGAACACCGGAAGACCTTCGATCTTTCCAACTCGTCGCCGAAGCAGGAGGGGCGACACGATTTGAAGTACCGACTGTCGCAGAGGCGCTCACGTGGGCCGAGGGACGAGCCATCCTCCAACTTGACGTAAAGGAGGACGTGCCCCCCCTCTTGTCGTCGAAACACTCCGACGAAACGAGGCCCTCGATCAAGCCCTGGTGATCACTTCCCGCCTTTCCGATACCCGGTGGTACCATCGGCGCCTTCCAGATCTCGTTCTCTCAGCCTCGGCAGAGACCCGAGAGGATGCGAAAGCCCTAGTCCAGCAAGTTGACCCCTCCCGGCTGGTCGGGTGGGTGGGCGTTGGCGAAGTACCGGATGGCCCCAGCGAGGTATTTTCAAATCACGGCGTACCGGTGGCAGCCGGCACGTTCGGAGAGATCGACCAGCAAGCCCGCCAGAAAGGACTGGTCGTGTATCACCGCCTCTTCGACCGAGGCATCGACATCGTAGTAACCAACGAAACGGCCCTCGCAAGCCAGGCGGCCGCCACGTACCAAAGCTACGGCAGCCCATCCACCAACTAGCCCACGGGACCTTCCTCCTTAAAGTTTAGCTCTAGTTGCCGCGCTCCATCACCACCTGCAGCAAGGGATGAGACGTGTATCCCAAGCAAACGTACCGGCTCATCGGGAGGGTGGGGTCGCTTCAAGAGACGTCTCACAAGCACCATCAAATGCTTCTTCGAATCGACTGGACGACCCAACGTGGTCTGGCGGGTTGACACCTCATGATCGTGACTTTTGAGCTTCAAGGTAACCGTACGCCCTCGTTGGCTGGCGTCCTGGAGCCTCTCTTCGACCTTCTCTGCAATCGGACGCAGTTCGTCGATGTCCCCTGGCTTTGCGATGTCCTCCGAGAAAGTGCGCTCGGCACCCACAGACTTTCGTTCTCGATCGGGCCGCACCGGTCGGTCATCCTCGCCCATCGCTAGCTTCTTGAAGTGACGCCCCCACTTTCCAAAGTGGTGGGTCAGTTCTCGCTCGGGCATTTCCTGCAAGTCGGCGCCAGTTTCGATACTGAGGTCCCGCATCTTCTCCGCGGTAACGGGGCCAATGCCGTGGAACTCTTCAATCGGTAGCTGGGCGATGAATCCCCCTTGCTCGGCAGGCCGTACCACCGTAACACCATCGGGCTTATCCCGATCGGAGGCCACCTTTGCGACAAACTTGCTCGGCCCCACCCCCGCCGAGGCGGTCAGGCCCATCTCTTCGTAGATCGCCTCACGGATGCGGCGGGCAATGAGTGTCCCTGACGGCGGCCCTGCCTTCGGATCGGTGACGTCCAGGTACGCCTCATCCAGTGACAGCGGCTCAACGAGGTCGGTGTACCGCAACAGGATCTTGCGGATGCGCTTCGACTCTTCCTGGTACACGTCCATACGGGGCGACACGAAAATAAGATCGGGACACTTCCGATCAGCTTCGATCGCTGGCTGTGCCGAATGGACGCCGTACGGACGGGCCTCGTAGCTGGCCGTCTGCACCACGCCTCTTGGCGGCTTGCCCCCGACAGCAATCGGCTCCCCTGCATACTTCTCCGAATTGTCCCTCTGTTCGATCGCCGCGTAGAACGCGTCCATGTCTACATGGACGATGCGCCGGACCTTTTCTCCAGGCCCTAGACCGCTCCCTTCCTTTTCAATCTTCGGCGTGGAGTCCCCGTCACTCATTCATCTTGGATTGTAGATCAGTCGGTAGTGGACCTCGCAAAACAAACGGGGAATAACCCGACCTCCATCCCCTGTGCCCCCAGTAAGAAGGGGCTCACCCCATGCTATTTTGCAACGGTTACGCGCTGTGTACGGGAGCCATTCTCACTCCGAACGCGCAGCAAATACACGCCGCTCGGTAGTGAGGACGCGTTGAGCCTCACCCGCTGGACCCTTCCCTCCGATGCACGTCCTTCGTAAAGCGTTCTTACACGCCGGCCAAGCACATCGTACAACGATACAGCCACAGGCCCCTTCTCCCGCAGGACAAACCGAAGCATCGCCGACTCCCTGACTGGGTTTGGAGCAATCTTCTCAATGCTGATGGGTCCCTCGGGACGCACCTTCACCCTGACAACCTCGCTCAAGTTCGTGCTGCCGTCTAGGTCCTCCTGTCGCAGCCGAAACCGATGCCGCCCGGCAGACAGGCCCTCGACCACAAACTGGTAGCTCTGTCTTTCACTGGTGGTGCCCAACCCGTCCACCCAGCCGACCTGCTCGAAATCGCCAGCCCCGGAAGCATGATCGACCGCAAAGCCTGCGTTGTTTGTTTCGGAAGCAGTATTCCAATTCAAAACTGCGTCGTCACCGTCGAGGCGTGCGTCGAAGGAGACCAACTCAACCGGGAGCACCTGTGCTCCGGTCGACTGCATCCCACTGACGGACGTCCAATCTTCCGAAGGGCTGTAGAGGGTCTTTTCTCCGTCGTCCGGGATCAGGGTTGCAGACAAGGTGTCCTCCGCTAGACCATAGACAACAAAAAACTGAAACTCGTCCTCCTCTGAGGTGCCAAGCGACTCGTGCGGGATCGAAAACTCCAGTCCGGTACCGTCCACCGCGTTGACGTTGGATGTGTCGTCGTAGGCGTACCTCCCTGGGGCATCTCCTGTTTTCGAGGTGCCGTCCAGCGATTTAAGCGTTGTATCCCCCACGTCTTTCACCTCTCCGTCGTCAGTACTATCCCCGGCCACATACCCAGCGTAGTCGGCAAAGCTCACATAGGTCCACGCGTTTTCAGCGTCCCCGGTGACCCGCACGCCAAAGTCCGTCTCCATATCCATTTGCATGCTGTCGACATGGATGAACGGGGAACAGCATCTATTTCCAGGCGGGAGAAAAGACCCAGAGTCGACACCATCCACATTGTTGGAGTTGATGAACACAACCAAGTCAGCTGTCTCGTCCCCGGTGTCGTTGCTGACTTTTGCCTCAATCGCGACGTACAGAGAGTCAGGGCCCGCGTGGGCTCCGAGTCCGACCACGCCTCCCGTAAAGGAGCCTCCCGGCTCAGGCGGCGAGGTGCCGAGCTGCACGTAGTCGCCATCAGTGGTCTGCCCGTCAACGGTAGGTTGAGCCTGTGCAGTTAGGGGAGCTGCAAAGAGACATCCCAAGCTTAGAAGCCAAGCTGTAACGTTTTTCATTACAAACGCCTTGAACTCTGCAGGGGAAAAAGCCTTATGGGAGGCTTTCGGAGAACCCCATCTCCGACAAGAAATAGTCGGTGTCTCCTTTTACAATTTCAAGAGAACTCCGATACCGGATACGAAACTCTATGTGCTAATGGAACTGGTCCGAACCCAGCTTTGGATCGTCGCTATGCGAATACGGCCTCAGGTATGATCAGACTTAAACTTCATAGCAGTTGGAAGTCAGGTATTCGTCCAAGCAAGACCACGGTGCTCCCCACTACACGTCCAACTCGTCCGCCTCGGCGGCGTGTTGCATGATAAACTCAAACCGAGCGGAACTGTCGCGGCCCATGAGTTCAGTGATGGTCTGCTCCGTCACCATGCGCTCGGTATCGGGAATATCCACCTCCAGAAGGCGACGACTGTCCGGCGCAAGTGTGGTTTCGTTGAGGGTATCCGGCATCATTTCCCCAAGGCCCTTGAAGCGCTGGATGTCGACGTTCAGATTGCGTCCATCGCTCCGGAGAGAATCAAGAATGCGCTCCTTGTCGGACTCATCGAGGGCCCAGTGTGTCTTCTTGCCGGCTTCAATGCGGTAGAGAGGCGGCTGAGCGATGTAGACGAAGCCCCCCTCGATGAGCGGGCGCATATAACGGTAAAAGAACGTCAGAAGGAGTGTAGCGATGTGGTGCCCGTCCGAGTCCGCATCCATCAGGAGAATGATCTTGTGGTAGCGGAGATCGGAGAGGGTGAGGTCCTCCCCGAGGCCACACCCAAGCGCCTGGACGATATTGGAGAGCTCCTTATTGCTCTGAACGCGGTCGAGCGTGGCCTGCTCGGCGTTTAGCACCTTGCCTCGCAGGGGAAGCACGGCCTGCGTGTCTCGGTCGCGCGCCTGTTTGGCCGACCCCCCCGCCGAATCACCCTCTACGATGAAGAGCTCACATTCACTCGCTGTGCTCGATGAGCAGTCGGCCAGTTTTCCGGGCAGCTGCAAGCGGCTCTTCGACCCCGAACCGCTTCTTCCTCCGCTCGAGGCGGAACGGCGGGCCCGCCGCGCTTTCGCCGCCTGCACGACACGCGACGCAATGGCCTCCCCCGTCGACGAATGGTCGTTCAGGTATTGTTCAAGCTCAGTACGCAGCGAGCCGGAGACGAGGGAACGGGCCGACGGGTTGTTGAGCTTGTCCTTGGTTTGACCCTGAAACTGGGGATCCACCATAAAGAGGTTGACGATTGCCACAAGCCCCTCCCGCGTGTCGTCCCCTTTGATGTCGAGCCGGTGCGGCACCAGGTCGTGGGTGTCCATGTAGGAACGGACTACAGAGCGGATCCCACTCTTGAGGCCCTGCTCGTGGGTACCTCCGTCCTGGGTGGGAATGCCGTTGACGAACGTATGGAGCTGCTCCTTTGGGGCATCGGTCCACTGCAGCGCTATCTCTAGGCGTCCCTCTTCGGCCAACTCATCATCCTCAAGCATGAACACATCCTCGTGGATGGCACTCACCTGCAGGTCCTCCACGAGGTGAACCAGGTAATCTTTGATTCCGCCCTCATGATGTAGTTCGTGCCGCTCCCCGTTCGTCTCGTCCCGAAAAATAATCTTCAGGTCGCGGTTGAGATACGTTTTTACCTCCAGGTGCTCACGAATCCAGGACGGATCGAACTCAACAGACTCGAAAATTTCAGGGTCGGGGCGAAATGAAATGGTGGAACCACTGCCCCGTGTGCTCTCCTTCGTGACCTCCAGATCCGTGACTGGCGTCCCGCGGCGGAAACGCTGCTGATACTCCTGGCCGTCGCGCTTGACCGTCGCCACCAGCTCTTCGGAGAGCGCGTTCACGACTGAGACTCCCACGCCGTGCAGGCCGCCCGACGTGATGTAATTGCTCGCGTCGAACTTACCCCCGGAGTGGAGCGTCGTGAGGATCAGTTGGACCGTCGGGATGCCCTTCTCCGGATGATCGTCGACAGGAATGCCCCGTCCATTGTCCGACACCGTGACACTCGTTCCGTCTTCGTGCAGGACGACCTCAATCTCCGAGGCGTACCCGTTTGTCGCTTCGTCCACGGCATTGTCCACCACCTCCCACAGAATGTGGTGCAGGCCCGGCCGCCCGGTCCCCCCAATATACATCCCAGGGCGTTTGCGTACCGGCTCAAGGCCTTCGAGGACATCAATGTCTTCACCAGTGTACGTCTTGGGCATCTGTTCTATGTGTGAGGTCTAAGGCACTTGACAGTGGCGAAGGGGATACGGCCAGAGTTCCAGCTCACGGCTCCGAGGAAGCCCTCACCGACACCTCGACGGGCTCCGGAAACACCTGTGCAAAGTAGCCTCGCTTGATCACGAGCGTGCCCTTTGCTCCGCGATTGGTGACGTCGAATTTGGTCGTGCGCACGATTTCGTCCCGCCCGTTGTTCGTCTGAACGGCGAGCCCCTCCCGGGCCCGCGTGCTCAGGGTGTAGTCGAGGACACGGTCTTCGTCTTCTAGTCGTATGGCACGCACGCCTTTCGCAGGTCCCTTATAGACGGATACCTGATGGACCGGAAAAATCAACGCACGGCCGTCGTGCGAGGCCAGGCATACGTTCTCATCCCCAGTGGCCAGATGCACGCGGACAACCTCATCCCCCTCGTCCAAGCGCATGTATTTGCGTCCCGTGCTAATTGAGGGTTCGGTGTACCCGTCGATTGTGAAGCGTGTGGCCTGCCCCCCTTTGCTGATGGCCACAACATAGGGCTGATCGGGTGCGTCGGGGTCGTCGGGATCGAAAAGCTCCCCCTGCTCACTGGGATCGGGCGGGACCGGATCAGGAAGGACGCGATCATCGAAGCTCACGACGCCCACCACGTGTTCTCCGTCGTCGAACGAGAACAGCTTTTGCACCGGGTCTCCGTAGCCCGTCGTACTTGGAATTTCCGCGATTCGGGTCGTGTAGCAAGTACCGTAGTTTGTGAAGAAGCCCACCGTAGCGCGGGTGGAGCCGGCCAGCACCCAGCCCACCTCGTCCCCGTCCCGCGTTCGGATGGCATCGAGGTCCGAGTAGGTCCCCTGCCGCTTTACCCAGCCGTCGCGGGTCACAATGACGTACACATCCTCATCCACGATGTAGTCTTCCTCCGTGTACTCCATATCCGCTTCCGGCCCCAAGATCATGCTACGCCGCTCATCGGCGTACTCCTCACGAACTGCCTGAAGTTCGTCCTGCACCAGTTCCCACCGGGCCTCCTCATCACCTAGCAAGCGCCGAATTTCCTCGGCGCGGGCCCGCTTCTCCTCCAGTTCGTCCCGGATCGCCTCAATCTCCATCTGCGAGAGCTTGTAGAGCCGCGTCTCCAGAATCGCGTCGGTCTGGTCCTCATCGAGTTGAAAGCGATGTATCAGCCGCTGCGCGGCATCGGACTTGTTCTTCGAGGCACGGATAATCTTGATGGCCTCGTCGAGAGCATCGAAGATTGTCTCGAAGCCCTCGAGGATGTGAATTCGGTCCTCCAGATCCGCCAACTCGTTCCGAAGCCGTCGCGTCACGACCTCCAACCGAAAGTCGAGGAAATGACGCAGGATGGTGCGCAGGTCCACCTGCCGGGGGGCCTTCACGTCGGTGCTCTCAGTGGGCACTAGGCAGGTGAGGTTGACGTGGAATCGCTGCTGCAGCTTTGTGTGCTTGTAGAGGTACGCCAGGGCTGCCTCCGTATCGGACCCACGCTTCAGTTCCAGCACGATCCGCACGTCGTCGGTCGATTCGTCTCGGACATTGGAAAGCTGGGGGACGTTTTCCTCAGCGATGTGGTCGGCAATGTCCTCCACAATTTTGCTCTTGTCCACGCCGTAAGGCACCGACTCGATGATGGCGCGGGTCTTCCCCTTCTTGCGGTAGGCCCCGCGCATTTCAATGGTCCCGGAACCGGTCTCATATATCTCTGTCAGTGCGTCCTTCGTGTTCAAAATACGCCCGCCGGTCGGGAAATCCGGCCCCTGAATGTGCTCGTCCACGAGTGTCCTCGTTTCCACATCCGGAGTCTCCACCATATGCAGAGCAGCGTCCACCACCTCACCGAGATTATGAGGTGGAATGTTCGTGGCCATGCCCACGGCGATGCCGCTTGCTCCGTTGACGAGCAAATTGGGGACCCGTGAGGGAAGCACCACCGGTTCCTGCAGCGACCCATCAAAATTGTCGCGGTAATCAACGGTGTCCTCGCGGAGTCCCTCCAGCATCTCCATCGCGAGCGGCTGGAGCTTTGCCTCCGTGTAGCGCATCGCCGCGGCACTGTCACCGTCGAGCGACCCAAAGTTGCCGTGCCCATCGACCAGTGGGGCCCGAAGTGAGAATGACTGGGCCATCCGCACCATTGCGTCGTAGATGGCCTTGTCACCGTGGGGGTGATATTTTCCCATCGTCTCCCCCACCACCGTCGCACTCTTTCGGTGGCGCTTGTTCGGGTACAAATTTAGACTGTCGAACATTGCGTAGAGGATGCGCCGCTGTACCGGCTTGAGGCCATCCCGGATGTCCGGAAGGGCCCGACTGGTGATGACGGACAGGGCGTAATTGAGATACCGCTTGCGGGCGGTCTCGTGCAGCGGGATCGTCTCAGTAACGGGCATCGGCGAGGATCAATAACGGATGTTAAGTCGCACACATAGTTTACTCACACTCCCTCGGAGATACAACAACGACAAAGCGGCGTTTCTCAAGGGCCCGGAGAATTGGATGACCCCCTTGTTATTCGAGGAAGGGGTGACCATCGAGACACTTTTCCCACGCCTGTGCTTCGATAGCACGCTTGGTCTCCTCTGCCAATAGCTAAGTCCGCGATTCGATGACTTAGTTTGCAATAACAGAACATAAAGTGAATTCTGAGGTGGAAGGGTCTAACAATATGATTTTCAGTGGATAGTCCGGTCGCCGGATGATTGTCACATTAGTTGACCCGAGCAACTAGTAGTTGAGTGTGAAATAGTCGCCATCCTCGTCGGGATGAAGATGGAGTAGGTCTGCCTTCGTAAGTCGGAGTAGCGTCTGAGAGGCGCGCTCAGACGAAATATCGGCCAACTGGGCAAGCTGCGAGACCGAAATGCGACCGTAGTCGTCCAGGTACCGCATGAGCAGGGATTCCGTCTCCCCAAACTCGAAGGTGACCCCGGACCGGTCTTTCTGCTCGCGAAGCTCCTGTACGGTCTCCGGGCTGGCCACGATGCTCTTGGCCTCAACGCGCACGTAGGCCTTCCCCTCCTCCACAGATTCCCCATCGACGGTGACCCGATGGGGCTTTGAAGTGCTCTCGGGGATGGTAACGACCAAAACGTCACAGCGAGGCTCAACCACAACCCGCTCCGTCTGATAGTCGACCGTCGGACGGCAGTGTGCCTCCACAGCCTGGCGCAGGAGAAACTCTTCTTCCGAGGCATGGTCAATCCCGAGAATCGTCCCGTCGTCGTCTACACCCAGCACGATCCGGCCCCCGTGAGTATTGGTAAGCGCCACAATCTCTTTCGCAATGCGCTCCGGCTGTGGCACGCGGCGCTTAAACTCCAGACTGATTCCCTCCCCCAGATCTACGAGCTGTTCTAATTCCCGACGGGTCATACCGGTATCTAGTCACTGGCGTTGGTTGATGGGAGCGGGCACTCCTCCTCGATAGTCATCGGTAGGGTGTGCGCGAGGAACGTGGGGAACGCGTCCGCGGACCAAACAAGCCGCAGTCCCGCCATAAGCCCCAAAACCCCCATGACTCGTGCTCGGGGCTGGTGTTTAGGTGCATCCAACGGCGAAGACTAAGCCGCTAATTCTGGAGACTTTGCGGGAGCCAGTGCTCGCGTTTCGCCGAGCGCGTCATCAGGTCGTCCACCACGTCGTCGGGACGCTGGTCGTCGAACAGAACAGCGTGGACCGCCTCCGTGATGGGCATCTCAATGCCGTGACGGCGGGCGAGAGCGCGGATCGAGCGGGTCGTCCGCACCCCTTCCGCGACCATGTCCATTTCGTCCTCAATCTCCTCTAACGTCCGCCCTTGTCCAATTTGCTCCCCAAAGTACCGATTTCGACTATGGGTACTCATGCAGGTGACCAGCAGATCGCCAATCCCCGCCAGCCCGGCAAAGGTTCGCAGCTCCGCCCCCATTGCCAGTCCCAATCGCCTCATCTCAGCGAGACCTCGAGTCACGAGCGCCGCCTTCGCGTTGTCCCCGTAACCCACTCCATCGCTGATGCCCGCAGCGATAGCCAGGACGTTTTTTGCGGACCCACCGATTTCGACCCCAATGACATCGGTGTTCGCATAGACCCGCAGGCGCTCGGTCATGAATGCATGCTGGATCCATTCCGAGCGCGGCTCCGTGGGGGCCGCGGCGACCACCGTGGTGGGCCGGCCCTGGGCCACCTCTTCGGCGTGGCTGGGTCCGTAGAGCACCCCAATCTGTTGGTCCGACACGTCCGGCAATTCCTCCGCCAGGACCTGCGACATGGTCAACAGCGTGTCGTTCTCAATTCCTTTGGCGAGGGACACCACCGTGACCCCCATCCGAGTATGCGGGGCCAGGCGCGTTACCACACTGCGCAGGTTCTGGGAAGGCACAACGATTGCCCAGAGCGAGGCGGCCGAGGCTGCGGCCTCTAGATCCGAGGTGACGTCTACAGAGGACGGAATCTCCGCGTCGGGCAAATAGGTGGGATTGTGGCGAGTGCGTTGCATGTGCTCCACCACCTCTTCCCGCCGCGCCCAAAGTGTAACATCGCGTCCCTCCTCGGCCAGGTGTACGGCCAGGGCCGTCCCCCAGCTACCAGCGCCGAAGAGCGTAATAGAATCAGCCATAAGAGTCAGATTCTGATCTGAGGCAAAGGTGTGGGCAAGATAGGATCCCAGTACGGGAACGACGCGGCCAGATGTGTCGTCGGGCAAAGAATCCTCTAAAGTCGTGCTGCCCTCAGCGGAAGCCGCGGCCCATACAATCAAATCGACAGGGGCTCCCTAAGGACGGGCCCTCATCAAAGTTCCCCGCGGCCCAGCATGCCCTGAGCTGGCTTGAACGAGCTAATTCGACTCTCGGTGCCGTTCAAGAGACGCTGGATGTTGGAGCGGTGCGCGACGACGATGGCTACGGCCAGGACCAGTCCAAAGACCAGAATACTGGGGTCGAGGTTTACCCCGAATGCATAGCGACGGACGGCCACGAGCGTAGGGAATGCAACGGCGGCGCTAATGGAGGCCAGCGACACGTAGCGCCACGCAAGGAGAACGACGACAAAGACCCCGAGCGTAAGGGCCATCGTGAGCGGGGTCAGGGCAAACAGCATCCCGGCAGCCGTGTTGACCCCCTTCCCCCCCTTGAAGCGGGCAAAAATTGGGTACATGTGCCCAACCACCGCCATGAGGCCCGCCATAAGCCCAAGGACCGTCGCCGTCTCCCACCCAAGCACGCCGAGATTCGGAATCGGATCAATGCGAATGGTCGCCGCGACCACGCCGGCGGAGACAAAACCCTTCCCAAAGTCTACAAGAGTGGCGAGGGCCCCAGCCTGCCACCCCACTACCCGAAAAGCATTCGTGGCCCCGCAGTTTTTGCTTCCATAATTTCGAATGTCAACCCCATGCAAGGCTTTGCTCGACCACAGGGCGCCCGGGACGGATCCCAGAAAGTAGCTGACCAGCAAGATTACGGTCAAGGACCACATGGCGACATCTCGGCAGCGATTCTATATCGGTGGAGTAACGCGTGGCGCGGATAGGTCCCGGCCACGCCTCTTCGCTACAGCCTGGTTCAGCAGACATCTAAGTATCTACACATAACCATCAGATGTTCCCCCAGGCGACATCATGCTCAGGCCCCTACGCGTCGGTTTCATCGGGGGCAGCCTCAACACGTCCAATCCGAAACGGCGATTCCCCCATCCGTTCGAGGCACTCGGCGGCCGTCTGCACCTCGTCCCCTCGGACGATTACGACGAGCCCAACACCAAGGTTAAAGGTTTGTCGCATATCGTCTTCTGGCACATTTCCGAGATTCTGGATGAAGGAGAAGAGTGGGGGCCGCTCCCAAACATCATAGTCGATGACAGCCACGCAATCATCCGGCACCACGCGGCGAACGTTGCCGGGCAGCCCGCCACCAGTGACGTGGACTAGCCCCTGCGCCAATCCTGCTTCCAGCAAGGCCTGAATGGGACGTAGATACGACCGGTGCACGCGAAGGAGGGCCTCCCCGATCGACGCTCCTTCCAGTTCGGGGGGACGGTCCTGCACGTCGTACGTATCGAACAGCACGGTGCGGGCGAGGGTGTATCCGTTCGTGTGAATGCCCGTAGAGGGCACGCCGAGAAGTACATCGCCGGGACGCACAGCCTCCCCCTCTACGATGTCTGTTTTGTCGACCATGCCCACGATACTCCCCACGAGGTCGAAGTCTCCCTCCCCGTACACATCCGGCATCTCAGCGATCTCACCACCCACGAGCGCACACTCATTCTCTTTACAGGCGGCGGCGAACCCTTCCACTACCGCCTCCGCAGTCTCCGGATCGAGGGTACCCACGCCGTAATAGTCCAGGAAGTAAAGCGGCGTGGCCCCACAGACCGCAATGTCATTGACGCAATGGTTCACCAGATCCTGACCCACCGTGTCGTAACGGTCCATTCGGGCAGCGACCTTCAGCTTGGTTCCCACTCCATCAATCGATGACACCAGGACCGGTGTCTCAACACCCTCCAGCTCTGGTTCAAAGAAGGAGCCGAACGCCCCAATGTCCGCCAGCACACCCGGCGTAAACGTTTCTCGAACCGTCGAGCGGATTCGGTCCACGGTGTCGTCCCCGGCCTCAACGTCGACCCCCGCGTCTTTGTAGGTAGTCATGATGTCGCAGTCGTAGAAAGTAAGACAGGCGATTGCCCAAGATCGGTCGAAACCGCTTACGAACGGCCAAACACAAGTTGCAGATACACCTCAAGCCGTCGGAAGCGGGACAGACTCACCGGCGCCGACCATAGGTCATAGTCTCGGCGCTCCAACTCGTCGAGCAGCGCGAGGGCTCCATGCCAATACCATCGAAGCGCGTAGCGCTGGCGGAACCAGAGATCGTCGGCCAGAGATCGGCCTCGCTGGAGAGCGTCGCGAACACGAACGCTCTGTTTCCAGAGCAGTCGCTGCACCGGCTCTGTCGCCGGCCCTGTGCGCAGTTGCTCTACCGATACGTCGTACTGGCGGCATTCCTCGAGGGGAACGAATAGGCGGTCCCGCGCGAGCTCGGCGGACAGGGTGACGAGGCGGGACAGGTAAAAAAACCCGCGCCCCAGTTCGTCCGCCCAACTCCGCTGCACCGAATTCGTGAGGCCCGCGAGCGTCGCCAGCAGGCGGGCATGGGGCGCCGCCCAGAGGCGAACGAAGGTGTCGAGCCGATCGGCGGTCTCAAAGCGGGTAGATCCCGGAAGTACACGGGCCGCCTCCACCTGGGCCGCCAGCCAGTCCAGGGGGAGGTCGTGCGTCTGACAGACCTCGTAGGCGTTTAGCGCGATTTCCTGAGGCATTACCCGCAGGGGATCCCCCGCCTCCGCCCGACGCCGCTCCTCATCGAAAAACGAGCCGACCTCGCTTCCCGATGGAACGGACGGGACGGCTAGGGCCGAGTGCCAATGCCAGAGCGCCTGCGCAGCCAGCCGCCGCTCCCCCCACCACTCCTCATAGAACGGCCGTGGCAGATCAAGGGAACGATCGGAATTCATCCGTTCAAAACAAAGCGCTTGACGGAAACAGTGTCACAAAATAAGGCCCCAAACATCGAACGGGGAAGCCCACTGACGGCTTCCCCGTTCGTCCTGGACCGAGTCCGACCGGCGTTACGCCTCCACGTCGGCGAACTCCTGCTTTACAACGCTAATCTGGCTGCCTTCAAGCACCATCTGAAGCTCACGCTCCGACAGGTCGTGCTCGACGACGTAGGTCTCATCTTTGTCGGCGTTGTAGACCTCCACGTCGGTACCCGACTTCACCTGATCGCGCAGGTTGCGGAGCTGGAGCATGTCGCCCTGATCGATACTGTCGTACCCCTCGCCCTCCTTGAACAGAAGCGGCAGGATGCCAAAGTTTGCGAGGTTTTGACGGTGAATGCGGGCGTAACTCTTGGCGATCTTTACGCGTGTGCCAAGCCAGCGCGGCGCAATGGCGGCGTGCTCGCGACTGGAACCCTGGCCGTAGTTCGTTCCGCCCACGACAGCGAAGCCATTCTCCTGATGCTCCATCGCCCGGTCGAAGAAGCTTTCGTCGACCTGCTCGAAGACAAATTCCGAAATCTTCGGGATGTTGGAGCGATAGGGCAGAATGCGTGAGCCGGCCGGCATGATCTCGTCGGTGGAAATGTCATTGCCTACTTTCAGAAGCACCGGCAGGTCGAACGACTGCGGCAGTGGCTCAAATTCAGGAAGCGACACGACATTCGGTCCCTTCTCCAGCTCCATGTCCTTTGCCTCTTCGGCGGAAGGAGGTTCGACGAGCTGGTCGGTGTTGATGCTGATGTCCTCGGGCTCCTGCGCATTAGGGTACTCCATGTCGTAGAGGTCCGCCAGGTCGCGCGGGTCGGTAATCTCGCCGGTGAGGGCGGAGGCGGCGGCGGTTTCGGGACTTACGAGGTACACCGCGTCTTCCTTCGTGCCGGAGCGGCCCGGGAAGTTGCGGGGTACGGTGCGCAGCGAAATCTGCCCGGTGGCTGGGGCCTGCCCCATGCCGATGCAGCCGTTGCACCCAGCCTGATGGATGCGGGCGCCGGCGCGGGTTAGCATCTGAAGGTGCCCCGTGTTCATCAGGTTCTCCAGGATCTGGCGCGAAGTCGGGTTCACGTCGAAGGAGACCCGGTCGTGAACCTGATGGCCGTCCACGATCTCGGCGGCGCTGGCGAAGTCGCGGAAGCCGGGGTTGGCCGAGGAGCCCACATAACTCTGGTAGATCTCCTGGCCCTCAACTTCCCGAACGGGTACAACATTACCCGGACTGCTCGGCTTGGCGATCTTCGGCTCCAGCTCCGACAGATTAATCTCCTCGTACTCGTCGTACTCGGCGTCCTGGTCAGCCTGAATTTCCTGAAATACCTCTTCGCGGCCTTGGCGACGTAGAAAGTCGCGCACTTCCTCATCGGCCGGGAAGACGGTGCTGGTGGCACCCAGTTCCGTGCCCATGTTGGCGATGACGTGACGGTCCATACAACTGAGGCTGTCAAGGCCCGGCCCGTAGTACTCGATGACCTGATTTACGGCGCCGTCCACGTCGTGACGCTCTAGCATCGTGAGAATCACGTCCTTGGCGCTCACCCAATCGGGCAGCTCTCCGGTGAGCTTCACGCCCCAGACCTCGGGCATGTTGATCGTGTACGGCTTCCCGGCCATGGCCATGGCCACGTCGAGTCCCCCAGCACCAATCGCGAGCATGCCAATGGCACCCGCGGCGGGAGAATGGCTGTCGGACCCAATGAGCGTCTGTCCCGGAACGCCGAAACGCTCCTGGTGCACCGGATGGCTCACCCCATTCCCCGGACGACTGTACCAGACACCAAACTTCTTACAGGCGCTGCGCAGAAAGAGGTGATCGTCCGGATTCTTAAAATCGGACTGAATCAAGTTGTGGTCAACGTACTGCGCCGAGAGCTTGGTCTGGACACGCGGAATTCCCATCGCCTCAAACTCGAGCATGACCATCGTCCCCGTGGCGTCCTGGGTGAGGGTCTGGTCCATCTCGAGCTCAATCTCCTCCCCCACCTCCATCGTCCCTCCGACGAGGTGGCTGTCAATCAGTTTTTCGGCAACATTTTTACCCATGGTGTGCAAGCGTAGTGTTAATCAGCAGGATGCAGAGACGGCCCTGTATGGTACATAAAATGTAAGCGCTACGCTCCGAAGATGGTAGCGGCACGCGTAAAGATTTCGTGCCCGCCCAGGGAGGCAAACACGGATAAAGAACGACACCCTCAGAGGCCTACCCAAACCCGAACACAAGGCGTTCTGGGTACGTCCCGGATAGAACCCCGCTCACGCCTCGCCGCGAAAGAGAAAGCGTCTTGGGACATCTCCGCGACTGGAGCAACGCTCGGGCACTGAGGCCGTCGATCAGATGTACCGAGGAATCTGTGGACCCGTTCCTCACCCCTCCCCTTTTTGCTTCCAGGGAACATCCTCACCACTGAGAAAGGCATCAATCCCCGCCTCGCAATCGTCCGTTCCGCGGGCAAAGGCATTCATCTGCACGGCGTAATCAAGGGCCTCGTCGAGTCCCATTCCAGGCACCCGCGCCATCATCTGCTTCGTAAGTGCCACCGCCGATTCGCTCGTCTCCCGGGCGAGTTCTTGGGCGAGGTCGCCTACCGCTTCGTCCAATGCCTCGTCGGATACTGCTCGTGTTACCAACCCCAGTGCCGCGGCATCGGTCGCGTCCAAGAGGCGCCCCCGCAGCAGAAGGTCGCGTGCCCGGGTTTCCCCCAGCTTCCGCCGCAGAAAGACCATCACGATGGCCGGGACAAAGCCAATGCGCACCTCCGTAAAACCAAGTGTGGCTTTTTCCGCAACATACGAGAAGTCACACACTGCTGCCAGTCCACACCCGCCTCCAATTGCGTGACCGTTCACCTTTGCAATAACGGGCATTGAGTGTTGATAAATCAGTCGGAACAGCTCGGCCAGGTGACGCGAGTCGGACTGATTCTCCATGGGACCGGCCTCGCGCATGGCACGGAGCGACGACAAATCGGCTCCCGCAGAAAATGCAGAGCCAGCGCCAGTTAAAACCAACACACGAAGATCCTCTCGTTTCGAGGCGTCGTTCAGCGCGTTCTTCAGAGCAGTTACGAGATCGGCGTTCAGCGCATTGCGCTTGTCGGGACGATTGAGGCGGAGGGTGCACACGGACCCGTCGGTCGTGGTCTGGACGAGGGTAGACATGGGACTGCGTGGAATCGAGAAGAGTAAGATTCGGCCAGAACGTACGAAATAGATCCAGACGAATGCCAAGAGATCTGCTCGTCGTGCATTAGGACGGAACGGGACCCGCGACCGGTGTTCCGTCTGCCAATAGAATCCTACGACTTCCCCTCTGCTAGGTAGAACCGATAAATCGGCCACACGTCGAGGACGAGCTCGAGGGCTCGATCGACGATCTGTGGCCCCAGATCGAGAGTTTCCGATCGGGAGATGTAGTGTCGCACGTAAATACCGTCCGCTTTCTCCAGGGTGCCTGGTACCTCTGAGAGCGGCGCCTCGAAGACCGTCTTTGTCTCGTTCTGACCCGAGCCACGATGAGTATAAAACCGCCAGTTTTCTCTATGCAATAACGGATTAACAAGACCAAGGTACGTGCCGGGTGCATCATGAATTCGGGCCTTCGCCTTTGACAAGAGGTCCGTAGCGTGGGCCCCGACATAAATCCCAATCGCAAACCCGTCGGGTGACACGCGGTGGGTGATCTGCACGTCCTCCAGGCGGCGGGTTTCAGGCCGGTAGAACGACATCCAGAGGTTATCGTGGCACCCCCCTGCCCCGAAATCATTCTTCAAGAGTCGACTGAAGACATACTTTTCGGTTTCAAATCCCAAGCGGTTTGGGAGCACCCAGTTGACGACCAGGTCATCTCGGTAGCGCCGAAAGGGATCTTTGAGGTCCTCGGTAACTCCCGGCTTCTCCTTCTTGTATTGATCGATATGGGGCTCTTCTCGCAACCGATCCAGGATGTCGAAAGCGTCCGGGGTCCATCCCTCAAAGGTACGGTCGAGTGGTTCAGCAAGACGCATGGAGTCGACCGGCTTTTGGGGCGGTTCAACGGCGGCCGGAGTCGTTGCGTCGGACATCGGGAGAGACGTGGGAAGCGAGAGAGTGAAAGAGTCCTCGACCGGGGCATTACTGCACGCCAGTCACCTCAGTCTTTCGCCCCTGCAGAAACGCATCGGCCGCCTCGACCAGGGCGGCACTCCCGATAAACAAGGGCGTGCGCTGATGTAAGTGTTCGGGGTTGATGTCGAGGATGCGCCGGCGACCATCCGTAGCGTTGCCACCGGCCTGTTCCACGAGAAAGGCCATGGGGTTAGCCTCGTACATAAGCCGCAGTTTGCCCTCCGGATGGTCCGCGGTGGCCGGATACATGTATAGCCCCCCGGTCAGCAGGTTGCGGTGAAAGTCTGAGACGAACGAGCCAATGTAGCGGCTGCGGATGCGACGGCCCGTGTCGGGATCTTTCCGCTTCAGCCACCGCAGGAAATCGCGCAGTTCCGGCGAAAAGTCATCAATGTCGGCTTCGTTGATCGAATACCGGGCGGGCTGGTCGGGAATTTGTATATCCGGGTGCGTAAGCAGAAACTCGCCGATGCCGGGGTCGAGCGTAAACCCGTTCACGCCGTTGCCTGTCGAAAAGACAAACATCGTGGACGAACCGTACGCCACGTAACCCGCCGCGACCTGTTCGGCGCCGGGCCGGAGCACCACCTCGAGAGCATCGTCGGGACGCACGCCTTCCGGGAGCGTGTATACGCTAAAAATGGTGCCCACGGAGGCGTTCACGTCCGTGTTGGTGGATCCGTCGAGAGGGTCGAAGAATACGGCGTAGCGCTCCTGCGCCTGAGCGTCGGGCGACATCGGAATCGTTTCCGGCTGTTCCTCGGACCCAATGAGACAACACTCCCCCCCGCGGCGGAGGGCCCGAACCAATTCCTGATCGGCAATCTCGTCGAGCTTTTTCTGCCGCTCGTCCTGTACGTTGACCTCCCCAGTCTCCCCCAACACGTCAAGGATGCCCGCCCGACGAATGTTGTGGTTAATGATCTTCGCCGCCACGCTCACGTCCCGCAGCAGTCGTGAGAACGCCCCGGTGGCGTGCGGAAAGTGCTCCCGCTGGTTGATAATAAACTGCTCAAGGGTCAGGACCGATTTGAGGTCACCGGATGGGGACTCATGCTCGAAGGGAGCGCGTGACATCGGAACCGTAGAAACCTGTCAAGAGATGATTGCGGGCCGAGGGCCCAGTGCGGCACACGGCCCCCGGGAATCTCCGGGCGCCAGCACCACTTCTTCATTGGAATGCACAAAGTGAAGCGCGACCACACCTCCACGTCAAGCTGCTTTCGGACGCCCGTCCCTTTGCTCGCCTGAATACTGGGCTTCCCCACAACCCACCGTTCACCGCTCAAGGGTGGTCGGGAGCCAATTCTCGTGTTTGGCGGATCGAGTCATGAGCCGCTTTACCATCTTGCGCGGGCTTTTGTCATCGAAGAGAATAGCGTGGACCGCCTCGGTGATCGGCATTTCGACGCCGTGATGCTTCGCGAGATTGTATACCGAGCGTGTTGTCCGTACTCCCTCGGCCACCATCTCCATCTCGTTAATGACCTGATCGAGGCTCTTGCCCGAGCTTATTTGCTCTCCAACGTACCGATTTCGGCTGTGTCGACTCATGCAGGTGACCACCAAGTCACCAATTCCAGCAAGCCCAGCAAACGTCTGGGGATCGGCCCCGAGGGCTTGTCCCAAACGCCGGATCTCCGCGAGGCCGCGGGTGACGAGCGCCGCTTTCGCATTGTCGCCGTAGCTAACCCCGTCCGCGATTCCAGCGGCGATGGCCAGCACGTTCTTGGCCGACCCGCCAATCTCCACCCCTAAAACGTCGGTGTTCACGTACACGCGCAGGCGCTCGGTCATGAACATTTTCTGCACGTTACGGGCTTCCCCCTCGTCCGGGGCCGAGGCCACGATGGCCGTAGGACGCCCCTCAGCCACCTCTTCGGCGTGACTCGGCCCGTACAGGGCCCCAATCTGTTCCCGCGGCACCCGGTCAAACACATCGTCCAGAACCTGCGACATCGTCAGCAACGTTTCATTTTCGATGCCCTTGGAGAGCGCAACGAGGCGCAAGTCTTCGTGGGCATGGGGCCGAAGCGCTTTCATCCGCTCGCGTAAATTTTGGGACGGCACGGCGATGCCCCAAAAATCCGAGGCCTGAGCGGCGGTCTCGAGGTCCGTCGTGATATACACCGACGACGGTATCAACAACTCCGGCAAATAGGTCGGGTTGTGCGACGTTTGGCGGATTTCCTCAGCGACTTCTGGGCGCCGGGCCCACAGGACAACGTCCCGCCCTGCGGAGGCCAGATGAACCGAAAGCGCGGTCCCCCAGCTTCCGGCTCCAAAGAGTGTAATTGCGGACATAGCTTCGGGCTCTATTCGAACTTCAGACTCGACTTCCTGGCGAGTGAGCCGAGTCACGAAAAAGTGGGGTCTTCGAGACGCTTCCGTTCAATCGGTCAGCTCAAGTTGGTACTGCTTCGGAGTCACGCCTTCGTGCTCTTTGAACATGTCGATGAAGTGACTCGTGCTGCTAAATCCGAGAGCGTGGCTCACACTGGTGACCGTGTTGTCGGGGTCCGCCAACAATTCCCGGGCCCGCACTATCCGCTCCCGAGTGATATACTCCAACGGTGACATGTCGAATTCGTCGCTAAAGTGTCGGTAGAAACTGGACTTGCTCATGCATGCCTCCTCCACCAACTCATCGATGGAAATGTGGCGGTCCAGATTGTCTTGAATGTACTGCACGGCCGCGGCCAGTCCTCCCGCCGAGGTGTTTCGGGGAAACTCCCCGACGAGCAGTGGACGCGACGCGGTCTGGAGCATCTGGATAATGAGCTCCATCGCGTTGAGATCAATCAGGTGGTCCCGATTGGGAGGATCTTCTCGAAAAAGGTACGCAACCATGTTCAGGACCCGCGCCACCCCTTCCTTTTCCTCAACGTGGGAGAATCCACGCTCCTCAGCCGTCCGACTGCGCGCAGGCCCCTCCCAGGCCACCTGATCGGTCAGCTGATCCAGCAGGGAGCGAACCTGTTGCCGGTCGATCTGGAGGACGAGGCAGCGCGCTGGGGTCTGGTCCGCCGTCGGAAAGTCTACAGTAATTGTCTGCAGGGGCGGAACGACGAGCGACTCCCCCGCCTCAAACCGAACCTCAGTTTCCTCCTTCCCCTCCACATCCACACTTGCCTGGCCGTTCACCATGCCGTAATAGGTAAGGTGCGGCGCCCGGAGCGACACGCGATGCACCTCATCCTCGACCACGTAAAACGAGAGACGGGCATCGTCGCCCCCGACCCCCGAGCGAAAGCTCGCCAGGGACCGCGAGTCTTCTCGGTGCTGGGCCGGACGATGAGGCGAAGACATGATCAGGCTCATCGGCAAAATGCTAGCACGACTGTTGAGGCTTCAGGCGCTACCTCGGGGGCACGTAACGGCCAAGCGGGTAGCACAACCGACTTCATCCCACGCACAAACTTGTGTTCATCTCCCCGGCCCAACCGCTACACCTGAGGGCACAGGTTGTGGACGACGGACGGGCGACATCGTACGCGGCCCCCGATGAAACCGGGTCGTCGATGAAAGAGCGCCGTGGAACGGCTTCCAAAGGCCATGTGCTTGGCAAGGGTCGGGTACTACTCAAGAGTCAAGGCGGGGTTCTCTTTATGTACACACTGCGAAACATCCGGGCTAACGAGAGAAAAGCCAAGGCAAAATCCAATTTGGGAAGATGGAAGCATTTTATCGGAAGATTACACTACTGACTCGAAAAAGCGCTTCCTATACTAATTCTGCACTGTGAAGATGGCGCACAACCGCTGGGGGGGTCCCAACCTGGAGGGCCTATCGAAGGCGTTTACTCGATGTCGTAAGCCCTTTCACCCCCTCTCCCCTACTCCGGACGCGCTGGACCTTGACGTGACCGACCGCCGCCGGCCTTTCACTACCAGACTGATCTCCGCTGACGTCTCCGTTTCCTATGCAGTATGTCCTCGCCCTCGATCAGGGAACGACGAGCTCTCGGTCCATCCTCTTCGACCACCAGGGACAAATCCAGACCGTCGCCCAGAAGGAGTTCGAGCAGATCTACCCAAGGCCTGGGTGGGTAGAGCACGACGCCAACGAAATCTGGTCCACCCAGATGGGCACCGCCTCGGAAGCGTTGAGTCGGGCGGATGTGGGGCCGGATGAGCTCGCGGCCATCGGCATTACCAACCAGCGCGAGACGACCATTGTGTGGGACCGGGAAACGGGCACCCCAATCCACAACGCCATCGTTTGGCAGGACCGTCGCACCTCGGGTTTCTGCGACAGCCTCAAAGATCGGGGCCTCGTGGAGCTCTTCCAGGAGAAAACGGGCCTGATCATCGACGCCTATTTTTCGGGGACCAAGCTAAAGTGGATCCTCGACAACGTGGAGGGTGCCCGCAAGCGGGCCGAAAACGGTGACCTCGCGTTCGGCACGGTCGACAGCTGGCTGGTCTGGCGAATGACTGATGGCCAGGAGCACATTACGGACGCCACCAATGCGTCCCGAACTATGCTCTACAACATCCACAAGGGCGGGTGGGACCCGGAATTGCTGGACATCCTCGATGTACCGCGTGCGGTGCTCCCGGAGGTCGAGGACTCCAGCACCGTGTACGGGCACACTCACGTGGGCCCGTTCGATCGGCAGGTGCCCATCTCCGGCATTGCTGGGGACCAGCAGGCCGCTCTGTTTGGCCAGATGTGCACCACCCCAGGCCTCGGCAAAAATACATACGGCACCGGCGCCTTCATGCTACAGAATACCGGTGAGAAGGCCGTCACGTCGGAGCACAATCTTTTGACCACCATCGGGTATCAGATCGACGATACCACCTACTACGCCCTTGAGGGCTCCATCTTCGTGGCTGGCGCCGTGGTGCAGTGGCTCCGTGACGAGCTGCAGATCATTCGCGACGCGGCCGAAGTGGAAAAACTCGCACGACGGGTGGACGACAACGGGGGGGTCTACTTCGTCCCCGCCTTTACAGGACTCGGGGCGCCCCACTGGGACCAGTACGCTCGGGGAACCATCACCGGCCTCACCCGCGGGGCCAACCAGGGACACCTGGCCCGCGCCGCGATTGAAAGCATGGCGTATCAGGTGGCCGACGTGATAGACGCAATGGAGGCCGACTCCGGCATCGAAACCACCGAACTCCGGGCCGACGGCGGAGCCGCCGCCAACAACCTGCTCCTCCAGTTTCAATCCAACATCCTGGACATTCCCGTCGTGCGCCCACAGATCCTGGAAACCACTGCTCTCGGCGCCGCCTACTTGGCGGGCTTGGCCGTCGACTTTTGGAGCAGCCAGGCGGAAATCCGAAAGCAGTGGGAACTCGACGAAATGTTTACCCCGTCGATGCCCTCCAATCGGGTGCAGGAGCTCCGGGCCGGATGGTCGAAAGCCCTCGACCGGGCGCGCGCCTGGGAGGACACCGACGGCAGTGTCTCCACCGATGCCACAACGGAATCGACTCCCTCTGCTGAGGAGGCCCCGTCGGGCTGACATACACCGTGCGACCGACCGAACCATTGATGGCTTTCCCGCCCGGGGCCCTCACACCCCGCGCAGGGACTCCCTCCAAGAATGAATCGTGACGTTCCATCCTTATGGGTATCCGTATCGAAAACATTCGCAAGTCCTACGGAACCGAACAGGTGCTCGACGGGGTGAACCTCGAGATCACCGATCGGAGCTTCTTTAGCGTGGTTGCGCCCACCGGGGCCGGGAAAACCACCTTGCTCCGCATTCTGGCCGGCATTGAAGCCGCCGATTCGGGCACCGTCTATTACGATGGCCAAGACATGGCGGACGTGGCCGTGCAGGACCGCAGCGTGGGCATGGTCTACCAGGAGTTTATCAACTACCCGTCCCTCACCGTCCGTGAGAACCTGGCTTCTCCCCTGGAGGTGAGCGACCAAAACTACTCCCGCGAAGAGATCAACCGGCGTGTGGAGGAGACGGCCGAAATGCTGAAAATCGACCACATCCTCAACAACCTCCCCGAAGAGGTGAGCGGCGGAGAGGCCCAGCGGACCGCCATTTCGCGGGCCCTCATTAAGGAGCCCGACTACCTGTTTATGGACGAGCCGCTAGCCAACCTGGACTACAAGCTGCGCGAACAGCTCCGCAGCGACTTCGAGCGACTGTTCTCGGAGCAAGACACGACGGTCATCTATGCCACACCGCAGGCGGGCGACGCGCTCGCCATGTCCACCCACATCGGCTTTCTGCACGACGGCAACATTATCCAGGATGCGCCGCGGGACGAAATCTACTTCCGTCCGCGACACCTCCCTGTGGCCCAATTCCTCGGGGAGCCTCCTATGAACGTGCTCTCGGGCACTCTCATCGAGGACAGGAGTGGCGACCGGTTCTTCGAGCTCGAAGACGGCACACGCATCGTGGCCGGCACGACGGGGGGATCTTTCCCCACCCTCTCGACGGATCGGGAGTACCTTATCGGCTTTCGCCCGCAGGACATGGTCTACCTAAACGGCGACGATCCCGCTGAAGCCCACGGGGAGAAAACTGTTATCAGTCCGGATCTGGCCTTCGTAGAAACGGTGGGCTCCACCAGCACCCTCCACCTGGAATACCAGGGCAAAGAGGTCTACGCCCTGAATACGGGGCCGGTGCATATGGAAGCCGGATCTACACTCTCGTTCTCCCTCGACCCGCAGAAGCTTTACGTGTACGATCCCGAGACGGGCGACTTGATCGCGGCGGGCAGCAAAATTCCCTCTTTCTCACAGTAACTGACGTCGGTACATGGCTGAGATTGAAGTTCGCGACATACGGCATGTCTACGACCAGGGCACCTCGGACGAGACGGTGGCCATCGAGCGCGTGAACCTTACCCTGAAGGACGGGACTGCCAACGCGCTACTTGGACCGTCAGGGTGTGGCAAAACCACGCTTCTCCAGATTATCTCGGGCCTTCTTCAGCCCACCGAGGGACAAATCCTCATCGACGGGGAAGACGTGACCGACAAGCCTCCGGAGGAGCGCGACATCGCGCAGGTGTTCCAGTTTCCCGTAATTTACGACTCGATGGACGTGTACGACAACCTCGCCTTTCCCCTTCGAAACGGTGGGGTGCCGGAAAACGAGATTGACAGCCGGGTCCAACGAATCTCGGACCTGCTGGAGCTGGATGACATCCTGCACAGCAGCCCCTCCAACCTGGGGCCTGAGCTCAACCAGTTGGTGGCGCTGGGCCGCGGCATCATTCGGGCGGACACGTCGGCCATTCTGTTCGACGAGCCCATGACGGACGTAGAGCCCTCCCGCAAGCTTACGATCCGCCGTCGCGTGAAGGAGGCCCAACAGGAGTTCAACATTACGGCGCTTTATGTCACCCACGACCAGCACGAGGCCCTTACCTTCGCCGAGCAGGTGGCCATCATGCGGGATGGCAACCTCGTGCAGTACGACACGGGCGAAAACCTGTATCAGAACCCGGTCAACACCTTCATCGGGCACTTTATTGGGAGTCCGGGCATGAACCTTTTGGACTGCACACTTTCCCAAAAGAATGGAGCCCCCCACGCACAACTGGGCCCCCACTCAGTCCCACTGAAAGAGTCCCTCCACCCCAAGCTTGACCTCAGTTGGTCGGACTGCCAAATCGGCATCCGCCCCAGCTCCGTAACCGTCCAGGTGGCCAATCCCCACGACGAGGCGGACTACGCTCCGGCCATCGTGGATCAGGTTGAGATGGTCGGGGGCTTCCAAATCATTACGGCTACACTCGAGGACACCGACGTGGAGGTCAAAGCTCGTGTGGCCCACGACTTCGCCATTGAGAAAGACGCCTCCATCTGGCTCAGCTTTCCCCCCGACGACATCCGATTCTTCCACCAACAAGAGGCCGTGGGCGCCGCTTAGGCGCCAGCGTTTCCTCCAGGCCCTACGTTTTCCGTTCGGAGTCCTAACTCTCAACAATGAAACAACGACCCTGGCTCTTTCTGCTGCCGGCACTGTTGCTCGTTTCAATCAGTGCCTTCATCCCGCTCATCGCGGTGATGAATTACTCTCAGTTGACGCTTCTCCCCGGTACCCAACCCTACTTTTCCGGGCTGGAGAACTTCATTGCGATCCTCGAGGATGAGGCGTTTCGGGGGGCCCTATATCGCCAGTTCATCTTCAGCTTCCTCGTCCTCATCACAGAGATTCCCCTCGGGCTGGGACTGGCCATGTGTATGCCAAAAGAGGGCCCTGGCGTCGGGGTGAGCCTCGTGCTGCTGGGCATTCCGCTGCTCATTCCATGGAACGTGGTCGGCATCATTTGGCGCGTATTCACCCGGTCCGACATCGGCGTGCTGCCCGCCGCCTTCGACTGGGTTGGCTACTCCTACAGCGTCAGCAGTTCGACGGCCGACGCCTGGTGGACCGTCTTGGCGATGGACATCTGGCACTGGACCCCCTTGGTCGTTCTCATCTGCTACGCCGGCCTCCAGGCAATCCCCCAGGAGTACTACATGGCGGCCAAGATTGACCGGGCGTCTCCGTGGAAAACATTCCGGTACGTGACGCTCCCAAACCTTCGGGGCGTTCTTATCATCGCAGTGCTGCTGCGGCTGATGGACTCCTTTAAAATCTACGCCGAGCCGTTCGTCCTCACGGGGGGCGGCCCGGGGAACTCGACGACCTTTCTGAGCACGTACACTTCACGAATGGCCATTGGAGGATTCCAGATGGGACGCGGCGCGGCCACGTCGCTCATCTACTTCTTCATCGTGATCCTCCTCTCCTTCGTGATCTACATCGTCATGCTAAATCTCGGACAAGGCGCAGGTGGTGACAAATGAATAAAAAGTATTATCTCATCCTGTTCTTGGTATTTCTACTAATACCAATCTACTGGATGATAAACATGTCATTTAAGCCGAACTCTGAGATCCTGAGTCGGCTAACGCTCTACCCGCATGAGTTCACCCTCGCCAACTACGAGGAGATTCTCACCTCGGAGTTTTGGCGTGCGGGGTACATCAACTCCATCATCATGGCTTCGATGAACGTGGTGTTCGTTGTCATCGCGGCCCTGCCCGCCGCCTACGCCTTCTCGCGGTGGAACTTTCGGGGAGACAAGCACCTGTTCTTCTGGTTCCTCACGAACCGGATGGCCCCTCCCGCGGCCTTCATGGTGCCCTTCTTCATTCTGTACTCGAATATGAACCTCATCGACACCTACTGGGCCGTGGCGCTGGCACATTGCCTGTTCAATTTGCCGCTCGCCATCTGGATCTTGGAGGGGTTTATGTCCGGGATCCCGAAGGAGATCGACGAGATGGCCTTTATCGACGGGCACAGTTTTACCAGCTTCTGCTGGAATATCTTTCTCCCGTTGATCAAGCCCGGAATCGCCGTGACGGCGTTCCTCACGTTCATGTTTTCCTGGGTGGAGCTGCTGCTGGCACGGACGCTCACTAACGAGGCGGCCCAGCCCATCACGGTGACCCTTACTCGCAGCTTAGGCGCTGGCGGTTGGGACTGGGGCGTCTTGGCGGCCGCGGGCGTCGTCGCGATGATTCCAGGTGCCATCATTGTGTACCTCGTACGGGACCTGCTTGCAACCGGATTCTCCATGGGTCGCGTGTAGCCCCGCACCGCAGCGTGCCCTAGCATCTTCTTGCTTCATCGACTGTCCCTCTGCCCATGATTTCCCTTCCGCCGGACTGGCTGAACTGGACAATCCCTACCCTCCTCTTCCTCGGTTCGATCATTACCCTTCTCACCGGGATGACGATCTGGGACGCGAAAGACCCTGGATGGTCAACTACGGAGGGGATTCTTCCTATCGCAACGACCCGCGGTGACCGATTATTTATGGGCCTCCTGATTACAGGGTGTATCTTCTGCCTATGGCTGTACTTTTTTGGACAGACGGCTGTATGGGGGGTCCTCGTACTCGGCATCTTGTCGATCATCGGCACCATTAACTTTTTCTAGGAGAGGCATCTGATCTCGTGCCGGGGTCGTCCGGAGACCTCCTGTCGCAATGCCATTGGTGCCCTACGCGCCTCCGCGGCAATAGTCTTCGGGAAAAGCCGCGGGGGTTCCTTTTCCCTCCTTCCCACGAACGTCATTCTAGGGAGATTATACACTGTGGCCAAATTTATCCTCCCGTTGGACGGGCCAAGCGACTTTGGGAAGATGGAATCATTTTCTTGGAAGATTAGGCTATCGATGAAGAAAAGCGCTTTCTATACTCAGGATAGATTGACGTGAACGGCTTCGAGAGGGGTTAATCTGACGCGGAAGCGCTTACGGATTCTCGTCTGCCCGAATTTTCACTGGTTTGCATCGGCAGAGGCCCTCCGCCGCATGCCCTCGGGGTGTTCGCTCACAGGAGCGATTCATTGGGGGAATGACCGATCCACTGTCCCCTCCGGTCGCGAAACGGGCGCCCGGTCGTCTGTGACTGAGCCCAGCCGACACCTGTCGATCGCATTGAAGACCGATTGACCTCGATTTCTCCATTCATTACCAATGGTGTCTTCGCTATGAGTACACCTTATCAAATCCGTGCGGCGTCTCCTCCCTGGCTCGTGCCAGTGCTCCTATGCGCCGCGGCCCTCTTATTTCAACCGATTTCCACCGCCGTCGCTCAGGACTTTCCGGATGAACCGAACTATCCGGACATCACGAGAGAAGAAGCCCGGGAGTACGCCCAGAGCGAATACGGCCCCATGAATGACCGCAAACGGGCCGCCGTAAAATGGGCGTTTGAGTTTCAGCCGTCGGTGCTCACCCTCAAGGAGCAGATCGACGAGCTGATGTGGTTCGCCGAAAACGCCGAGGACCTCCGCGGGACCGATGTCGAGTCGGTCGCCGAAACGATTAAGACCCACACGTGGGAGTCCGAGGTGCTCGCTGAGGCCTTCACCGAGATCACGGGCATCAATGTGACCCACAACATTATCGGCGAGGGTGACCTGGTGGAGAAGCTCCAGACACAGCTCGCTTCCGGTCGGAGCGTCTACGATATTTACGTTAACGACGCTGACCTGATCGGCACCCACATCCGCCTGCAGAGCGCGGTCAACCTCACCAATTACATGAACGGAGCGGGGAGTGAATTTACGAACCCGACGCTGGACCTGGACGATTGGATGAACCCGGAGTTCGGTCAGAACTTTGAAGGGGACCAGATTCAACTCCCGGACCAGCAGTTCGCAAATCTCTACTGGTTCCGCTACGACTGGTTTAATGACCCGGCGATCAAGAAGCAATTCAGAAATGAGTACGGGTATGAACTGGGCGTCCCCCGCAACTGGGCGGCGTACGAAGACATCGCCGAGTTCTTTACCGAGTCGGTCTCTCCCTCCGATGTCGGTGCCGACACGGACGGGGTGTACGGCCACATGGACTACGGTCGACGCGGCCCCTCTCTGGGCTGGCGCTTCACAGATGCCTGGTTGTCGATTGCGGGCGCCGGGGACACGGGCCTGCCGAACGGACAGCCTGTTGATGAGTGGGGCATCCGCGTTGAGGACCGAATCCCAGTGGGCTCCACGGTTGATCGTGGCGGCGCCACCAACGGCCCGGCGGCCTACTACGCCACACAGAAGTACGTCGACTGGCTGAACGACTACGCGCCTCCCTACGCCCCGTCCATGAGCTGGTCGGAGGCCGGTCCGGTGCCCTCCCGCGGCAGCGTGGCCCAGCGCGTCTTCCAGTACATCACGTTCCTCTCGGCCGACCCTTTCACCTCCCCAGAGTCGGCGGTGACGGACGACGAGGGCAACCCCAAATGGCGCGTGGCCCCCACGCCGCACGGCCGGTACTGGGACGAAGGCATGAAGGTCGGCTATCAGGACGCAGGGAGCTGGACTATTCCCAAGCAGACCACGGGCGAGAAGCGACACGCCTCTTGGATGTGGGCCCAGTTTGCCTCCTCGAAGACCGTCTCCCTCAACAAGTTCAACGTGGGACGAACTCCGGTCCGAAGCTCCACCGTCAACTCTGAGTACTGGCAGGAGCGAGAAGGCGACCTTGGCGGCCTGATCACGTTCTACACCTCTCCGGTCGAAGACCAGTGGACGGACTCCGGCAAGAATGTGCCCCACTACCCGCTTCTGGCTGAGCAGTGGTGGAAACAGGTGGCCAACGCCGTAACCGGTGACAAAACGGTTGAGCAGGCGATGGACGACCTCGCGAGCATCCAGAACTCGCTGATGCAGCGCCTGCGCATGCAGCAGTACTCGCCGAAGCTCAATCCGGAACGGTCCCGCGAGTATTGGCTCGAGCAGCCTGGCGCGCCGAAGGCCGAACGCCCGCCGGAAGAGCCGGAGACGGTTCCGTACGATGAACTCATCCAGGAGTGGGAGAACGAGTAACTTTTCTTCCCCTTCGTGCCTGATGATTCGCCCCGTGGCACGGCACCGCTTCGCCGTACGGCAGTCGTGCCGTGCCCGGGGGTGATCATCGGCATTTTGTACTATGATGGTTCCCTCCCTCCGCGGTTAGCCTCTTGATGAGCGGAGGACCTACGAGCGCCCCCCTACGAAGACAGGTAGGATTTCACTCGACTGCGCTCCCCTTCTACACAAGTTTTCTAATCACCCGACACCTACTATGTCTACGATTACGAATTCAGATCCCTCGACCCCTCTTCAATATCTTGGTGCAAGCCTCTTTGCCCTCCTCCTGCTCGCGGCTACCGCGGTGCCGGCACAGGCACAAATGGACGATGGAGAGTTGCCGTCCATCGACTTCAGCGTCAATATGATGCAGTCGGCACAGGTTCTCTCGATCGATGGGCTCGACAACACCGCGTCCGGGTTCCATGCCGCACGCGCTGGCTTGAACGCCAGTGTGCAGTTTTCCGAGAACGTGAGCGGCCTGGTCATGCTGGAAAGCGAACCCAATGATTTTGGTGGAGTCTCTGCCGCCAGTCAGTTCCAGCCCCAGGTCGACTTCTTTGTCATGAACGTCCAGGTTAGCAATGGCATTACCTTGCAGGCAGGAACTCCTGTGACCGGCCTGTTGAACTTTCGTGGCTTTTCCGACGGGCCTGCGGTACAGGGCAATCCCCTTATTGGAAACTCCCCGGCCGATAACATTACGGCCGGCCAGGGCGTGAAGCTGATTGGTTCGTTCGAAGAGTTCGGCTTCGACCTGACGGTCAATAAAGGGTTTGGCGAAGTCTTGAGTGCCCCGGGAGACGCAGCAAACCGAGGAACCGGCCTCAATTACATCGCAAAGGTCCGGTACACCGGAACGGACGACGAGATCTTTCAGGTTGGCGCTGGAGCCGCAGTTCAGTCCGGAGATCAGGGCATTGTCTTCGCCAGCGGCGACGGTGAGAACTACAACCTGAACATCGGCAACGCGATTTCCGCACGGAATACCCACGCGGCGCTCCCGGATGGGGGTGTCATCGCGCAGGCCGACGCCAAGATTACGCCGAGTCCTCTGGACATTGACCTCTGGGGTGGTCTCGCCAACGAGAGTGATGTGGAAGACCCGGGCATTTACAACGATGACGACGCGACCGCGGTCTTCGGTGGCGTCGGCGCGAAAATCAATGTCTCAGAGAATTTCTACCTCGCGGGCCGCTTCACGGTTGTTAGTGACCAGAGCGATGCCCTTGACAATCTCGAAGGTGATCCGGACGACACCCTTACCCGCTTTCAGGGAGGGATCGGCGTGATGATCTCCGACCGGGCCCTCTTGAAGGTAGAAGGCGTTACGCAGAGCCACGGGGACGTTGGAATTACCCGGCCGGCCCCCGCCGATAGCTTCGGTGGCGTCCTGACCGAGCTTTCCTTCAACTTCTAGCCTGACCCCTTCTGACACCTAACTTTGCCGAGCGATTCGGGTCCGAAGTGGAGACTCATACGCCTGAGGCCGCCCCCCATTCCGGGGTGGCGGCCTCAGAGCGTTCGCTCGACTTGGGGCTTGTTTACCGTCTTCATTTTGCACAGTACGTCTCTTCTTCTCCGCCCCTCGTCCTTTGGAGACCTACCCCCCACTCGGAGCTCACTTCTTCTCCGACTAGCGTACCGTAATGCCGGAGACCTGCCCGTGCGCTTGGAATGCAGGTCCCGACATGCCACGCGATATACCCGGCGCACGGCGCAACACTTTCAGTCTGTTGCTCTCTGTTTCTTGACCTATGATGGACCGCACACGAGGCATCGAGGCACTAAAAACTCGGCAGCAGCCGTGGGACTTTGTGATTATTGGCGGCGGCGCTACGGGGCTTGGATGCGCGGTGGAGGCCGCGGCCCGGGGCTACGACGCGTTGCTGCTGGAGATGCACGACTTTGCGAAGGCTACGTCGAGTCGCTCTACTAAGCTGGTACACGGCGGCGTTCGGTACCTCGAGCAAGGAAATGTCTCACTCGTCTTCGAAGCACTGCACGAGCGAGAACGCCTCCGCGACAACGCGCCTCATCTGGTTCGCAATCTGTCGTTCGTCGTCCCCAACTACAAGTGGTGGGAAGGCCCGTACTATTGGACCGGCATGAAGGTGTACGATCTCCTGGCGGGGAGCCAGAATTTTGGGACCTCCCGGCACCTAAGCCGCGAGGAAACCCTTGAGCACCTCCCCACCATCGAACCGGAGGGGCTCCGTGGCGGCGTGCAGTACTACGACGGCCAATTCGACGACACCCGACTGGCCGTGAACATGGCACAGACGGCAGTCGAGGAAGGAGCCGTCGCTCTCAACTACATGAAGGTGACTGACCTCACGAAAACCAACGGCCAGATCGACGGGGTGATGGCCGAGTGTCAGGAAACCGGCACGGCGTTCGAAATCGATGCGCGATCGGTGATCAATGCCACCGGCATCTTCACGGACACCATCCGGCAGATGGACGACCCCTCTGCCTCCACCACCCTGCGGCCCAGTCGCGGCACACACATTGTTCTGGACAAGTCGTTTTTGCCGGGCGACAGTGCCATTATGATCCCGAAGACCGACGACGGCCGTGTCCTGTTCGCTATCCCCTGGAAAGACCGCGTAGTCGTGGGCACTACCGAGGCAGAGGTGGAGGAGGTAAGCCTAGAACCTCAACCGGGCTACGACGAACTCGAGTTTCTGATTAGTCACGCCCAGCGATACCTCGTGGGCGATCCCGGTCCAGAGGACGTGCGGAGCATCTTTGCGGGCATTCGTCCCCTTGTTGCCCCACCGGGCAGCAACGGCGATACCTCCGAGATCTCCCGGGAACACCAGCTCAACATTTCCGACAGCGGGCTGGTGACGATCTCCGGCGGCAAGTGGACCACCTACCGCCAGATGGCCGAGGATACAATCGACGACGCCGTGATGGACGCGGCACTGGAGCAGCGCCCCTCTCCTACCAGCAGCCTCCATCTCCACGGCTGGCACGACGATCCGGAGCAGTTTGACGATTTGGCTGTCTACGGGGCCGATGCGCCGCAGATTCAAAGCCTCATGGACGAACGGCCAGAGCTCCAAGAGCCGCTCGACGACCGGTTGCCCATCCGTGGCGCACAGGTCGTGTGGGCCGCCCGTCACGAGATGGCGCGGACCGTGGAGGACGTGCTGGCCCGTCGCACGCGGTGCCTGCTGTTGGATGCCGAGGCCAGTATCGACGTGGCTCCACGTGTCGCCCAACTCCTTGCGGAGGAACGCGACTGCCCCTCGTCCTGGGCCGACGAACAGGTCCAAGCGTTCACGGACGTTGCGAGCAACTACCTGATGCCTGCCACCGTGGTGGCGTAGGGTGCGGCGAGCCCTCCGTCATCTCCCAAGCTGGGGAGCGCGTCTGTGCCCCAAACGCTTGTTCAACGTCTTCTCCTTCAAATAGAGGGTTCTTCGTGGAGGATGGAATTTTCGCCTCTTTAGCAATCGAAAAACGAATTTCCATCCTCCCTAGATCTGCGCCACGAACCCCCTTGGTTAAGATCAAGTGAACTCAAAGGCGCCGGCGTAGAATTTTCTTGAGTATACGAATGCATTTCTCCGAGGTGCGTCAACGCACCGGCGCCCAGCCCCCGGTGGAGGGCTGGGCGTTTTTCTTTGTGCAGGGACGCGCGTCAGGCCGAGCGCTCTCCCGCTCCACGGCGGGAGCGGGCCGCCTCGTAGAGCAGAAGCCCCGTGGCGACGGAGACATTGAGCGACTCGACTGGGCCACGGAGCGGAATGGACACCCGTTCGTCACAGGCCTCGGCGACGTCGGGCGCGAGGCCCTCGCCCTCACTGCCGAGCACCACCGCCACGGGCCGACTCCAGTCTGCATCCCAGTGCACGGTATCGGCGGTGCCCTCTGCCCCGTAGACGTAGTAGCCGCGCTCTTTCAGTTGGGTGAGGAGCCGAGCCAGGTTGTCGCTTCGCGCAATGGGAAGCCGGGGAGCCGTTCCTGCACTGGCCTTAATGGCGGCAGCGTTGAGGGGGGCCATGGATTTCGTGGGCACAATGACGCCGTCCGTCCCTGCCGCTACCGCACTGCGCAACATTGCACCAAAGTTGCGAGGATCCGTCACGCGGTCGATCACGAGGAGCACCGGCTTGCGGGTCTGCACTGCGTCCCAGGTGGGAGCAATGTCCGAAAGCATGGTGTCCACTTCGCGGTAGCGGATGGGCGCGGTAATCGCAACGACGCCCTGGTGCGCGGCCCCGTCAGCTTCGTGCCGCAGGCGAGCCGCCGGCACGTACTGGACGGGCGTCCCGCGGTCCTCGGCGGCGGCACGAATAGCTCCAATCAATTCCCCACTTGCCCCCTGTTCAAGCATGACCTTTTCAATTCCGAGGTCGTCTCGTTCGAGGGCCTCGCGGACGGGTTGGCGTCCAATCAGAGTAGATGTATCGGCGTCGCTCATCGACAGGTCAGCGCTGTGAAAAATTGCGCGAACGAATTGATAGTCAGGCCATGGACAAACCCCCCACGAGGTCGGAAGATTCTGCGTGGCGGGGCTTTCGCGGGGCTTTTCCGTGCCGGCAAGGAACGCCCACAATTGAACGCGACCTCTTACCTTCTTATTCTATAGGAGCGTCCGGACGCCGGACACTCTGCCCAACGCATATCTTTGCGATCTTCTCTCTTTCGAAATGGCTGCTTCCCTCCCCGGCCGCACGGCCGTCTTCGTCGACGGCTGTCGGCTCCCCTTCCAGCGCGCCGGCACCGGCTACGCCGACCTGCGGGCCTACGACATGGGCCGCATGGTCCTGCGAAGCCTCCTCACCCGCACCGACCTTGCTGCCGACCGCCTCGACCGCGTCGTCATGGGCTCGGTGGTGCAGGACGTGAACACGAGCAACGTGGCGCGGGAGGCGGCCCTCGCCGCCGGCATCCCCAACACAGTGCCCGCCTTCACGGTCACCATGGCGTGCATCTCGAGCAATCAGGCCGTCACGAGCGGCGTAGACCTCTTGCGCACCGGCCAGGCCGACATCATGGTGGCGGGCGGCACCGAAACCCTGAGCGACCCACCCGTCCGCCTTCAGCGCCCCGTCCGCAAGCGATTGTTTCAGGCGCGCAAGGCCAAGAACGCGAGCGACTACCTGGAATTGCTCGACGGAATAAGCCCGGGGGACCTGATTCCGGAGTCGCCGGACATCGCCGAATTCTCGACCGGCGAGGTGATGGGAGAAAGTGCGGATCGACTGGCCGCAATGTTTGGAATCTCACGCGAGGCCCAGGACGAGTACGCGCTACGTTCGCATGAGAGGGCCGCCACAGCTCGCGACGACGGCCGCCTCGATGAGGAGTTGACGGCGGCTACTCCGCCGCCCGATTTTGCCCCGATTACCGACGACAACGTAATTCGGGCCGACACGTCTATGGAGAAGCTCCGGGCTCTGCCCCCCGCGTTCGTGAAGCCGTTTGGCACCATCACGGCCGGCAGTTCGTCGGCCCTCACGGACGGCGCGTCGGCGACGCTGCTCATGGCCGAGGAGGTGGCCGAGGCCGAGGGCTTTGCGCCACGCGCTGCCCTACGCCACTACACCTACGTGGCACAAGATCCGGAAACCGAGCTGCTTCTGGGTCCCGCCTACGCCATTCCGGAGGTGCTAGACACAGCCGGCCTGACGCTCGAGGATATCGACGTGATTGAGCTCCACGAGGCCTTTGCCGGCCAGGTTTTAGCCGTGCTTGAGGCCCTCCGCTCCGACACGTTCGCCACCGAGCACCTGAACCGCGACGCCGCGGTCGGTGAAGTCGACAGGGATCGACTTAACACCCGCGGCGGCTCCCTTTCTTTGGGCCACCCCTTCGGGGCCACGGGCGCCCGGCTTGTCATGAGCGCCGTGAACCGCCTCCACGACGAAGACGGCCGCTGGGCCCTCGTATCGGCCTGTGCCGCTGGCGGACAGGGCCACGCGATGCTGATTGAACGAAGGGCGGAGTAGTGGCCTCGACCGGCCTTCTGTGCACCAGATACAAGGGATCCGCCCCCTGTTTTTCGCCTCAAGCCCCCCAACACTTCTCCTTCCAACGCCCCGTAGCAATGCCCGTACAGCTTGACGTCTCCACGAATCTGCTTTCCCTCGCCGTCGACGATTCAGGGGTTGCCACGCTAGAGCTTGACGACCCCACCGCGTCGGTCAATAAAATCTCGGGGGAAACCCTCAATGCGTTTACTGAGGCCCTGGATATCCTCGATGCCCAGGCGGACCTCACAGGCCTCGTCTTCACCAGCGGCAAACCCGCGTCGTTCATCGTGGGGGCGGACCTGGAAATGCTGCAAAACTTTGAGATTCCCGCCGATGCGCGTAAGTTGAGCGGGGAAGCGCACGATCTTGGCCGCCGCGTACGGTCCCTCGACGTGCCCACCGTTGCCGCGCTGCATGGACCTGTGATGGGCGGCGGACTGGAGATGGCCCTGAACTGCGACTACCGCATCGCCTCCACGGCCAACGCCACGAAAATGGCCCTTCCGGAAGTACAGTTGGGACTGCTTCCAGGCGGGGGCGGCACACAACTCCTGCCCCGTCTGGTGGGTCTGCAGCAAGCCCTCACGCTCATGCTCACCGGCAAAAATGTGTACCCTGAGAAGGCTCGGCGGATGGGACTGGTGGACGCCCTCATCCACCCGCCGGGCCTCACAGCGGCGGCCCGGCGCGCCGCCCAACAGCTGGCCAGAGGCGAGCTTTCCCCCGATCGAGAGGATGGGTCTTGGGGCGATCGACTCCTGGAGAGCAACCCTGTGAGTCGTCGCGTCATTTACCAACAGGCCGGCAAGCGGACCGAGCAGCGGACGCGGGGCAACTACCCGGCGCCGCCCCGGATCATCGACGCCGTACGCACCGGCCTGGAGCAAGGCCTGGAGCAAGGCCTGGAGACCGAACAGCGCCACTTCGGCGACCTCGTCTTCACACCCGAATCGCAGGCACTCGTCTCCCTCTTTTTTGCCAAACGGAGCGCCGAGAAAAACCCGATGCCCGACGCGGCGCGGTCCGTCGACACGGTGGGCGTACTCGGGGCCGGCCTCATGGGCAGCGGCATCGCACAGGTGACGACCGAAAACGGACCGAGTGTGGTGCTCAAGGACCAGTCGCTCGATTTAGCAGCTCAAGGCAAGAAGTCCGTGTGGGAGGCATTCGAAGCGCAGCGTGCAAAGGGCATCATCAACGCCTTCACCCGCGATCAGCGGACCGAGCGGGTCGTGCCCACGGCCGATTACGCACCACTCCGGGCCTGTGACCTCGTGATTGAGGCAGTGCCGGAGGAGCTGTCGATCAAGCATGACGTGCTTTCCGATGTCGAGGACGTGGTGGGCCCAAACACAGTACTGGCCTCCAACACCTCCGCCCTGCCCATCACACAAATTGCTGAGGGGGTGGACGACCCCTCACGCGTCCTGGGCATGCACTATTTTTCCCCGGTGCCGGACATTCCGCTTCTGGAAATCGTGATGACCGAGCAAACGTCCGATACCGCCCTCGCCACGGCCTACGCTGCGGGGCTGGCACAGGGTAAAACTGTGATCGTGGTGCGCGACGGGCCTGGATTCTACACCACCCGGATCCTGGCGCTCTACATGAACGAGGCACTCCTGCTCTTCGACGCGGGGGCGGAGGTAGAGGCCGTCGACGAGGCGATGAAAGACGCCGGGTTCCCGATGGGGCCCTTCGAACTGTTCGACCTCGTGGGCCTGGACGTGGCAGCCAAGATCACAGACATCATGGGGGACGCCCTGGCTGACGCCCGCGTCACCATCAGCGATAGCGCCGCCCGCCTCGCCGAGACCGATCTCCTGGGCCAAAAAACCAACGTGGGCTTCTACCGCTACGATGCGGACGATGCCGCGGACGACAAGGACCCAGAGGGGGTGAACGAGGGCGTCTACCATTTCACCGATGCGCCAACACGGTCCACACCGCCCGCTGAGGCAATCCAGGACCGCCTCCTCCTCATGATGGTAAATGAGGCCGTGCGCTGCTTGGAGGACGGGGTGCTCCGCGCCCCCATCGACGGCGACCTCGGGGCCGTTTTCGGACTCGGCTTTCCGCCGTTTCGGGGCGGCCCATTCCGCCACGTCGACCGCGAAGGGCCGGGGACAATCGTCGACGCCCTAGAGCGCCTGGAAGCCCGACACGGGGATCGCTTCCGACCGGCCGAGCGGCTCCGCACCCAGGCCGCGCAGGAGGCGTTCTTTTACGACTAATCCCGACACGCGGGCGTCTCGGGCACGATGAGTCATGCCCACTGGTATCGATCCCACCAAGACCGGCCACCGTGGGGCAAAAAGTTCTCGGTCCGCACGCCCCTATCCTATCTTCCTATCTTGCGCGCGACCCGTGCCCCTGCGGAGATCCCCTGCATCGCAAATGCTTGCAATTCATTCGACTGCATGCCGTCTTCTTCCTCCCCGTCAATCCCAGCACTGAAAGAAGCCCTCTCGCACCCGGAGGCGTACCCCCACAATCCAGACCGGATTGAGTTCAAGCAAACGCACATCTCGCTCATTGCGCTTGCGCCGCCCCGGGTCTATAAAATCAAAAAGCCCGTTGCGCTGGCCTTTCTGGACTTCTCCACCCTCGACCGACGGCGCCACTATGCCAACGAGGAGGTGCAACTGAACCGTCGCCTCGCCCCCGGCACGTACGAGGGCGTAGTGCCCATCGTACAGACCGACGCAGGCCTTCGGGTGGAAGGAGATCCAAACTCGGGGGAGGTCGTGGAGGTGGCAGTAAAGATGCACTATTTGGAGCCGAGCCACTTTCTCGATGCTCGCCTGGCACGGGGCGATGCGGGCGCTCCGGAAATTGACCGCGTGGTACAGACGCTCTGCGCGTTCTATGAGTCCTGCCCCGCCACCGCCAAGGTGGCAGAGGCAGGACGCATCGACCGGCTGCGGGCCGTGACGGAAGAGAACTTCGACGAGGCGGAGGGCCATGTGGGCACACTACTCTCGGCGCCGGCCCACGAGGCGCTGCAGTTCTATGCACGGCGGTTCTACGACCAGTACGCCTCCCTCCTGCACCAGCGCCGCGCTGGGGGCTTTTTCGTGGAGGGGCACGGCGACCTGCGGCTGGAGCACGTGCACGTTACCGACGAGCGGGTGGCCATCTTCGACTGCATCGAGTTCAATGAGGAGTTCCGGCACCTCGACGTGGCGAACGACGTGGCCTTCCTGGCCATGGATTTGGACCACCACGGGCATCCGGGCCTCTCCCGCCGCTTCGTGGAGCGGATGGCGCAGGGCCTAGACGATCCCGACCTGCGACGGCTCATTCCGTTCTATAAGAGTCAGCGCGCGCAGGTGCGAGGCAAGGTGGGGGGGCTGCAAGCGACCGAGGACGCGATCCCTCTCCCCGAACGTGCCCGGAGCCGCGCACAGGCCCGGCACCACTATCAATGGGCGCTCCGCTACGCCGTGGCCGGAAGCACACCGCTCGTGGTAGTCATCATGGGCCGTCCAGGCACCGGCAAGAGCACACAGGCCATGGCCGTGGCGCGCGCCCTGGGCTGGCCCCAACTTGCTTCCGACCGCATCCGAAAGGCGCACGCAGGCGTTCCCCTCCATGGGCGGGCCGACGCCGAAACACGGGAGCGCCTGTACACCGATGCGATGAGCGAGGCCACCTACGCCACCCTTCGGACCCGTGCCCGCCGAGCGGCCCGTCGACACCGCGGAACGGTGCTCGACGCCACCTTTAGCCGCTACGCGCAGCGGGAGCGACTGCGCACGACGCTCCAGGCGGCAGACGTGCCACACGTCTTCGTGGAGTTAACTGCCCCCGACGAGGAACTGAAACGCCGCCTTCGCCGACGATCGGCCGACGACGCCACTGCCTCTGACGCACGAGCGAGCGACTTTGAAATGCTCACCGAACGCTACGAGGCCCCCGATGCCCTAGAGGACCCGCGGCACGTAAAGGTGAGGACGGAGGGAGCCCCTGAAGACACAACACTCAGGATCCTCAAAACACTAATCCGACTGGCGGACTGAAAGCGTCGGGGTGATTGGTCTAATCGGTACCGCATCGAGATACCTCAGCGAGGCCCCGAATCACCCTACGCCACTGCCAGATCCATCGCCGCCTCCGACGAGATGACTTGCACACCGGCACTATTCATCTCGTCCCACGCCTGCGCCAACGAGCCGTCCTGGTCGATGCCGCGCGTGGCATCCTCGATCACGTATACGTCAAACCCCTCTTTGCGTCCGTCGACGGCCGACCACTTCACGCAGAAGTCAGTTGCGAGCCCGCACAGGTAAAGCGTGTCGATGTCCCGGGCCCGGAGGTAGCCGGTGAGACCGGTCGGGGTTTCGCCGTCGTTCTCGTAAAAGGCCGAGTACGAGTCAATCTCCGGCCGGAACCCCTTGCGGAGGATGAGCTCCGCGTGCGTCGTGTCGAGGTCCGGATGAAACGCCGCCCCCTCCGTCCCCTGCACACAGTGATCGGGCCACAGCACCTGCTCGCCGTAGTCCACCTCAATCACGTCCATGGGATCATGCTCAGGATGAGACGACGCAAACGACTGGTGCCCAGCCGGATGCCAGTCCTGCGTCTGTAGCACGTGCGAGAATCCATCGGCGAGCTCATTCACCGTAGGCACAATCGCGTCGCCGTCCGGCACCGCCAGGGCCCCGCCGGGACAAAAGTCATTCTGGAGGTCAATAATCAGCAGTGCATCCATCGGGAGTGCAGAGCGGTCGTCCAAAAGAGATCGAGCGTTGGGTCGGACCCAGGTCGTGTTCGATACGCCCCAATCCACGGGGTTGTTTGCCCCATTCGGCCCGGGACCATTAGAATCAGGCCGGTGGTTAGGACAGACGACATTCTCAACCGCTCGACGCACCGATGCAAACCTCTGACCCGCTTCCCGTGCCCACTTCCTACTCCGAGGCCGACCTTCGGCAGATCGTCGAGACGTTGCAAGCCCGTGCCCCGGTCGTGCGACAGACCTCTGCCGCGCAGCGCAAGACCAAACTTCAGCGCCTGGCCGATGCGCTTCTGGATCGGCGCGAGGTCTTCTACGACGCGCTGGACGCTGATTTCGCGAAGGCCCCGGTGGAAATCGACCTGACCGAACTCAAGGCGATCACGAAAGAGATCGAGCACGCCATCGCCCACCTTGACGACTGGATGGCGCCGGACCGCGTGCGCTCGCCGCTCCTGTTCGCTGGGAGCCGGTCGGCCCTCCACTACGAGCCTAAGGGCACAGTGCTCATCATGGCCCCCTGGAACTACCCCGTCAACCTTACACTCGGCCCGCTCGTGAGCGCCCTGGCGGCGGGCAACTGCGCGGTGCTGAAGCCGTCCGAACACGCGCCCCGCACGGCCGCAGAGCTGCAGGAGCTGATCGCGGACCTGTACGACGAGCGCGAGGTCCGAGTGGTCACCGGTGGGCCGGACGTGGCTGAGGCGCTCACGCGACAGCCGTTCGACCACATCTACTTTACGGGGAGTCCCACCATTGGCCGGCGCGTGATGAAGGCCGCCGCGGAGCACCTTGCGTCCATCACGCTCGAACTCGGCGGCAAGTCCCCCACGGTGGTCGACGCTACGGCCAACCTGGAAGCGACCGCCGGGCGCATTGCCTGGGCCAAGTACACCAACGCCGGCCAGACCTGCATCGCCCCCGACTACGTGCTGGTCGAGGAGAGCGTTCACGATGCCCTGGTGGACCAGATCGTGACGCACGTCCGGCAGTTTTACGGGGCCACGGCCGCGGCGCAGCGGGCGAGCACCGACTACGCGCGCCTCATCCACGATCAGCACTACGAGCACATCACCAACCTTCTGCACGGCGCCGTGGACGCCGGGACCACCGTGGTTCAGGGCGGCCACCACGACGCGGACACAAACTACGTGTCACCTACTGTCCTCACCGACGTCCCGCTCGACTGCGCCCTGATGCAAGAGGAAATCTTCGGGCCTCTCCTCCCCGTCCTCCCCTACACGACACTCGACGAGGCCCTCCAGGTCATCAACAACCGGCCGGACCCACTGTCCCTCTACCTGTTTTCCGAGCGGGAATCGACCGTGGAAACGATCCTGAGCCGCACCACCGCCGGCAGCACCTGCGTCAACGAGGCACTGCTCCACTTCGTGAACCCAAACCTCCCGTTCGGCGGCACGGGTGAGAGTGGCCTCGGCCGGGGACACGGTCGTCGCGGCTTCCGAGAATTTTCCAATGAACGATCCGTTCTTCGTCGCTCGCACGGATCGGCCCTCCTCCGCCCGTTATATCCGCCTTACGACCGCCTTACCAGCCGCCTGGCGGACTGGGTGTTGCGCTTCTTCTAGTCGAACACCTCCCGAGCGGTCCCTCCTTTGCTGACCTTCTAATTCACTCTCACGGTTGTCGTGCCCGACGTCGGCGACGTACTGGACGGCTATCGCCTCGACGCAGTGATCGGCCGCGGCGGCATGGGTACCGTGTACCGGGCCACAGATCAGGCCCTCGAAAAGACCGTGGCGCTGAAGGTGATTGCACCTCATCTGGCCAACGACGACACCTTCGTGCAGCGCTTCCGCGAAGAGGCCAAGGCCCTGGCCCGGCTCGACGCCGACGGTATCGTGGACGTCTACACGATGCGGGAGACGGACGAGGCCCTCTTCTTCGTCATGGAACACGTCGAGGGACCCTCGCTGCAGACCGTCCTGCGCCGGCAGGGCGCGCTCGCCCCCTCCGCAGCGCTGTCGTTGCTTCGCCAAGTGCTGACGGCCGTGGGGCACGCCCACGCGTCGGGCGTGCTGCACCGGGACCTGAAGCCGAGCAACATCCTGCTGGACGAAACCGGCCAGGCGGTCATCACGGACTTTGGGCTGGCCAAAATTCTGGCGTCCGACGCGGAGTTGACGGCGACGCACGACCAACTGGGCACGGTGGCGTACATGTCCCCAGAACAGGTGGAGGGACTTCAGAATGTAGATGCGGCGAGCGACCTGTTCTCCGTGGGCCTCATCGCCTACGAGGCGTTTACCGGACGGCTTCCCTTCGACCGGTCGGGCAGCGATTTCCACATCCAGCAGTCGATTGTGGAGGGAGCCTTCCCCCCGCCGTCGGCGCACGAGCCGTCGATTCCTCTACCCGTCGAACAGGTGGTGATGGACCTTCTGTCGACAGATCCTGCGAGCCGTCCGTCCGATGCCCAGGCGGCCCTGGACCGTCTGCCCGTGCCGGAGGACGACGCCTCTGTCCTCCGCCCCGAGGCCTCGGCCCCGAGCGACGCACTCTCGGCGGGACGGTGGGCGGGGGGCGCCGCCGTCGTGCTGCTGGTCTTGGTGGGCGTGTACGTCGGCGTGCGGGCTACGCTCGGGCTTCCCATTCTCTCCGTCTCGTCGCCGTCGTCTCCCGACACAGCGAGCCAGATTGCTGCGGCAGGACAAACGGTCACGGAGCGCGACACCGGCAGGACCGAAGCTTTCAACACCTCCCGTCACCCATCGGGGGCCGCGGCGGGAACCGATGAATCGGAGAACGAACAACACCCTCCAGCCCCTACCACCGACACGGATTCCCCTCGCACACCGTCCACTCCTTCCTCGTCCGAATCTGACACTGAGAGCCCCGCGCAAGGGGCGCAGCCGTCGGAGTCTTCGGCTCAGCCCTCCTCTCGTACGTCCAAGGCGGACGAGGAGCGCTCCGACGTCCAGCAACCCTCATCCCGGAGCGTGCTTTCTATCCGCTCCCAGCCGGGGAATGCGGAGGTACGTCTTGACGGCTCGCCGGTGGGCCGCACGCCCCTCACGATGGGGAACCTGGAGCCGGGTCCCCACCGCGTCGTTCTTCGCCTCAATGATCATCACCCTCTTGAGACGACGATCACAGTCCAGGAAGAGGACACCACCGTCGTCACCCGAGAGCTGGTGCCCCGACCCGCCGTCGTGCGCCTGCAGGTCGTGCCGTCGGGCGACGTACAAATCAACGGCACCCGGCGGTCTCCGCGCTCAGGTGGGGCCGTCGTCGACTCTCTTTCTCCGGGGACCCATCGCCTCACCATTACCTCTCCGCTCGGGCAATGGGAGACACAACTTCAGTTGGAGGCCGGCGAGCGCTATCAACGGACAGTCGACTTTACGGAGCGCGTAGACCTCGCGGTGACGGCCCGGAGCCCTGGCGGCACCCCCCTGCCGAACGCAACAGTCCGGGTAGACGGCGAGACGGTCGGGTATACGCCCCAGCGCCTCACGCTTCGCGTGGGGCAGCATACGATTCAGATTGAGAAAGAGGGCTACCAATCCGTCACGCGTAGGGTTCTCATCGAAACGGACATGGAGACGCCGCTCGTCTTTGAGCTTTCTCCCGTCTCCGAGTAGGAACCACTGCCTTCCCCCCCGTTACTGCACCACCACAACTTTTCGGGTTCGTGTCTCCTCCCCGGCACGGAGGCGCAGCAGATAGGTCCCGCTGGAGACGCGTTCCCCTCCCGCTCCGGGCGTCCAGACGTATGAATGAGTGCCCGCCTGGACGGTACGGTCGTCCACCAGGGTCGCGACCCGCCGCCCGAGAAGATCGTACAACTCAAGCGTTACCCGCTTTTGGGATGGGACCGCGTAGCGCAGCGTCGCCTGCGCTTGGATGGGGTTCGGGGCACTGGGCAGGAGCCGCACCCGCTCAGGACGAGAGGTTTCCTTGCCGACAGCCCGTTGTACCTCTGCGGGGGACCCGACGAGAAATCGTACATGACGGTCTTCTTCCTCTCCGGACACCGGAAACTGGTAACGGGGATTCTCCCGGAGATTTTGAGATAGGTCGAGCGCCGGATCCACAAGCCAGACATCCTGTCCCTCGGGCACCGATTCAACTCCTTTCACCGTAAGCGTGGCCCGGCCCGACACCGTCGTCCGCACGTCGGCCGTCCACGTGCGCAGCGCTTGGCCCGTTCCCCGAAGGTCTCGCCAGAGCGCCCCGTTTTGTGTGGGGAGCTGGAAGGCAAGCGAGACGTAGTCGCCCACGGGCGGCGGCTCCCGGCCGTCTGCCGGGTCGATTCCGTCTCCAGCACCAGGGGCCGCCCCAAAGGTATTGAATTGGTCCCGCGCCTGACCGACGCGTACGGAGACATCTACCGTCCACCGTGCCCGAGAGCGCGCCGACGAAGGGGCGGACGACGTCGGGCTCGCGGCGGGGTCGATCACCAAGGTGCCCGCTTGCCCATCCGAGAGGCGGACGAGGTATCCGCGGTACGGCTCCAGCACGTCCCCCTCCGACTTCGGCACAAAGGTGCCATCGTACCCAAAGATGTCCTGGAGCGTCCCCGCGCTGTTCGTCACGCGGAGTTGCGAGACCGGAACCTCAAACGCGAAGGGATTGCCGATCAAGTTCCAGCCCGCGCGCAACGCAATCTCGAAGGGCCGGTCCGTGCGTAGGGACGTTCCCTCAATCGGCCCCAATGTGGTCCCTGATCGACTAATGAACCACAGCCCTTCCCCGGTGCCCAAGTCCGTGCCCAGGTCATCCCGCTCTACGTACCCACCATCAGCGGTGACGCCCTCTGACCCAATTGCGAAAAGCCGCCATTCAGCGGGATCGTAGGGCGTGAGGACTTCGAACAGGTTCGACAGCTGCGGGTCGTTTAATTGGCCCGGATAGGTGACCATGCGGTAGGCGGTCTGTGCCGTGCCTCCGGGTTGGGTGAGCGAAAGCGTCTTGGAGTTCACCCGGACGGAGGCCACACCCTCCGACGGCACGCGCACTGCGTTCCCACCCTCGTCTCGGGTCGTGACGAAATACTCAACCCCACGGGCCGTGACATCGGCCCCTGGAATAGAGGCGGTGAACTCGGTCCCGTTTTGGGCCATCGTCAGGGTGTTAAACGAGGCCTCTCCGCCTTGCCGATGCCGGAGCCGCACCGTTTCGTCCGGAGGCACATTGGTACCCTCCACGGTCACGTCGACAGCCCTGTCCGCATCGACGGGCTGAGAAACCGGCACTTCGGGGGACGTAATCTGAAGCACCGTGGGCGCAAACGGGGTGGCGGTGGCCTGATTGGAAAACGAGGATTCGTCCGTATCGTCCCCGCCGCAGGTAAGCGGCCCGTCTCCCGTTTCCCCAACCTCGGCCGTGACGCGGTAAAAGTAGGTGGTGCCGTTCGACAGGCCCGAGTCGGTGTAGGAGGGAGCTTCCCCCTCGAAGGGCTCAAGTTCGGCCACGCGAAGGTCAGAAAAATCGCTCGGAGTGTCGTCCGGAATCGAAGTGGTGTCTCGGTACACCCGGTAGCAGGTAAGCGAATCCCCCTCTTCCACCTCAGGGGTCGTCCATTCGAGGGACACCTGCCGGTCGCCCGCGGTGGCTTCCAAGTTTTGGGGCACTTGCGCCACCGCGACAGCCGGAGCGAATAGAATGACAACCAAGAAGTATCGGATTCGCATGCCACCCGTCGACCAAACCAGCATATTGGAACGCGACTCACCTTCCTATTCCGGGGGTGGTTGAGGTCGCGGGAGCGGCTCGGGTCCGTCCCCCGAGCCATCCCCCCTGAGCAAAAGCACCGCGGCGGTCCCGACAGCCGCCGCACCCGCCCCGAGGGCCCATCGCACCCATCGACGATCGTTCTCCTTCGTCCTCGCCTTGGCTTGTCGGGCCTTCTTCGCCTTCTGCACGAGGGCGACAAAATCGGGCCGGTCCTCCGCCGGATTGGGCGTGTAGGTCGGCTGGAGATCGAGCAAGCTCTCAACTGCTCGCCGGGCTGCGCCCGAGTCGTTCTGACCGAGGTAGACGAAGCTGAGGAGCCGGTACATTCGCGCCCGAACCGAGTCCTGGAGAGCCACCTCCTGAGCACAGGGACGCAGCAGGGCCTCCGCAGTCTCGAACTGGGCGGCAAAGTAGGCCTCCTCAGCCTGTGCGTAACTCGTGTCACAGGACGCAGGCGTCTGCGCCTGTACAACCGTTGTTCCGGCCGGGACCAAGAGAAGAATCAGCAGCCAGCGATCGAAACCGAGCGGACCGTACAGCTTCATGCCTTTGACGAAGCAGCGAGAGGAGCGGCAAAGGGTCGGAAGGAATACCTCTTACAGCAAGCCGACGCCACGGTTTGACTCCTGTCTCCTCTCAGGACCTGCCTCGCTTCCCTAGGATCCCGAAGCGCCTCAGACGTCCGCAGCGGAAGTGGTCGGAGGGATCGTCGGGCTTTCTAATCATCGTCTCCGGACGGAAAGTCCACTTCAAGGTACGTCGTTCCGTCCTTCTCAACGGCCACGTGCGCTCCCCGCGGATCGAAGTCGAGCAGCGGATGGCCCGGCTCGGAAGGGGCGCGGAACTCAATCTCTCCCTCCGCATCGCCTCCTTCGACTACTTCGATTTGCCCACGGACGGTGTCGGCGACCACCACGTTGTACGTAGCGGGACTCAGATCCTCAACCTCGACCTTGAACTCTCGCCGGTCATCCTCCTGTTCAAACTCGGCCTCGCCAGAGGCGTCCGAATCGGGGCCTGTGTTTTCGAGGTCTACTTCGATCTCTTTCTCGGCGTCCTCGTCGCCGTCTTCGTCCTCCCCGTCATCGTCACCATCGTCATCGCCGTCTTCGTCCTCATCATCGCCCGACTGAGTCGGCACGTCGGCCTCAAGGAAGGTGCTGCCGTTCTGCACGATGGCCACCCGTGTGCCCCGGGGATCGAACTCTAATGCCGGATGACCGGACTCGGGCGGGTCGCGGAACTCCACCTCGCCCTCGGTGCCGTCCTCAGTGGTGACCACGTCAATTTCGCCACGCATCGTGTCATCGACGACGACCTGATACGTCCCCACGTCGAGATCTTCGACCTCAACCGAAAACTCTTCTTTGTCCGCCTCTTGTTCGTACTCGACTTCTCCCGAGGCATCCGGATCTACACCTGTGTTTTCGAGATCGGCCTCAATTTCGGTCTCGGCCTCCTCGTCTTCCTCATCATCCTCATCCTGCTCTTCCTCGTGGTCGTCCTCCCCATTGAAATCATTGTCTTCGAATCCCTCGATGGACGATTCGACGTTTTCCTCCACGAGATCTTCGAACGGGCGTCCCTCGTTGGCGTCGACCGGATTTACCAGCGTGCTGTCGGGCCTACGAAACCACGTATTCACGTTGACCGAAAAGGTAACGTTCGTCTGTTCATTCTCCGACACCTCGATGGGAGGCTCAAACTCCAGCTCCCGCTCCTCGCTGAGATCGCTGAGGAACGTAAAGTCCTGCTCCACCCCTCCCGCTGGCGTAAACGTTCCCTGGGCCCGGATGCTGGCGCCGGACGGAAACGTGGTCCCCTCAAGAATGGACGGGTTGGACGGCACATCGACCTCGAATGAGGCCTCTTCCCACACGCCCTCGGGCAGGGTCGTGTCCACGACGACCGAGGGCGCGTCTGACTCTAGCGGGAGAGAGACCAGGATGGGACCCGCTTCGAGCTCTTCACAATCCTCCTCCCGACCGTCGTGGCAATCCTCTACGACGTCTGCCCGGGCAAACTCAATCGACTGGAGAACGATCTCTACCCGATCGAGGTGCAGACGATTGCCCTCCGAGTCGGTGAAGAGGCTCTCGGTAAAGGATCCCTTCGCATTAGTTTGCGAAGCCCCCGTCTCGGTTCCGCTGTTCGCCGAGACTGAAAGCGATACGGGCGAGGCCTCCGGTTCAGCACCGCCGGATGGCCCGGTCGCATCGCACCCGAGAAGTCCAACCGTGAGAAGGAGACCAATGAAGAGCGGGGCATACCGGTGACTATTCTGGAACGTGAAGACGTCAGTCGAGCGTGACAGCATATCGTGGAGGGGGTAGAGCAGAAAAATTTCGAGGATGTGGGAATGCGCCGATTAGTCGTCAGATTCAATCTCGGTCACGCCGTCCTCGAACTCGGCCTCAAACTCGAGGATCTCGCCTGTCTCGTCAAAGTCGGACTGAGAGAGATCCTGAACGGTCCCGTCGGAGCGCTCGAACCACCGGGCAGGATCCAGCCGCACGATCAGGTCCCGCGAAAATCCATCACTGCCGACTTGCAGGGGAGGATCCAACTCCCGCTCCACTTCGATCTCCGCTTCGAAATACGTCTCGAAGGTGCTGGATGTGTCGTTGGTCGGCGCAAAGGTGCCGACGACGACCATGCTCGCAGAATTGGGCCAGTCCGGAAACTCCTCGCGGATGTCGCCGCGGAGATCCCGGATCTCCCCCTCTTCGTCCGGGTCGTCGAGCTCTATGTCTTCAATCTCGAACTCAAAGTCCGTGTACGCTCCGGGAGGCACCTGATCGGCCGCGACGGGCGACACCTCTCCCTCCCGAAGCGGCAGGTCCAAGAACGACGGCCGTTCGGTTTCGAACTCTGCACTGTCGGCGTCGCCCTCCAACTCAATCTCATCGACGATCAGGCGGAGGTCCGTAATGGTGAGCGTGCCGTTTGACCCCGTCAGTACGAGAGAGTCCGAGTCCAGGGACTGAGTCATCGACGTGGTCGCCACGTTGCCTTGATTGGTTGAGGAGGAGGCCGTCGCAAATCCGACCTCGACGGTTCCCGCCTCGGTCCCTGAGCCACTCGAATCGCAGCCCGCGATCAACAGACCGAGACCAACGACGAGGACTAAGAGGGAGGAGACGTGTTGAAACGCTCTCATAAGACGAGAGGTCGTTTATGAATGGGCTTCGAAAGGTGCGAACCGAGTCCAGAGGTCAGACTCGGACGTCTGAACGTCACTCAACATAGACTCAATCTCCGCTCCAGTTCACTTTATCTACACACTCATTCACAGAAAGAGCACGAAATCGGCCATTGCGTCTTTTCAAACGGGCACCGTCCCAAATATTGCGTGGGTCTTCGTACAATGAGCACGCCCTGATGTCTCAGGTCTGTTTCACCATCGTCTCAGGGCGAGACATCGATGAAACAATGTCGGAGCGTCTCATCGTCGACGTACGGATCAATACGAGGTTGTCCGAGATTGTCCGTCCCTGCCCTGTTCTTGACGATTTCGGCCCCATGCTTCTCCGTCACAAACTTCTTTACGTCGGGACCGGTCTTCTCCTGGGCGTGGTGATCGTGGGGGGAGTAGCCGGATTGACGCTCCAATACGTCCAGGCCGGGGTGGCTCCCTTCCTCCAAGGTGCCCCAAGTGCTGCGATGCTCCTTGACCGCGGCCTGTGGCTCGTCTGGGGGGGTACCGTGGTCATCCTTTTGGGCGGCCTCGCCGCTGGGTGGTGGTTTCACCGCTCGTTGCAACGATCCATTCGCACGATTCGAAGCGCCGTGGAACAGGTCCAAACGGGACGGCTCGACACAGAAGTATCGGTCGAAACCGACGACGAGTTGGGTCGGCTCGCCCGCGCTCTGAACCGAATGACCACCACACTGAGCCGTCGCACGGTCTCGCGCTCCTACCTGCATGCGGTGCTCGACTCCATGGCGGAGCTCCTCTTCGTCGTCGGCCCCGAGGGCCGAGTCCGGCGTGCCAACCAGGCCGCCGCCACTGCACTCGGTCAATCCGCGTCCGACCTTGAAGGTACACGACTAGCTCGTCACTTCGACCCCGATCCCCTGGCAAATGCCGAAGAGGGCTCGACCGAACACACCCTCACCCCGACCGATGGCCCCACCCGTCCTGTGCTCGTCTCACGCTCGACCCTTGAAGGGGCGGACGCCACGCAGGGAACCCTCGTGTGCGTGGCGCAGGACATTTCGGAGCGCAAGGCCGCCGAGGAAAAACTGCGACGCTCCCTCGAAGAAAAAGAGGTGCTCCTCCGCGAGATCCACCACCGCGTGAAAAACAACCTGCAGGTGATTTCGAGCCTCCTGAGCGCGCAAGCCCGGGAGGTGGACGAAGACGCCGTCCGGGCGCGGTTCGCGGAGACACAGGATCGCATCCGGTCCATGGCCGCCATTCACGAGCGCCTCTACCAGTCGGACGACCTCGCACGGGTCGACTTCGACGAATACCTGGAGGGGCTCCTGGAGGATCTCTTTCGGTCGCACCGAACCCACAAGATCGACCGGTCGCTGGAGGCAGCTCCACAGCCTCTCCCCATCGACCAGGCCATCCCGGCCGGACTCATCGTAAATGAACTGGTAACGAACGCCCTCGAACACGCCTTCCCGGACGGACGGGGCGGGACGGTCGCGGTCGTCTATCGCGCCGACGCGGGCGAGGCAACCCTCGTGGTTGAGGATGACGGGCAGGGAGCTCCGGAGCTCGCGTCGGAGGCCACGCTCGGGCTGCGTTTGGTTCGGGGACTGACGCGGCAGCTCCGCGGCACCCTCTCTACGGACACGGAGTCCGGCGTTACCGTAACGATCACCTTCCCCCTGAATCCGTCTGAGTAGCCCATGTCGAGTGCAGCACACATTCTGATCGTCGAGGACGAGTTTGCCGTGGGGATGGAACTCGAAGACCACCTCACGGCGCTGGGGTACACGGTCGTCGACCACGTGATGACGGGGGTAGACGCGATCGACACGGCCACCCAAGAGAACCTGGACCTGATCCTCATGGACGTTCGTCTCGACGGGCCGATGGACGGAATCGAGGCCGCCAGAGAAATTCGAGAGGACCACTCAGTGCCCGTCGTCTTCGTCACGGCCTACAGCGACGACGAGACGCTGCAGCGCGCCACCGAGACAACGCCGTTCGGGTACGTCGTGAAGCCGTTCGAGGAGCGCGAGGTGTACGCCGCGGTCGAGGTGGCCCTCCATACCCACGCCCTCCAGCAGCGCGTGCAGCGCGCGAATGAAGACCTCAGACAGCTCCTGAACGGGCTGCGGCAGGGCACGGCCCTCACCGATGCCGACGGGCGCCTTACCTTCTTGAGCGACCCGGCCGCTCGCCTGCTCGATACCACGCCGGACGACGCCACTGACTCGTCCTGGACCGCAGTCCTCCCTGTTAACGACGACACAATTGAGGGCATTCAGAACCGGATGGATGCCCCCGGGGCGGACGAAGATCCGGTTCCCGCCACACTCGATCATGACGACGGCACTTCGTACCAAGTCGAGATTGAGGTCCGCGCGGACCCCCGAGACGACGACCGTTACATCCTCGTGTTCTACGACGTGACGGAGGTCCACGAACTGCGCCGTCTACTCGACGATCAGGACCGCTTCCACGACCTCGTGGGCACGAGCGCGCCCATGAAGGACGCGTTCGAGCAAATTCGGTCCGTGGCCGACGTGAAGACGACCGTGCTGATCCAGGGTGAGACGGGCACCGGCAAAGAGCTGGCCGCGCGCGCCATCCACGAGGAGAGTCCGCGATCCGACGGACCGTTCGTCGCCGTCAACTGCGCGGCGCTCAACCCCGATCTCGCGGGTAGTCAGCTGTTTGGGCACCGGAAGGGGGCCTTCACAGGGGCGACCGAGGGTCAGGCCGGCTACTTCGAGGCGGCGGATGGGGGCACGCTGTTCCTGGACGAAATCGGCGACGTGCCGCTCGACGTGCAGCGGCAGCTCCTGCGCGTGCTCGAAGAGGAGGCCGTCACGCGCCTTGGGGAGACGGAGCCACGCCCGGTGGACGTGCGCATCGTGGCCGCCACGCATCGGAATCTTGACGACGAGGTGGAGGCCGACCGCTTCCGGCAGGATCTACTCTACCGCATCCGCATCGCCCGCGTCCCGCTTCCCCCACTGCGTGAGCGGCGCTCCGACCTGCCGTTGCTCGTGCGCACGTTCCTGCGCGAGATTCGGGCGCGCACCGGCGCCGAGGTCGTTCAGGTCAGCGACGAGGCCCTCCGCCATCTCCTCGACTACGACTGGCCCGGCAACGTCCGCGAGCTCCGCAATGCCCTGGAAGCCGCCCTCATCCGGACCTCCGGGGACGTGCTCCGGGTCGACGACCTGCCCCCGGAGATTCGAGAGGCCTCACCGACTGAAACTGACTCATCGACCGAGGAGGCGGAGCGGATTCGGGCCGCCCTCGAACAGACAAACGGCAACCGCACTGAGGCCGCCGAACTCCTCGGCATCAGCCGTGCCACCCTCTACCGCCGGCTCGATGAATATGGAATTGGCTGAGGCGCTTGGGACTTACCCTTGCGTGGACGATTCCGCCTCCAGTGCTTCCATTAGGCGACGATAGTCCCCTTCCGTCACCTTCCGCTCGGCGCGGAGCCGCTGCAGCGCCTCCCGCACCGCGGCAACATCCGTCGTGTCCGGTTCTGCAACGGGTTTGAAGTCGATGTCCGCCACCATCGCCGTGTCGAGAAAGGCGGCCACGTACGAGGCCGCCTTCGGGGCCCCCGAGAAGTCCATCGTGACCTCAAACGTCGCCCGCCCCCGATTCACGGTGAGTGCCACCACTTTCCCCCCCAACCCGAGCCACCGGCTCTGCGCCTCAACCCCCACGAGATCGGCGTATCGGACGGTCTGGGTGGCCTGCAGGTTGTTGTTTTGAAAGACGAACCGGTCGGCCGCGAAGACCGCCCCGTCGCCCCCCGTGCCGCTGAGCGTCGCGTCGTAGAGGGCAAGCACTTCGTCCCGCTGCACGTCCGTCGCGTAGTCCGACAGTGCACTGTCGAGCTTCCCTGCCGGAATATTCGGCGCCACAAAGAGCCCCATCTGCGGCGCATGCGGCAATCGGTCACGCAACAACGCTTCCATGCAACAACGCTGACGATGACATGAGATCCCGAACGTTAGACAGCCCCCCGCAGAAGAGATCCCTCAATTCAACAATGCCCCCAATTTTCCAATCTTCAAACCTTCTTACCTTCAACCTTCCAACGTTCAACTCAAAACTAGGGAGCAGCCGCCATCGCCGAGGCCTCAAAGAAACCCGCCGTCGTTTCCAGCACGCCGCCAAAGAAGATGCCGAGCACGACCAGTGCTACCGCGCACACGACGAGCGTGCCCATGGCCATGCGGGTCGCGGGGGGAAAGGCGGCCTCCGTCACCGGATTGGTTGCTTCCACCTCCGCTGCGGACTGCATCCAGAAGACGTACACCACGCGCAGGTAGTAGTAGGCACTGAGTGCACTCATCAGCACCCCAATTACCACGAGCCAAGTGAGCCCCGCCTCCACGGCCGGCGCAAACACGAAGTATTTTCCCGCGAAGCCCCCAAGCGGCGGAAAGCCGATGAGGCTGAACATGAACACCCCCATCGTAGTGCCCAGGATCGGGCGGCGATCAGCAATGCCCGCGAGCGACGACAGGGTTTGCTCACGCCCCTCCTTCCCATCCCACTCCAGAAGTGCCATCACCCCAAAAGCCCCGATGTTCATGACTGCGTACACGAGCAGATAGAAGAGGGCTCCGGCGTAGCCCGCCTGCGTGCCCGCCGCCAGGCCCACGAGCACGTACCCGGCGTGGGCGATGGAAGAATAAGCGAGAAGCCGTTTGACGTTGGTCTGAGCGAGTGCCATCACGTTGCCCATCACCATCGTGAGCACCGCCACGGCCGCGAGCACCAGCTGCCATTCCCCCCCAGGCACGGCGTGGACGAGCACAAGAATGAGCGCCGCGAACGCCGCGGCCTTGGTGGCCGTCGACATGTACCCGGTGAGCGGGGTGGGCGCGCCCTGGTACACGTCGGGCGTCCACATATGGAAGGGCGCCGCGCTAACCTTGAAGAAGAAACCCACTAGGAAGAGCGCAAAGCCGCCCCAGAAGAGGAGCTGTGTGGAGGTCGTGGCGAGGTCCGCCGCGGCCATTTCCGGGAGCACCATTGTGCCGGTGGCCCCGTACATCAGCGCAATGCCGTAAAGGAAAAATCCTGTCGAGAAGGCCCCGAGCAGGAAATACTTAAGCGCGCTTTCCACAGCCCCCTCATCCTCCCGGATCAGCCCCGTAAGCACGTATAGGCAAACCGACATGGTTTCCAGTCCCAGGAAAATACTGATCATGTTGTTGGACGACCCCAGCATGATCATGCCCACCGTGGCGTACAGGATGAGGGCGTAGACCTCTCCGTAGTCGTGCCGCAACTGGTTGAGGTACGGAATTGACAGCAGCGTCGTGGCCAGCCCGGTGAGCAGAACGATCAAGTTGATAAAGGCCACGAAGCCGCCCGTGCGCAGCGTCTCGAAGAAGACTGTGTCGGCGGGTGCTCCTAGCTGAGTGACCTCCCAGACCGAAGCGGCCGCCAGGGCCGCCGCTCCGAGCCAAGGGATGGCCGGATGGTCGTTCCGGTAGGCATCCACGACGATCAAAACCAGGCCCACCAGGCCCACCACCGTCATTGAAAAGATGGCGGGGAGCTCGGCCACTATGGTCGAAAACGCACTGGATAAATCCATAGACAAAGTCAGAACGGTCCCATTCTCAAATACAAGCCCTCAGCGCTCTCCACCTACACCCAAACGAAGTCCTCGATCTGCGACGCAAGCTCCACATCGGTCTCCGTAACTTTACCGCCTGCGTCGTGCGTCGTGAGAGCGACGGAGACAGTGTTGTACACGTTTTCCAGCTCCGGATGGTGATTCATCTCTTCGGCGTAGAACGACAGGCGCACGATAAAGCTAATGGCCTCCCGGAAGTCCGAAAATTCGTAGGCCTTCTGGAGCTTGTCATCGGCGTGCGTCCAGCCGTCCAGGTCCGAAAGGGCGTCTTCAATGGCGGGGGCCGAAAGCGGGTCGCGTGCAGGCATGGCGAGAAAGGGATTGGGATTCGGATAGATGCGAGAAAAGGAGTGACGCCTCTACGGCGTCTCGTCGGGCAGGTCGATAGACACCTCCTCGGCCTCCAACGGGGCAGAAGGGACCTTTCGGGGCGTCTCGGCCGTCGTCGGCTCATCGTTTGCCTGTGCCTCAATGGCCATTCGCTTCTCCTCCACCGTTTCCAGGAGGAAGTCCGTCGTAGGCGCCGTTTGTTGGAGGAAGGGGGTCGGGTAGAAGCCGAGCACAAACATCAGCACGATCAGCGGCACCATGAGACCGAACTCACGGGCATTCAGGTCGGCCATCTGAGCATTGGCCGCCTCTGTGAGCTCCCCAAAGAAGGTGCGGTACACCATGTGGAGCAGATAGACGGCGGCCAGGATCACGCCGGTCGTGGCGAAGGCGATAAGGACCGGGCTGTCGATTACTGTGCTCTGGAAGGCGCCGAGGAGGATCAGGAATTCGCCGACAAACCCGTTCAGCCCTGGCAGGCCGGCCGAAGCGAGGACGCTGATGATCATGAAGGTAGTGAGGATGGGGACGGCCGTGGCCAGCCCCCCGTAATCGTCCATCATACGAGTGTGGCGCCGCTCATAGAGCATGCCCACCAGTAAAAAGAGCGCCCCCGTCGAGAGGCCGTGGTTGATCATCTGGATGACCGCCCCTTGCATGGCCTCCGGGGTGAAGGCAAAAAGCCCCAGCACCACGAAGCCGAGGTGACTAATGGACGAGTAGGCCACGAGACTCTTCGCGTCGTCCTGAACGCGGGCCACCAGTGCCCCGTAGATGATGCCGATGACGGCAATCACCGCGAACAGTCCCGCGTAGCTCTGTGCCACGTTCGGGAAGAAGGGAAGGCAGAAGCGCAGAAGGCCATACGTCCCCATCTTCAGCAGCACACCCGCCAGAATGACCGACCCGCCGGTCGGCGCCTGCACGTGGGCGTCCGGAAGCCAGGTGTGGACCGGAAAGAGCGGCACCTTGATGGCGAACGAAAAGGCAAAGACCGCAAACAGCCAGCCCTGCGTGGCGAGAGGGACGTTGTACTCCAAGAGCGTGTACCAGTCGGTCGTAAAGATTCCGCTGTTCACGACCTCCCCCGCCGCGTATCCGAGGTACAAAATGCCGACCAGCATCAGGAGCGAGCCCACGAGGGTATAGATCACGAACTTCACCGCCGCGTAGATGCGCTCCTTGCCCCCCCAAATTCCGATGATGAAGTACATCGGAATGAGGGTAAGCTCAAAGAAAATGTAGAAGAGGAACAGGTCGAAGCTAGTGAAGACCCCCGTGATGCCGGTCTGCAGCAACAGCAGCAGTGCGTAGTAGCCCTTCTGCTTTTCCTGGATGTACGTCCAGGATGACAGCACGACGATGGGACCGAGGAGCGTCGTGAGCATCACAAGCAGCAGACTCAAGCCGTCAATACCCACAAAGTACTTGACGTCGAAGGCCTCCGGCAACCACTCCGCCCATATGTCGACCAGTTGTGGGGCCTGGGCGGTGCTCACCGTCGGGTCGTACCCCGTAAACAACCCAATGGACAGCACAAATGTCGCGGTGGTCGTCGCTAGGGCAGTCCACCGAATCGCCGTGGCCCGTCGCAAAAACAGGGTGAGCAACGCCCCGAAGGCCGGCAGGAAAATGACGAGAGACGTGAGGTAGGGGATGTTCATCAATCGATGTAATGCCTGATCGGCGATCGAAACGTGGTCTCAGGGGCTAGCTGTACAGGGAAAAGGTGCCCCCTCGTCGTATGATGCGTTTAGGCCAGTTGCAAAAAGCCTCAGGCGACACGGAGCCCAACCCCCAGTGCCGTTCCGGAGACCTCCGTCCGCGGGCCTGTGGACGGCGCTGCTCACTTAAATCCCAGCGAGCATCAGTCCCACGACCAGCGCTGCCCCGAGGGCCAGGGCGAGAGCGTAGTTCTGAACAATGCCCGTCTGCACACGCCGCAACAGTCCGCTCGCGTTCTGTGCCGCGTCCGCCACACCGTTGACCGCCCCGTCCACGATCTTGTCGTCGAACGCGGCGAGGCCCTTCCGGCTAATTCCATTGATCAGCGTGTCCACGACGACCTGGTCGTAGAAATCATCCCAGTAGTAGGTATCCGCCCAGGTCTGATAGAGACCACGGAAGCGGCGCTTGAGAACAGCATCGTACGCGAGCCCCTGCGCCGTGTAGACACGCCAGGCGTAGTACACGGTGCCAACGGCAATGACGGAACTCAGCAGAATAAGCCCCCACTCCAGTGCCAGGGGCACGTGCCCCTGAACCGACGCCTCCGCCACCGGCCCGCCGTACTTCGCCCCCAGATAGTGATGAATCCAGTTCCATTTCCCATCCTGGATCACTGCGGGCAGCCCAATGAAGCCCCCCACCATCGACAGGATCCCGAGCGCCCAGAGCGGCCCCGTCATCGAAGACGGCGACTCATGGGGCTCCGCCTGATCCGCGAGGGGCCACCGGGGCGTCCCCTCAAAGGTGAGCATGTAGGAGCGCATCATGTAGAACGCCGTGAGGATGGCCGTGATCACCCCCACAATCCACACGATCATAGCGTACGTTTCGCCCCCGCTGTAGCCGTACTCGAAGGCTTTGAATAGAATCTCGTCCTTCGAGAAAAACCCAGCCGTGAGCGGGATGCCGGAAATCGCCAGGGTCGCTAGCAGGTAGGTGGTCCGGGTGGACGGCATGTACGCCCCCAGTCCGCCCATCGTGCGCATGTCTTGCGGGTCGAAGTCACTCGTGTCGTGCCCCCTCTCCTCGAGATCGTGCTCCACCTCCTCCATTCCATGAATGACGCTGCCGGAGCCGAGGAAGAGACAGGCCTTGAAAAAGGCGTGGGTGACAAGGTGAAAGACCGATACGAAGAAGGCGCCCACCCCAGCCGCCATGAACATGTAGCCCAGCTGCGATACGGTCGAGTAGGCCAGCACGCGCTTGATGTCGTTCTGGGCGATCGCGATGGTCGCGGCCATGAGGGCCGTCGCGCCGCCCACAATCGCGATGAGCGCCATGACCACGGGGGCGCCAAGCACGAGGGCCGAGAGGCGGGCTAGAAGGTAGAGCCCGCTCGTGACCATCGTCGCGGCGTGGATGAGGGCGGAGACCGGCGTGGGCCCCGCCATGGCGTCTGGTAGCCAAACAAAGAGCGGGATCTGGGCGCTCTTACCCGTCGCCCCCACGAAGAGCAGAAAGATGATCCAATTGAGCGTGGCCTCAGGCAGGGCTGGCCCCTGGGCCAGAATCACGTCGAAGCTCAGCCCCCCCAGCTCGCGGAAAATCAAAAACATCGCGACCAGGAAGGCGAAGTCCCCCACCCGGTTCACGATGAACGCCTTGTTCGCGGCGGTGCTGTTGCTGAGGTCCGTGTACCAAAAGCCGATCAACAGGTACGAGCAGAGGCCAACCCCTTCCCATCCCAAAAACAGCACAGGGAGGTTGTTCGCCAGCACCAGGTTCAGCATGGCGAAGATGAAGAGGTTCAGGTAGGCGAAAAATCGCCAGTACCCCGGGTCTCCGTGCATGTACCCGATCGAGTAGAAGTGAATGATCCCGCCCACGCCCGTCACCACGAGTGTCATGATGAGCGACAACTCATCGATCCGGTACGCAAACGCCAGTTCCAGGTCGCCCGCCGCCATCCACTGAAAATAGTTGGCCACGACCGGCTCCCCCCCAAACGTCACGAACAGGTAGCACGCGATGACGAACGGCACCGCCACTACAGCCGTGCCGATGGTCCCCAGAAGCCCCTCGCGCGTCCGCAGATCCTCAACGAACAGAGGCGCCACGCCATTTACAATCGCCCCAACGAGCGGCAGGAGCAAGACGAGACGGAGCAGAGGGGCAGAAGACATCAGCGCGGCAGGAAATCCGGAGTCGAGAAGAGAAAGCGACGAAACGCGGGCCGACAGCGGCTAGTGCTTGAACAGGTTGATCTCGGTAATATCGACCGTCACCTTGCTACGGAAGATGGCAATCACGATGGCCAGCCCGACCGCGGCCTCGGCGGCCGCCACGGCAATCGAAAAGAACACCAGCATCTGCCCACTGGGGTCGCCCATCGACTGGCTGAAGGCCACCAGTGTGAGGTTCACCGCGTTGAGCATCAACTCCACCGACATGAGCACCACAATGGCGTTGCGGCGAAACAGCACACCGAGCGTGCCAATGGTGAAGAGGACGGCACTCAGCGCGAGGTACCAGTTTAGGGCAACGTCCATCGTGAGGTTAGAACAAGTTGACAATCAGGGATGCAGACGGAGTGGCACGCCCCTCCCAGGCTATTCGAACCGTCGTTGTGCAAGCAACACGGCCCCCACCGTCGCAGCGAGGAGCAGAATACCGGCTACCTGGAGGTGAACAGCGTATCGGGTGAACAGGATTTCGCCCAGGGTGGCTGCACTGCCGACCTGGGCCGCCATTTCCCCGCTCACCGGCTCCACCCCAAGGTCCAACTCCAAAGCCACCACGTACAGCAACTGGCTGAGCAGCACGAGCCCCACCGCAAATCCGCCAATGCGGGCCCAGTCCAGGGATTCGAGTTCCGGCAACGCCGAGAGATTCAAGAGCATGATGACAAATAGGAACAGCACCATGATGGCGCCAGCATACACCAGAATCTGGATGACGCCGATAAACGATGCGTTCAGGGTGAGGTAGAGCCCGGCGATGCAGAACAGATTCAACACCAACCAGAGCGCACTGGACACGGGATTTCGGGCGATGAGCATGCCCAGGGCGGCAGCCACCGCCACCGTTGCCAGCAAGAAGAACATGGGAGGTGCAGCCATGGACCCAATCGGCTGAGCGGAGAAAAAGTGTCTCAGGCGCCGCAGATCCGAATTCTTCGGTCAACGAGACGACAGGGATCGAACGGCATCTACGGAGCGCAAAGTAACGCGCCACCGACGTAGGGGCAAGATTCGGGGCGGTTAATCATGGATGAATTGAAATATCTTACCTCATCACCCGCTGACGCCTCCGACTCAACGGGGCAGTTTCTGACCGCCCCCCCTGGACTGCGGCGGCCTGACGCGACAAAATTCCGACTGTTACCGGGGAACCTGTTCTCTTGTCTCCGCGGGAACCGGGGCGGTTCCGTTCTGATCATGAGCCGGAATTTCAGTAGGGGCCACATGCAGGGTCCGATCGAAGGCCTTCTCAAAAAGCCTCCCTTCTTCTTTGGCCGACCAGACTTCGAGTTGCGGGTCGCCCTTGGTGGCAAGGAAGAGGTGCAGGGCAGCATCTACGAGGCGGGCGCGCAGGGCAATCACGTTCTGGAAGTGTCCCCGGTCTAGCCCTTCAGCCACACGCAGCAGTCCTGCAAGCTGGCGAACGCGCTGCTGGCGCTCGGGCGAGAGCACCCCAAACGCGTCGTCGGACGGTGCCGGAAAGGGACCGCGGTGGTAACGCGCAGCCAGGGCCATGATCGATACTTCGTGCGACTGGAAGCCCTGCAGGTCGGCGTGTTCGATCAGGTAGTGGGAGTGCTCGTGGTGCTCGTCGTGCGTTACGAGATACCCCACGTCGTGAAGCAGGGCCGCGTATTCGAGTAGTTCCGCGTCGCTCGCCGGGCCGTCGTACAACGGTCGGCAGAGGTCGAACAAAAACGTAGCGGTCGCCGCGACGTGCTGGGCATGGGCCTCCTCCCAGTGGAAGCGGTAGGCGATTTCGTGAACGCTCCGCCGCCGCGGGTCGCGGAACGAGGCCATTTGTTGCAGCCGGGTGTAGTTGGTGGCAATGAAATGGGCCACCATGCCTTCCCGGAGGGCATTCCGGGACACCCGCACGGACTGCACCGATGGAAGCCCGGCACAGAGCGTATCGAGCAGCACCGCCCCGGCCCCAATTTGATCGACCCGCCGGGGCTCGATGGCCGGGTGCGCCTCCCGCTCTTCGGCCGGGGCCTGCATCACCCAACGGAGGGCATGCCGGACCTCCGCGACCGGAAAGTTTTGTTGAAAGGGAGCCGTCGTTTCGTCGCCCCGCTGCGTCTTTGCCGCGCGGAGGAGACTCTTCATAGTGCCCGACGACCCGACGATGGTGGTGACCCCATGCTCTCGACAAGCATCGAAAACCCCGGCGAGTTCAGCCTTGAAGTGGGCCCGCATGCGCGCTTGGTCATCCTCGGACAACGGGTCCGTCGTCACGAACCGTTCCGTCATGCGGGCAGCCCCTAGTTTCAGGCTTGCGCTGTACACGTCGGTGTCGTTGTCCACGACGATGAACTCCACCGACCCCCCCCCAATGTCCACCAGCAACGAGGGCTCCGCAAAGTCTTCAGTTCGGCTTACGCCCTGGAAAATGAGCTGCGCTTCGCGCTCCCCGCGGATGGTGCGGATTCGAAGGCCCAACTCTTCGCGGGCCCGCTGGATGAAGGCCCCGCCGTTCCGGGCCTCCCGGATGGCACTAGTCGCGTACGACAGATACTCTCGCGTGTCCCATCCCTCCGCCAGGAGTTTGATGCGCTTCAGGGCCTTCATGCCCCGGTCCATCGCGTTGTCGGGCAGCCGGTTGGCGTCGAGCCCGTCCGCGCCAAGCCGCACCATTTCCTTCAGGCGATCAACGACCTGATAGCTTCCATTCGGATGCGCGTCAACGATGATCGCGTGGAAGGAATTGGTCCCCAGGTCAATCACGCACACCCGGACGGGCGACGCCGGATCGGTGGTGCGGTAGGTGGTCTCGGGAACCAGGGTACAAACGGCGCGCTCTCGGGGGGCGGGCATGGGCGTCGTTGGTGGTCGACGGACGGCGGGACTCGACGTGATACGTGCCGTCGTCCCGCCAAGGATGGGTATAGCCAATATATGCCAACCGGAGCATCGGGTTCGCCCCCTCAAATCCTGCCCCTCCCTCGTCACGCTGAACAAGACATGTCCGGCAGCTCCGCCTTAGCAATTCAAGAAGTGGGTGCGGGCGCTCCCGCAAGCTCTTCCGCAACGGCCGCCCCCATCGCCTCGGGCGAGGCTCCTGCCCTCCACCGCACCACGGAAAGCTCATCGCGATGGGCGTAGGTCCAGTGCGAAAGTAACCGGATCTCCGTGGCGTGTCGTTTCGAGAAGGTCGAGGGCGGTTCGTCGGTAGCCCCGTACACCGCCTCACAGTGCTCTCGCAGGCGATCACGCTGTGTTTCGGAGAGAGGGACGGTGCACGGGAGGGCTTCCTCAAACCGACCCGCCCGCACCAGGAGCACATCCACGCGAGCGTCGCGGTCGTTATCATGATGGATGAGGGCGGCGTTGTGCCGGCGGACCGGCGCGGCGGCGATGCGTTGCTTTTCGAGAATGCGCTCCAACTGCTCCACCGTATCACGAATCTCGGCCGCTTTCTCAAACTTGAGGTCTTGCGAGGCCTGCTGCATCCGCTCGCGCAGCCGATCGACGACGCTCGGGTCCTGACCCATCAGGAATGCCCGCACTCGGTCGACCACCTCGGCGTACGCCTCGGGATTTTCGGCCTCGCACGGGGCCGTGCACCGGTCCATATCGGCGTAAAGGCACCGCTGGCCCAGATGGAGGCGCTCGTCGTTGCACTCGCGCAGCCGATAGAAGCGCCCGACGATGTCGACCATCATGTCGGCCTGATCAGTGTTGCGCACCGGGCCGTAGTATTCGGCCCCATCGGCTTCCAGCCGGCGCGTCCAGGAGACCGCAGGATACTCGTGGGCCGTGTCAAGCCGAATGAAGGGGCGGCTGTAGTAGCGGCGCTGCGCGCGGTTGTATCGGGGCTTTTCGGATTTGATGCGGCGCGACTCCAAGAGGATGGCCTCGAGCTCCGTCTCCGTCGTCGTCCAGTCGACCGCCCGCACCTTCTGCAACATCTTGCGCTTGCGGGCCCCGCTCGACTCGACCGCCGTGAAGTGGCTCTGCAAACGATCGGCGAGCCGCTTGGCCTTGCCGATATAGATGGGGGTGCCGGAGCGATTCTTCATCACGTAAACGCCGGGAACGTCGGGCGCATCGGGAAGCACCTCCTCTCGAATCTCTTCGATGTTGTCCGGCACCGACCGGACGTTCTGGTAGCTCTGGTGCTGAAAGCGCAGCAGACCGTCGACCGTATCGATCTCGTGCTCGAATGCCAGCTGGCTCAGAAAGCGCCGCAGCACGATGCTCGTGGCCTCCGCGTCCCCCAGGGCCCGGTGCCGCCCATCGACGTCAATGTCATAGAATTGAGTAAGCCGGCTGAGTCCCTTCGAGTCGAGCCCGGGGAGCAGTCGTCGGGCGAGCCGCAGCGTGCAAAGGGTCTCATTGGAAAGCTTCTCCCGCCCCGCCCGTCGGAGCTCTTCGTTCACGAACGACCGGTCGAATGAAAGATTGTGGGCCGCAAAGATGCCCTCGCCCAAGAAATCGAGGTACCGGGGCACAACCTCCGTCGCTGGAGGGGCCTCAAACACCATCCCGGTCGTGATGCCGGTCAGCTTCGTGATGCGGCCCGGCACGGATTGCTGCGGATTGATCAGCTGCTGGAAGTGGTCAATCACCTCACCGTCCCGGACCTTCACAGCACCCAATTCAATGATGCGGTGGTCCTCGGCGGACGTTCCGGTGGTTTCGACGTCTGTCACCACAAACGTTGCGTCGGCAATGTCCATGCTACTCAGGGCGCTTCGGATGAAGATGCTCGTGCTTCGCCTCCAGCAAGCGGAGCGGCGGCAGGCCATAGCTGAAGTCGTGCAGGGCCCCCTCCCACGAGCCATACTGTGCGTTCGGCAGGACAATCCAGCGGGCGCCCCAGTATTCGCGAAAGGCCTGGCTGCGCTGCCGACGGGCCGCCACGGTGGTGTCGACCTCCGCGGCAAAATCGCCGAAGTTGTCCCCGATCAACAGCAGAATCCGATATCGATCGGCCACCCACTGGCGCCGAGTCGTCTTGGGCTCCCACCCAGGCCTTTCGGCCTGAGTCAGTACGGCGTCCGGCGCGTCGTCAACCGGAAAGCCGAGGGCTTCCAGGTTTGTGCGCGTGGCGGCCTCCACGTCGGCGTCCCGATTCGTAAGGTAAATCACCTGCACCCCATTCTGAACAGCGGCATGGGTGAAGGCGCGAGCGCCAGGCACCGGGTCCGCCCGCGCCTCCCGCACCCAAGCCTTCCAGCTCTCCGGCTCGTAGGATTCGTCGTCGCGAATGAGACGGGCCTGGTACGGACTGTTATCAAGGACCGTCTCGTCCACGTCCAACACCACGGCCGGCGGCTTGGTGCGGTAGCTCTCGGCCCCCGCCTCGGCCTGCTCGATGGAGGCAGTCCACGTGCTGTCGGTCAGCCCGCGCCTCATCATGATCTCCGCCAGGCCGTACGCCTGTCGCGCCGTCCCGGCATACTCGACGGCGGTCTGGGCCCAAAGGGTGCTGTGCAGGAAGGGCTTACGGAGATAGGCGGCTCGCGAGAGACTGTCGGTGGCGGCCCGGAGGCTGTCCACACGCTCCTGGAGAGCGGAGACCGTACGATCGGAGGATTGGGGGGGACGGGTGGTTTGGCACGCGGCCGCGAGCAGCGTGAGGCCAACGACGACCGGGAGAAAACGAGACACAACCGCAGAGGGATTCATGAGGAAGGGCGCGAACGGAGGATGCTTTTATGCCCCAAGATTCGTAGTGCCTAACAACCTATCCGGGAAATGTCGGCAGAGCAAGGCGAACCGCCGAAGGTTCCCCCCTGATCCAGATTATCTCCTCACGAACGCTCCGCCCTCATCCGGAGCACGCAGCGCGTTCGATTGCTGTTGCCCCAATCGCCGGATGAGGGCACGGCCCGTTTCAGATTCGGATCAGCAGGCCCAGCGGTCGGGCGCATGTCAGGAAACCTGCCGCACATGGAATGACGAGAGGACCGAAGTTATTCCGGGCAGCATGGGGGCGAATGCATCGTGGACCGTAACGAAGCCGTCGGTGCAGGGCCGAGCGCGGCTCCCGACACGGAACGATTTCCGGGCCCGAGGGTGCATTGTAGTGCTTTTGTCCCGACCCGCCAATGCTTCAGTCTACATGCCTGACGTCGACGACTTTCTGCAGTTCAGCAAGAGCCTTTCGTCGCTCCCGAGCAGCATTTACTCCGGCGGTTTGGGGGATCAGCCCCAGGCCGGTCTAGTGCCCAAGGTTGTGGAACAAACCACACGGGGCGAGCGGGCCTACGATATCTTTAGCCGCCTGCTGAAGGAGCGGATTGTCTTCATCGGCACGCCCATCAACGATCAGATTGCCAACCTGACCGTCGCCCAGCTTCTTTACCTGGAGAGTGAGGGGTCGAACCAGCCGATCAACCTCTACATCAATTCACCGGGCGGTGTGATTTACAGCGGGCTCGGCGTGTACGACACCATGCAGTACGTGGAATCCCCCATTGCCACCACCTGCGTGGGCCTTGCTGCGTCGATGGGGTCAGTGCTCCTGGCCGGGGGCAACGACGAGCAGCGCGCCTGTCTCCCCAACTCCCGCGTCATGATGCACCAGCCCATGGGCGGCACGCAGGGACAGGCCTCCGACATTGAGATTCAGGCCCAGGAGATGGCGTGGTTGAAGAAGCGGCTTTACCAGATCCTCGCGCACCACACCGACAAGAGCATCGAACAGATTGAGGACGACGCGGACCGCAACCACTGGATGAGCGCCGTGGAGGCCAAAGACTACGGCCTCGTAGACAAGGTGCTCAACCAGGACAATCTGGACGCCCTCACCGCCATCCACGAAAACGGCGAGGCGGACACGGGGGACGACGAGTAGTTCTGCCCTGAGACTTCTCCCTCTCTGGACACTAGGCCCATCGTCAGCCACCGGCTGGGGGTGGGCTTTTTCGATCCGCGGGAGCCCCTCCACACAGCGCATAAGGGGGCTCCGAAGGGTTTTCCACGTTGAACGCAGCTTTCCCTCCCGTCCCGACCGTCGTAACGTGCCGCGTACACTCATTCCGTGCGTACTGTCATGAGTGAGATTCTCGAAGACAAGCCCGACGCGCTCGTCCAGAAGCTCGACTCGCTCCCCACCGAGCCGGGCGTCTACAAGTTTCTCGACACCGACGAATCGGTGCTCTACGTGGGAAAGGCCAAGAACCTGCGCAACCGCGTCCGCACCTACTTCCAGCAGAGCCGGCAGCGCGACGGACGCATTGCGGTAATGGTGCGGAAGGCCGCGGACGTAGACGTCATTGTGACGGACACGGAGGCCGAAGCCCTCATCCTGGAGAACAACCAGATCAAGGAGCTGCAGCCCCGCTACAACGTCAACCTGCGCGATGACAAGACCTACCCCTACATTTGCATCAAGAACGAGCGGTTTCCTCGCGTCTTCAAGACGCGCACCGTGAAGCAGGACGGGTCTAAGTACTTTGGCCCCTACACGGACGTGTCGAAAATGAACAAGATGATGGACGCGATCCGCTCGGTCTTCCAGCTCCGCACTTGCTCACTCGACCTCAGTGAGGAGAAAATCGAGGCGGGGAAGTACGACGTCTGCCTGCAACACCACATCGACAACTGCAAAGGTCCCTGCGAAGGCCTGCAGTCTGAAGCCGACTACATGGAAACGATCGAACAGGTCGAAAAACTACTCAACGGGCAGACCCAGGAGCTAATTGACCTACTCAAGGACGAGATGCAGTCGCAATCCGACCGGCACAACTTTGAGGAGGCCGCCCGACTGCGCGATCAGATTCAGGCGCTCAAGAAGTACTCTCAGGACCAGAAGATTGTCAGCCAGGACTTTGCGGACCGCGATGTCTTTGCCCTGCACGTGGACCGCGACGACGGGATCGCGTGTGGGGTGCTCTTTCAGGTACGGGAGGGAAAGATGATTGGCAAGCGACACAAGTACCTCCGCCACATCGAGGGCCGGACGGACGAGGAGCTTATCCTTTCGTTCGTTGAAAACTACTATGCCGACGCCCACTTCGTCCCGGAGGAAGTACTCCTTTCCCACGACCCGAGTGCCCACCCGGCCCAGGACACCCATGCGCTCCAAGAGCTTTTGCGCCAGGCCCAGGGGCGGCAGGTGCCCATCAACGTCCCCCAGCAGGGCGACAAGGCCAGCCTCGTCCGCATGGCCGCTTCCAACGCCAAGCTGTTGGTCGGCGAGTGGAAGACACAGCAGATGAAACGGGAACGCGACCGTATCCCCGAATCCGTAAAGGCACTGAGAGGAGAACTGGGCATGGATGACCTGCCCCACCGCATCGACGGGATCGACGTGTCCCACCACGGGGGCAAGGAGACCGTGGCCTCCTGCGTCGTCTTTACGGACGCCACCCCCCGCAAGAGCGACTACCGCACCTATAAGATTCGCTCGACCGACGAAGGCACGCCCGATGACTACCAGGCCATGCGGGAGATCGTGGAGCGCCGCTACCGCCGTATGCTCGACGAGGACGGTCCGTGGCCCGACCTCGTGGTGATTGACGGTGGTAAAGGCCAGCTCAACACAGCGGTGGAGGTGCTCGAGGACCTCGGGGCACTCGACCGCTTTCAGGTCATCGGGCTGGCCAAACGCCTCGAGGAGATATACAAGCCCGGCGACTCCGCCCCGGTCCTCATTGGCAAGGACAGCCCAGCCCTGCAACTCCTCCAAAAGGTACGCAACGAGGCGCACCGGTTCGCTGTGACATATCAGCGCAAACGCCGCAAGAAAAAAACCTTGCAGTCCGAACTGCTCGACATCCACGGCATCGGTCCGAAGACAGCTCAGAAGCTACTGGGTGAATTTGGATCGGTTGCCAAAGTCAAGGAGGCCGATGAGGCGGCCCTGGCCGAGGTGGTGGGCCCCGCCAAGGCGGAAACCATCGTCGGGTATTACACGAACGCCGATGAGACCGCCGGGGTGAACGCAGAGTCGTAACGGGACCGGCTCCCATCCGCCCGTGATACCTACCTGGTGCGGCGTCGCACTCAGACCTGTCGTGCCCCCCTCCTCGCAACCAGTGTTAAGTTTCTTGAACTACAATAACGGATACTTACCCCTCCTCCAACGATGTCTCTGCCGAGAGCATCCGTAAAAAAACAACAGTGCGTGCAACCGGGGCGGTCGTGCCCTTGTCCGCTCCGGGTGGCTGCCAGTCAGGCAGGTTCAGGTGCCTCGCAGCCATCCCCCAGGTTCACCGTGCGCCCATCCCAAAAAAAGCCCCTACATCCGTCATGCATCGCCGCAAACCGCTATCTCGCATTCCCACGCCCGCTTCCGCCCCCGAACTTTACCTAGCCAGCGCCCAGGCCCTGGTGTCACTTCTCGGCTCTCTGATTCTTGCCTCTGCCCTCCTGGCGTAAGCCGCAGACGGACCGGTCCGTTTGGAAGCCTCAATGTGCTGGGACGGGACCAGCAACGCGAACGTGCCCGCCAGGACGTCGTTGACTCGTATGCGATCTTTTTGCCTCCACCTGCCCCCCGTTTCATGGCTCCACCAGATCCAGGCTCGTTGCTGAATCGACTGGTTGAGACGCACTGGCCGACCGCTGCCCGTCACGCGTGGCGGCAATACCAACAGCGGGGACGAGGGGCCATCGTCTTTCCCGTGCAGCCGTCCGCCGACACCGATGAGCGGACCCCTCTCAAGTATCTCACCTTTACCGACGCCTCGGACGCGCAGGACGGCGTGTTTGCGAAGCTCCACGAGCTGGTATGCACGTACGACCCAAAGACGCAGGTGGTGGCTGTGGCCCAATTGCCCGACGAGCGCACAGTGTTTGACGTGTACGGCCAGGAGCCCGTCCCGCCCGAGGCATAGCCCGGTGCGGCTTCAGATGCTTGGCCGCCCCCCATGTACAACAGCGAGGGCTATCCACTTAGCCAGGCGGTCCTCCGAGGAGGAGCACTGCCAGATAGCCCAGGTACAGAGCAAACAGGGAAGCGCCCTCGGCACGGCCAAGGGTAAAATGGGTTCGCAGGAGCGGGAGCACCAAAACAGCGACGCCGACCAGGGCCCACAACTCCAACACCGATAGGCTCGTCGTCGAGACGGGCCGGATGAACGCCGTCAGGCCGAGGATGCCAAGAATATTGAGCACACTGGACCCCACGGCATTCCCCACCGCAAGGTCCCCTTCGTTCCGGTACGCCGCCAGCATCGACGTGGCCAACTCAGGCAGACTGGTGCCTACCGCCACGACGGTGAGGCCGATAACGACCTGCGGAACCGCAAGGGCCTCGGCAATGCGCACCGCTCCCTCCACTAGCAAATCTGCACCTCCAACGAGCCCCCCGAGACCCAGGACAAAAAATCCGAGGTCGAGCACGAGGGCGTGCTGCGTCGGCAGACCCTCCGAGAACTCGTCTTGGATCGCCGCGGGAGAGTCCTGTGCCGCCCAGACATTGTACGCCAGGTAGGCGACAGCCCCCACGGCAAGGAGCCCCCCGTCCAGTCGACCGAGCTCCCCATCGTGGGCCAGTACGACAAACAGCCCAGAGACCGCGACCAGGATGGGCACGTCAAACCGGACGACCTGCGCTTCCACGCGCATGGGTTGGACCAACGCTGAGAGGCCCAGGATAAGCGTGATGTTTGTGATGTTGGACCCGACGATATTGCCCACCCCAATGGCCGCACTCCCTTTGAGGACGGCGTCGAGACTCACGACCAGCTCCGGGAGGCTCGTCCCGATCGACACGACCGTGAGCCCAATGACGAGCGGCGACAGGCCCACACGACGGGCGAGGGACACCGCCCCCTGCACCAAAAGCTCCGCCCCGACGGTGAGAAGCAGTAACCCGCCGATGGTCTTGGACAAAGGGACGACCATGAAGGTGGGAGGTCTAGTCGGCTCCCGCAGTCCGACCGGAAGGCCCTCCACATGGATGGCGCTGGGCCGCCGGGAACGAGCGGGAGACTTTTGCCGGGGGGCGTCGATGCCTACGTATCCAACACGTCGGCCGTTGGAGCAGCACGCAGGGCCTCCGCGAGTTCCGTATCGGCGGCGCGCCAGCCTCCCTCTTCGTAGTGCTCGAGAAACTCTTCAATCAGGGCCGACTTGTCATCGTACTCCGCCTTCAGGGCGTTGAATCGCTCCGCGGCCGGGGCTGGACGTGGCCCCCAGGTGAACAGCTCGGTCCCACCCTCCGAAAAGGCCACGAGTTTCGGAATACTCCGACTGCCGTTCGTCAGGTACTGGTCCATGATGTCCAGATTCTCGTCTCGGGGCAGGATCCGGAGACTCACCTGGTCGCTCAGGGCCGCCGCCTCCGCCACCACCGGTAGCAGAAAGGCCGAGTCGCCACACCAGGGTTCCGTAAGAACCATCCACAGCTGAGGGGTGTCGATGGCCGCAACCGCCGTCCGGAGCGTGTCGGAGGGAGCATAGGCGTCATGTACCTGCGACTGCCGCTCCCAGTTGTAGTTCAGGTAGTGATGCATCCGACGTTCAGACGCATCGGCACCGGCCGACGGGGCCTCTTCGGTGCGCCGCTTCCAATCGGCTCGGTAGTCCTCGTAGCGAAGCCCCTCGTGGGGGCGGCCGTTGTCGAAAAAATCAGGCATAGGGATGGAGAGCAAACGTGCATGCTTGGTGGGAAAGTCTACGCGTGCTGGACGGTGTTTTCGACGAGGACTATAGCCAATCACTGAGGACTGCCGCCAGGTAGCCGCCGGCTGCCAGTCCGGCGACGGCGAGGATCGATCGACGAAGGCTCGACGACTCGTCGGCAGCGGACAGCGCCTCTTGGGCCGATTCCGCCTGTTCTTCGACGGCCTGTTCTGCTTCTTGGGCAAGGGTCTCCCCCAATTCCCGCGCTTCGTCCGACGCCTCTTCCGTAGCCCGTCGGATCGATTCTCCGGCCTCGGCCCCCATTTTCTGCGCCTGCTCGGAGGCCCGGCGCAACAGCTCCTGAGTGTCCCGGCGCACCCCTTCGCCACGTTCCTGCGCCTGCCGGGCCCACTGGCGACCTGCGGCCTGAGCGCGTTCACGCACATCCTGGCCCGATTGCGACGCGCGGGAAGAGAGGTCCCGCCCCACGTCGCGGGCCACACGACGAGCATCATCGGCGAGCCCGCGTAGGCGATGACGGGCCTGTTCCGTGAGGGTTGGGGGACGGCGCCGGGTGGCCGTCGCCACTCCGTATCCGGCTGCTCCCCCGAGCAGCGAGGCAAGAGACAGGGCCAGCAGGGGGTGCCGCTGCACCCAGCTACGGTCCTGAGCCTCGGCCTGCTGGGCCCGAAGGCGGGTGACCTCGGCGCGGAGCTCGTTTAGCTCGTCTTGAATGTGAGAAGGAAGTGCATCGTCCGGCGTGTTGGCCGTGTCAGGGGAAGAATCGTCGGTGGAGACGTCGGAGCTCATGGGAGGTACGGATGTGGGTGAGTAAGACATGGAATGTACACGTCAGGCGGACAAGGGCCTGCGGACGCTGGGCCCTCGGGTCGGGAACGATCGAATCTACGGGTCTGTCTCGTTCCCTCAGAACAGCCCTCGTTACGAACGCCGAAGAAGGGCCCCGATAAACGTTCCGACCGCGAAGGCCCCCAGCATGGAGGCCTTCTGGTGCTGCTGCACCCAGAGCCGGGCCATGTCGAGGGCCATTGATGCCGACCGGTCATTGCCCGGGGGCGGTGGGCCGCTCAGGTCGTCGCCCGGGGCGTCCCAAGGCGGCGCATCAGTGTCGTCCGGAAACGAGGACGAAGACGAAAATGGATCGTCGGGCTCTGGCTCGGGGGACGCGTCGGACATGAGCGGGAGGAACGTTGAAGCGAAGAGAGAAATTGAGCGCGGCGGGCGCTTAATCGTCCACGAGGGGAACGACCGAGGATCCCTCTCAATTCCGGAGTGGGGTCGAACCGCCTGTGGTTGGCCCCGTAGGAGGACAGCACACGCCAGAGGGGGGCGCACCGCTCCTCGGCAAGCCTTATCGTTGAAATTTGACTCCCACTCCCCCAAAGATGGTTCCCCACTGGTGCCGATTTCTCCTCGTCTGTGCGCTCGTGGGTGGCAGCGTGTCTGCGGCACAGGCGCAGCGCAGAGCGCCGCAGCCCGCGCAGACATATGCCACGGCCGTCCAGTTGCACGACCAACACCTCTACCCCGACGCGGCAACGGCCCTCTCGGCATTTCGCGAGGCCCATCCCCTACACGCCGCAACGCCCCAGGCCCTCTATCTCGAAGCCCGTGCCCGCCTCGCGCAGGGCCAAGATGCCGAGACGCGGCGTCTGCTCAGCCAGCTCCAGCAGGAGTACCCGTCGCATCCTCGGGCGCAAACCGCCCAGCTGGGACTTGCTCAGTACTATCTGGACCAGGGAAGTCCCGAGAAGGCCAAGAGCCAGCTGCAGGTCATCGCGACGGCGCCAAACAGCCCCGAGGAAGGCGCCCGAGCCCTCTACCTGTTGGGCCGGACCGAACAGCAGCGGGGGAATCTAAACACCGCCCTCCCTTACTTCAAACAGGTGTACACGCGCTACCCGAAGGCCGACTTAGCCCCCGCCGCGTTGTACGCCCAGGGCGTGGTGCAAGTACGCCAGCAGCGGTACGACCAAGCAACAGCCTCCTTTGAGCGCCTCGGCACGACCTACGCGGCCTCGCCGTTCGCCCAAAACTTAGGCACCGTGCTGGCCGAGGTGTACTATCGCGTGGGGCAGTACGACAACGCCACGACTGAACTCCAGCAACGACTGCCCGACCTCTCCGGGGCAGATCGAGCGCGGGCACTGTTTCTCCTCGGCGAATCCTATCGGCAGCTCGGTCGGGGCGGGGACGCAGCCACACAGTACCAAGAGATCCTGGAGACCGCCCCCAACAGTGCGTACGCGGTGCCGGCCCGCTACGGCCTCGGCTGGTACCACTACACGGCGGGCGAGCACCAGGCCGCGGCGGACGCGTTCGCTAAAGTGCGCGGCACCGAGGGGGCGCTGGGCACACAGGCCACGTACTACGAGGCCGTGAACCGGGCCCTACTCGGTGCGACCGGACAGGCCCTCCGGTTGTACCAGACGTACACAGAGAACGCTGAAGACGGACGCCTCGCCGTGGAAGCCCGGTACGAGGCGGGGCTTCTTCTCTACCAGCAAGAGGAGTACGGCGAAGCCGCGTCCGCCTTCCGCGCGATTACCGAATCGTTCTCGTCCGCCGAGCGCCTGGGCGATGCGTACTACTGGCTCGGCAACGCCTACCTAGCGAGCGATCAACTGGATCAGGCGCTGGAGGCGTACTCCGAGGCGGCGGATCGGGACGCGGCGTCCCCATCGGCCACCCTTGAGGTGCGCTTCCAAAAAGCCTGGGGGCTCTACCAGGACGGGCAATACGGCGAGGCGGCCCCGATTTTTCAGGCCCTCGCCGAGGAATTTCCTGACACCGATCGGGGCCAGGACGCGCTCTTCTGGGGCGCCGACACGTTCTACCAGCAGGAGCAATACGCCCGGGCCCGAGCGCTCTACCGACGCTACCTCGACACCAATCCTGTTGGGGCGCGGCGAGTGGGCGCGCAGTACGCCCTCGCCTGGACCCACCTCAAGCAGCGCAATTTTGAACCGGCAGCCCGCCTGTTTCGACAGGTCGTACAGGCCGGTGCCGAGCTGCCCGACGCTGGCATTCCCTACCGCCAGGACGCCCGGCTCCGGCTGGCGGACTGCTACTTTGCCCTGAAGCGCTACGACGACGCCATCGCGGCCTACGAACAGGCGGACGACGACGCCACCGATTACGCCCTGTACCAAGCTGGTAAGGCTCTGTACTTTGCCGATCGCCCCGACGATGCCATCGATCGGCTGCAACGATTCGCGGAACAGTACCCTGAAAGTTCATTCCGCCCGGACGCCCTGTACCGGATCGGCGACATTCACTTTCAGCAGCAGCGGTATGAGGCCGCACGCGAGGCCTTCCGCCGTCTCCTTGAGGCCTACCCGGACGATGCGCGGACCGCGGAGGCTCAATACGCCATCGGCGACGCCTACTACAACGCTGGGCAAATGGAGCAGGCCGTGCAGGCCTACCGGACGGTACTCGAAACGTACCCCGACAGCCCGTCCGCCGACGAGGCGGCCTCCAGCCTCTTCTTTGCCCTCAATGCCGCGGGGCAACAGGACCAGGCCGAGACCCTGATCGCGTCGATTGCGGAGAATGCCCCCAACGCCAACATGGAGGACCGCCTGCGCTATCAGCGGGCTCGCGCGGCCTACCAGCGCGGGGAGTCGAAGCGCGCCCTGAAGCTCTTCCGCGCCTTCGTGCGGACGGCCTCCACCACCACGCTCGTCCCCGACGCCTACTACTACCTCGGACTCCTCTACGCCGACCTCGACCAGAACACGGAGGCGCAGAACTACCTGTCGCAACTCACCGACCAGTATCCCGAGAGCGAATATTTTGCGGAGGCCAGCCTTCGCCTGGGCGAAATCCAGTTCGATCGGGGAGCACACGAGGCCGCGGCCGCGGCGTATCGAGCCGCCGCCACCAATGCAGACACCCCCGATCAGCTGCGTGCCCAGGCTCGATACGGGCAGAGCAAGGCCCTGCTCCAGCTGGGCCGCACCGACGAGGCAGAGACCCTCCTCTCGCAAATTGTGGAGTCGGAGTCCGAGGGCCCACTCCGTGCCGCGGCCCAACTCGGGCTGGGGCGGGTGCGCGAGCAGCAGGGCCGCACCAGTGAGGCCGCGGACCTCTACCGCCGCGTGATGCAGCGGTCAGACGGCGAGACGGGGGCCGAGGCGCTCTACCGGCTCGGCCAACAACTCCGAACGCAGGGGCGCCACCAGGCCGCCATCCGTGAACTGCAGCGCATGCCGTCACTCTTCGCGGGCTATCCGGAGTGGGAGGCCCGGGCCCTCTTAGAGCAGGCGCGGGCCTACCGCGACCAGGGGGAGACCGGCCAGGCCGTGCAGTTGTACGACGAGGTCCAGCAAAGCTTCTCGGGAACTCCCTTCGCCCAAACGGCCCAAGACGAGAGGGCCTCCCTCGAATCGTCGTGATCCCCACTCCCGTTGAGTCTTCATTCCACCTCTGAACCACGGCCCTGCCCTCATGCGCTTTGTTCGGTCCTGCTTTCTCCTGCTCACCTCGCTGCTGGTCGCCGTCCCCTGCGCGGTCGCCCAGGCCCCCGATACCACGGAGCTTCCCGAAATTGCCCCCCGCGAAATCGAAATCCGCAGCGAACGGGAGATCGCCCTCCCCTCCTTGGAGCGGCAACCCCTCACCGGCTTCGCGAGCCCGCCGGACGTGCCCGCCGTGCCTGCCGACCACTCCCCCTATGTGGGCACCTACACCTATCCGCTCGACAACCTACCCGAGAGCCTCCCCGTCCCCCAAACGGTGTCGGAATCCATGCAGCCGACCGGGACGCCGGCCCAGGGCTTCCTGGAGGGCGGCACCGGACGCTACTTTAGCCGTTTCTTCGAGGGACGGATGAGCGAACCGCTGTCGTCGACCGAGCGGCTGTCGGTGCACGGCGCGTACACCGGCACCGAGGACGACCCCAACGACGACGTGGCCGAGGCTCGGGTGCGACTCGAAAGCACCCAGCAGTCGTTGAAGGTGGACGCCGAGGCTCACGGCACGGTTCAGCGCTACGCCCTCTTTGGGGCCCGTCCCCTCACCTCCAACGTGCCGGATACCCCCGACCGCGAGGGCTACACCGCAGGGGCTTCGGTGCGGGTCGCAAATACCGGCACCATCCCCGCCTCAGCCCAGGTGCAATACGACTATGCCTCGTACAGCTCCGCCCTGAGCACTCCACCTTCAGGTGCTGGAGCCCGCGATCTGGTCTTTTCACAGCAACAGTTCGAGCTCCGGGGCGCCACCACCGTGCCCATCCGCTTCCGGCCGCACCTCGACGCCACCTATCGACGTTCTTGGCTGGGGGGCGACCCGGCGGACGATACCGCCTTCGACCTGGACGCTACCGGCACGATCTCGGTCTTTGAGACGGACTCGACCCGCCTGGAAGTTGGAGCGACCGCGCTTGCCTACAGCACCCCCGCCGATCCCACCACGCCTGCCCTCGGTGCCGCCGACGCCACCTTCATTGCCCCCACCGTGCACGCCGAATGGTGGGTGACCGACGCCGCGCGCCTCCACCTCCGCAATCGCCCCCGCCTGGGCGACTCGTCGCTGGATCAGCTCTACGCGGCAAATCCGTACATCGAGTTCGCCTCGTCGCTCCAGCCCACGCTGGAGACGACCAACGCCGAGGTGGGCCTCACCTACGCGCCCGGCCCCGTGCAAATCGTGGCGGCGGCGGGGTACCGCTACGCCCCGACCTATCGCTACTTTGAGTTGTCTCCGCAGTCCCGAGGCGGGTACGGGGACCTCTACGCCGTACGCTACGATGCGGCCCAAATCATCGAGGGCCGGGGCGAGATTGCCCTGCAAGGCACTGAGGGCATTCAGGCCTCCCTGGGGATTTCGGTGCGCGACGGCGCCCTCGGATCCGACGATACAGACATTCCAAACTTCGCCGCGGTCACGGCGGACGCAATGGTGGGCGTGTCGTTTGCCGGGGGCGACGGCTTCCTAAAGGCCCACGGCTCCCTCGAAGGCCCGCGCGACGCCAGCCTTCGCCCCCAGGCGGAGCAGGTGAACACCTACTTCTCCGTAGATCTGGAAGGCTCCTACGCGCTGAACCCGCAAATTGAGATCGTCGCCCGCGCCCGCAACCTCTCGTACGAGGCCCCGACCCACTGGGCACGCTATCCGCGCCCCCCCGCCGAGGTGTCCGCCGGCCTGCGCCTCCAGTGGTAACCACCTGCCTCCAGCCGCACGGCCTGATACCACCGAGTTGGTTTCTGGACCCGTGTCTTGTACGTTATTCGGCGGCCCTGCGCGTTATCCTGCCTTGTACTCCCACACCGACCCGCGATGAGTTCGTCCACGGCCGAACAGGTTATCGATGCCTTTATCGACGTCCTTCGTGATGAGTTGGCGGAGGGACGTGCCGTTGAGGTGCCCTCCCTCGGCACCTTTTCGGTGGAGCACCATCCTAGTGCGGTGGAGGAGGCCGACGGAACCCGTCGGCTGACACCCCCCAAAAACACCGTCGCCTTTACCCCCGACCCGGAGTAATCCTGTCCGCCCTACGCCCTATGCCCGAGTCCATCACGCCCCTTCTTGCCGAACGGCTTGACGTATCGGAAAAGCGCGCCCGCTCGCTGCTCCGGACCCTGCTCCAGGAGTTGCGGCACCGGGCCGAGACCGACGGGGTTCAGCTGCCGGAACTCGGCACGTTTCAGGAACAGGACGGCGTCCTGACCTTCGAGCCCAGTCCGTCGCTGCGCCGGTACGTGAACCAGCAGTACGAGGGTCTCTCGGCGGAGGCCCTGACGGTTGCCCCGTCGGACGCCGCGGCAGCGGGCATGGCAGGAGCGGACGCTCCCGATGCAGCCCCCTCATCCGACGCCCCGGTCCCCGCCGAGGCCGCGTCGGACGACTCCGACGCCCGCGGGGACGCTCCTCCCACCGAGCCGAGCCGTTCCGGGGCCGCCCGGCGCACCTCTGTTCTGGTAGGGGCCTTGTTGCTCCTGATCGCCCTTGGGGGAGTGGGCTGGTTCGTGTACAACCAGACCAACGTGCTCGCACCTGACCCCGGCTCCACCAACCCGGCCTCGTCGGGACAAACCGCCGAGCAGACCGCCCCGCCCCCTGACACCACTCAGGACGAGACCCCACCCTCCGACAGCGCGGCGGCCCCGGAACGGGACTCCACCTACGCCCCCAACAGCTGGGCCATCGTGGTGGCGTCCCGTGCTTCCCGCGCCGCGGCCGAAGAGGCGGCCGAACGATACCGCATCCGCTTCGATACCGTGGAGGTGGTGTCCGGAACGGTCAACAACGAGACCTGGTATCGCGTCGCCATCGGCTGGTACGACTCCGAGCCCGAAGCCGAGCAGGCCCTCGACGCGCAGGCCGCTTCCCTCCCGTCGGGGGCGTGGACACACCGCCTCCGCTAACGCCCTTTTGAACCGACTCCCCGCACGCCCTGTGTCTTCTGCTCTTCTCCCCGCCGCGACGCTCCTCCCCCAACAGGTCGACACGACGGCCCTCGACACCACCCAGGCCGCGTCCGGGCAGGGCTCGTCCCTCCTCGACATTCTGGTGCTAGGGGGCTGGGTGATGGTGCCGCTCGTCCTCCTCTCCGTGCTCACCATCTACCTTCTCATCGAGCGGTTCATCACGATCCGCCAGGCCGCCTCCGACCCCGAGACCATTACCGATCGGGTGCGGGAGTACGTGCGCAATGGCAACGTGGATGCGGCCATCCAGTACTGCGAGGACAAGGACGTCCCGATTAGTCGCATCCTGAAGCAGGGCCTCGAACGCCTCGGGCGGCCCATCTCCGAAATTCAGGAGGCCGTACAGGCGGCCGGGAAGCACGAGACATTCGACCTGGAGAAGCGCACCAATCTGCTGGCCAGCATCGCCGGCATCGCCCCCATGCTCGGGTTCTTCGGCACAGTAGTAGGCATGATCGAGGCGTTCCAGCAAATTCAGAACCTGCAGGGCAACGTGAATCCCTCCGTGCTGGCCGGAGGTATTTGGGAGGCGCTTATTACCACCGCGGCGGGGCTGCTGGTGGGCATCCTGGCGCTCTTCGCCTACAACTTCCTGATCGGGCGCATCCGGCGCCTCTCGAACGACATGGAGCGCTCGGCCACCGACTTCATCGACCTGCTGCAGGAACCGGTCTCGGCCGGGCAGTCCGAGGAGCTGCCGTCGTAGTCCCCCACCGTCCCCGTCGCCTCCCTCCGCCTGAATCCGACTGCCCGCCATGCCGCTCGATTTCTCTCCGTCCCGCGAGCCGATGACCACCTTCAGCCTCGCGGGCATGACGGACGTGGTCCTGCTCCTGCTCATTTTCTTCCTGCTCACCTCGAGCTTCATCCCGCAGATGGGGATTCAGGTGAACCTGCCGCAGGTAGACAGCTCGTCACCGGTCTCCGAGCAATCCATCACCGTCTCCCTTTCAAAGGACGGCACCTATTACGTGGCCGGATCGCCCGTCCCCAAGGCGCGTCTCGTGAGCGAGTTGCGGTCGATTCGCACCGACCAGTCGTTCCTAATCCTTCGAGCCGACCAGCAGGCCAGCATCGGCCAGTTCGCGTCGGTTGCCTCCGCCGCCCAGGCCCTCGACATGCGCGTCCTGGTGGCCACGGAGCGGACGGGCCGACAGCAATAGCCTGTGCCCCTCGTGGGCGAACCCGGAACTACCCATTCCACCAGTCCCGGTCGAGAGAGCGGTACTGGATGGCCTCGGAGACGTGCTCCGGCTGGATGCGGGCCGACTGCTCCAGGTCCGCTACCGTGCGCGCCACTTTGAGAATGCGAGTGTAGCCGCGGGCGCTGAGACCGAGGCGATCCGACGCAGTGCGCAGCAGATTCTCTCCGGCCTCGTTCAGCTCGCAGTGGGCCTGGACACGCTGGGCGTCCATCTGGGCATTGCTGTAGACCTCGGGTGCTTCGCCGAAGCGGCGAGATTGTTGTTCTCGGGCCCGCACCACGCGCTGCCGCACCGTGGCGGACGACTCACCGGTGCGGTCGGCGCTCATCTCGTCGAAGTCCACCGGCGCCACCTCCACGTGCAGGTCGATGCGGTCCATGAGTGGGCCGCTAATTTTGCCCAGGTAGCGCTGCACCTGAGCTGGCGTGCACACGCATTCCTGGTTCGGGTCGTTGAGGTGGCCGCACGGGCACGGGTTCATCGAGGCGATGAGCATAAAGCGGGCCGGGTAGGTGACGGTCGTCTCCGCGCGGCTGATCGTGATCTGCCCCTCCTCCATCGGCTGCCGCAGCACCTCCAGGACCCGCCGCTGAAACTCCGGCAACTCGTCGAGAAACAGCACGCCGTTGTGCGCGAGCGAGATTTCGCCGGGCGTAGGATGGGCGCCGCCCCCGCACAGGCCCGCGTCGGAGATGGTGTGGTGGGGCGCGCGGAAGGGGCGCGTCGCGAGGATGCCATGCTCCGCCTGCAGGTCGCCACTCACCGAATGGATCTTGGTGGTTTCGAGCGCCTCGTCGGTACTCAAGGGGGGCAAGATGGTGGGCATGCGGCGGGCCAGCATGGTTTTGCCCGACCCGGGCGGACCCACCATGAGGGCGTTGTGCCCCCCCGCGGCGGCTACCTCCAGCGCGCGCTTCACGTTCTCCTGGCCCCGCACGTCGCTCAGGTCACGCCGGTACTGTCGGGCCTGATCAAAGATGGCGTCAAGGTCATTGGTGTAGGGCGCCGGCGCCTCCGCCCCGTGCGGGTCCCGCAGCACCTCGAACGCCTCCGTGATCGTCTCCACTGGAAAGACCGTCAACTCATCCACCACGGCGGCCTCGGCGGCATTTTCGGCGGGGACCAGAACGCCCTCGCAGCCTTCCGCCCGCGCCTTCATAGCCATGGGCAGCACCCCGTTCACGGGCCGCACCGTCCCGTCGAGCGCCAACTCGCCCGTGAGCCAGTACTGGTCGAGCACCTCCCCGTTGAGGGTGTCGCTACTGGCCGCCACCCATCCCACCGCCATCGGCAGGTCGAACGCCGCACTCTCCTTGGGCACGTCCGCCGGGGCCAGGTTGATGGTAATGCGGCCCCACTCCACGGGAATGCCGTTGTTTTCGAGGGCGGCGCGCACCCGATCAAAGCTCTCGCGCACCGCTGCCCGCGGAAGCCCCACCACCGAGAGGCCCCGCATGCCCGAGGCGACGTTCGTTTCGAGCTCCACGGGCAAGGCCTCCACGCCGTGTGTGGTGCTGCTCCAGACCTGACTCAGCATGTTGCGCTCGTTCGATCTGTTTGAGAGTATCCGAACATGACGGGTAGACACATTCCCGGCCGTCGGTCTAACGTCACGCCCCTTCTCCCTCTCCCGATGTCCCCGCGAACCCCCGCTCCCGCTCAGGATTTGAAGAAGACGTTCCGTGTCTCCCGATCGCAGTTCCCGTGTCCGGCATGTCTCTGTCCGCCCTCAAGCAACACGCCCTGGACACAATCCAGGCCTACAGCGCCAACCACGGGGAGCGCCTCGCCGCGGCACTCGCCTACTACGCCACGTTCTCACTCGCGCCGCTCATTGTGCTGGCCCTGGCCGTGGCGGGGCTGCTGTACGGTCGGCGGTCCGAGGCGGCCCAGGCTGAGCTCATGGCCGTGGCCGGAGACGTGCTGGGAGCCGATGGGGCCCGCATGCTGGAAGGCGTGTTGGAGGCGGCCACGGCGGCGCCCGGCGCAAACCAGTGGGCCACGCTCGCAAGCACCCTCGTACTGGTGGTGGGGGCCACCGCCCTCTTTGCCCGCCTCCAGGACGCCCTCAATACGATCTGGGACGCGACGCCCTCCCGGACCGGCATTCTGGGATTCTTGTGGAGCCGCGGGCTTTCACTCCTGCTGGTGATGGGGACCGGTGTCGTGATGGTCGCGAGCCTCGTGCTGAGTTCCCTGCTCACGGGCTTCGCGGAGTGGATAGCGGCTCCCGTCCTGCTCGGCCTCGGCGAGCGCCTCCTCTCCCTCGCCCTGCTGACGCTGCTCTTCGCGGTGCTCTACCGCACTCTTCCCGATGCCCCAGTGCAGTGGGCAGACGTGGGCGGCGGAGCCTTCGGGGCCGCGGTGCTCGTCACCCTCGGGACCGCGGGCCTGGGCTGGTACCTGGGCCACGCCTCTGTCACCTCCGCGTACGGGGCCGCCGGGGCCCTCGTGGCCTTCCTGCTCTGGATCTACTACACCGCACAGATCTTCTTCCTCGGCGCCGCGTGGACGTCCATCCGGGCCCAAAGTAGCCCCGTACAGACCGCCGAATCGACAGCCGTTCCGGCGCCGGCTGCGTCCTCCACGGAGGCGTCCGTCGCCTCAACGCCCTGGCGCACCCGACTGGGATGGGCGGCGCTGGGCGCGGCGCTGGGCTGGTTTCTCCGGCGGTAAGGCACGTCGCTTCCCGGCAATGGGGAATTTGGGCGGTCGAGCCGAATGGCGGACATCAGGCCCCTCAGGCCGCATTGCCGGAGCCATCCGTCTTGGACATCGGGGCGGCCGCCCGACGCAGGCCCGGCGGGTTGGTCGTCTCGGCGACGGTGTCGGCGAGAAACGCCTCCAGCCGATCGTGCTGGTCGCGGGCGTCCTGGTAGCCAATGTCGAGCAGCCGGTCGATGTAGTCCGGATCAAAGAGCAGTACGCTGAGCCAGTCCGGACTCTCGCGCTCGCGGCGGCCTAGGCTGCTGGTGAGCAGCTGGATGGGCCCCGGCACCCGGTCGGCATAGTCGTGGGCGAGGGCGTCGAGGTCGACCGAGGGACGGATCTGTAGCAGTTCCAGCGGCCGCATGCCGTGGCGCCGATGGGACGGCAGTTCCTGCAGGAGCGTGTTGATGCGGTGCATCGTGTGGGCGTCCTGGGGCAACGAGTCGAGAAAGATGGAGTTCATGAGAACCCCCACGATCTGGGCCGTGGGCGGATAGCCCTCCAGCACAATCTCGTCGCTCTCGGCCCGGCTCCGCGAGTACTGGGTGGGAATGGCCAGAATTTTGTCGGCCCCCAGGTGAACAGCGGGCGCGAGGGGGGCCGAGAGGCCGATTCCGCCGTCTCCGTACCAGGAGTCTCCAATGCGCACGGCCGGAAAGACGAGCGGCAGGGCCGTGGAGGCCATCACATGGTCCACCGTCAACTGCGTGTGGCGCCCAATGCGGTCGGGGCGCTCCCAGGCGTCAAAGTCTTCCCCCTGCACCCACGTGACCGTCTGGCCCGTGGCGTAGTCGGTAGTCACCACGGCCAGAGCGCGCAGGCGGCCATCGTTGAGGTTGGGCCGCACCCCGCCCAAATCGCCGTCCGGCGCGTCGAGCTGGGCCTGCAGGGTGCTGGCAAGGGGCGTGGTGTCGAGCAGGCCGTGGGTCGACCGCACGTCCGTCGACGTGGGCTGCTCGGGCGTGACCGTGGCGTCCCAAAGCAGGTCCCACAGCAGCCCCAGGCCCGACTCCACCTCGATGATGTCCGTCAGCTCCCGCCCCGTCCACGAGTCGACCACGTGCTCGGCCGCCTCCTCGAAGGTGCCCGTGTGGTTGCCCAGATGCGCCGCGTTGATGGCCCCGGCCGAGACACCGGTCTGGATCGGAAAATACGCCTCCGGAAACGCCTCGGCCACGTAGCGGATCACCCCCGCCTGGTACGCCGACCGCGCCCCGCCCCCCGGCAACAAGATGCCGGGCGTAGGCCGCCCAGGGGGAGCCGCAAAGAGCTGCGCGAGTCGCTTCCGGAGAGTGTGGAGCACAGTCGAGTCGGGCGGGAAATGAGAAAACGCCGTGCGGTGGGTACAGTGAACGTCCCACTTAGCCCGCAAAACCGCAATTGGCACGCGGCGCGGCTGCCCGTTTCGACTCTGCCCCTCGATGATTACGTTGTCGGCGCCTTTCTCCGTCTTCTGAACGGCCACAAGCAGCATGACCGTCGACGCCTTCATCGAGCGCTGGGAAGACTCCGGCGCCTCCGAGCAGGGCAACGCCGCCCTCTTCCTCCGCGAGCTGTGCGACGTGCTCGACCTGCCCCGCCCCGACCCGGCGCAGTCGGACACCCGCAAGAACGAATACGTCTTTGAACGCCGCGTGGACTACCCCGATCAGGCCGACCGCGAGCGCGGCTTTATCGACCTCTACAAGCGCGGCTGCTTCGTGCTGGAGGCGAAGCAGGGCAGCGACGCACCCACCGAGACGGAGGCCGAGCGCCTGGGCGTCCGCGAGCCGGACCGCCGCTTCGGCACCGCCCGCCGCGGCACCCGGGGCTGGGAGCGCGCCATGCAGCGGGCCAAGAACCAGGCCTTCCGCTACGCCCGCGGCCTGCCCGACGACGAGGGCTGGCCCCCGTTCCTCGTGGCCGTCGACGTGGGCCACTGCATCGACCTCTATGCCGACTTCGCGCGGCAGGGCAAAAACTACGTCCCCTTCCCCGACGCCAACGCGCACCGGATCTTCCTGGAGGACCTG
>Ga0207414_1000004_pt1 | contig 139045 bp, 117 predicted proteins | sample PonA231FremontCA_2_FD_187269 | JGI IMG/M metagenome (GOLD analysis project Ga0207414, IMG submission 187269) | Marine sediment microbial community from Fremont, CA, USA - Pond A23 Sediment 1 (SPAdes) | ecosystem: Environmental > Aquatic > Marine > Unclassified | place: USA: Fremont, California...
CCGGCCCGAGGCGGCGGGGCGCTTTGCCGGGGCCATCTTTGGACTCCTCCTGGCCGCGGCGGGCGGCGTGGCGCTGCTCGGGGTTGTGTTCGCGGAGCCCATCGTGACGGTGCTGGCGCCGGGCTTCCTGGACGACGCGGCGCGGGTGTCGGCGGGCACGTTGCCGTTCAACCGGTTCGACCTGGCGGTGCGGGCCGTGCGCATCATCTTTCCCATGGCCGGGATGCTCGTCCTCTCGGCCTGGGCGTTAGGCGTGCTCAACAGCCACCGGCGGTTCTTTATCCCCTACGTGGCGCCGGTGTTGTGGAACGCGGCCATCATCGCCACCCTCTTCGGCGGCGGCTACGTGCTGGCGGGCACGCCCGGCGCGCCGGACGCCCTGTCGAGCGACGCCCTCACGCAGCTGCTCCTGATCGCCTGCGTGGGGGCCTTCGGGGGTGGAATCCTCCAGTTTGGGGTGCAGCTGCCGTTCGTGGTACGGCAGATGGAGGGCTTCCAGTTTTCGCTGTCGACGCGGGTGGAGGGTGTGCGCGAGGCGCTGAGTGCGTTCGGGCCCGTGGTGGCCAGTCGCGGCGTAGCGCAGCTCTCGGCGTACCTCGATCTGTTTTTGGCGTCGTGGCTGGCGGTAGGCGCCCTCAGTGCGCTCCGCTACGCCCAGCTGCTTTACATGCTGCCCATCAGCCTCTTCGGCATGTCGGTGGCGGCGTCGGAGCTGCCGGAGCTCTCGCGGCTCACGGCGGAGAAGGTGGCGGCCTTTTCGGCGCGGCTGCGCCGCTCGCTGCGGCAGATTGCGTTCCTCACTGTGCCCACCGTCGTGGGCTACCTCGCGTTCGGCGTGCTGCTGGTGGGCGCGCTGTTCCGGACCGGCCAGTTCCAAGCGGCGAGCACGTGGCTCGTGGCGATTGTGCTCGGCGGCTACAGCCTCGGCATTCTGGCGACCACCCTGTCGCGCCTTTTGCAGAACGCGTTCTACGCGGTCGGCGACACGACGACGCCCGCTTGGATCGCCGTTCTGCGCGTCACGGTGTCGACCGTCGTCGCCGTGCCGGTCATGTTTGGGCTCGACACGATTTCGCTCGAAGGGGTCGTGGGCCCGCTGCCGGGCGAGGACCTGTTTCTGGGAGCGCTGGGGCTGAGTCTGGGGGCGACGGTGGGGGCGTGGGCTGAGGTCGCCGCGCTGCGGTATCGGCTTCAGGGGCCGCTTCCTGACGCCCAGATCCCGTGGGCGCGGGCAAGCGCCATGGCGGGTCTTGCGCTTCTTGCCCTCGGCCCGGCGGCGGGCGTGTGGTGGATGCTGCCGGGAGGGCCCACGTTGCTGCTCGCGCCGCTCGTGGTCGGCGCTTACGCAGTCGTGTATCTTGGGGCGGCGTGGACGCTCGGCTTCGACGAGATTGAGGCGTGGACGCAGCGGTTCTTCGGATAGGAAGGAGGCAGAGGGGAAAATGGGGGAGAGAGCCGCCGAATGCGGGGGCTGGAACCATGAGCGTGGAGTTGTCAGTAGCACCTTGCTCAGCACCAAAACGAGGGACTCGCGCCCTGTGCCTGCACCAACTCTTGCTTCCGATGTCCGATTCCGAGGTCGACCTCGCGCCCGGTACGTTCCTCATCTCGGCGCCGATGATGCAGGACCCGAACTTTCGGCGGTCCGTGGTGCTACTGTGTGAGCACAACGACCGGGAGGGCACCTTCGGGCTCATCCTCAACCGGGAACTCGACGTGCAGCTGGGTGATGTGCTCGACGAGTATGTAACCTACAACCCGCCGCTCTATATGGGCGGGCCCGTCCAGCGCGAGACCCTCCATTTTCTCCACACCCGCCCCGATGACATTCCTGGTGGAATCGACTTGGCGGAGAACGTCACCTGGGGCGGTGACTTCGAAGTGGTACAGCAATTGGTGAAAGGCGGGGACGCGGCTCCCCACAACCTGCGGTTCTTCCTCGGCTATGCGGGATGGGGGCCTGGTCAGCTTGAGGCCGAACTCGACGAAGAGGCGTGGATCCCTGCCCCCGGCGCCGCCGATCTTGTCTTCGATACCAATCCCGACCAGCTCTGGCGCACCATTCTGCGGCGCCTGGGTGGGGAGTACGCCGTGCTGGCCAACTTTCCCGACGATCCGCGGATGAACTAGGTGCGGTCCGCAGGGGCACGAGAAGGAAATGAATTTGCTTTTGACGGTGCGGGCGGCAGCGGGCGGAATCCTTTCTCCCACAGTGCGTATACATCTCGGAACCCCTTGGTGGCTCCTCTGCGGGCCGCCGGCATCCCCGTCGGGCAAAATGCCTGCGGGGCCCACCGTGGCACCACTTCACCACCCTGCATCCTCATGCCTGGCACGCCCGAAAACACGAAGAAAGACGGTGAACGGGAACTCGACTTCTGGGAGAGCCTCTACCTCCCGGAGCTGTTCAAGGGGCTCGGCTACTCGTTCGACCGCATGGCGAACGAACCGACCTACACGTTTGAGTACCCGGAAGAGCAGTGGTACCCCCCCGATAGCTACCGCGGTCGCCCTGTGCTTGTGGAGGAAGAGGGTCGGCCGCGCTGTGTCTCGTGCAACCTGTGCGCCCGTGCCTGTCCGCCGCTAGCCATCTCCATGCAGTCGAAAGAGGTGGACAACGTCAAGGAGCGGGAGCCGGAGTGGTTCGAGATCGACATGCTCCGCTGCATCTACTGCGGCTTCTGCGAGGAGGTATGTCCCGAGGAGGCCATTGTGATGTCGAAGGAGTACGACCTCACGTTCCAGAGCCGCGACGAGGCGGTGTTTGACCTTCAGGACCTGCTGCGGCCCACTGAGCAGTTGCAGGACCGGCTCGAATACCTCGACCAGTACAAGAACCAGCAGTTCGGGCAGCAGTGGGACTTCAAGAAGGAAAACAACCTCCACAGCGTGAAGGACCAACACTTCCTGGACTGGCTGGCCGAAGAGGGTATGGACGAGCTCGACACTACCCACCAGCGCGAAGAGCGCATGGCCACGGAGGGCGATCAGGACTGGGGGGCTGAGCGACAGGGCCCGCCACGGACCGAGCATGCCGCCGAATAGGGGGCGGGATGCCACATGCGTAGGCCTGAAGGGGGGTAGGAGACGAAGCCTGCGCGTACATCCTCACATCCTCCATCCATTGCGTCCACACGTAGTCATGGAAGAGACAATCGACATTGCGGAGGCGAAGGCCGAGGATCCGGAGGCGCTCCGTGAGGCCCTGGTGGGCCAGTTTGGCCATCTCGCCGACGAGGTGACGGCGCTGAACACCGTCGTGGACGGTCTGCCCGACGCAATTCTCGGGGGGCGTCCGGAGTCGGACGCGCTTACTATGAAGGAGCTCTACGGAGCCATCGCCACGCTCGACGCGGACGTGCGCCGGGCCTGGGTGGATCGCATTGTGGAAGAGGACGAGCCGGCGCTGGAGCCGGTGGACGTCGAGGCGGAGGTGCGGGCGGCCGGCTGGAACGACCAGGAAATCGGGAGCATTCTCGATCAGGTCAAGGCGGCCCGCCGCGAACTCACCGAGCACCTGGAGGAGCTTCCACTTGACGCCTGGCACCGCACCGCTACGCTAGAGGAAGAGACCCTCAGCCTCTTCGCACTGGTCTACCGCATGACGCAGGACGACTTTCAGCGCCTCCGCGACCTTGGCTACCGCCTCCACGGCGCCCATCTCTCCGACCGTGACGAGCCGCTCCCGACCTAGCAGTTGCGATCGAGGAATTGGGGAGAACGAACGCAGGGACGGCGCGCGCACTCACTCGACCGTCGATACGCCCAGTTCGGACATGGCAAAAGATACGGGCCCGTCCTACGACGATCTGGCGACGGCTTTCCGGCACCAGAACTTCGATCCCCTCTACTTCTTTTTTGGGGAGGAGTCGTTCCTGATCGATGAGTTACAGGACCTGCTCATCGAGAAGGCCCTGCAGCCGAGCCAGCACGACTTCAATCTCGACGTGGTGTACGGTTCGGAGGCCGAGGCATCGGAGGTCATTGGGCTCTGCCAGGGCTTTCCGGCGGGCGCGCCGAAGCGCGTCGTGGTGGTACGGGAGTTCGAGAAGCTCGAAAACAACCGCCAGTTCAAGGACTACGCCGCGCAGCCCAATCCGCAGGCCATCGTTCTTCTGGCCTGCACCACCAAGCCCAATCTGAGCGCCCACCCCTACCGGGCGCTGAAAGAGCATGCCACGTGGTCGCAGTTTCGGTCGCTCTACGACAACGAGATGCCGGACTGGATCCAGGACTACGTGCAGGGGCAGGGCTACGAGATAAAGCCGAAGGCCGTGCAGATGCTGGCCGACTACGTGGGGACCGACCTGCAACGGGCCGCCAGCGAGATCGAAAAGCTCACGACATTCGTGGGGGAGCGCGCGCAACTCACGGCCGACGACGTGCTCGCTGCCAGCGGCCAGACGCGCGAGTTTAACGTCTTCGAGTTGCAGACTGCCCTGGGGGAAGGGCGGCACGCCGACGCCCAGCGCATTGCCGATCGCATCCTCCAGCAAGCCAACAACCCCACGAGCGAGGCCATTATGATGGTGGCCGTGCTCAACGGGTACTTCGACAAGCTGTGGAAGCTGCAGGTGCCCGGAAAGCTTCGCGAAAACAAGTACGACTTGGCCGGCTACATTGGTGTCAGCCCTTACTTCGTGGAGGAATACAAGCATGCGGCCCAGCGCTACGATCGGGCTGCCATTGCCGACGCGTACGCCGCCCTCGTGGCGGCGGACTACGAGTTGAAGGGCGGAGCGGCCCGGGATGCTTCTGTGGTGGTGACGCTCCTGCTGCGCCGTTTGCTGCCGCCCACGGCGCGCCCCGCCGTTGCATAGAGATGGCGTTCCGGCGGTGCTCGCCAACAGCGAAATTCACAGAAACAAGGCACGTGCATCCGAATACGTGTTCTCGCCCCGGTTGCCCAAACCCCCTGACTCCGGGGCTGGGACACTACGGGCGCGTTCCTCTGTGTTCAGCCGCGCTGCGTTCAGTCGCGCACGACCGAGACGGCCCAGATGGCCGTGCCGTTCGGCGGGGCGACAATCCACCAGGCGAACGATGTAATATGTACATCCGGTTCACGTTGCACCATGCAGATGCCTGAACGACCCTCCGATGGGGAGGCCCCCAACGAGGGAGGTCCGTCTTACGAATGGCTCGACGAGTGGCTCTGCGAGTACGTGGATGGCACGATGGACCCCTCGCTCGAAGCCGTCTTCGAGCAGTACGTGGAGGCCGATCCCGAGTTGAAAGCGCACGTGGAGCGTCTCCGCCAGACGCGGGAGCTCCTCCGCGGGTGCGACGCGCCGGATGAAGCCGATTCAGTGTCGCAGGCAGAACTCTCCTGTGCGGTGGAGGAAGACCTCTTTCAATCCTCGACCGTTCTGCCGGAAGAGATCGGGGCCCCGTCCACCGTGGCGGTCGGCCTCGTGTCCTCCATTGCCGTCGCCCTCGTGGTTGGGTTCCTGGCGGGGTCGATGTTCGTTGAGCCGACATCTCGTTCCCCTGCCCCCACCGCTGGGGTGGTCGAGACGCAGTCCTCCTCGCCGTCGTCCCGTTCCGAGGCGCCGCCTCGCCGCCCCACACGGCCCGCCTCAACACCCCCGCAGGCCGCGTCGTTCTCGGGGCACGAGCCCTTGTTTCTCCGGCCCACAACCGCTCCCGCCGCGACCGAAGATACGGCCCGGGCCGCCCCGACGTTTATCACGGCGGATGAGTGAGGTCTTCCGAGAGGGCAGGTTCGCGCGGTCTTGACGGTCACGCCGAACACGGACTGCCCACTCACGTACCACGTGATCCATAGCATGGGCTCTTAGCTCAGCGGTTTAGAGCGCTCGCCTCACACGCGAGAGGTCCCTGGTTCAAATCCAGGAGGGCCCACTGTCTCAAGACGTCCCTGGCACCGCTGGGGGCGTTTTTTTGTATGTCCGAAATTCGAGACCTCCCTGCAGGAAGGCGTCGTGGCATGACGGACGCGTCTCTTCTCTTCGTCTGTAGTGGCAACACGTGCCGGAGCCCCATGGCGGAGGCCCTCGCGGAGGCTCGGGGCGTCACGGCGGCCAGTGCGGGCACGAGCGCAGGGGCGGGCGACGGGATGGCCCCCAACGCGGCTCGTGCCCTCCAGAATGCCCGTGGCCTATCGCTTCGAGATCACACGCCCCGAAGTGTGATCGAGGTCAATCTGGCCGTTCCCCACCGAGTTGTCGCCGTGAGTCCACCGGTGGCACGGCAGCTCCGAGACAAATACGAAGTGCCCCCGGACGAGCTTGTGACCTGGGCGATTCCCGATCCCTACGGCGGATCCATCACCGACTATCGGTGGTGCCTCGAACAGATTAGCGCGGCTCTGGACGATCTCCTTGCGTCCCGGTAGCAGTGGGCCCAGCGAACCGAGATCACTACCACTGCTCGTAATGGTCCACAATCTCGTTTAGGTTGTCGTGCTCTCCCTCAACGATGCCGACGACGAAAAGCCCGGTTTCGTTTTCGAGCTGGGCCAGGGCGTCGGTTTCCGGCGGGCGCCGCCCTTTGGTCTTGATGAAGGTGTCCTGGATGGCTTTCTGGGCGGCCTTGGCCGGGGTGTCGGCCGTCGCGACGCTCGAAAACGGATCGAATCCGTCCTTCTCAAACCCGATGATGGTGTAGGTGGGCATGGTGTGGAGCGGAAAACAAAGTGAATAGAAGTGGTGGAAAGAACCATCCGGTCCCAATGCACGTGGCCCGCCGCCGTTTCCCGATTTGGGGCACAGCGATTGGGCCTGGGACAAAGCGTTCGGGAAGTGACGTTGAAGGTCTCCGGCAAACCCCCTAGGGGAACAGAAGAAGCCTGGGCCCACCAGGGAGCCCGGGCTTTGGGTGCGGTGTGCCCCAAACGAAGTACTTCCTGTAGGCAGCCCATCGGCCCAAATCTAACGTCGTTTCAGGGGCCTTGACAGTCAGGGGAGAGGACGCGCGCGGGCTATTCGCCGAGCCATTCGTATAGCAAAATTCCCCCGGCGACGGCCACGTTGAGCGACTCGGCCGCGGGACGATTGGACACGCCACGGAGCGAAACAGTGGTGTCGAGCCTGTTGAGAACCGCAGCGCTGAGGCCATGGGCCTCACTCCCGAGCGCGAGTGCCGAGGGGCGGGTGGGCCGCCACGCTCGGGCGCCGATTCCTTGGAGGTCGGCCCCGTACAGGGCCGCGCCCTGACGGCGGAAGCGGTCGAGGAGCGGACCGAGGTCATCCGTGCGGGCCAAGGGGAGGGCCCAGTGGCTTCCGGCGGCCGCCCGCATGACTTTGGGGCCGTACAGACCGGCGGTGCCGGGCCCGGCCACGACTGCGCTGGCCCCGAACCACGCCGCCGTGCGCAGAAGTGTGCCCACGTTGCCTGGGTCCTGTACCCCATCAAGCAGAAGGACGGTCCCTGCGTCGCCAAGACGCTCCGGCATCGAGCCCGGGGCCTGGAGGCGGCGCTCCGCGACGGCCACTAGGCCCTGCGGCGTAGCCACGTCGCTGAGGGCCGTCATGGTGTCCGCGTCGGTCTCGTATACGGGGACCGGCACCCGGTCGAGCAGCGTCTGCACTTCCGAGTCGCTAAGGACGTCGGTCGTCACGACCACCGATACGAGCGGCGCGTGGGCGTCGAGCGCCGATCGGAGCGCGCGGGGGCCCTCGATGAGCGTTTGGTCGTGGTGCTGGCGGCCGCGGCGGCGAGACAGCGCGGCAATGGCTTTGCGACGGCGATTGGAGAGCGGCGTGGGCATGCAGGGGCAGGGAAAGCCGGAAAGACGCGAGTCCCGAACGTGGGCAGCGGGGCAACCGAACGCAGCGCGAATCGTTCACCCCGCCCGTCGAAGAGAATTTTGGGCGCTCGATTTTCTGGCAGAAAATCCAGATCTTTGAAATCCGCTGGTTTGCTGCGTCGCGGGCCGTACGGATACGTCCCCCTTCGTCATCGTCACACTTATCCCCGCAGTTTTATGCCGTTTAAATTTGATGTCTACGAGCGATCGGCGTACCGCGAGCCCGCGCCCATCGATCGCGACAGCCCGTTCCAGTCCATGATGGAACGGTTCGACGTCGCCGCCGAAATCCTGGAGCTCAGTCCCGGCTTCTACGAGTACCTCTGCCGCCCGGCCCGGATGCACGTGACGTCGGTTCCGGTGGAGATGGACTCGGGCCGTGTGAAGGTCTTTGAGGGGTACCGCGTCATTCACAACAACGTGCTGGGGCCTAGTAAGGGCGGGATCCGCTTCGCGCCCGACGTCACGCTCAATGAGGTAAAGGCGCTGGCGGGATGGATGACGTGGAAGTGCTCGCTGGTCGACCTGCCCTTTGGCGGGGCCAAGGGAGGGGTGGTGTGCGACCCGGAGGAGATGAGCCCGGGAGAACTGGAGCGCCTCACGCGGCGCTACACTGCCGACCTGTTCGACGTGTTTGGGCCGGACAAAGACATCCCGGCCCCGGACATGAACACGAACGAGCAAATCATGGCGTGGGTGCTGGACACGTATTCCATGCACGCCCGGCAGACCGAAAATGCCGTGGTGACCGGCAAGCCGGTGGGACTGGGCGGATCGAAGGGGCGCCGACAGGCCACAGGCCGCGGCGTCATGACGGTTACACTCGCGGCGATGGAGCAGCTCGGGGTGGCGCCGGGCAACTGTACGGTGGCCGTGCAAGGGTTTGGCAATGTGGGGGCAACCGCCGCCAAGCTGTTGTCGAAGCAAGGCTGTACGGTCGTGGCCGTGAGCGATGTGACCGGGGGGTACTACAACGAAAATGGACTGGATCTCTCCGAGATGCAGGCCTACACCGAACGAAATGGCGGCACGTTGGCGGGGTACGAGAACGCACAACCGATCACGAACGAAGACCTCCTCACGCTCAACGTAGACGTCCTGGTCCCGGCGGCCAAAGAAGACCAGATCGACCGCGAGATTGCCCAGAATTTGGGGGCACGAATCATCGCGGAGGGGGCCAACGGACCGACGCATCCTGAGGCCGACGAGATTCTGCAGGAGAAGGGCGTGCTTGTTGTGCCGGACATTTTGGCGAACGCGGGGGGCGTAACGGCCTCCTACTTTGAGTGGGTGCAGAATCGGCAGGGCTTCTTCTGGACCGAGGAAGAGGTAAACCGGCGGCTCGACCGTATGATGGAGAAAGCGTTCGACAAGGTGTACGCAACGGCCGACGAGTACGACGTGTCACTCCGCATCGCGGCCTACGTGGTGGGCGTGCGTCGCGTGGCCGAGGCGCTGCAGATGCGCGGCATCTATGCGTAGACCGTGGGGCAAGCCGACTGGGGGAGGGATCGGTTTCGAGCGGCGGCGGTGAAATGGAGCCTTGTCGGTGGCGTCGGAATTCCCAGAGCGAGCCGTTCACACGCCTGTGCGTCCCTTTCCTTATTTGGTTCTCGTCGCGGGGCTCCTCGGCGTCGCGGTTGGTATCGTTGCGTCGTGTGCCAATCCGGTCCCCCCGAGTGGCGGCCCCCGCGACCAGACGCCGCCCTCGGTGGTGGAAACGAAGCCGGTGCGCGATACCGTCAATGTCTCGACCGACACCGAAGCCCTCCGCATCGACTTTTCGGAGTATATCGAACGGAATACTCTATCCGGGGCGCTGTCCGTAACGCCCAAGTTCGAGCAGCGCCCGTCGGTGAGTTGGAGCGGACGCACCGCCGAGATTGAGTTTCCGTCGGGCCTGCGCGACAGTACGACCTATATCTTCACGATCGACACCAACCTGAGTGACGCCCGCGGGGTCTCGCTGGAAAGCCCAATCACGGTGGCGTTCTCGACCGGCGACCGCATCAACCGGGGGCAGATCGAGGGACAGGTCGTCGGTGGCCAAGCGGGGGAGGCGAAGTCGCAGGTTGACGTCTATGCGTACGCCCTTACGCCGGACGCAGCAGGGCCGCCGCAGCCCCTGCCAGAGACGCCCGCCTACCGCACACAGACCGGAGAGGACGGCACCTTCGATTTCGACTACATGCGTGAGGGGCGCTACTACGTTGTGGCCCTCCGCGACAACAACCGCAACCGACAGCCCGACGCGTCGGAGCCCGCTGCCGTGCCGCCCCGTCTGGCCCTTCGGGCCGATAGTGGCGCCGCGGCCGTGCCCGTGCCGTGGCTGCTCGCATCCCGCGATACCACAGCCCCCGAACTCCAGCAAGTCCGTGCGGTGAGCCGGCAGCGCCTCCGCGTAAGCTTCAATGAGCCGGTACAGCTTCAGGCGCGCGACCCGGTGGCGTGGGCCCCGCGCGACTCGGCGACCGGAGCACGCATCGATGTGCGGGGCGTACACGTGGCACTGGACCGACCGAGTGCGGTGGTGGTGCGCACGGCCCCGATGGCAGAGACAGGATACCGCCTGTCGCTGGGGCGAGGCGTCGTGGCCGACACCGTTGGTCGGCCGCTCGGGCCGGACACGGCGCGCTTCCGAGCCGTGGCCCGCGAGGACACCACGCGCACTCGTTTCCGGCGCTTTCTGCCCGCGGGCCTTCGGCGAGACTCGACAGGGGCGCATCCGCTGCTCCCGAACGTGCAGCCCGGAATTCGCTTCAACCAGGCACCGGACAGCGCTGCGTTGCGGAGCGGAATCCGAGCCCGGGATACGACGGGGGCCCCGCGGGACTTTACGCTGACAAGCAAGGATGGGACTGCGTACCGACTCCGGTTCGATCCCCCCCTCATGCCCGGCCAGTTCGTCGACGTGACCGTAACCGGGAGGGTGGTGGCGCGGCCGGACACCACGTTCCAGTGGCGCTTCCGGCGCGTGACGCAACGGGCGCTTGGGGCGCTCGAGGGCCGCGTCCGCGTGGCCGATACAACGCGGGGTGGGACCTTTGCACAGTCCCCGTCCGCGGACGACACCACTGCGCTCCGGACTCCGACTGCCTCGGGGCCGCCAGCTGCCGATACGTTGGCCATCCCGGCTCGGGACACGACAGGTAGCCGCCGAAAACGCCTCGACTCCCTCTTTTACGACGCTCCCATCGTCGTGGAACTCAGGGTGGACCAGTCGTCGCTGCCGGTGGAGCCCCGCCGCGTGACCGCACTCCCCGAAAGCACGTTTGCGTTCGACGAGCTGCCGGACGGGCAGTATCGATTTCGAGCGTACCTTGACCGCAACGAGAACGGGCAGTGGGACCGCGGACAGATTCAGCCGTATGTGCCGGCCGAACCGATAATGTGGCTGCAGGAATCGGTGGAGGCACGGCCCCGGTGGACCACCGAGTTGCCCGCCGCTCTGCGCGTTCCTGTGCTCGTCCCGCCCCCCCGCTCTCAGGCCCGCCCGTCGGATACGACGCGCCCCTCTTCCCCTGGTGACCGACGCTAACGGCTTCCTACGCGCCGTCCTGTATCCAAATTCGCCGTCCCAGAATGATGGCAACGTCCGCTTTTTCCGACCACTGTCCCCCCGCGCTCACGGCCGACGCCATGCGCGAGGCCGACCGCTACACCATCGAAGAGTACGGCCTTCCGAGCCTCACGCTGATGGAGGTGGCGGGGCGGGGCTGCACGGAGCGCATCCGGGATGCGTACGGCCCGCTCGATGGGGAGGCCGTCATGATTCTCTGCGGAAAAGGCAATAATGGAGGGGACGGGCTCGTGGTCGCGCGGCATCTCTGTGCCGCCGGGGTGCGCGTCCACGTCGTCCTCACGAGCGCGCCCGACGCCCTGAGTGACGATGCGGCCCACAACCTGTCGCTGTTGCGCCAGCTCCAAGGCGACGGGAGGGCTGGCGATGCACTCAGCATCGACACGCTCGATCCCCTCGATGCACTCACCACCACCGCTGATGCGCTGCATCCTCGCCTCTATGTCGACGCCCTGCTGGGGACCGGCCTCACGAACGACGTGCGCGAGCCCCTACGCGGCCTCGTCTCGTGGGTGAACGATCGTGAGGCGCCCACTGTGGCCCTCGACGTGCCCACCGGGCTCCACAGCGACACTGGTGCAGTGTTAGGAAAGAGCGTCCAGGCGGATCGGACGGTAACAATGGCGGCGCCCAAAGTAGGCCTGCGGGTGGGGAAGGGGCCCGTGCACGCTGGAGCGGTCGACGTGGTAGACATTGGCATCCCGCCCTTCGTGCTCGACCGCGTGGCCACCCGGTCCGGCTGCGTGCGACAAACCACCGACGCGGCGGTGCGGTGGGGGTGGTCGGCGCGGCGTCACGACGCATACAAGTACAGTGTGGGGACGGCTCTGGTCGTGGGGGGATCGCCTCCGTTTACGGGTGCCCCCGTCATGGCCGCGAAGGCAGCCGGCCGGAGCGGCGCCGGGTACGTGAACTGCGCCTGTCCAGAATCTGTCCAGTCTACGCTTGCAGGGGCACTGACAACCGTTCCCACGCATCCGCTCCCCGTGAGCGAAGAAGGCATCGACCCCAACGCGGGGCTTTCTGCGCTCGACGGGGCTCTGGATAAAGCCGACGCCCTGCTTGTTGGTCCAGGTCTTGGCCGCGCTCCGCAGACCGAGCAATTTGTACGACGGGTGGTGAAGGAGGTCGAAGTCCCCCTTGTGGTGGACGCCGATGGCCTTAACGCGCTCGCCGGACACGTCGACGCGATTGCGGAGGAGCGGGCGGCCCCGTGGATCCTCACACCCCACGCCGGCGAATTTCGCCGGTTGGCGGGGCAAGACGTGGACCTGACCGATCGGGTCCGCGTGGCGCAGACGTACGCGGAGCGGTGGAACGCCGTCTGTCTGCTTAAGGGAGCGCCCAGTATTGTGGCGGGGCCGGAGGGCAGGGCGCTGATCGGGGGCATTACTACCCCCGCCCTCGCCACGGCCGGTACGGGCGACGTGTTGGCAGGGCAGTGTGTGGGGCTACTTGCACAGGGAATGCCGCCGGTCGAAGCGGCGGCGACAGCGCTTCACGTGGGTGGAGCCGCCGCGGAACGGTACGGCGCCACCCACGATTCCCGGTCCATGGTGGCGACCGACCTCCTCGACATGATTCCTCGCGTGGCCGCTGAGCGGTTTGCACATCGGTAGCAGCGTCGAGTTGTACCGTTCGTTGTGCCTCTACCCGCCGCGGTTTTTTTCTCGTCCGTCAGCCTCTCTCGATGCGTCCCTTCGATTTACTAACGACTGCCCATTACCGCCTCCTCGCGGTGCTTTGGACGGTCGGGATTCTACTTGCGCTGAGCATCCCGACCGGCAACTTTGCCCGCGTTCAGCCGGAGTTTGGCATCGACAAAATCGTGCACGCGGTTCTCTTTGCCGGATTTGGGGGGCTCTGGCTCCGGAGTCTGTGTCCGCCCGGCACGAAGGAACTGGCAAGGTGCTTCCGGTGGCGCGGCGGACTGTTTTTCGTCGCAGGGGTGGTGTTTGCGGTGGGCACAGAGGTGTATCAGCAGCTGCTGCCGGTGCGGCGCGTGGCGGACCCCTACGACGTAACGGCGGACCTCGCGGGATTCATTCTCGCGTTCGCGGGCTACTACGCGTATCACGTGCGGCCGGCCAACCGCATGTCTCCCTGAGTATTGGGGCGGCCCCTCGCCGTAGCATTCCGGACAGACGCGAACCAGGTTCTACACGCCAGAGACGACTATCTGAAACATCGCAGAGGTGTTGCTGTATTCGAGCGTGCTAGATTATGAAATTGTCGTGCGCGACTACGGTCGCATCGTTTCAAAATAACGGCATTCCCCATGGCCCTACGCAAGAAAGAAGGAGCGGACCTTCGCAGCCAGTATCCGCTGTACGTGGAGATTGGCCTGGTCCTCTCGCTCGCGCTCCTCATCGTAGCGTTCCGGGTGAACATGACCTCCCAGAGCAGCTTCAAGGTGCAGATGGAGGAGCAGGAGACCGTCGACATGAAACAGATCCAGCAGACCAAGCAGGAGAAGGAGCCGCCCCCGCCGCCCAAGCCTCCCGTCCCGCAGGAGGTCCCCAACAATGAAGTCATCGAGGACCAAGACGTTGACTTCGATGCCTCCCTCGACATGGATGAGCAGCTCGACACGAGCCAGGGACCGCCGGACGACGAGGAGGAAGAGGAGGAAGAGGAGCAGGAGATCTTCATGGTCGTCGAGAACCAGCCGGAACTCATTGGCGGCATGAAGGCGCTCCAGGAATCCGTGACCTATCCGGAGTTTGCGAAGAAGGCCGGCATTGAGGGGCGCGTGATTGTCCAGTTTGTTGTGGACGAGAAGGGAAACGTCACGAACCCGAAGGTCGTGCGCGGCGTGCACAAGCTCCTAAACGAAGAGGCCATCAAGGCCGTGAAGGATCAGAAGTTTAAGCCGGGCAAGCAGCGTGGGCAGCCGGTGAAGGTACAGATGTCTCTGCCTGTGACCTTCCGTCTCCAGTAGCGTCACGCGTGGAGGTCCAAGGATAGAGCGCGCACCGTGGTTCTGCCGCGGTGCGCGCTTTCTATTGCACCGGCCTGTCGAGCGCTACGTGGCGGATCGGTGGGCCACGGCCCCATCGGGGTGTCCCACGAGCACGTCGGTCGCCATGTCCAGGAACAGACCGTGGTCGAGCACGCCGGGGCGGTCGTTCAGAGCGCGGTCGAGATTGGCCGGCGCATCAATGCCGTCCGAAAAGTGTGCGTCAACGATCCAGAGGCCCTGATCGGTAACCACCGGGCCGTCTTTGGCATCTGCCGTGCGGAGCGTCGGGGCGGCTCCCAGCTCGTCGAGGGTCTGCATCACCGGGGTTGCCGCCATGGGGAGCACCTCCACGGGGACCGGAGAACGGGTGCCAAGGCGGTCGACCTCCTTCGTGGGGTCCACCACCACGACGAAGCGTTCGGACTGATGGGCCACCACCTTCTCGCGGGCATGCGCCCCACCCCCACCTTTGATGAGGCGAAAGGCGTCGTCCACCTCGTCGGCCCCGTCGAGGGCCAGGTCGAGCGTAGGCGCGTCGTCCAGTGACGTAAGCGGAATGCCGTGGGCCTGGGCCCGACGTTCTGTGGCGAACGAGGTGGGAACCCCCTGTACGTTCAACCCCTCGTCCTGAATGCGACGACCGAGAAATTCGAGGACGTAGGCGGTCGTCGATCCCGAGCCGAGCCCGAGCCACATGCCGTCGTCTACGAGTTGGGCCGCTGCTTCCGCGGCGGCCTGTTTGGCGGCGTCTCGATCCATGCGAGGCAGAGAGAAGAAGTGTGAAGAGGACAGTGCGCTCCCAAACGTAAGCACCGTCGTTCCCAAAATCGACGGGGCTTATCCGTCGTCGAAGGCCCACGCGAATCGGAGCCGGTAGTCCTGGTACTGCGGGCTGTAGCCGGCTCGCACCACCTCGAAGCCTTCGTCGAGGCCGAGGACCGTCATGCCGGGGTGCTTGTTGGGAAACGTATCGTACACGAAGCGCTCGTAACCCCGTTTCTGCACAACGTCGAGCATGGCGTAGAGGAGTGCGCGGGCGATCCCGTTCCGGCGATAGGTCGGGCGCACTCCGCCCTTCGCGCTGTAGAACGTGCTCGCGTCGAGCTGGTAGCCCAGCTTAAATCCGACGACGGTACCCGTCGACCGGGCAAGCAGCATGAGAAGGTCGTCGCGGTCGAACGTCTTGATGATGTGCTCGTCGTCGAAAATTTCGACGTTGAGGTGGCGGATCGTGTCGAGCCGCTCCATTCCCACTTCGCAAATGTCGAGGGGCACCTCCGCCACCTCGGCGGCATCGGACGGAACTGGTCGATCGCGCTGTTTCTCCATGATTGGGACGTGCGGCCGGGAGGCAGGGCACTAAAACGGGAGGCCGTCGGCGTCGGTGGGGTCCGGGGGCGAAGGCGCGTCGTCCTCAGGGGCGTCTTCGGGGGCGGGGGCTTCTCCGTTCCGAGACGGCGAGGTGGTCGGCTCGTCCACGGCATCTTCCTCCACGAGCTGCACTGGCTCCAGTACGTCCTCCGGTACGTCCTCAACGAAGCGGCTCGGCGTGGTCATGTACTCGCCCTGCCCGCGCCGGTATTGCGTCATGGGGTAGGAGATGAAGAGGTCTTCTTCCGCCCGCGTGACGGCCACGTAGAAGAGCCGCAGCTCCTCGTCCACCCCGCCGTCCTCGCGCAGGGCGTGGCGGGAGGGAATGGTGCCGTCGAGCGCGCGGATGAGGAAGACGGTGTGGAATTCGAGACCCTTTGCCGAGTGGATGGTCGACAGCACGAGGGGCGGCTCCTCGTTGTCCTCGGCCTCCTGGTCGAGTGCCGTGAGCTCGATGGGGTCGAGGGTGAGGGACGAGAGGAAGCGCTGGCGCGACCCGTAGTTGGCGGCCAGGCCCGCCAGGTGCTCCAGGTCCGGTGCGCGTTTGGGGTGGTCGTCGGCGTACTTGTTCTCGAAGAGCGGCTGGTAGTAGTCGAGAATGGCCTCCACCTGCTCGTTCACCGACGTATCGTCCTTGCGGACGTGCCGGAGCGTGGAGAACAGCTGTTTGAGCCGGGCCGCGTACCGGTCGGAGAAGGGCGCCCCGTTGCCCAGCGTGAGCGGGTCCTCCGCGGTTTCCGTCGTCCATTCGATGAGCGAGCGCGCCGTCTTAGGGCCGATCCCGTGGATGAGCTGGAGCGCCCGGTTCCAAGAAGCGGCGTCCTGCGGGTTCTCTACCACCTTCAGGTGGGCCAGTACGTCCTTGATGTGGGCGGCCTCGTTCAGCTTCATTCCGCCGTACTTCACGAACGGAATGTTGCGCTGATTGAGCTCCACCTCCAGGTCGTAGGCGTTGTGGCTGCTGCGGAAGAGCACCGCCACGTCGCTGAGCGGGACGTCCTGCTCGCGCAGGCGCAGCACCATCTCGGCCACGAAGCGGGCCTCCATGTCGCCGTCCGCCGCCGGGACGAGGGCCGGCAGCTCGCCCTCCGTCTTTTCCGTGAAGAGCGTCTTGTCGTACGAGCGGTCGGCCTGCTCGATGACGCGGTTCGCCAGGTCCAGGATCGGCTGGGTGGAGCGGTAGTTGCGCTCCAGCTTCAGGACCTCCGTGTCGTCGAACTGGTCGGGGAAGCGGAAGATGTTGCGGTAGTCCGCGCCGCGGAATTTGTAGATGCTCTGTGCGTCGTCGCCCACGACGGTGACGTTGCCGTGGACCGACGCGAAGCGGCGCACGAGCTGCGCCTGCAGGGCGTTGGTGTCCTGGTACTCGTCCACCAGCACGTGCCGGCACCGGCTCGCGACCTGGTGCCGCACGTCGTCGTTCTCGTTGAGAAGCTCCAGGGTACGCTCCAGCAGGTCGTCGAAGTCCATGAGCCCGTGCTCCTTCTTGTACTGCCGGTACTCAGTGCGAAGCTGCTTTAGCTCCGTGTGCAGGTTGGTAAACTGCGGGTAGCGCTTCGTGAGGGCCTTCCCCAGCGTCTCGTCGCGGTTGGTGGCGGAGGAGAACATCGAGTAGAGCGTGTTCTTCTGCGGAAAGCGCTCCTCCCCGTCGCCGTAGTCGCCGCGGGCCCGGATCACGCTGAGCACGTCGGCGGCGTCGGCCGCGTCGAGCACCGTGAAGTTGCGGGGAAAGTCGATCGCCTCGGCGTGCTGCCGCAGCGTCTGCAGGCAGAAGGCGTGGAAGGTTCCGCCGCGCACCTTCTCGCAGCGCCCGTCGAGCAGGCTTGAGGCGCGGGCCGTCATGTCGTTGGCCGCCCGGCGCGTGAACGTGAGCAGGACGATCTGCTGGGGCCGTGTGCCGGTCTCTACCAGGTAGGCGAGGCGGTAGATGAGCGTGCGTGTCTTACCGGTGCCCGCGCCCGCCACGATCAGGAGCGGCCCCTCACCCGCCGTGGCCGCCGCGTACTGCTGTTCGTTGAGGTCGTCTGTGTAGTCGATCGTGAGGTCCTCCGTCGACCCCGAGGGCTCGTCCCGATCCGACGACAGTACAATACGACGCGCCATGGTGGGGAATGGGAGGGGTGTGCAGTGTGATCGACGGGGGCGGGACAGTCCTGGATGGGACCACGTCCCGCATCGGCAGAACACTGGCTGGCAGATGCCGGTTGACGGGTACGCTTACACGGCTCAATCCCAAGTGGAGTTGTCCATTCGATAAACTCTTGGATTGGGACGAGTGATCCGGGGGGAGGAGGATGAAGATGGGGCTCCGCGGGTAGACATTGGGGAGTGCCGTTTCGTAGATTGCTCCTGCCCATCGAGCCGTCTGGGCAGCCCGCTACGAATGGGTTTGAACGAAGGTTCTGGAGCGAGATTTTCTTCCGCAGTCTGTTATGGGCAAAGTCATCGCGATCGCGAATCAGAAAGGAGGGGTCGGCAAGACGACCACCGCGATCAACCTCGCCGCGTCCCTCGCGGCCACGGAGCACCCCACGCTCCTCATGGATATCGACCCGCAGGCCAACTGCACGTCGGGCATCGGCATTGAGTCCGACGAGGTGGACACGTCCGTCTACGAGGTGCTCATCGGAGAGGTCGACGCGTCGGAGGCCATCATGACGACGGAGATGCCCTTCCTCGACATGATGCCGAGCCACATCAACCTCGTGGGGGCCGAGATTGAAATCATCGACGAGACGCAGCGGGAGAAACTCCTGAGCGCGGCCCTCCCGCGGGTGCGACGCAAGTACGACTTCGTCGTCATCGACTGCCCGCCGTCCTTAGGCCTGCTCACGCTCAACTCGCTGACGGCTGCCGACTCGGTCCTCATTCCGGTGCAGGCCGAATACTTTGCGCTGGAGGGGCTAGGCCAGCTGCTCAACACGATCAAGATCGTCCGCCAGCACCTCAACCCCGACCTGGAGATTGAGGGCGTCCTCATGACCATGTTCGATACGCGCCTCCGCCTCTCCAACCAGGTGGCCGATGAGGTGCGCCGCTACTTTGGGGAGCGCGTGTTCGAGACCATCGTGAAACGGAATGTGCGCCTCTCGGAGGCGCCGAGCTTCGGGAAGCCGGCCCTGTTGTACGAAGCCTCCAGCACGGGCGCTCAGAACTACATGGCACTGGCGCGTGAGATTCTCCAGAACAATCGGGAGTACATCGGTGCGGCCCCGAACGAAAACGGCATGAGTGACGCGGAGGGCACCGAGGTGCCCACTGCGGAGGACCAGGAAACGCTTTCGGACGCGATAGGCGAGCGCTCGTCCGAGTCCGAAGAAGACTCGGCGACGCCAGCCGATGAGCTTTCGATATAGACGAGACATCCCCCAACCGATAGCACGGGTAGCCTGCACGAGGGATGCCCGTAGCGATCGTTTTCGTTCACCTTTCCGTCGACCCCCGGTCTCGTATGGGTAAGAAATCAGCACTTGGCAAAGGCCTCAACGCGCTCCTGCCGGAGGAAGAGGAAGAGCCGTCGTCCGACGAAGGAGACGCAGGGGGCAGCACGGAGGCCGACGAGACGCAGAGCCAGCTCTACCAGTTTGAGGACGGGACGCGTCTGCTCGGGCGCGTGGCGGAGGTGGCCGTGGAGCGCATCCGCCCGAACCCGTACCAGCCCCGGCAAGAGTTCGAGGAGGCCGCCCTTGATGAGCTCGCTGCGTCCATCGAGCAGGTCGGCATCATTCAGCCCATCACGGTGCGGGCCCTCGGGGACGGCGAGTTCGAGATTATCTCCGGCGAGCGGCGCCTGCGGGCGGCCCGGCGGGCCGGCATGGAGCATCTCCCCGCCTTCATTCGCGAGGCCGACTCGGCGGAGATGCTCGAAATGGCCCTCGTCGAGAATGTGCAGCGCGAAGAGTTGAACCCCATCGAGATTGCTCTCGGGTACCAGCGCCTCGTGGAAGAGTGCGATCTGACGCAGGAAGAAGTGGCCGAGCGTGTGAGTAAGAGCCGCGCGACGGTGTCCAACTTCCTGCGCCTGCTTCGCCTTCCCCCCCGCATCCAGGCGGCGCTGCGCGACAAAGAAGTGAGCATGGGCCATGCTCGGGCCCTCATCTCGATGGACGACGAAGAGGCTCAGGTGGCGCTTCTTGAGTCGATCATCGAGGACGACCTTTCGGTCCGGGAGGTGGAGCGGCGTGTTCGCGAGTGGCGCACTGGAGAGGAGGACGAAGAGGAGGAGGCACAGCGGACAGAAGCGACTGAGGAGGACCCGGCCCCGGAACCGGTGCCCGACCGCAGCGACCTGCAGCTTGAGGAGCTCCGCAACAAACTTCGCTCCCGCTTTAGCACGCAGGTGCAGATTCAGCACAAGACCGATGGAGAGGGAACCATCCAGATCTCGTACTACTCCGAAGAGGACCTCGAGCGCCTTTTGGAACTCATGATGGGGGCGTAGCGCGGTCTTCAGATGCAGGCAGTCGGGGCAAATTCCTCCGGCGTTCTAGAGGTCGGTCGTACCTCGCGTGCTCTGTCGCCCGCGAGAGGGTTCTCATCGTCGGCAAGGCCATAAGACTCCTGGTGGTCCGTGACCCTAATGCGTCGTGCTGGAATTGCGCTGGGCGTGCTCGGGCTGGTCCTCCTGGGCGGTGCCGTCGTTCACGCCCAGCCGGACAGCGTTCGGGCTGCTCTCTTGGAAGAGCGCGGCTTTTCGCCGGACCACTCGCCGCGAGGGGCCCTCTGGCGGGCCGCGGCCGTGCCGGGATGGGGGCAGTTCTACAATCGGCAGTTCTACAAAGTCCCGCTCGTCTACGCGGGGCTCGCCGGAGGCGGGTATGTCATCTACGAGATGAACCGCCGCTATCTCCTCTTTCGCCACGCCAATCTCTACGCGATTGGCCGAAGCCGTGAAAACAACCCGTACGAGAAATTTAGAAGCGACTACGATCAGGCCATCGCTCGGCTGGGGGGCGAGAGCACCGGGGGAAACGTGAGCGGTCGGCAACTCCGACGCCTGCGCGACAAGTACCGCCGCTGGCGAGACCTCTCCATCGTAGGCACGGGGCTGTTCTACGTGCTCACCATCCTAGACGCCTACGTAAGCGCCCATCTATTAACTTTCGATGTGGGCGAGGACCTTGCCCTCGATCTGCGACCCACCGGTGGCGAGCCCCTCCTCGCGTACGATTCGGCCGCACCGGAGGCGAACGCCGAGAGTCCTATCTCGCTTTCCCCCAATGGAATCGGGGTTCGCGTTCGTCTGCGCTTCTAACGACGGGATCGGGAGAAACTGTGCGTATGTAGAAGAACGACCAAAAACCATCAGAGAACAGTATGTAAAACTGCTTCAAAATTTTATCCACCTAAGAGGTGAAAGCCCTTCGACAGGGGGAGGAGGTGAAACCCTTTCGTCTCATCCCGTACCGATCAAGTCCACCATTTCACGTCCGAACCGTAGAAAGTCGCCATCCGAAGGGAAGGACAACGAACTTGATACATGCTGGTCACCGTGTGTTACCTTCTTTCGCGGTGACGCGGCGAGATGTAAATGAATGGAGGCGGCGTCTTTCGCCCAGCACTATTGCTTGTCCTTCGCGTCCTGTACTACGCATTGCGTCCCCCGCATTTATGACGACACCTGACCACCACCGTCCGCGTCAGTCCGCTCGGTCCGACGAGGCTGAGGTTGCTACGCAGGACGAGCCGTCTCTCTTTGAGAAGTGTCACCGCTTCTTCGATCCCTCGGGCGACTACGCGAAGGTAAAAGAGGCGGACCTCTACCCATACTTCCGGCCCATTGAAGAGAGTGAGGGCTCCCGGGCCGTCATGAACGGCGATGAGCTCATCATGGCGGGATCGAATAACTATCTTGGGCTCACCGCGGACCCGCGGGTCAAGGAAGCCGCCCAGGAGGCCACTGCCAAGTACGGCACCGGCTGTACGGGCAGCCGCTTCCTGAACGGCACCCTCGACCTCCATCTGAAGCTGGAGGAAGAGCTTGCCGACTTCATGGGGAAGGAAAAGGCCGTGCTGTTCTCGACGGGCTACATGACGAACGAGGGGGTTCTGGAGGCCGTCGCGGGGCGCAACGACATCATCTTTTCGGACAAGGACAATCACGCCTGCATTGTGGCGGGGACGCAAACGAGCCTTGCCGAGACGCGGCGCTACCGGCACAACGATCTGGAGCACCTGCGGACGATGCTGGAACGGGCCCACGAAGAGCGGCCGGACGCCGGCAAGCTGATCGCCACCGATGGGGTCTTCTCGATGAGTGGCAAGCTGGCGCGGGTGCCCGAGTTGCTCGATCTGGCGAATGAGTTCGACGCGGCGCTGATGCTCGACGACGCCCATGCGATCGGGGTTGTGGGGCCGGGGGGCCGGGGCTCCGCCTCGACGTTTGGGCTCAAGGACGACGTGCACCTTATCACGGGCACCTTCTCCAAGAGCTTTGCCTCTATCGGTGGCTTCTGCGTCGGCGATCGAGACGTGGTCGAGTACATCCGGCACGAGGCCTCGACCCACATGTTCAGTGCCTCCATGCCACCGTCCACGGTGGCCACGGTGCTGAAGTCCCTGGAGATTCTCCGGAACGAGCCCGAGCGTCTTGACCGACTGCACGAGATTTCCGACTACATGCGGGATGGGTTCCGCAACCTTGGGTTCGACGTGTGGGAGAGCGAAACGCCCATCATCCCGGTCGTCGTGGGCGACATGGAAACCTGCTTCCGCTTCTGGCGCGCCCTGATCGACGAGGGCGTGTTCGTGAACGCCGTGGTGCCGCCGGCCGTGCCGAAGGGGCAGGCCCTCATGCGCACTTCCTACATGGCCACCCATACCGATGAGGAACTCGAGGAGATTCTCGATGCCTTCCACAAGGTGGGGCACAAGCTCGGGGTGATCGGCACGAATGGGCACGGATAGGCCCGTTCCCGAACAGCGAAACCATCCGGCTCGTAATGACGCCGTCGTTTCCCGGCCCGCCGTCGGGAGGCGACGGCGTTTTGCATGGCCCCTTTCACAGTGTTCGGTTCGAACCTGAATGTCATCCTCTACGGATGCCGTGACCGTTCGCCCCGCCGACGGGTGGGGGGACCGCAAACGGTTCGTTGACGTGCCCTACGACTTTTACCCTGATCGCTACCCGCGATGGGTCCCGCCGCTGCGTCGAGACGTCAAGAGTACGCTCGACCCGGGGACCAACGCCTTCTTCGAACACGGCGACATGCAGCTCTTCCTGGCCGAGGACGCCTCCGGGGCGGTGGTCGGGCGCATCGCCGGCATCGTCAACGGCATGCACCTACAGAAGTACGAGGATGCGACTGGCTTCTTTGGCTTCTTCGAGTGCGAAGAAGACTACGCCGTCGCTGAGGCCCTCCTCGATGCCGCCGCCGAATGGCTGCGCGACCGGGGCCTCCGGCGCATGCGGGGGCCGGCCAATCCTTCGCTCAACGACACAGCAGGCCTGCTGGTGGACGGCTTTGAGTTTTATCCGTCCCTCCTCATGCCTTACAACCCGCCGTACCACGAGGACTTCCTGGAGCGTTACGGCTTTGAGCGCATCATGACAATGTGGTCGTTCTACGCGCACGTCAAGTACGCAAAGACGGACCGACTGCGCCGGGGCACCGAGATTGCGAAGCGCCGCACGCCGGGCCTGGAACTGCGCACCCTCAACATGGATCGCTTCGAGGAAGAGGTGCAGGCGGTGCGCGAGATCTACAACGAGGCGTGGTCCGACAACTGGGGGCACGTTCCCATGACCGAGGCCGAATTTGATCAGCTCGTTGAGGAGCTCGAGCAGATCGTTGACCCCAACATGGTGTTCTTCGTCGAGCATGAGGGACGCCCCATCGGCTTCTCGGTGTCGCTCCCCGACGTTAACGAGGCGTTGCGTCACGTGCCCGACGGGCGCCTCTTCCCGCTCGGCCTGCCCAAACTGCTCCTCCACGCCCATTACGGCATCGACAACCTCCGTATGCCGCTCATGGGCATTCGGCCGGAATATCGGGGCAAGGGAATCGACGCGATGCTTATTCTGGAGACGATGACGAGTGCGATCCCGAACGGCTACGTGGGATGCGAGACGAGTTGGATCCTGGATACGAATGACCGCCTCCTCAATATGATCGACAAGATCGGCGCTACGCAGGACAAAGAGTACGCAATGTTCGAGGCATCAATTTCGAGTGTCGAATGACGGGCTCCGAGTTCGACCTCAGCTCCTACATTCGACATTCGCAATTCGACATTCGCAATTCGACATTCGCCAATGAATCCTGAGTTTGTCTACTTCGACATCGACGACACCCTGCTCGACCACCAGGCGGCCGAGCGGAAGGCCCTGGCCGACGTGCGAACCCGCTACCTTGCGGTGTTTGGGAGCCACTCGATCGACGAGTTGCAGGACACCTATCATGCCATCAATGCGCCCCTCTGGCGGAAATACGCCGAGGGTGAGATCGGAAAGCAGACCGTGCAGCAACAGCGGTTCGAGCGATTGCTGGAGGCGGTGGGCGCGCCGCACGCCGACGCCACGCTCGTGGCTCGCTACTACATGCAGCGCTACGCCGAGCATTGGACCTTCATTCCAGGTGCCCGCGAGACGTTCGAGGCCGTCGCCCAGCATCATCCAGTGGGTGTCATGACGAATGGCTTTGCGGAGGTGCAGGAGAAAAAACTCGACCGGTTCCCGATCCTGCGCGAAGAATCCGAGGCCGTCGTAATTTGCGAAGAGGTGGGGACGCTCAAGCCCGATCCGGAGGTCTTCGAGCACGCCACGGAGGCGGCGGGCGTGTCCCCCGAAGACGTGCTGTACGTGGGGGACTCGTATCGGTCCGATGTCCAGGGGGCACAGCCGGTGGGCTGGGGCGTGGCCTGGTATGTGCGAAATGGTGCCGACGGCCAGTCGACGAGTGGCCGCGGGTTCTCCTTCTCGGACTGGGATGAACTGCGCGGCCGACTACTGTGAGGAGGACCACTGGAGGGCTATCCGCCCAGAAGTTGCCGAAATGATTCCAGGAAAACCTGCACGGAGCGCGGTTCGAGCAGGATGGTGAGCACGACCCCCGCGATGGCCCCGCCCACGTGCGCCTCGTGCGCAATCCAGTCCCCCATGCCCCCCTCTCGGTCACTCCGTCCCATCGCGTAGATGGACCCGAACACGTACCCGAACGCGAAGAGAATGGCCGGAATCGGTAGCGCGAAGAACAGGTAGAGGTTGCGGAGTGGGAAGAACACGCAGAACGCGAACACGACGCCACTGACGGCTCCCGACGCCCCCACCGCCGAGTAATGCGGGTCGTCGCGATTGAAAAGGAACGTGAGGGTGTGGGCGGCCAACTCCGATCCGAAATAAAGAATCAAGAAGGATCCGGCCCCCAGAATACGCTCCAGCAGCGGCCCGAAGAAGTAGAAGGTGATCATGTTGAACGCCAGGTGCGTGCCGCTGGCGTGCACGAAGCCGGCCGTGAGGAAGCGGTAGAACTCCCGGTGCTTCCGAATGCGACGAGGCTGGAACGACAGCTCGCGGATGAGGGATGGATCGGCCATCAGCGCGTAGCCGCTCACGCCGAGGTTGGAGAGCAAAAGCGCGAGCGTGATAGGGGCCTCGAGAAGTCGCTCCATTCGGTTTCGGGGAGAGGATGGGAATGGGGAGTGGCGTGTAGGGCGGCTCCGCGGACGAAAGCCGGCTCCCTGCAGGCCGCGTGGGATTTTGCAACGGATGGCCCCCCCACGCATTACCCCGGATGGCTCTCGCGCCTTACGCCGCGACGGCGGACACGTGATCGAGAAGTGACTCAAAGATGAGCCGTCCGTCTTCCCCGCCGAGCAAGGCTTCTACACAGCGTTCGGGATGGGGCATGAGCCCACACACATTGCCGTCGTTGTTGACGATGCCGGCAATGTTGCGGACCGACCCGTTCGGGTTTGCGTCGTCGGTCACGTTGCCCTCGGGGGTGCAGTAGCGGAAGAGGACTTGGCCATTGCCCTCAAGCCGGTCAACCGTCTCCGCGTCGGCGTAATAGCGGCCCTCACCGTGCGACAGAGGAATGTGTACGACCTGTCCGTCTGTGAGCGCGCTCGTGAACGGCGTGGCCGCGTTCTCGACGCGCAGGGGCGTGTCCTTGCAGATGAAGCGGAGCGATTCGTTGCGCATGAGCGTGCCGGGGAGCAACCCCGCCTCGCACAGAATCTGGAAGCCGTTGCAGATGCCGAGCACTAGCCCCCCATCCTCGGCAAACCGCACAACGTCTTGCATGATCGGGGAAAAGCGGGCCACAGCGCCGGAGCGCAGGTAGTCGCCATACGAGAAGCCACCCGGGACGATCACCACGTCTACGTCGCCAAGTGCTTCCTCCTCGTGCCAGATGAACCGGGCCTCCTGGTCGAAGACGTGTTTTGCGGCGTGGTACGCGTCGTGGTCGCAGTTGGACCCGGGGAAGACAATGACGCCGAAGCGAACGGGCATGTGGAGTTGAGGGGAATGAGAAGCAGAACGGTGGGGGGGTGTCGTGGTCCGTATTCCCATGCAGAGCGGGGACCCCATGGAGGCAGACCCCACTGATGGAGCCCTACACCTTCACGTAATCGAACCAGGCACTTCCTTCCACATAGTCCTCCACGACGTCGGTCAACTCGTGGTTTCGGTACGCAGTGACTCGACTATCCACATCCTTCTGAAAGACCTGCAGGCAGTTGGAAATCAGATCACTCCGGAAGCCACGGTCGCCCAGCTCGATCGTCAGCTCCATCGAAACGACCCGGCCCAGGATGCGCCCGAGCTCCACGAGCTTACGCTGGGGAAGCGAGAGGTCCACCTCGAAGTCGAGCGTGTCCTCGAAGTAGTCGGCCGCCCGGTGGGTCATCTCGTAGTCCGACAGAAAGGTGTGTAGGTTTTTCTCCTTCACCGACCGCATGGACTTCAGGATCGACTCCGAGATCTGCTGATAGAGGACATCGTTCGAGCCCTCGAAGATCTGGAACGGTCGGCTGTCGACGACAGATCGTCCCGCGACGTGGTCGAGCCGGTAGCCGGTTCCGCCCGTGAGTTGCAGGAGCGACTGCGCGGCATTCTGCATCAGGTCCGTCACCACCGTCTTGATGGCGTTGGCGGAGAGGGCCTCGCCAGCAAGGTTGTTGTCGGTGCTTGCGTGCTCGCTGGTGTGGAGGCACATGGCCGAACAGGCCGTGTAAGCCGCCTGCAGGTGCGCAAGGCGGCGGCGGACCTGGTCATACTTGATCAGCGGCTTGCCCCCCACGAAGCGTTCGCGGCAGTGCTCCAGGGCCTCATCGAGGATGCGCTGCAGGAAGCCCATTCCCATCCCCGGAAACTCAATTCGGCTCCGGTGCAGAATGTCGAGCATCATCTTGATGCCCGTGCTCTCGGGCTGAAGACGATGGGCCTCGGGCACCTTGATGTCCACGTGGTTGCGCCCGTACGGAATCATGTAGAGGCCGAGGTTTTCGTAGAACTCCTCAACCTCAATCATCTGGTCCGGGCGGTTCATGTCCGCGACGAAAAAGTCAATGTCGCGTCCCAGGTCGCCGTTTGCGCCTTGGCGGCGGGCGGCCACCAAGAAGAAGTCGGCCCAGCCGGTCAGGCCGGCCCAGTGCTTGGTGCCCTGTAGGTGGTACGTGCCGTCCTCTGCCTGCGTGTAAGACGTCTGCATATTCAGGGCGTCGGTGCCGTAGTCGGGCTCAGTGATCATGAGCCCGCCTAAATTCTTCTCTTCCACGAACCGCTCAAAAATGGCCCCCTTAATCGCTTCATTGCCGTACTTTGTGAGGGGCTGGAGGAAGAGAGCGCCGTTAATGCCGAGGGTGAGCGAAAGGGCGAGCGACTCGTACGACGCCGCGGCGAGAATGGCCTGGCACTCATGCACATGCCCGCCGCGCCCTCCGTATTCCTCAGGAATAAACACCGACAGAGGCGTGACCGACTGAATCTCCCGCATCATGAACGGGGGAATGCCCCGCTGCGTGCTGACCTTATCGAAGTCTCCCCGCATCGTGAACGCCTTGTGCATCTTGTCGCGAAAGGCATCCCGAAACGTCTCAAAATCGACGGAAGTCCCAATGTCTTCGGATAGGTAAGAGGCAATGCTCATTGGACGAACGATGTCTCGACAATTTAGTAAATCCCAAACAGGGAAGATTATAGGTGAATGTGGCCTCACAACTCGCCTGTCACAACGAGCATAGTGTATAAAAGATCAAGCGTAAAGCAGGAATCTGCAAACAAAGCTGCAACAAATCACCGGCCTCGGGAAGGAGGCGGGCAGTCAAGGAGCATGGGGAGGGCCTTTCGGCGCTGGAGAGGGGATCTCGTGTCGGATCTCCACCACTCCGCCGACGGGAAGAATGGAGGGACGGATGTGGATTGTGCTTCGGGAAGAGGGACAAAGAAGAAAAGGAGGAAGGCCAACTGCGAGTCGGCCTTCCTCCTCAGCGCAAACGACGCACAGAAAACGGGGCAAGGGAGGTGCGAGGAACGTGTGGCACCGGCGAAGCTAAAACGGCAGATCATCGTCCGGTTCGAAGGTGTCCTCGTCGTTCCCTGAGGACTGGCCACTGCCCGACTGGGAACCGGAAGGGCCGGCGGGCTGCTGCTGACGTGTTTGGTCCATCTCTCCCTCCTGAAACCCCCGATCTTGGCTGAAGCCGTCGGCGTCTGCCTGGCCCTGTCGGTTGCTGTCCAGAAACATCATCTCTCGGGCCTTGACCTCCGTTGAGTAGCGCGTGTTGCCGTCCTGGTCGTCCCAGGAGCGCGTCTGTAACTTCCCCTCGAAGTATACCTGCGAGCCCTTTTGCAGATACTCGTTGCAGATCTCTCCGAGTCGTCCCCACGCGACTACATCGTGCCATTCTGTGTTCTGCACTTCGTTGCCGTCGTTGTCCGTGTATGACTCGTTGGTGGCGAGGGACATGTTGCAGACGGCCGTCCCACTGCCCGTGTACCGGAGTTCCGGGTCGTCCCCGAGGTTGCCGATGAGAATAACTTTGTTGACTCCACGTGCCATGGTGGTCACCTAACCGTATTGTTCGAAGAATGATGAGAGTCTACTCCCTCTCGTATGCACGCCTATACGTCGCGGGGCCGGAAGTGTCCCGAGGGCAGCACCGCAGCGTCCACGCAGTGAAAGAGGGCAAGGGACCGCGTAGACACACAGGCCGGGGAAGATATAACGTAGAATCCAAAGATGAAAAACGTAGTGGGGCCGCCATCGTCGCTACGGCGGCTTCCCTGTGGCGCCCAGGGGGAGGTGTGACGGAGAGACGAGGGGAGTGCCGCGGACGGTCTTCGGCAGGGCGCAACCGAGAGGCAGGCGGCGAAAAGTGAGGCGCCCGAGTGATGGAAGGGGGCACAAAAAATGCCGGGCAGACACGCTCACCCAAAGACGCGTCTGCCCGGCAAGAATGGAGGCCTCCTGGGACTATGTGTCCCGGCAACGAGATCGCGCACGCGACCCACGCTGCACCATCCTTGATCTGCAATGAACGTGCCAGCGCGGGGAAGAGCGATCGTTAGGCGGAGAGACTCCGGGGCGAGACGGGCAGAGGCGTGCTCTTTGTAACACAGTTGTCCGGCCCATTGGACAGCCGTCCACGGAGGCAGCTATGCGCCGGAAGAGGGCCGGAGGCGCGCCTCTTCGGTAAGCTCCGCGAGGAACTCCAGCGTTAGCGCATTAAACGTGTCGGGGTGTTCGATCATGGGGGCGTGCCCGCACTTGTCGATAAACTCGAGGCGGGCACTCGGCATTCGATCCCGAAACTCTTCGGCCACCTCCGGAGGGGTGATAATGTCGTCGCGACCCCATACCAGAAGGGAGGGCATGTCCAGTTGAGGCAGCTGCTCCGTAACCGTCTCCTCGTCGGCCGAGCGGGCGAACTTGAGGAGCCGAAAGGCACGGGGGCGGTCGTTTACGATCTCCAGCATTTCGTCGACCAGGTCTTCGGTCGCGTGGGCAGGGTCGTAGAAGGTCATCTCCGTACGCTCCTTAATGAACTCGCGGTCCTGCCGCCGGAAGAACGAAGAGCCCATAGTCGTTTCGTAGATGCCAGAAGACCCGGAAAGCACCATGGCATGCACGGTCTCGGGGTGGTCGAGTGCGTAGAGCAGTGCCACGTGGCCGCCCAGCGAGTTGCCCACGAGCACCACCGAATCGAGTTCAAGGGTCGTCACGAAGTCGCGAATGTACTCCGTGAGTCGAGGCACCCCTGTCTCCGACAGAGGGAAATCGTAAATGGGGAGGACCGGAGCGAGCACACGGTGGCCCCGCTCCGACAGGGCCTCAACGGTGTCGACCCAGTTGCTCAGATCTCCCAGCATGCCGTGCAACAGCACGATCGGAGGAAGGGGGGCATCTTCGGGACCCTCCGCGTTGTACTGGAAGGGCCCTGTTTCGTAGATGGGGAATGGGGTTTCGTGCATACGTGGGATTTTCGTCGATGAGGCCGAGGTGGTTCGAGGGCAAAGGACGCGCACTCAGACGATCTCCGTCAGGCATAATCGTTCTGAGGCACAGCCCTACTCCCGCACGGATTGTGTTTTCTCGCCGAAACGACGCTGCAAAACGGTCGGGGCGCGGCCGATGGTGGGCACTAGGAACGTCGACCAGCGCGCACAGGCAAAGGCCGTGTAGATTCTCAGGTCCTGTGTTGCAAGAAACGTACGAGGTCAGTAACATTCAAAGCCCTGAAGTTCAATCCCCGTTCCGCAATGCCGGGCACTGCACGTCGAGGGAGGGACGAAAATTTCCGGAAGAGATGTTGGTAGACTGCGCGACAGGTACCAACAGCGCTTCGTTCCGGGGCCCGTCGTTGAGAAACTGGATTTTATCCCTCGGGTACGAGGAATAGCAATCCACGCCACATTCTTCTCGCCCAGCACGCCTATTGTTCATGAAGAAGACGTCACGAAAGCGCTCGACTCAGATTGGGGTGTACAGCGCCCTGGCCGGTGGGGCGGTCGGGTTTGCTCTGGGCATGCTGTTCGCTCCGAAGCGGGGCCCGGACGCCCGGCGTCGCATTGCCTATCAGCTTGAGCGCCTCACGGCCCAAGCCGAAGGATTCCTCCACCGCCTCATTCGAACCGGCGGTGAAAGCGAGGGCCGACGCAATAGTGATGCGGTAGTCCAGGACGCCGAGGCCCGTGCCGATCACATCCGCGACGACATTGACGCCCTCATGGAAGAGCTCCGGAAGGCCTCCCAGGACGCCGACACCGACGATGTGGACTAGCTGCTTTGCTAGCCGCTGTACGAGTTCGGGGCTGGCGCATTAGCCGTCGTCCTGTCTCCACCTCCTTCGCCATCGACTGATCGACTCGCTCCTACATGCCAGATCTTACCGTTCTTCTGTCCCCCGCCGACCGAAAACAGCCCGGGGGCAATCCGTTCGCCCCGGACATGTTTGACTATCGCACCTCGGGGACGTTCAACTACTTTGACGACCTGAATCCCGATCGGCGCGAACTGATTGATACGCTGCAAACGGTAATCGCGGAGGCCGACGAAGAGACCCTCGCGGAGGTGTTTGGGCTCGACGGCTACGAGTTGGAGGAGGCCATCCGCGTGAACGAAGAGATCTACGACGCCCCCCTCATGTCGGCCCTCGATCGCTACAGTCCGGGGGTCATGTACGCCGCGATGGACTTTGCCAACCTCCCCACGGGCGCCCAGCGGCGCCTTCTCGAAAACGGCGTCGTCCTTTCCGGGCTGTTTGGGCTGCTCCGGCCCGACGACCTCATCCCCAACTACCAGCTTGGCATGGACGCTGAGCTTCCGGACATTGGCCCGGTGGCCGACTACTGGCGGCCCATCATTAGCCCGGTGCTCAACGATAGCCTTGCGGATCGATGGGTGTGGGACATGCTCCCGGAGGTGCACCGGGGCGCGTGGACCGACGAACACACGTACAAGGCGCGCGTCGAGGTGGAATTTGAGCGGGTTGAAGATGGAGAACGGGTACCCGTCACGGGGGAGGACCTGGAGGTGCAGCGCGGCCAGTTTGTCAACTTTATCGTTCAGGAAACAGCCGAGGAGATGGAGGACCTCCGCGAGTGGGCCGAGGAAGAATCGGACGAGCTCTCATTCGACGAGGACGCCTCCACCTACGACGAGGACACGAAGACCTGGACCGTGGTCATGGTACAGGAGTAGGCCCATCGGGAAGGGGAACGTCGATGTTTGTCACCGAGGACTTGCTTTTATGACGCCTCCAGTCGTCATCGGCATCGCGGGCGGATCAGGGTCCGGAAAAACGACCGTTCTAAACCACATTGTCCGTGAGTTCGGGGCCGACCCGATTGCGGTCCTTGATCACGACGCCTACTACCGGGACCTCGCCCATCTGTCTCCGGAAAAGCGGACCCGATTTAACTTCGACCATCCCGAGGCCCTGGAGACGAAACTCATGCGCGAGCACCTCGATCAGCTGATCGAGGGCGAGTCCATCGAGAAACCAGTGTACGATTTCACGACGCACACCCGCGAGGACGAGACAGAGACGGTAGAGCCCCGGCCCGTCATTATCATTGAGGGGCTCCTGGTGCTGGCCGAGTCGCTGCTGGAGGAACAGATGGACATTAAGATCTACGTCGACGCGGCCGATGACATCCGGCTCATGCGCCGCATCCGCCGGGACATGCAGGAGCGGGGGCGGTCCATCGAGGGCATCCTGCGCCAGTACGAGCGGACAGTGCGCCCGATGCACCTTGAATTTGTGGAGCCCTCGAAGCGCGAGGCCGACATCGTGATTCCGCGCGGCGGGCACAACCACGTGGCTATCCAGATGGTGATGTCCCGCATTCAAGAGCTGCTGCGACTTGTGGAGAACGGCGCACTTCAGTCCTGAGCCGCCTTCTCCGTGAGGAGCTGCGTGCCCTGGAGTACGAGGTGCGGTGCGTGGTGCGCGTCGGCGAGGTGCTCGGTGAGGAGGGCGCTCCACCCGCCCGTGAGGACGAGGCGGGGAGCGTCCGGCAGTGAAGCCGCGAGGCGGTCGCACATGCCGCGAACTTGGTCGATGAGGCCCCACATGATGCCGCTCTGAAGGGCAGTCCGGGTGGACGGGCCCACGGCAGTCCCTGGAAGGGTGAGGGGCACCTGGGGAAGCTGGGCGGTGCCGGCACGAAGGGCCTGACGCGTGAGGGCCGGCCCTGCCCCGATGGCCCCGCCCTGGTACACGCCGTCCCGACGGATTACTTCGTAGTTGATGGCCGTTCCGGCGTCTACGACGAGTACGCTCTGCGGCCCATCGCGCCCGTAGCGGGTCCACCCGGCGGCCGCGGCGGCAAGGCGATCGGTACCCAGCGTGTCGGGCGTCTCGTAGGCGAGATCGAACGGGAGGGCAAGGCCGGGATGCACGGTCGTAATCGGGGCCGCCGTGAGGGTGCGCAGCGCGTCCGTTACCGCTTCTGTGCGCGCCGGCACAACCGAGGCCAGCCCAATCCGCTTGACGGGCGTGTCGTTGAGAAGGGGGGTGAGGGCAGTGCGCCAGTACGCGGCTGTGGGGGCCGTCGTGTCCGCGTCGGGCGGGGCCAAAGTGTCGACCGCCGTGAGGGTGTCCCCGTCAAAGCGCCCGACCTTTACGGCGCTGTTGCCGATGTCAAGGGCAAGGGATTCGTCCATCGCGTCGTGGCGGCGTTGAGGCTTGGGGCACGTGAAGGGTATTAGCGCTGGGTTGTGACGTCGCCGGCGTGCACCGTGGTAGGGCCGTCCGGCGTGCGGAGGCGGAGGGCGCCGGTCTTCGTGATGCCCTCCACGGTGCCCGAGAGGGTCCGATCGGTCTCGGGGACGTGGAGGGTCGTGGGCGCTTGAAGAGAGGCAAGGCGCTCCTCGAAGGCCCTACGGACCGCCGCGTCGCCATTGGTCTGCACGGCGTCGTACCGCTGCTCAAGGGCCGCAAGGAGGTGGCTCAGCAGTTCGGCCCGTGGCACGGGGCGACCGGTGGTGAGGCGGAGTGAGGTGGCGGTATCGGCCAGGGCGTCGGGAAAGTCGGTCTGGTTGACGTTAAGCCCTACGCCCAGAACCACGACCGTATCGTGGTTCGGGGCCGTGAGGGAGGACTCCAGCAGCATGCCGCACGTCTTGCGCCCCTCTAGCAGCACATCGTTGGGCCATTTGAGGGCGGCCCGGTGCGGGGATACGAAGGGGTCGAGGGTTTCGGCCACGGCCACGCCGGCGGCGATGGTGAGAAGGCTCAATCGGTCGGGGGACAGTTGGGGACGGAGCACGACCGAAAACAGCAGGTTTTGGCCCTTGGCAGCGGCCCAGACGCGTCCGTGTCGTCCACGGCCGGTGTTCTGGTACTCGGTGAGTACCACGGCCCCTTCCGGCGCCCCGGCCTTGGCCCAGGTGGCGGCCCGCTCGTTGGTGGAGCCTACCTCCTCAAAGCTGCGCAGTGCACGCCCGAAGCGATCGGTCGTGAGGCGATCCTGCATGTCGTCGGCGAGGGGAATCGGCATAGTGCTGAGGGCAGCGTGCGGAGGCTGTGTCCTGTGAGGGCTATTGTGCGTATTCGTAGTAGGACGACACGGTGCGAAACTGGCGGGGCGCACGGAACGGGACGTTCACCAGGGCGCGAACGCGGGTGAGGTGGGGCACCCAGGCGGTAGCCTCTTGGCCGCTGGGGCCTGGGCGGAGTCGGATGGTGACCTGACTCTGCTCCTGGAAAAGCAGAATGCGACTGATTCGCGTGGTTGTGAGGCCCACCAGTTCGTGCGAGGCGCGGTCGATGGTAAGGCGGGCGTACCGGATGCTCTGGTCGGCGCCCCGGCCCTCAGCGCGTGCCTTGGCCTCCACCACGAGCACCGGCGTTCCGTCCCACAGCGAACCGGGGCGGAGGGCGTAACGGTAGGCCTCCTGGGTTCGCGGCGCCAGGTAGGCGGGCTGATCGGCAAGGGCCTGGGCCGCCAGATTGGGAGGGCGGGCCCGCGGCTGCTGGCGCGGTGTAATGCCGGAAAAGAGGCCGCCCCGTCCAAAGGTCCCGACCGAGTCGGCACGCTGAACGGTGCCCGCCGCGGCCCCCGCAGGATACCGGACCGTCAGCGTGCGGACCGCAGTCGTGGCTCCGGTCGTGTCGAGTTGCTCAGTGCGCACCTGCCGGGTTACGCCGTACGCGTCGAGCCGGGCGAAGGCCGAGTCGAACGCCGCCCGCCGCATGCGGCCCAGAAGCGCGAGCGCGGAGTCGCGTGGCGCCGCTGAGGAGGCAATGGTGTCGAGTGCGCCGAAGGAAGAGTAACCCTGTGCGGGGGACGGCCCGTTGGTACAGCCCGCGGTTCCCCCGGCAAGACCCCAGAGGAGAACCGCGCCCACGACGATTTTTAAAAAACGGGCGCGTTCAGGAAGGCCAGGCTGCATCACTCGTCGTCGGTTTATATGTTAGGACGCGGTCCGGTACCGCTAGCACGGAACCGCCCGAAAGTTTCACACCCCGCAGGAGGCTTTGCGAAGTCTTCGGTCCCCTGCCGCATCTGCCCAACCGGTGCTGCTTCGATGGAGATCCCGACCCACGATTCCCCCCACGACGAGGCCTTGACCACGGCCGTGCGGGCCGCCCGTCGCGCCGCGGCTGTCATCCGCGAGCGGACTGGAACGCTCGGCAACGTGCGGGCCAAGGGACGGAATGACTTCGTCACCGAGGTGGACGAGGCCGCTCAGGCCGCCGCGCTCGACACGATTCGTGACGCCCATCCCGGCGACGAAATCCTGGCGGAGGAGGGGGGGGGACCGGCGTCCATCCCGGCGTCGATCGAGGGGCGCCGGTGGATCGTGGACCCGCTCGACGGCACGACCAATTTCATGCACCAGGTGCCGCCCTACGCCGTGAGCGTGGCCCTGCAAGAGGGCGATGCCCTCGTCGCAGGGACGGTGCTCGACGTGTCGCACGATGAGCTCTTTACGGCGGTGGCGGGGCACGGGCTTCAGCGGAACGGCCGGCCGGCGGGGACGAGCGAAACAGACGCGTTCGACGAGGCCCTCCTGGCCACCGGCTTCCCATACCGGCGCTTCGAGCACACGGAGGTGTACCTCGACGTGCTGGCCGATCTTCTCCCGGCCACTCGGGGCGTGCGCCGTCACGGGTCCGCCGCCATCGACCTGGCATGGCTGGCCTGCGGGCGGTTCGACGGCTTTTTCGAGACGGGCCTCCGCCCCTGGGACGTGGCCGCGGGCGTGTTGCTCGTTCGCGAGGGGGGAGGGCGGGTGACCGACTACCGCGACACTGCCGGCCTCACGCCCCTTTTCGACCAACAGGTGTGCGCCACCAACGGTCGGGTACACCCACCCCTGCTAGATCATCTGTCCACGATGGCGGACGTACGCTTGTAGCATCCCCAATCCCGCCCCGACGCTCTCCTTGCTCACTCTCTGTTCTTTACGACGACCCCGACTGCCATGGACGGCTACGAACTGCTCGACGGAAAAACGGGCATCATCTTTGGTGCCCTCAACGACGACAGCATCGCCTGGTCGATCGCGCAGGCCTGCGACCGCGAGGGGGCGGACTTTGTCCTCTCCAATGCCCCGGTGGCCCGCCGCCTCGGCACCCTCGATGTTCTGGCGGAGGAGACCGACAGCCCCATCATCTGGGCCGACGCCACCGACGACGAGGACCTGGCCGAGCTCTTCGCGGAGGTGAAAGAGACGTACGGTACCATCGACTTCATCGTGCACTCCATCGGCATGGGGGTCAACGTGCGGAAGGACGTGCCGTACGAAGACCTGAACTACAACTGGTACGAGCAGACGCTCGACGTATCGGCCAAAAGCCTACACCGAATCGTCCACCACGCCCTCGACTCCGAGACGATCGACGACGGTGGGTCCATCCTGGCGATGAGCTATATCGGCGCCGAGCGCATCTTCTCCAAGTACTCGGAGATGGGCGACGCGAAGGCCCTCCTCGAAAGCATCGTGCGCTCGTTTGGGTACCGCCTCGGCGAGCGCGACATTCGCATCAACGCCATCTCGCAGAGCCCAACCAAGACCACCGCCGGCTCCGGCATTGAGGGCTTCGACGCGATGTACGAATTTGCCGAACGGGTGGCCCCCCTTGGCAACGCCGACGCCGACTCGTGCGCCGACTACGCGGTGACGCTCCTGAGCGACCTCACGCGCATGGTCACCATGCAGACGCTCTACCACGACGGCGGCTTCTCCAGCATGGGCATCTCCGACGAAATCGTGGAGGCGATGAAGGACTCGTTTGACGACGAAGAATAGCGGAGACGAATGGAGCGTCTCCCCGGCCCTCAACCTGATCACAGGCCACTGCAATGATCAAGCTGTTCGTCACCGATATTGACGGGTGCCTGTCCGTCCCCTACGAGCCGTACGACCTGGACGGGCTGCACCGACTGCGCCGCGCGGCCGACCGGGAGGCGAACGCTCCGGCCCTCTCCATCTGCTCGGGCCGGGCCTACCCCTACGTGGAGGCCATGTCGCAGGCGCTGGAGCTCACCACGCCCGTACTCTTCGAGGCCGGGGGCGGGCGGTTCGATCCCGTGGCGGCCCAGACCGACTGGAGCCCGCGCCTGACCGACGAAGTGGAGGCCCAGCTCGACACCGTGCGCCACTGGTTCCGTACGGAGTGCGTCCCGGGCACGAGCATCTCGGTGGACCACGCCAAGCGCACGCAGGCCGGCGTCGTGTCGCCGGACCCCGACGAGATCCGAGCGCTGGAGCCTCGCGCCGAGCAGTTCGTGGCCGAAAATGCGCCGGGCCTGCACGTCTTCTCGACGGAGGTGTCGGTGGACGTGGTGCCGCCGGGTATTACGAAGCGGCAGGGCCTCGAATGGCTGGCCGCGCACCTGGGCCTTGGGCTCGACGAGATGGCGTACATCGGCGACTCCGACGCCGACGTGGAGGCCCTCACCGCTGTGGGCCGCTCCTTTGCCCCGGCCAACGCCGCCGGCCCTGTGCGGAAAGCGGTGGACCATGTGACCGAGGGGGCAGTTATCGAAGGCACAATCGAGGCATACCGCCACTGCCAGTCCCAGAGCGGCGCGTGAGCGTATACGCGTCCTCGCGAGACCGGGGATTCCCGGCGGACCGAAGACTGATTTTTACGAATTTACGCCCCGATTCGCCATGCGCACGACAGGGTGGTTGCTTCTTCTCGTCCTCGGTTTCCTGGTTGGCCCGAGGCCGGCGGCGGCTCAGCTCAGCGCCCCGATCGATACTGTTCAGGGTCTCCCTTCTACCGCCGACCGGGCGTCGGCGGCCTCCTCTCCCCTGCGCGCCAACGCCCCGGAGGCGAGCGCGCTCTTCTACGTGGCCGGGGACGCGACCACCCTCCACAACCTTCCCGACACCGACGCCCCGGTGGGGCGCCTCCCGATGCGCACGCCTGTCACGCGCCTGGGGTGCTCTGGGGAGCGGTGCCGGGTGCGCACCGACGACGGCCGGGAAGGCTACGTCTCGGCCGCGGCGCTCTCCAACGCCTGGATTCGGGTGTCCAAGTCCAAGCGGCGGCTGTACCTCTACCACGGACGCACGCTCGTCAACACCTTCCGGGCGGACATGGCCTACAACTCCTTCGCCGACAAGAAGCGAAACGGCGGCGAGGGACGTCGCGACCACTGGCGCACCCCCGAGGGCACCTTCTACGTCGTCCACAAAAATGCGGACAGCCAATTTTACAAGGCCCTTGTGCTCAACTATCCTAAGGTAGAAGACGCGCGCCGGGGCTTGAAGAACGGACTCATCTCCCGGTCGCAGTTTGAGGCAATCAAGCAGGCGCAGGAAGAGCACCGGATGCCGCCGATGGGGACCGATCTCGGCGGCTGGATTGAAATTCACGGCGACGGCACGGGCGACGCCACCGCCTGGACGCAGGGGTGCGTGGCGGTACAGAACCCGGTCATGGACGCGCTCTGGCGCCAGGTGCGTGTGGGCACGCCCGTGCTCGTCGAATAGGTGTTTCCGCACCGTGGCGGGGCCGAAGCGATACCGGAACGGACGATCACCCCTATCACCCATTACGAACCCGTACTTATGCTTTCGACACGCTGGATTCCCACCGTTCTCGTTGGGCTCTTTCTCATTGCTGGTTGTGGGGGAGGGAATAACCCCGCGGCCCCGCCCGACGGCTGGCAGACCACCGACTCGCGCTGGTGGAAGGAAGGCGTCGACACCGCCAAGGCGTTTCCTAACCTCGACAGCCTGACCACGATGGGCGTCGTCGATCAGAGGGCGCGGATGGAGCCCGGCGGCGATGTTTCGCGCGAGCAGTTCAACCGCGCGATCAAGCAGAGCCTCCTGCCGCTGTACCGCAACAACCCGATGGTCGTCGATTCGCTCTTCGGAGAGTACGCCGCGCCCCAGCTCGAAGAAGTGGACCTCAGCGGCGGGGTCGTGGGCGAGCAGGGACAGCTGAAGGAGGAGATCCTCAACAAGAACCAGAAGGTGGCCTACGAAGCCGTCACGGAGTATTTCCGGGAGCCGCAGCGGCAGAAGTCGCCGGACATCACGTGGCCCGACAGCCTGCGGTCGGAGGAATACACCGGCATTGTAAAGCTTCAGGTGCACCTGGCCGTTGAGGGGGAGGGGGACAATGCCGTCGCCCGTCCCGACGCCATCAAAATCATGTCCGGCCCCAACCCGACGCTGAATAAGATTGCGGCGAAGGCCACCACGCAGGCAACCTGGGAGCCGGCCTACATCCTGAAAGACGGCAACTGGACCCCCACTGAGAGTTGGGTCCGCTTCGACGTGCCCTTCCAGATGCGGTAGGCATGGGCGGCACCTTCCTGCCCCCGAGGGGCGTAAGCCCCGGCGTGCCCCCGTTCAGAAGAGAGCGGGGGCACGCTGTGTTTGGGAGCGGTTGACGGCTGGGGACTATCCCACGAGCACGCCGGCGACCGTGGCGGTTGTCCACGAGGCCAGGGCGCCACCCACTACCGCCCGCAGGCCCAGGGCGGCGATCTCGCTCTTCCGCTCCGGAGCGATGCCCCCGATGCCGCCAATCTGGATGGCGATGGACGAGAAGTTGGCGAATCCGCAGAGGGCGTACGTGCCGATAATGACCGAGCGCTGATTGAGGGTGTCCTTGAGGTCGCGGAGCGAGGCGAAGGCCACGAACTCGTTCACCGCGACCTTCTCTCCAAGCAGGGTGCCAAACTGCAAGATGTCGACCGTCTGCACGCCCATCGCCCACGCTAGGGGGGCAAAGAGAAACCCGAAGACTGCCTCCAGCGACAGCGACTCGAAGCGCCCGCCTGATGCCTGCGCCACGAGCTGGTTGAGGTCGTAGAGCTCTACGCCGTAGACCACCGGGGCGCCCACCCACCGAAAGCCCGCATTGATGGCGCCGATGAGGGCCAGGAAGGCCAGCAGCATGGCCCCCACGTTGAGGGCGAGCCGCAGGCCGTCGGACGCGCCGCTGGCGGCGGCCTCGATCACGTTGTCCACCTCCTCCGTGTCCTGCACCTCGGCCCCGCCGCCGGTGGCAGGCGTGCCTGTTTCCGGCACCAGAATCTTGGCCATGACGATGGCCGCGGGCGCGCTCATCACCGAGGCCGACAGGAGATGCTTCGCAAAGAGTTGCCGCGACTCCGGGGAGTCGCCCCCCAAAAACCCGATGTAGGCCGCCAGCACACCGCCCGCAATGGTGGCCATCCCGCCCGTCATGAGCGTCATGATTTCGCTGCGGGTCATGTCCTCCACGTACGGCTTGACGGCCAGGGGCGCCTCCGTCTGCCCAATGAACACGTTCGCCGCGGCGGCCAGCGACTCGGCCCCGGAGATCCGGAGGGTCTTCTGCATCACCCAGCCCATCCCGTTCACCAGGGGCTGCACCACGCGTAGGTGGTAGAGCACGCCCATCAGTGAGGCAAAGAAGACGATGGTGGGCAGTACCTGGAAGGCAAAGTTGTTGCCCTCCTGCGGGTCGCCCAGGTCGCCAAAGATGAACTTCGAGCCCTCGTACGTAAACGAGAGTAGCGTGTCAAAGAAGGTGGCGAGAGTGTCGAAGAGCATCTCGCCGGGCCCTGTCTTCAGCACAAGCAGGGCAAAGATGAGCTGGAGCCCGATGCCCATGCCCACGAGCCGCCAGTTAATGGCCTTGCGGTTCGTGGAGAACAGGACGGCGATGCCGATGAAGACGGCAATTCCGATGACACCACGGAGGAGGGCGACAGGGAACGACATGAAGGCGAGCAATAGGTGGTGGATGGGCGAGTACGGCGGAGTCCTCCCTCCAAGCCGGGCGTAAGATAACGACTACGGGCGCGAACACAAGTCGCGGGCCCCGGCGGGGAGTAGCAGCATTGTGGAAAGGGCCGTCCACAACGCAAAAAAGGGCACCCGGCGACGGCCGAGTGCCCTTCTTGCACCACAAGTCCAAACGACGTCGTCCTCCGCTACTGCCTGGAGCTCGAAGACGCATCCATCGACGAGGAGCTTTGCGTCTCCGACCGCGACCACGTGTTGTTGCCGCGGTTCATGTCTGGCAGGAGGCGGTTCGGGTCGATAGCTACCTGTTGCAGCGTGCCGTCCGTCACGTGCAGTGTGTTGGTGTCCCGTGTGAAGAAGGCCTCAGCGGGCACGCGGCGCGTTTCGGTGGAGCCGTCTTCGTAGGTGAACTGCACCGTCAAGGGCATCATCAGTTCATCGCGCTGCTCCACGGTCACCATTGTCGTGTCGCCGGTGGCCACCGAGTCGACGGCCGGGTCCATGGTGTCCGTCTCGTAGAACCAGCTGCGCCAGAACCAGTCCAGGTCCTCTCCGGCCACGTCCTCGATGGTGCGGAAGAAGTCAGCCGGTTTGGGGTGCTTGTAGGCCCAGCGGTCGACGTACGCCGTGAAGGCCGAGTCGAAGCGCTCCGGGCCCAGCACGTGCTCGCGCAGGAGCATGAGTCCGTGGGCGGGCTTGCCGTAGGCGAGGGCGCCGAGGGCCCGGTCGCGCACGCGGTCGGCGTAGGTCATGATGGGTTGATCGCCGTAGGGCGACTGCAGAAAGCGCGGCATGCCCTTCGACAGCTGCTGCAGGCTCTGCTGGTTGGAGCCGCCGTAGAAGGCGTCGGTGGAGTACTGGTTCATGAAGGTGTTCAGGCCCTCGTCCATCCAGGCCCAGCGGCGCTCGTCGGAGCCCACGACCATGGGGAACCAGGTGTGCCCGAACTCATGGTCGGTGACGCCGAAGAGGCTGCGGCCCCGCGAGTTGACGTCGCAGAACATGATTTGCGGGTACTCCATCCCGGCCACGCGTCCGGCCACGTTGATGGCGTTGGGGTAGGGATAGGGCGTCAGGAACTCGGAGTAGAATTCCACGGAGTGCTGCACGTACTCGGTGGAGCGTTCCCAGCCGGGCGAGTCGGACGTCCCGAGGCCCTCCCGCGGGTAGTACGACTGTGCGAGGATCGTCTCGCCGCCAGCCCGGGCCTGCGCGGCGTCCCACATGAAGGCCTGAGAGGTGGCCCACGCGAAGTCGCGCACGCGATCGGCCGTGTAGCGCCAGGTAAGCGGTCCGCTGCCGGAGGGGCGCGTGTCGGGGGTGCCCACCTCCGTGCTGTCGATAATCATCACCGTCTCGCGGCTGGTGCGCGCCTCGTCGAGGCGGTCCCGCAGCGTCTCAGGGAGCACCTCACCGGGGTTTTGGAGGCGGCCGGTGGCGGCCACGATCATGTCGCGCGGCACCGTAATGTTGACCTCAAAAGTGCCGTACTCCAGGTAGTACTCGCCCTGTCCCAGGTAGGGCAGCGGGTTCCAGCCGTGCACGTCGTCGTAGACGTACATCCGCGGATACCACTGCGCGAACTGGTACACCGTGCCATCCTCCACCTGCAGGCGGCCGTGGCGGTCGGCGCCGTACTTGGGAAGCGTGTACTCGAAGTCGAACGAGAGCTGGAGGCTGTCGCCCGACGCCAGCGGCTCCCCGAGTGCCACACGCATTCGAGTACCTTCCACGAGCGTATCCGGCGTCATCGTTTGGCCGTCCCGCCGGAGTCGGAGGTCGGAGAGGTCGTAGCCGGCCCCCTCGAAGAAGCCACTGAAGCGGGCGTCCGACGGGACCGCGGCGGCCCCGCGGCTGCCGGGCTTAAAGTAATTCTGCTCCAGTTGGACCCAGAGGCGTTCCAGCGACTGGGGCGCGTTGTTGACGTACGTGATGGTCTCCGTGCCGGTGACCTGGTTGGTCGTCGTGTCCAGGGCCACGTCGATCTGGTAGTCCACCGTCTGCTGCCAGTACTCGGCTCCGGGACTGCCGTCGGCACTCCGGTACGCGTTGGGGGTGGGAAAATCGACGGATTCGAACGACTCAAGGTTGTGGGGGGGCACCTGCTGCGGCATCTGCTGGGCAGAGGCCTCGGGAGGGGCAAACAGGGCACTCAACAAGGCGCACAGCAGAACGCCGACCAGGGACGGAAGGCGGAACGTCATGGGGGAGAGAGGAACGTGAAAAGGAATACGCAGACCGTATCCAACGTATGTCTGCGGCCGTCGAAATGGAAGGAAGGAGAGGTTAAAGCCCGATTAGAGCCGCCGGGCCGCCCGCCTCGATTCCATCGACGCGCTACGAGTGCCCCAGACACGCTCCACAACGAGGTCGAAGGACGTTAGGGGGTGGGCGCAGAGGCGGTTGCCTGCTCGGCCAGCGTGCGGAGCGCGCCGCTAATCTTCTGGAGCTCGTCGTCGCGCCCGGCAATGTTGTGGCGGTCGGCCAGGTACTGCGGATCGTTGTACGCGAGGCGCACTTGCCCGGTCGAGTCCGCCCACACCAGCATCTTCTGCGGAAGGTCGATCGCGGTCGTCGGGCGCCCCTGCATGAGCGGCGTGCCCAGCGCTGGATTTCCGAAGATGAGCAGTTGCGTCGGGCGGAGGGAGCGGTCTACGCGTTCGGCGTTCGCGGCGTGGTCGACGCGGGCCATGATCGAAATGGGGCCGGCGGCCCTGAGGGCACGTTCCAGCCGGGCCACCGTCGAGTCCACCGAGTGGGGACTCGTCATCACCACCAATCCCGCCTGAGCGCTATCCGCGAGCGCAGAGGAGGCGCCGGCGGCCGGGGCGTCCGACGCCGGTGTGGCACAGCCCACGAGCAACGCGAGAAGCAGCGCGGGGACGAAGGAAGACGTACGCATCATCTGCATCATCGTGGAGTGAGGGAAGGGGATCCGTCTCGTGTTCATGGGTCTGTGTGCACGGGGCCGAACGTGATACAGTCTGGAGGGACAAGGCGGCGATTCCCCAACGGCCCGCTCCGCTGAAATGGACCGAACGCGACGGCACGGGTTGACGTAGAGGAACGTGGCGATTTTTGTCGCTTCGTCTCTCCACAGTTTTAACGCCGACCGCCGCATGCGCCGCTTCACCCTTCCCGCCCGTGATACCTCCACCGACGTCGACCCCGACCCTGAGGCCGAGCAGCGCATCCTTGACGGCCTCAATGAGAAGCAGCGCGAGGCCGTGACCACGACCGAGGGGCCCGTCATGATTATCGCCGGGCCGGGCTCCGGCAAGACGCGCGCGCTAACGCACCGCATCGCTTACCTGCTGGCGACCGGCCAGGCCCAGCCGCGCGACGTGCTGGCGCTCACCTTTACCAACAAGGCCGCCGGCGAGATGCAGGAGCGCGTCGAAAACCTCGTCGGGGACAACGCGAAGGGCATGTGGGTGAGCACGTTTCACTCCTCGTTTGCCCGCCTGCTACGGATGGAGGGCGACAAGATCGGCTACTCGGAGGACTTCTCGATCTACGACACCTCCGATTCGAAGCGCCTCATTAGGCAACAGATGCAGGCGCGCAATCTGGATCGGGACGTGGTGAAGCCGCGGTCGGTGCAGCGCATGATCTCCAGCGCCAAGAACGAGATGATCGGCCCGCAGGAGTACGCGGACCTGGCGCGGGGCGACCAGCAGGAGATGGTGGCGGAGGTGTACCCCGCCTACGAGCGCGCCCTGAAGCAGGCCAACGCCCTCGACTTCGACGACCTGCTCCTCAAGCCGATCGAACTCTTTGAGCAGCACGAGGACGTCCTGGAGAAGTACCAGCGGCGCTGGGAATACGTCCACATCGACGAGTACCAGGACACGAACCAGGCGCAGTACGTCCTGGCCCGCAAGCTGGCCGACCGCCACAAGAACCTCTGCGTGGTGGGCGACGACGCGCAGAGCATCTACGCCTTCCGCGGGGCCGACATCACCAACATCCTCAACTTCGAGCAGGACTACCCGGACGCCACCACGATCCGACTGGAGCGAAACTACCGGTCCACACAGAACATCATCCGCCTGGCGGACTCGATTATCGAGGAGAACGACGACCAGATCGAGAAGGAGCTGTGGACGGACAACGCGCAGGGGGAGTACGTGGCGCTCATGGAGGCGCTCAGCGAGAAGGACGAGGCGCAAAAGATTGAGCGCCGCATCCGCGACCTCCAGCTGCGGGAGGGGCTGGAGTACGGCGACTTCGCGGTCCTCTACCGCACCAACGCGCAGAGCCGCGCCATTGAGGAGGGACTGCGCAAGGAGAATGTGCCGTACCGCGTGATTGGCGGCACCTCCTTCTACGAGCGGAAGGAGATCAAGGACGTGCTCGCCTACCTGAAGCTGCTGGTGAACCCGAACGACACCGCCAGCCTGCAGCGCGTTATCAACTATCCCACCCGCGGCATCGGCGACAAGACGCAGGAGCGCCTCCAGCGCTACGCCCAGCAGCACAACCTGTCGCTGTGGCAGGCGGTGGAGCGGGTCGAGGAGATCGACACGCTAGGCACCCGGGCCGAACGGGCCGTGGGTAATTTCCGGCGTCTCATCGCCCGCTACGCCTCGAAGGCGGGGACCGGCGACACGCCGCCCGACGAGCTGGCGCGCGACCTGATCCAGGACGCGGAGCTGCTCAGCGAGCTGCGCAAGGAGCACACCCGCGAAAACCTCCAGCGCTGGGAGAACGTGCAGGAGCTGATCAGCGCGCTGGCCGAGTACGTGGAGTCGACCGAGGACGCCTCCATCAGCACGTTCCTGCAGGAGGTGGCGCTCATGACCGACCAGGACGAGGCTGAAGACGGCGACGACAAGGTGACGCTGATGACGCTCCACGCCGCGAAGGGGACCGAGTTTCCGGTCGTCTTCGTGGCCGGGCTGGAGGAGGGGCTCTTCCCGCTGGAGCAGGCCACGCAGGAGAAGGCCGAGCTGGAGGAGGAGCGGCGCCTCTTCTACGTCGGCGTCACGCGGGCGGAGCAGCGCCTCTACCTCAGCTGGGCGCGCAGCCGCTACCGCTATGGCGAGCAGCAGTCCAACACGCGCAGTCGCTTCCTGGAGGAGGTGGACTCCGACGTGGTGCGGACCGAAGCGGGCGGCGAGCTGGAGCAGGAGACGGATCGCTTCTCGGCGGGCGATGGGTCCGGCGGCGGTCGGGACTACGACGAGATGGACCCGCACTACTACCGCCAGGACCTGAGCGGCGACGGCGGGAAGACGTCCTCGTCGGACGGCCTCAAGCGTATCGAGTCGACGGATGGGGGCGGTGGGCGGCGCGTGGTCTACGACGAAGGCCAGGGCGACATCGTGCCGGGCGCCCGGGTGGAGCACAAAAAGTTCGGGCAGGGGAAGGTGCAGTCCGTCGAGGGCGAGGGGGAGAAGGCCACCGCGGTGGTTTTCTTCGGCTCCGACGTGGGCAACAAGAAGCTGAAGCTCAAATACGCGAACCTGCGGGTGGTGGGCTAGAGGCCGGCGTGCGGGTGGGCGGTCCCGGTCTGGGTTGTAACTTGGAGCGGCTTTGAGGACCTTATGGAAGACGAGCCCGCGTTCTGTTCAGCAATCCACGTCCCTATGCACATTCTCACCACCGTTGGTCCGGACAACGCCACGAACGCCGTTCTTCCCTTCATTGCCGGCAAGGGCGCGATGAGTCGCGGCGAGGCGGTCGCGATGTTTGCGATGCAGGAGGCCACCTACCTCGGTGCCCCCAGCCACGCCGACCTGTCGGAGTTGAAGGCGCCGGGCCTGCCCACCGTTCAGGAGGCGCTCGATGCCCTGCAGGAGAACGAGGCGCTCGCCGAGTTCATCGTGTGCCAGCCGTGTGCGGAAGCGCGCGGCATCACGGAGGCCGACCTTGCCCCCTGGGCCACGTTCGGCGGGGCCGGGGACCTGGCCCGACAGGCCGCCGCCCACGACACGACGATGACGTTTTAGCACGGCCCCTTAGCACGGCCCCGGGGCAAGCGCTTCTATCTCTTCTTTCCGCCCCGCCGGTCAGGGGCGCGGTAGCTGACGGATCGTATCCGTCCTTGGTCGTCGATCACGTTGGTCTCCGAGCCCGGCACCACGCCGGTGTTCTGGGCCGCTGTGCAGCGCCAGCCGTCCTCGGTCCGGCGGACCACGAAGGTAAAGATCGTGCGGCGGGAGCGGGGGGCGTCGACGTCGGCGACGGCGGTCTGGCCCTCCAGGGCCATCTTGGCGTGCACCACCGCGGCGGCCGGGGTGGCGTCGGGGCCGCCCACGAGCCACCGGACGCGCCGCTCTACGAGCGCGATCGTCGACTGGTCAAAAATGGTGCGCAGGCCGTAGTCGTGGGCCCGGCGGATGGCCTCGCGGTCGTGCCACCAGAGCCCGGTCACGTTCACGAACTCGGCGTCCTCCGCAAACAGATCTGCCAGCCGGTCCGCGTCGCGCCGGTTCCAGGCCTCCACCCAGATCTCCGCGATGCGCCTGGAGTGGTCGAACGGGGGGTATGGTTTGTCGGCCATGAGGATTGTATAGACACCAGAAGAAGTCACTCTATTGACTTCCCCCGCCGCCGTCATGCTCTAGTCTAAATTATGCTCGAGCTGGGCCTCGAAAGACTTCGTTGACGTGCCAGCTCACAACCTCATCGTTTGGGTAGTACGTCTTTCTCTGTGGAGTCTGGATGCGATTTCCGTGCTGGTCGCGCAAGCGTGAGAGGTGCGGTTCGGAGCCGTGAACAGCCTCGGAGACGAGCAGATGGAGATCTTCGGTAATGTGGAGGGCGCCCTTGTCGAACATCTTGTGATGGAGAGCGCAGAGCGCGATTCCGTTGGAGATGTCATCCGGTCCCCGAGCCTGCTTCCATTTGATATGTGCCGCTTCAACACCGATCGGGGCTCCTCCTGTCCCAACTCGTAGATCAAAACCACAAATCGCGCACTGGTACTGATAGGCCTGAAGTACTTGTGCACGAAAATCTGGATCACGGTGTGCCGAAGCTGCTCCCTCAAGGTCGAGCCCCACTGCAGTGGCGATGTCCTCATGAAGTGAGGAGGGAAAGTGGGACGAAAGAAGCAACTGGGCAACTTCTCGTCGAAGTTCAGGGGCGTCGCTGAGAGGCTGGTAAACTTCATCAGTAAATCCGCCCCGAGCCTCCTTCTCTCTAAGTTCTGTCTTCGGCGGGTTGGAGGCACTTTGGCGCATTTCCAGGCTGTCGGCTTCTGGGACGATCCATATGTCGTCGGACTGTAAATGCCAGAAGGGATACTCCGGATGGTGGCTCTGTCGGGGTGGACCAAATTCGATCAAGAGGTCCTTGAGGTCATCCTCAATGTCCGAGAACAGAAGCCAGCGATCTGCCTGTGTGAGCCGTCCCAGTGCGTAAAGGACGAGCAGAGGCTTGTGCGGAGCACGCTGATCACCGCGCTTCCAGACGGTGAGATCGCTGAAACGGGCCCGTATAGATTCGTGCTTTGGGGAAGGGTCTTGCATCGGACGTCGAGGTCATGCGAGGCCCACGAAGGTGAAAGCCAATTCCATGAAAAGCATAGACGAGGGAGTGAGAGACGTGCAATCCTTCAGCAATAGTGGAGACAATTCGCACCCACACATGCGCCTTACGCCGGCTCCAGCGCCCGAAAGGCCTCCAGCAGCTCCTGCGCCACGGGCCCCGGCGTGCCGTCGCCCACCGTCCAGTCGTCCACCTGCACGACCGGCATGATGCCCGTCGTGGTGCCCATCAGAAACAGCTCGTCGGCCGCCGGTAGGTCGTCGACGGCCACGGGAAACTCCTCGACTGGACGGTCGAGGGCGTCGCACAGCTCCAGCATCACGGTGCGCGTGATGCTGGGCAGCGTGCGGTTCGTGAACGGGTGCACGGTGACGGTGCCGTCAAAGACGGCCGCGACGCTGGAGTGGGAGCCCTCCGTCACGAATCCGTCGCGCACCAGGAGCGCCTCGTAGGCATCGGCCTCCTGGGCAGCCTGGTTGGCCAGCACGTTGGGGAGGTAGTTGAGGGACTTGATGTCGCACCGGTCCCAGCGCTGGTCGGGCCGCAGGATCACCTTCACGCCGTTCCGCCACTTGTCGAGCGGTGGCTCGTGGGCCTCGGCACGGGCGTAGACGGTCGGCTCCACGGGCGGGTCCGGAAAGGCGTGCTGGCGCGGCGCGGCCCCGCGGGTGATCTGGAGGTACGCCTTCGCGTGGCCGTCCGTGAGGCCGTTGCGGGGGAGCAGCTCCTGCACGTTCGTCCACAGGGCCTCCGTGTCGACCCCCTGGATTCGGAGGGCGTCTAGGCTGCGGGTGAGGCGGCGGCGGTGATCGGCGAGCCGGAAAAAACGACCGTCCTCCGCCCGCGCCACCTCGTAGACGCCGTCCCCAAACACAAAGCCCCGGTCGTTGGGGGCGATGGACACGTTCGCTTCGGGCATGAAGTCGCCATTGAAGTAGACCGTCATGGACATGAGGCGTGTGAGAAAACCAATCGTGACCCCGTTCCGGTGCCCTCCGGCCCGCGGCGCGTCAAGATAAAAAGTGGGGCGGAGAGAAACAGCGGCCCCGCGGCCCCTCAGAGACCGCTCGTGGTGGCCGTGCTGGGCGAGGCCTGCGGAGGGGCTGCGAGGGCGGTGGCCACGGCGCCGTCTCGGTCGTACACGTCCCGCCGAAAGTGCACCGGCTGGTCGGGGGCGGCCTGAACTGTCAAGTACAGCAGGTGGACCGGCACCTTCTGGGTCAAGAGGACCGTTTGCTCGGTGTTGCCGGTCATCACCTTCTGGATGCGCTCTCGCGACCAGCCCTCGTTGTGGCGGAGGAGCGTCGCGGCCAGGTCGACCGGGTGCTCCACCCGAATGCACCCCGAACTGAAGCTGCGTTCCGCACGGCGGAAGAGGGCGCGCGCAGGCGTGTCGTGGAGGTAGACGCTGTGCGGGTTGGGAAACATGAATTTGACCTGCCCGAGGGCGTTCTGGGGGCCGGGCCGCTGGCGAAGCCGGTACGGGAAGTTCGACGCCGAGAGGCGTTCCCAGTCGATGGTCGACGGGTCGATCGGGGTGGCCTCCGCCCCCCATCCCCGAAGCACCTCGAAGCCTTGGGCCGAGGCACGGGTGGGGTCGCGCCGGAACTCCGGGAGCTTGTCCTTCACTGCAATGCTGTGCGGCACGTGCCAGTAGGGGTTGAAGACGAGATAGGAAATCTGGTCCGAAAACACGGGGGTCTGCCGGTAGGCCTGGCCCGTCACGACCCGCATGCGAAGCCGGTCCGTGCCGTTCTCCACGACGCGGAGTTCGAAGCCGGCAATGTTGACCCGGACGTGGAGTGCCCCGAGGGTGGCCGGCAGCCAGCGCCAGCGCTCCAGGTTGACCTTGATCTGCTCGATGCGTTGTTCGGCGGGCACGTTCAGTGCGGTCCGGGTGGCCGGGCCCACCACGCCGTCCACTTCGAGGCCGTGGCGCGTCTGGAATCGAGACACGGCGTCATGGAGGCGCGCGTCGAACGCAAGGGAGTCCTCCCCCGGCGCCGCCCCGGAAAGATCGCCGGTGACCTGGAGGCGACGGCGCAGGAGGGGCACCTGCGGATGCTGCGTCCCAGTTTTTAGGGTCGGCCCGTCGGGGAGGGTGGGCCAACCTCCGGCGTCGGCGATTCGCCGGTAGCGCGCCAGTGCCCCGCGCAGTGCGTCGTACTCGGGGTGGGGCGGGCGCAGCGACGCGAGCACGGGGCGGATCGAGGACTCGGTGAGGGCCCGGTCCAGGTGCTCGACCAGGTCGGCCCGTCGTCCCTCCAGGGTCCAGGAGGGCGTGGTGGTCTTCGGGGCCACGCGCCCCGTCAGCAGGTGCAATCCATACAGCAGGAAGGCGTCCGTGCAAAGCAATTCGAGGTCGACGAGGCGGGATGGTGCCACCGGGCCTGCGTCCGATTGGGCCCGAAGGCGCCGCAGGAGCGAGTCGATGGCCGTAACGTGGTAGTCGACGGGGCGGAGCCCGTCCTGGTCCGCTGCGCGGAGGCGGGCGAGCAATGAGTCGATCCGGCCCGTCGGCCCTGTGGGACGGGTCCAGGCCAGCTTAAATGCGGCCTGGTGGTAGTAGCGGGCGACCGCCGAGGCGGCCCCTAGGCGGGTCTCACCGACCAGGGTCGCGCCGTCGGCCTCGTCCTGGATGGCTTCAATGCGGATGCGAAGTTGCTCCTCCGCGACACTGGGGAGACGTGCGTCGCCCCCTCCCACCGCGGGCCCCACGGTCACCTGCAGGGCAAGCGCGAGAACGAAGACGAGCCGCGGCCGGAAACGCATGGGGCGGAGAGGCGGGAGGTGGAGCAGAGGGGCAGGGGCTACCAGCGAACGCGGCGCCCGCGGAGGTCCAGGTGCACGAACGGGCCGTGCTGGGCGGTGGCGCCGTAGACGGAGAGCCCGCCACGAAACTGATCGTCTCCCGGGGTGGGGAGGTCCCGCACAATGTCGGCGAGGTACCGGGCATCGGCCCGCGTGGTGCGGCCGTCGCCGGTCAGGTCGTCCATCCACCGGTCCCCGTCGGCGTCGACGTACACGTCCGCCGCGTCGCCGTAGAGGTGGCGGCTGTACTCGGTGGTGTTGCCGATCTTGCGGTTGTAGTAGGGCGTGCGGTATCCGCTCATGACGTGGAGGGTTGGCACAGCGTGGCCCTGCGCGTTCACGGCGGCGAGTACCTGTTCGAGGTGGCGGAGCAGGCGGGGGCGCACGAGGGCGTACTGGGGCGTCGCCTCAGTCTGCTTACAGAGAAACTGATCGAGCCGAAAGTGGGGCGAGACCCGCGCGTCCTTGTTTCCGGCTGTGACCTCGACGAATCCTGCCGGGGGCTCGTAGACCGCCCGTCCGTTGCGGGGCGTTCGTTCGTAGCGCCCCAGGCGGTACCCGTTGAGGCGGCGGCCCTCGTGGTCCCAAGGGGCGAGGACGAACACCTGGAGCTGCACAGTGGCGCCCGACGCGGTGTTCGTTACGACCAGCGGGTACAGGCCCGGGGCCGACGGGGCAGTGAACCGCCAGGATGGGCCGGAGCGGCGGTCCACCACGGGGGTGGGGGCGTCAATCCGGTACCGGCCCGGGAGGGCATCCGGAGACACTTTGATGCGAACGGTGGTGTCCGGCATCGTCGTGACCGCCATGATGCGGTGCGTCACCTCGGTGTCCCCGAAGTGAACGGGAAATGCTGCGCGGCCGGCATCGAACGCGGCGGAGTCGGGCGGGGCCGCGGAAGCCACAGAAAGGCCGCCCAGCATTAGCAGAAGTCCCCCGAAGAGACGGAGGACGCCGTTCTGCCATGAAGGCCACATAGAAGGCATCGGAGGCACAAGTTGACCGAAAAGGGACGCGGGAATGCCAGAACGTAGACCGCTCGTCCCAGATCCCGTGACGCGGACGGCCTGTCGAGTTTATGACAAGGGATGCCCGCTAAGAACCCTGCCTGCGGTGCCGTCACGGGGCGAGGCGCTCCAGAGTCCACTCGGCGTCCATGTCGGGGCGGCGGTAGCGGAGGCGGTCGTGCAGGCGGTTGGGGCGGCCCTGCCAAAACTCGATTTCGAGGGGCTGTACCACGTAGCCGCCCCAGTGCGACGGGCGCGGAATCTCGTCGTGGTCGCCGTACTCGGCCTCCACCTCCGCGAGATTCTGCTCGATCGCCGCTCGGCTTTCGACCACGCGGCTTTGGGGGGAGGCCCAGGCGCCGAGCTGGCTGCCCCGAGGGCGGCTGTGAAAGTATTCGGTCGACTCCTCCGGGGGCATGCGCGCGGCCGGCCCCATCACGCGCACCTGCCGCTCGAGCGGCTTCCACAAAAAGGTGAGTGCGGCGTGGGGGTTCTGGCTCAGTTCGGTGCCCTTGCGGCTGTCGTAGTTGGTGTAGAAGTGGAATCCGCGCTCGTCGAGGCCCTTCAGTAGGACAATGCGGGCGGAGGGGGCACCGTCCGCGGCGGCGGTCGAGAGGGTCATCGCGTTCGGCTCCTCCACCTCCGCGTCGAGCGCCGCGTCGAACCAGTCCCGAAACTGCGCAATGGGGTCGTCGGCCACGTGGGCCCGATTCAGCTCGGCCCGGGCGTACTCCTGGCGCAGATCGGCAAGCGTGGACATGCGGCGGGATGAGTTGTGACAGGGAATATTGCACGGTCGCAACGACCGGGATCGCCCCCTCGTTTCGCGTCGGCGCCATCTGTTGCGTGGGGGTAACCTCGCCGGGGCACTCCGCGGTAGGCGGGCAGGTACTCTCGGGGGCTTATCGCCAGATCTCCATCCGCAGGCCGCGGTCGTTGCGCGGAGCCGTTTCGTTGCGGGGCGGGCAGCGCTCGGCGGTGCCCGACTGGATACGCTGCGCGGTCCAGCACGCGGCGTGGGCGTCCAGCACGTCGTCGGCGCCAAGGGGGCCGCGCGGAAGGGCCTCGAGGACGCCTTCGACGTCCGAAAAGCCGTGCGCCGCGAGCAGCTTGAGACGGGCCGCCCGGCCCGCCTCGGTGTGCTTGCTGTCGGGCACGGGCGCGTCGTCGTTCAGGGCGTAAAAGGCGAGCTCCGGGTGCACCTCCCGCACGTGCTCCTGCCGGGCCGGGGTCATGTGGTCGGCGAGGGCCCGCATCTTCGGAAAGAGGTGAAACGTTTGCTTTGGGAGGCCGGGGGCACCGGGGCCACTGGCGCGGTTGCGGCGGGTGGCCTCGTCGTAGGTGCCGGCCTGGAGCGCATCGGCGGCCGGAGGCGAAAAGACGCTGGCGCCCCGCGGGTGGCCCAGCAGCTGGCGAGCCGCCCGGTCGCACGGACGCCCGCCGGGAACGGCCCGGTCGGGCAGTCCGATCACCATGTCTACGCCGAGCACAGCGGGGGTCTCGGGCAGGCCGATGAGGGCGTCTACACCGTCGACGAGGCGGCAGCGGGTGTGGCCGGTGTCGGGCTGGCGGAGGACCACGACCCAGCCGTCCCGGCAGCCGTCGGCCCCGGCCACCCAGGGCGCCGTGTTGGGGGACGAAGCCATGTTGGGGGAAAGGCTACGAGCATTGAGGCGATGCTTTGTGTCCCCACTCAACTTCTCCGGCGCCGCGGTGTTGAGCATGGGAGCGCTTTCACCACGGATCGTTGCCACATCGGTATGAAGCTGCCCTTCTTCCTCGCCAGCCGCTTCGTGGCGGGCGAGACGCTTGCGGACTCCCTTCCCGCCGTCGATGCCCTCAACCGAGACGGGCTCCACGTGGCCCTCGACAAGCTGGGAGAGCACGTCCACGATCGGAGTGCGGCGGTGGCGGCCCGCGACACCTACATCGACCTCGTGCGCACCCTTGCGGGCCGCGACGGGACCGCGGGCCTGCGCAACCGCATCTCGATCAAGCTCTCGATGATGGGACAGCTCATCGACGAAGACTTCTGTGAAGACAACCTGCGGCAGCTCCTGGAGGTAGCCGCCGAGCGCGACATGTTCGTGCGGCTGGACATGGAGGGAAGCGACCTCACGCGGTCCACGCTCAACATCTTCGAGGCCGTCTATCCCGATTTCCCGAACCACGTAGGGCCGGTCCTGCAGGCCATGCTCAAGCGTACGGATCGGGACATCGACCGCATGTGCGAACTCGGCGTGAGCGTTCGTCTCTGCAAGGGGGCCTACGCCGAGCCGGCCGAGATTGCCTACCAGGACATGGGGCGGATTCGGGAGCGCTACCTCGACTACATGGAGCGGCTCCTCCAGCACACCGACTACTCCGGCATCGCCACCCACGACGATCAGATTATCGACGCCACCAAGGCCTTCGCCGACCGGCACGACATTGGTCCCGACAGCTTTGAGTTCCAGATGCTCTACGGCCTGCGCCGCGAGACGCAGCGTGAGATGGCACAGGCGGGCTACAACATGCTGGTCTACGTGCCCTACGGCACGGAGTGGTTCCCGTACTTCTCGCGTCGCCTGCGAGAGAAGAAGGAGAACGTCTGGTTTGTACTCCGAAGCCTGTTCAAGGGGTAGCCGGACCCTGAGCGCGCGGCGTCCACACAGTCCGGGCGGTGGTGAGGAGCGTGCTCGCGTCGGTATTGTGGAGCGCATGGTGGACGATCCGGTCGTCGCCTGCATCCTCGACCTGGGCCGTGACGCGGACGGGCACGCCGCGGGCCGCCTCCGCACGGAACTGAAGGGCCACCCGAGCGCAGCGGTGTGTTTCGTGCAGCGCATCGGGGAGGGGGCGCAGCGCCCACGTCAGGGTCCGGACGCTGTTGAGGTGCCCGTTGAGGTCGAGGTCCGGATGGCGGACGGTTCGGGAAAGGGTGTGGTCGAGGCGGGCGGGAGGGGACAGGTCTTCGGGCTTGGGGGCGAGAGGGCGTGGGCGGTTGGGCGTCTCCAGGTCGTAGAGCGAGCGGGGCGGGCGCACGGGTCGTCGCCGTTCGGTATCGAGGACGAACCAGCGGCTCGTAGCGCGGCCAATCTCGGCGTCGTCGGCCCACAGCACAAACTCGCGCGTGGCGTAGAGTCCGTCCAGTCCGGACGGCCACGTTTCGACGGTGAGGGGGGTATCCCAGCGCAGGGGATGATCGAGGGCCAGACGCAGATGGGCCAGCGCCCACGCCCGTCCCTCAGCCTGTAGGTGCTGCATCGAAACGTCGAGGGCGTCGGCGTGGCGCCCGGCGGCCTCCTGCAACAGGGCGCACAGCGCGGGCACCGTGGCGGTGCCCTGGGGCGTTACCGCGTCGGTGCGGACGTGGAACGTACCGGTCCAGGGCGTGGCGGGAAGGGACATGCGGGGCGCGGTTAGTGGATGGGGCGTATGGGAGCCTCTACGTGCTGGGGGCGTCGTGGAGGGCCGATAGGGCCCGTTCGTGGGCCGCGAGGGCTTCGTCGTCGAAGAGGACGAAGCGGATGTGAGTTACCGACTCGAGCGTGGGCGCGGCGTTGAGGATCGTCTTGAGGGCGATGTGGGCCGCCTCGTCAAGCGGGTAGCCGAAGGCGCCGGTGGAGAGGGCGGGAAAGGCAACGGACGAAAGGTCGTGGTCCTCGGCCCGCGCGAGGGCATTCTCGTAGCCGGTGCGCAGTAGCTCGTCGGACGGCTCGTCGCGGCCGTAGACGGGCCCGAGCACGTGAATGACGTGCTTGTTCGGAAGGGCATGCGCCCCGCTAATGACGGCCTCTCCGGGCTGGATGGGAGCCATGGGGCGCGTCTCCTCTGCCAGGCCCGGACCCGCCGCCGAATGGATGGCCCCGGCCACCCCGCCGCCCGTCCGCAGCTGGGCGTTGGCCGCGTTCACGATGGCCTCCACGTCGGGCTGCTTCACGATGTTGCCTTTCCGAAGCTCGATCGTAACCCCGGCTTCCGTGTGCGTGGGCATGGGATGGGGGTGTTTGGGTGGAAAAGAGCGGCAATGAACAGCGTTGACATTGCGGGGTACAGACTGTAGTCTCGCGTCGCCGTCGTGTTCGTCGGCTTGTCGAGAGCTCTTGGACCCCACCGCGGGGATCGGTATGCGCCCGGCGCACCGGCGTCCCGAGCGCACACGCTCTGCCCCATTCTCGAACGTTCCCCCCAGCGCATTTCCCCCAGTGCATGAAGTACGATCCCATCAAGGACCGGCTCGGTCGGATTGCCAGTCGCCACCCCCTGTTGCAGCGGATGCTCTACGGCATTCTCAATCTGCTCTTCCTGCGGGCGTGGTACGTGCGGCGGGAGGTGCGGCATCTTCTGGGCGCGTTGCCCGACGACCGTCCAATCCGGGTGCTCGACGCCGGTACCGGATTCGGGCAGTACGCCTACTTCGTGGCCCGCACGTTCCCCGATGCGCAGGTGCGGGCCGTCGACGTAAAACGCGAGTACCTAGAGCGGGCCCGTCGCTTCGTCGACCAGACCCCGCAGGCCGATCAGATCGAGTGGGCGATCGATGACCTGACGGCCCTGGAGTCGGAGGGCCCGTTCGATCTCATCCTGGCGGTGGACGTGATGGAGCACATTGCCGAGGACGAAGCGGTGTTCGAGCACTTCGAGCGCGTCCTGCGCCCGGGGGGGCACGTCATCATCAACACGCCTTCGGACCAGGGCGGCTCGGACGTGCAGGAAGAGGGAGAAGAGAGTTTCATCGGGGAGCACGTCCGGGAGGGCTACGGCCGAGACGCCCTCGCGGAGAAGCTGCGCGCGGCCGGACTGGAGCCGGTGAAGGGGCTCTACACCTACGGCCCGTACGGCTCCGCGGCGTGGCGGGGACTCATCAAGTGGCCCATGCAGATGTTGGGGGCGACGTGGGCCTCGCTTCTCCTGCTTCCGTTGTACTATGTCGCTGCCCTCCCGCTGGGCCTGCTGCTCAACGCGACGGACGTGGAACGGGCCAACGAGCGGGGCACCGGTCTCTTTATGGTCGCCCGCCGCCCGTCCGCTTAGCCCCCGTCGCCATGGCTCCGTCCCGCGGCGTCCCTATCCGGTGTTCACAGTTCCTTTGCGTGCGTCGGGCACGTGCGCCGGACATCCGCCGAACACCGGCACGGTTTGGCGGTTCCTGACGGCGGTGTGTGCGATGTGGCGGACAATCGCCTCTCGTGCAACAACCGGCATTTCTCCCAACTTGTGCGGATGGCCCAACGCCTTCCGAGGCTGATTGCTCTTCGACTACACTCCCCTGCTTCTCAACCGATCTCGCTCCAGCCATGACTGTACACGGCATTATGAGCCGCGACGTCGTGACCGTACCCCCGGACACGGCGCTCATGGACATCCGAAAACGCCTTCAGGAAGGCGGCTTCCACCACATGCTCGTCGTCGAAGACGGGGCGCTCTGTGGGGTAATCTCGGATCGGGACGTGCTCCAGGCCATCAGTCCCTTCCTCGACACCTACAGCGAGGAGCACCGCGACGTACAGACCCTGGCGCGCCCGGCCCACGAGGTGATGCGCACCGACCCGATCACGGTAGCGCCCGACACCGACATCGAAGAGGCTGCACGCATCTTGCTCGACCATGACATCTCGTCGCTACCCGTCGTGGACGGGGAGGAACTGGTGGGCATCGTGACGACGAAAGATCTCCTGAACCATTACACCAATGGCGATTAGTTGCCGCCAAGGGGACGCGCGAGGAGCGGCCCCTGTCCTCGGACGGCCCCGAGGCTAGGGGCCCCGCATCGATTGATAAAGCCCCACGGGGCGTCCTATCTTAACGAATACCGCCCCGCGCCCCTCCTGTCCTCAATCGTCCACTGAGCCGTGCAGACCAAGTACATCTTCGTTACCGGTGGCGTTACCTCGTCCCTCGGCAAAGGGATCTTTAGCGCCTCCCTGGGCCGCCTGCTCGCGGACCGGGGTCTTGACGTGACGATCCAGAAGTTCGACCCGTACATCAACGTCGACCCGGGGACGATGAACCCGTACGAGCACGGCGAGGTGTACGTCACCAACGACGGGGCCGAGACGGACCTCGACCTGGGCCACTACGAGCGCTTCCTGGGCCAGCCCACCAGCCAGGCCAACAACGTCACCACCGGGCGGGTCTACATGGAGGTTATCAGCAAGGAGCGGGAGGGGGCCTACCTGGGCAAGACCGTGCAGGTCGTGCCCCACATCATCGACGAGATTAAGCACTGGATGCTGAAGCTCGGGGAGACCGGCGACTACGACGTCGTCATCACCGAGATTGGCGGCACCGTAGGTGACATTGAGGGCCAGCCCTACCTGGAGGCCATCCGCCAGTTGCGCAACGAGCTGGGCCCGCGCAATACCATGATCAGTCACCTCACGCTCATCCCGTACCTGCGCGCGGCGGGCGAGCTGAAGACCAAGCCCACCCAGCACTCTGTCAAGGAGATGCTCGCCCACGGCCTCCAGCCCGACAGCATTATCTGTCGATCGGAGCGGCCCCTCGACGCGGACGTGCGGCGCAAGATTTCGCTCTTCTGTAACGTCGAGGAGGAGGCGGTCATCCAAATGCTCGACGCGGAGTCGATCTACGAGGTGCCGCTGCTACTGCAGGACGAAGGCATGGGAGAGCTCGTCGTGGACCGGTTCTACCCCGACCGCGGCGAGGACGGGGCCTGTAGCGACACGCCCGACCTCAGCGACTGGATCGAGTTCCTCAAGCGCCTGAAGAATCCCGAGGAGACCATCCCCATCGCCCTGGTGGGCAAATACGTGGAACACCAGGACGCGTACAAGTCGATCACCGAGAGCTTCATTCTCGCCGGCGTGCCCGACGGGGTACAGGTGGAGGTAAAGCATGTCCTCTCCGAGGATCTGACGCCGGGCAATGTTGAGTCGGTGCTCGGGGACGTGGCGGGCGTTCTCGTGGCGCCGGGCTTCGGAGACCGCGGAGTGGAGGGCAAGATCCTGGCGGCCCAGTACGCCCGCGAGCAGGACCTGCCGTTCTTCGGCATCTGCCTCGGCCTGCAGTGTGCCATCGTCGAGTTTGCGCGGCACGTGTGTGGCTGGGAAGGGGCCCACTCCACGGAGTTCGACGAAGAGACCTCCTATCCCGTCATCGACCTTATGGAGGAACAGAAAGAGATCTCCGAAAAGGGCGGCACAATGCGGCTCGGACAGTACGACTGCCGGCTACAGGAGGGCTCCCGCGCCCACGAGATCTACGAGGCCGACCTGGTACAGGAGCGCCACCGCCACCGCTACGAGGTGAACAACGTGCTCCGCTACAAGCTGCTGGAGGAGGGGATGCGCTTCAGCGGCGTGAATCCCGATACGGATCTCGTCGAGATCATGGAGCTGCCGGACAAGCGCTGGTTCCTCGGTGTGCAGTTCCACCCGGAGTACCGAACCACTGTGGGCAACCCCCACCCCCTCTTCCGATCGTTCGTGCGGGCTTGCACCACCTACGCCCACGAGCAGGACCTCGTCGCCTCGCCCCAGCCGCCGGAGCGGGAGGCCGTTCCTCTCGCGTCGGTGGACATGTAAGATCGCGTTGGGATGTCCAACACATCAGCGCGCTCAAAGCGACCGGATGAGGCCGAGCACGCGGCCGATGACGTAGTAGTCCGAATCCGTCGGCGAGAACGTTTCCTCGGCGTAGTGGGGAGCCGCGGGGCGGAGGTGGATTTTCCGGTTGGCGAACTCGAACTCCCGCGGCAGGAGTTGGTCCTGGAGGAGGACGGCCACGAGGGTTCTGTTCTCGAGGTCGTCCCATTCCACCTCCTCAATCAAGAGTAGATCGCCCTTGTTAATGCCCGCCTCGTTCATGCCGTCGTCGCCGGCCCGTCCGAGGAGACAGTCGTCTGGATTCCGGGCGTCGCGAAGGAGTTGGTAGTCGACCGATAGCGTACTGACCGGCCGGTCCCGCAACCGCTCCGGCTGCTCGCTGGGCGTGTGGCTCACGATGGGCAGACTTGGAGGGCCCCCGCCCATCCCGAGCTGATCCTGCTCCTGATCCGTGAGTTGGATGCTCCGGGCCTTGTGCTTCTCGCGCTCGATCCAGCCCTTCTTTTCGAGCTTCCGAAGGAGCTTGTAGACGCCATTCGTGGAGGAGATGTCCAGGGCGTCCCCAATCTCCTGCAGGGTCGGGGGCTTCTGGTGGCGTTCGAGGTACGTCTCAATGAAGTCGTACGCCCTGTTCTGGCGCTGGGTGAGAGGGGCCTTGCTCATAGAGACGGGGACGAAGAAGAAAAGACGCGAGGCGAGAAAGGGGGCATGCATTTTGGCATAATCAACATATGTGCGCGTCCCCCAATGGGGCAAGAGGAAAAGGGTGAAAATATTTTCTTCGAGGGGTGAAAAAATTTTTCGATGACGGTGGAATTGACGGTGATGGCTCGTTGTGGGACATGTGCGCGCGTCCCAAATAGGGGCGAATGGGGGCGAAAATCGGCTTTTCTGGGCGCTGAGCCTTGACATTGGACGGGGAGGGCGTACATTGTGGAGGCGCGTGGGGAAATGTGGGGAATCATCCCAGAGGGTTTTTGCGCTTCGCCGTTCTCGACTTCCGTTTCGCCGGGCCGCTTGTGGGCTCTTTTATCCATGGCGTTCAAAGGACAGGCCGAATATTCCGTCGACAGCAAGGGCCGGGTGGCCATTCCGGCCCAGATGCGGAAGGCCATGTCGCCGGCGGCGAACGAGACCTTTACGATCACGCGGGGCTTTGAGGATTGCATCTTCCTGTATCCCATGGACCGGTGGTCCTCCATCGAGGACGAGATCGAGGACCTGAACATGTACGACCGGGAGGTCCGGACCTTTGTCCGTCTCATCATGCGGTGGGCCAATGAGGTCTCCCTCGACGGGCAGGGGCGGATCAGCATTCCGAATCCGCTGCTCGATCTTGCCGACCTCGATGACTCGGCCCTCATCCTCGGGGCGTACGATCACATCGAAATCTGGGACCCGGAGCAGTTCGACGGATACCTCAACGAGCAGCCCGACGACTACGAGACACTTGCCGAGAGCGTAATGCGGTAAAGATGCCTCCGCAGCCGCGGACCCGAACCGATGTCAGCCACGGAGCCACACGACGATTCTTCCAACGGGGGCGACCCGCTGCGGTACGCCACCGACTTCCACGCACCTGTTCTTTCACACGACGTACAGGCCCGGCTCGTCACCGACCCGGCGGGCCGCTACGTCGACGCCACGCTTGGCGGCGGCGGGCACGCTCGGGCCCTGCTCGATGCGCTCGGCCCGGAGGGGCGCGTGTTCGGAATCGACCGGGATCCGGAGGCCCTGGCCATCGCCCGCGACCGGCTCGCCGACGCGGAGTCAGCGGGGCGCTTCCGGGCGGTGCACGGCACCTTCAGCACGCTCCATGACGTGCTGGGGGCCGAAGAGTTCATCCCCATCGACGGGTTGTTGCTCGATCTCGGGGTGTCGTCGCATCAGATCGACGCGCCCGAACGCGGCTTCAGCTTTCGGGACGAAGGACCGCTCGACATGCGGATGGATCCGCACCGGGGCCTTACTGCTCAGCAAGTGGTGAACACGTGGGGCGAGCGCGACCTCCGCGATGTCCTCCGCGAGTACGGAGAAGAATCGCGCGCCGGGCATCTCGCCCACGCCATCGTCGAGGCCCGTCCGCTGCGCACGACGCGCGACCTGGCCGAGGTGGTGGAAGAGCATGTGCCGCCGCCCGACACGGTAGGAACCCTGACCCGCGTCTTCCAGGCGCTCCGCATCGTGGTGAACGCGGAGCTCGACGAGCTGGAGGATGCCCTGGAGCAGGCCACGGAGGTCGTCCGCACGGGCGGCCGCATCGCCGTCATCAGCTATCATTCGCTGGAAGACCGGCGGGCGAAGCGGTATCTACGATACGGCAATTTCGAAGGCGAGCCGCGGCGTGACCTGTACGGCAATCTCGTGGCCCCCTGGACCGAGACGCCCCGCGGCCCCATCGAGGCCAGCGAGGCGGAGGTAGAGGCCAACCCGCGGGCGCGGAGCGCCCGGCTCCGCGTCGCGACGCGGCGGGACGATGAGGAGATGGAAGCCCCCGTGCCGCCACTCTCCTGAGCGGACCCGAGGACTTGACGGCATTGAGTACGCACCCAGCAGAACGATGAGCAGACGACGAGACACTACGCATTCGAAGACCAACGGGACGTCGAACGGGACCGGGAACGTGTTGTGGCCCGGTTCCGGAGACGGAGCCCCCCGCACGTCCAGGCCCCCCCGCTCCGCCGATCGTTCGGGCCCGGAGGCCGACGGGTGGACGCGGCACGGTACGGCACTGCCCGGGTGGGCCGACCTGGAGCCGTCAACGAATCGAAAGCGCACGGCCTCCGACGACACGTTTTTGCAAAACGTATCAACCGGGCGCTTTGCCCTGGTCATCCTCGCAGTGGCGGGGCTCTTTACACTCTACGTGGGGCACGTACACGCCACGACCGATCTCTATAACCAATTGCAACAGGCCCAAAAAGCGAATCAACAGCTGCACCTGAAGCACAATCGCCTGGAGGGCGCCTACGACCGCCGCACGGGACCGTCCGTAATTTACGAGCGTGCCCGCGAGCTCGGGCTGCGAGAAAGTGTGAGCTATGGCGCCCCCATCACTGTTGAGTGACCCCTTTCATTGTGCGGAGTGCGGACGCTCCGTCGCCAATCCTCTCGACACTCGAACCCCTGCCATGAAGCCGAAGGACCAATTTTTGGCCCGGATGTACGTGGTGCTGACGCTGCTCGGCCTCGTCCCGATGGCCGTGGCCGCGCAGATGGGGTGGGTGGTGGTCACTGAGACCGACGTGCTCCGGAACCAGGTGCGGGAGCAGGCCCGGTCGACCGTCGACATTCCGGCCATGCGGGGCGCCATCCTGGACCGCGACGGTCGCGGCCTCGCCATCAACACGGCACGCTACGACCTGGCCCTCGACCCCACGGTGGAGGGCTTTGCGACCCGGGCCGAGTCGTTCTTTGACAAGTTGGCTTCGCTGACCGGGGTGCCGGCCGCCCGGTACCAGCGCACGGTCGAAACGCGGCACAGCCCGCAGTACGTGCAGCTGCGCACCGGACTTACGCCGCAACAACAGGAGCGCATCCGCGCGTGGGACGTGCCGGGCGTAATCCTGACGCCCGAGTTTGGGCGGCGCTACAACTACGGCACCACGGCGGCCCACGTCGTGGGGCACGTGGGGGGCGACGGGCAGGGCTTAGCTGGATTGGAGCTGACCTACGACGACTCCCTGCAGGGAACGCCGGGGCGTCGTATCGTGCGACGGGACCGGAGCGGGCGCATTGAGGCGTACGTGGGCGGCAAGGTGGTGTCCCCGAAGCGGGGCGACGACCTGGTGCTCACGCTCGATCTGGTGCGTCAGGCCGCGCTCGAAGACGAGCTCCGCCGCGGCGTACGCCAGAGTGGGGCGGACTGGGGGACGGCCGTGGCCATGAACCCGAACACGGGGGGCGTTCTGGCCATGGCGAACGTACCCACCTACAATCCCAACCGCCCGGCGAAGGCGCCCGACGCCGCGCGCCGCAATCGGGCCATCACCGACCGCTTCGAGCCCGGCTCCACGTTCAAGCTCGTGGGGGCAGTGTCGGCCATCGAGCAGGGGCTCGTTAGCCTCGACGACTCGGTGGAGACTGGCGACGGGTGGGCGGTCTTTCACGGCTACACGATGAAGGACGTCCAGGCGCACGGGACCCTTTCGTTTGGGGGGGTGATTGCCAAGTCGAGCAACGTGGGCATGGCCAAGACGATCGATCAGTTGGATCCAGGTGTCTTTTACCAGTACGCCCGCAACATGGGTTTTAGCCAGCCCACGTGGATCGACCTGCCCGGCGAGGTGAGCGGGGTGCTGAAGCGGCCGCCGCAGTGGAGTGCCACGACACAGACCTCGATGGCCATCGGCTACGAGGTGTCGGTTACGCCCCTGCAGCTGCTTACGGCCTACAGCGCCCTGGCAAACGGGGGGCGCATTGTAAAGCCGTACGTCGTGGCCGAGCGGCAGACCGTGACGGGCAAAACCCTCTGGCGCAACGAGCCGGAAATCATCCGCCGTGCCTTCGAGGAAGAAACGGCCGACACGCTCCGCTCCGCGTTCGAACGGGTCGTGGAGAGCGGCACCGGGACCAACGCACAGATTGAAGGACTCCGCGTGGCCGGCAAGACGGGAACGGCTCTCCAGATTTCCGACGGCGAATACTCGGCGGAGGAGGCTCGCGCCTCGTTCGTGGGGTTCCTGCCGGCCGACGACCCGAAGGTGGCGCTCATCGTGGTGCTGGGCGGTCCCACGGCTGGCACCCACGGGGGCGACGTGGCCGCGCCGGTCTTTCGGCGCGTAGCGCGTCGCTGGGCCGGTACCTTCCCGGCGGTGGAGGACCGAATGACCCGAGAGGTCCCCGCGGCGTCCGAGGAGACACTGTCGGCGTCGCGCTCGTCGGCAGAAGAGTTGCCGACGGGGCGTCCCGACTCGATGCCCGACCTCACGGGCCGCAGCACGCGTCGGGCCGTGGCTTGGCTTCAGGCCCACGGCATCACGCCCCGGCTCAGCGGGACGGGAACCGTCACGCGCCAGCGTCCTACGCCGGGCGCGCCGCTTCCCACGCAGGCTTTCCTCTCGGCATCCCAATGAATCATGGCGGATTCCCATTCCGCACGTTCATCCCCGGTCCCCAATGCGCTGCCCTGGCCGGCGCTGCGGCGTCGGCTTGCAAGGGCAGGGCTGCTTGACGAGATCCATTGTGGGTCGGACGCCGACCCCCACACACTTACCATCGGCGCCCTGACGGACGACAGTCGGGACGTCACCCCAGGCGGTACCTTCGTCGCAATTCGCGGCGTGGAGGCCGATGGGCATTCGTTCATTGACATGGCGGTAAAACAGGGTGCTCGTCTCGTGGTGTGCGAGGCGGTGCCGGAACGGGCGCGCGAGCGCTTCCCCGACACCGTCTTCGCCCGCGTGACGGACGCGCGCTCGGCCCTGGCCGAGGCAGCCGCGGCGCTCTACGACGACCCGGCCGAGGCCCTGCGCCTCGTGGGTGTGACGGGCACCAACGGCAAGACAACAGTGGCCTACCTCCTGCACCACCTGCTCGACGCACTCGGGACGCCGACCGGCCTCCTTAGCACGATCGGGGTGCGTACCGGTGCGGAAGAAACGAGCACAGGCCTCACGACGCCGGGGCCGATCGCGTTGCACCGCACGTTGCGGAAGATGGTCGACGCGGGCTGTACGGCCGGCGTCATGGAGGTGTCGTCCCACGCCCTCGACCAGAGGCGCGTGCACGGACTCGACTACGAGGTGGCGATTTTCACAAACCTCTCGGTCGATCACCTCGACTACCACGGTAGTTCCCAGGCCTACCGGGCGGCGAAAAAGCGGCTGTTCGACGGCCTTGGGGCCGACGCTACGGCCCTCTACAACGCCGACGACGAGGCGGGGACCACAATGGTGGCCGACACGGCGGCCGACATCGTGTCTTTTGCCCTCAACACGGGGGCCGACATTGAAGGGGGCGTGCTGGAGAGCCGAATCGACGGCCTCCGCCTGCGCATCGACGGGCGAGAGCGCGCCTTCCAACTGGCAGGTCGGTTCAACGCCTACAACCTGACGGCCGCTTACGGGGCCGGCATGGCCCTGGGCTTTGGACCGGAGGCCGTGCTCGACGCTCTCGCCGCGGCCCCGCCGGTACCGGGCCGTTTCGAGCCGCTTCGATTCGACGGTGGCCCCACGGTAATCGTGGACTACGCTCACACGCCCGACGCGCTGGAAAACATTCTGCGGGCCGTGCGCGACACGATGCCGCAGGGAGGCACGCTCTGGTGCGTCTTCGGCTGCGGCGGGGACCGTGACCCGAGCAAGCGTCCCACGATGGGCCGCATTGCCGAGCAGGTGGCCGACCGCACCATCGTCACCAGCGACAACCCGCGCACCGAGGATCCGGTGGCCATCCTCCGCGACATCCGCGACGGGGTGCGCGATCCGGAGGCAATGCGCTGGATCGTGGACCGGGAGGCGGCCATCCAGGCCGCGGCGGATGAGGCCGTGCCTGGCGACGTGGTGGTTCTCGCCGGCAAAGGCCACGAGACGACTCAGACCCTTGGCACCGACACGCGCCCCTTCGACGACCGCGAGATGGCACGACGTTATTTTGGCTGAGCGGGAGCCTGGGAGCGCCGGGACAACGGCACACAGACGCTCGTGCCCCCGCGCTTCCGCGCCTCCGACTCCCACACACCATGCTCTACTACCTCATCGATTACATTGAGCGGCTCTACCACCCGCCGGGGTTTCAGGTGATTCGGTTCATCACCGTGCGGGCGGCGCTGGCGTCCATTACGGCGCTCGGTCTCGCGATGGGGGCGGGCCGCGGCATCATTCGGTGGCTGCGGCGGCAGCAGTTGGGAGAGCGGGTACGCGAGGGCGAGGCGGCCGGGGCGGTCAGCCACGTCCACAAGGCCGGCACGCCCACGATGGGGGGCATCATTATTTTGCTGTCCGTGGGGGGCGCGACGCTGCTCTGGGGCGCCATCGCCAATACGTACGTGTGGCTGGCGCTCGTGGCGATGGGCGGGCTGGGCGTCGTGGGGTTCGTCGACGACTACCTGCAGACGGTGAAGAACTGGGAGAAAGGGCTCCGCCCGCGCTACAAACTCGCTGGACAGGTGGGCGTCGGCCTCGTAGTGGGGGGCGTGCTCTACTTTCATCCCGACTTCCAGGCGTACAATACGTTCACGTTTATGCCCTTTCTGAAGGGGCAGGTCGTCGACTACGACGTCTTCCGGTTTTGGGAGCTCGGGGTGGATCTGGGCTGGGTCGTGTACCTGCCGGTGGTCGTCTTCATCATGACGGCCGTCTCCAACGCGGTCAACCTGACGGACGGGCTCGACGGCCTCACGACGGGCGTCACGGCGTTCGTCTCACTTGGCCTCGTCGCACTGGCGTACATCTCGGGCAACGTTAATTTCGCGACGTTCCTGAACGTGATGCACCTGCCGGGCACCGGCGAGTTGACAGTGTTCGTCGCGGCGGTCACGGCCAGTTGCTTCGGGTTTCTCTGGTACAACGGCTATCCGGCCACGGTTTTTATGGGCGACACGGGGGCCCTCGCCCTCGGCGGGGCCGTGGGGGCGACGGTGCTCATGGTGCGCAAGGAATTGCTCCTGCCATTGCTCGGCATCGTGTACTTCGCGGAGGCCGTCTCCGTCATTCTGCAGACCAGCTACTTCAAATACACGCGGCGCCGGACGGGCGAGGGAAGGCGCATCTTCCGGATGGCACCCCTGCATCACCACTACGAGGCGCTGGGCATCCACGAGGCGAAAATCGTGACGCGCTTCTGGATCGTGACCGCCATTACCGTCATCGCTGCACTGCTCATTCTTCGCATTCGATAAGCCGGACGCGCCCGGGAACTAGGGTTCCTTTGCACGCCCCTATGCACACACTCCACAACCCCCACATGACGCCGGACGAGGTACGCACAAGGCAAGCGACCGTGGTGGGTGGCGCCCGCAGTGGCCGGGCCGTGGCACAGCTGCTGGCGGAGGTGGGGGGGGAGGTGTTTCTCACCGAACAGGGGCCGGCGCCGGAGGGGACCGAGGCAGTGCTCCACGAGGCCGGAATCGACTACGAGTTTGGGGGGCACACGGTGCAGGCGCTCGACGCGGACTTTTTCGTCGTGAGTCCCGGCGTGCCCACGCAGTCAAATATCGTGCAGCAGGCGCTGCGGGCCGGAATCGACGTGTACTCCGAGATTGAGGCGGCGTCCTGGTTTTGCGAGGCACCCATTGTGGCCATTACCGGCACCAACGGCAAAACGACTACGACGAGCCTCACGGGGCACGTCTTCCGAAACGCCATGGCGAGTGCGCCGGGCCGGGAGGCCATTGTGGCCGGCAACATTGGATACCCATTTTCCGACTACGTGCTCGACGTGGAGCCGGCGGACGTGGTGGTGCTGGAGGTCTCCAGCTTCCAGCTCGATCACGTGGACACGTTCCACCCCCGCGTCAGCGTGCTGCTCAACATTACGCCTGACCACCTGGGCCGCTACGACGATGATTTCGACGCCTATGCCCGGGCCAAGTGCAACATCTTCCGCAATCAGGGGGCGGGCGACGTGGTGGTGTTCAACCGCGACGACGAACGAGTACGGGAGGCGGTGCTGCGGGCAGGCGAGACGCACGAATTTCGCCCTATGGCACTCACGCTGAAGGGTGTACCGGCGGCCGGAGGGGGGGTAGAGGAGGACCGCATCGTTCTTCGCATTGACGACGAGGACGAACCACTTATGCACACCGACGAGCTGGCCCTTCGCGGACGCCACAACGTGTACAACTCGCTCGCGGCTGCCGTCTCGGCCCGCGTGATGGAGGTCGAGAACGACGTCATCCGCGAGAGCCTGGGGGGCTTCGAGGGCGTGCCGCACCGGCTGGAGGAGGTGCGCACAATTGATGGGGTGCTGTACGTGAATGACTCGAAGGCGACGAATGTAAATGCGGTCTGGTATGCACTGGAGAGCTTTGACCGACCCGTGGTGCTCATTGCGGGGGGGCGGGACAAAGGCAACGACTACACCGACCTTAAGCCACTGGTGCGCGAGCAGGTGCGGGCGGTTGTGGCCCTTGGCGAGAGCGCTGATACGGTGGCGCGGGAGCTTGGCACTCAGGCCCCGGAATGCAGCCGCGCCCAGACCATGGAGGAGGCCTTGAGCCAGGCACAGGCGGTGGCCGAACCGGGCGACGCGGTGCTTCTGAGCCCGGCCTGCTCCTCGTTCGACATGTATGAAAGCTATGAGGAACGGGGGAACCTCTTCCGCCGCCTCGTGAAGACGCTGCTATGATGCGTGAGAAGTGAGATCGCGCGTCGCGTTTCACGCATCACGCGACTTTAGTCCTGTGATCGGGACGCTGAATAACGAAAACCGCCAATGAACTTCGTTCAAACGCTCCGACATAAAGTCACCGACCGCGCCCCGGCGGACAAGTACGTGGTGTGGGTCGTGCTGGCGCTCGCGGCGGCGGGCGTGGTGGCCGTGTACAGCGCGGTCACGTACCTGGCGGAGGTGCGCGCCGGCACCGAGCCGGTACACTTCCTGGTGAACCATCTCCTCCGCGTGGGGATTGCGCTCGGGGCCATGGGGGCAGTGAGCCTGGTCGACTATCGTACGCTGGCCCGGTACAGCCGGATCATCCTGATTGGGACGCTGGTTCTGCTCGTCGCCGTTAAAATCGTCGGTCTGTTTTCGCCCGGTGCCGACCGTTGGTTGCGAGTCGCCGGGGTGGGGTTTCAGCCGTCGGAGCTCGCGCGGCTGGCCCTGGTGTTCTACGTAGCTGTCTTGCTGGTGCAGAAGCAGGAGTACGTGAAGAGCTTTGGGCGGGCCTTCTTGCCGATCCTGGTGTGGGTCCTGCTCACCGTCGGCCTCATCGGGCTCGACGACCTGTCGACCGCCTCTGTGGTCCTACTCTCCGTGTTGCTGATGTGCTTTGTAGGGCGGGTGAGCGTGGTGCAGCTCGTGGGGCTCGGACTGCTCGGGGCCGTGATGGCGTTCGGCCATATTGCCAGTTCGCCGGACCGCGCCGCCCGGGTGGAGGCCTACCTGGGGATGGACCTCTTTGCCTCCACCAGCCCCGAGCGGGTGTTGGACACGCAGGGCGAGCGCTACCAGTCCCGGCAGGCGCGCATGGCCTTCGCGATGGGCGGCCTTACGGGGGTGGGGCCCGGCAAGAGCGTGCAGCGCGACTTCCTTCCGGCGCCCTACAACGACTTCATTTTTGCCATCATTGCCGAGGAGTACGGCCTCATCGGGGCATTTGTCCTGCTGCTCGGGTTCTGCGTCCTGCTATTTCGCGGATACCTGCGCATTGCGCGGGATGCCCCGGATCCATTGGGGCTGATCCTGTCGGTGGGCTTCACCACGATGATCGTGGCGTACGGCTTCGTGCACGCCGGGGTGGCCTGTGGGCTGCTGCCGGTGACGGGCCTGCCGATGCCGTTCGTCTCGTACGGGGGCACGTCCCTGCTGTCCAACGGCATTATGGCGGGGGTGCTGCTCAACATCTCGCGCCACACCGGCGAGCAATCGCCACGGCGCGGTGGGTAGCACGATCGTCCTGAATGCAGGATCGTCCTCGGGACTGCCCGAGGCACGACGAGAGAACGAACCGACTTCTACAATCCACACGCTTACTCACAAGATCGGGGCATCCTGCCTGGGTGCTCGCAGTCATGAGTGACCGCGCTCCGCACATTTTGATGGTAGGTGGCGGCACCGGGGGCCACGTGTACCCGGCCATCGCCATTGCCGACGCGGTGCGGGCCCTGCGCCCGGATGCCCAGATTGTGTTTGCGGGCACGCAGGACCGGCTCGAGGCGCGTGCGGTGCCCGAGGCGGGCTATGCCCTGCACCCCATCACGGCACAGGGCATCCAGCGCGAGCTCTCGGCCTCGAACCTGCTGCTGCCCCTGCGGGTGGCCCAGGGCCTCATGCAGAGCTGGCGCCTGGTGGGGGCCCTCGATCCCGACGTGGCGGTGGGCACCGGCGGCTACGTGGCCGGGCCCGTGTTGCTGGCCGCGTGGCTGCGGGGGCGGCCCCTCCTCATTCAGGAGCAAAACGCCTACGCGGGCCTCACGAATCGGGTGCTTGCGCGTCTCGCGTCCCGTATCCACCTTGCCTTCTCGGAGGCGAAGGACTGGGTGCCGGCCGAGCGGGCCACGGTCAGCGGCAACCCGACGCGCCGGGCGCTCCGAGAGGCCGATCCGTCCGAGGCCCGGGCGGCCTTTGGCCTCCCGGAGACGGCGAAGCTGGTGCTGGTCATGGGCGGCTCGCTGGGCAGTGCCGCGATCAATGGGGCGGTGAAGCAGAACCTGGAGGCGCTCCTGGAAAGGCCCGACGTGCATGTGGTGTGGCAGACGGGCACGCGCTACTACGACGACATCATCGACGCGGTAGACGAGCATCCCCGGCTTCGAATCGTCGAATATGTCGACCAGATGGGGGCCGCTTACGCCGCGGCCACCCTCGTGGTGTGCCGGGCCGGCGCCCTCACGTGCAGCGAGTTGACGGTGACGGGCACGCCCGCGGTGCTCGTGCCTTCCCCCAACGTGACGGCCGATCATCAGACGAAAAATGCACGGAGCATGGAACGGGCCGGCGCGGCTGCGTTGCTGCCGGAGACGACGCTTGAAGCGCGGCTGGGCGACGTGGTCGCCGAGCTACTCGAGGATCGAGACACGCTGGACGAGATGGCCGCGGCCGCTCAGGCCCGGGCTCGCCCGGACGCCGCGGAAACCATTGCCCGTGACGTACTCGCCCTTGTCGACCGTTATCGCACGACGAACGCTCAATGAACCTGTTGCTGGGTCGGGGAGCGCCCCGACTCGGCCCCCAACCCTCCTCATCCCGACCTCTTTTCGATCGATGGCTGAACTTCGCACCCAACCGGCTCTGGGCCGCATCCGCCAAGTCCACATGGTGGGCATTGGCGGCATCGGCATGAGCTCCATTGCCGAGGTGCTCCTCAACCGCGGCTACACCGTGACGGGCTCGGATCTGGAGACGAGCGACGTCACGGCGCGACTTGAGGACCATGGGGCGACGGTGTACGAGGGCCACGCCGCCGAGCAGGTAGGCGCGGCCGACGTGGTGGTCTACTCCAGCGCCATCGATCCGGATGAGAACCCGGAGACTCGCGAGGCCGAGCGGCGTCGCATCTCACTCATCCCGCGGGCCGAGATGCTCGGGGAGCTCATCCGGATGAAGTTCGGGGTGGGCATCGCCGGCACCCACGGCAAGACGACCACGACCTCCATGGCCGGGCTCGTGGTGACCGAAGGCGGCTTTGACCCGACGGTCATTGTGGGCGGAAAGGTAACGGCCTTTGGCTCGAACGCCGTGACGGGGGAGGGAGACGTCATCGTGATCGAGGCCGACGAGTACGACCGCACGTTCCTGCGGCTTACCCCGTCGCTGGCCGTTATTACGAGCATTGAGGAGGACCACCTGGATGTCTACGACGACCTGGAGGCCCTGCAGGTGGCGTTTACAGAGTACGCCAACAGCGTGCCCTTCTTCGGCGCGGCCATCCTCTGCCTCGACGACCCGAACGTGCAGGCCATCGTGGGCGACATCGAGCGCCGCGTTATTACCTACGGGACCACGCGGCAGGCCGAGGTGCGGGCGGAAAACATCCGGCGCGAAGAGATGACGACCCGGTTCGACGTGACCCTGCGCGGCGAGTTGCTTGGCGAGGTGGCGCTCCACGTGCCGGGCCTGCACAACGTGCGCAACGCGCTTGCCGCCGTGGCGGTAGGGCAGGAGCTCGAAATCGCGTTCGACCAGGTGCGCGAGGGGCTGGAAGGCTTCACGGGCGTGCGCCGCCGGTTCGAGAAGAAGGCGGACATCGGCGGCATGACGGTGCTGGACGACTACGCCCATCATCCGACCGAGATTGAGGCGACCCTCGACGCGGCCCATCAGGGCTTTCCCGACCGCCGCGTCGTGGCCGTCTTCCAGCCGCACATGTACTCCCGCACGCAAAACTTCATGGACGAATTTGCTCGCTCCTTCTTCAACGCCGATGTGCTCGTCTTGACGGATGTGTATGGGGCACGCGAGGAGCCGATTGAGGGCGTCACCGGCGAGCGTCTGGCCGAGCGGGCCGAGCAGTTTGGCCACCGCGCTGTGCAGTACGTGCCGGACAAGACAGACCTTCCGGATCGCCTTCTCGACATTGCGGAGCCAGGCGACGTCGTTCTCATGCTGGGGGCGGGCGACATCTGGCGGGCGAGCGAGGCCTTCGTGGAGCTACTTGAAAACAGCAATGAGACAGCAATTGAACGAGACCGACCTTGATTGACGACGTGATGCGTGAGGAGTGACGCGTGATACGTGATGCGTGAGAACAGGGAATTCGCTCTCCTCACGCTTCACGTTTCACGAATCACGAGTTCTCCGGCCGTTTCAACAAACACGACGACCATTTTTCGACACTCATGACACGCGACCAAACCGCCACATTCGGACGCCGCGCCCTCCGCCTCACGGGGATCGGGCTTCTCGTGGCGGGCGTGGCTGCTCTCGGCGTGTTGGGCTGGCAGTGGCGGGCGGGGGCGACGGTGGAGCGGGTGGCCGTGACCGGCACCCAGCACGCCCCGCCCGATTCGGTGCGTCGCCTTGCACAGGTGGATAGCGGCGCCGTGATGACCGCAGTCGACCCGACGCTCGTGGCCGACCGGGTGACGCGCCATCCCTGGGTCCAGTCGGCGACCGTGACGCCGCACTGGATGTACGGCACCCTCACCGTTGCGGTCACGGAGCGGACGCCCGCGGCCCTCGCGGTGGACGGACAGGGCCGGCCGGCCTACTATCTCGACCGCGCCGGGTACGCAATGCCGCTTCCCGACAGCGCCGGGTACGACGTGCCGCTCGTGCGGGGCCTCGATGCCGAAGCACCCTGGACGCGCCCCGACACCGTAGCGGCGCCGGCGTCGGTGCGCCGCGTGCTCGCGGCCCTTCCAGCGTCGGGCGTGGCCGGTCTCGTGGCCGAGATCGACGTGGCGTCCGACGGGGCGGCGCGGCTTGTAACGACGCCCGTCGACGGACACGGGGCGATCTCTGTACGCCTCGGCACCGGCGACGTGCCGCGGAAGCTCCGAACGCTTCATGCCTTCGCCCAGCAAGTGCTCACCACAGCCTCCGACGACCCAATCGAACAGATTGACCTCCGGTTCGATGGGCAGGTCGTGACCCGAGAGCCGTCCCCCGGATAAATACCCTCGTCCGATGGTCCCCGAGGCCCGTGTCCCCTTCGAACTGAACCCCTCTATTCACCATGAATGACGACATCGTTGTAGGAGTCGACATCGGCACGACCAAGGTGTGTGCCGTGGTTGCCGGCAAAGACGAACTCGACCGCGTGAACATCCTCGGGGTGGGCATGGCCCCCTCCGACGGCCTCAACCGTGGGGTCGTCGTCAACATTGACCGCACCGTGGCGGCCGTGCGTGAGGCCGTCGAGGAGGCCGAGCGGGCGGCAGGGGTAGAGGTGCGAGAGGTCATCGTGGGCATTGCGGGCGACCACGTGCAGAGTTTCCAGACGCGCGGCGTCGTGACCATCAATGCCAACGAGATTACCCAAAACGACGTGCAGCGCCTCCTGGAAGACACCACCCACGTGGCCCTGCCGGCCGACCGCGAGATCCTGCACGTGATTCCGCAGGAGTTTATCGTGGATGGGCAGGACGGCGTGGCCGACCCCGTGGGCATGAGCGGGGTCCGCCTGGAGGGCGACGTGCACATCATCACCGGGCTTGTCTCGGCCGCGAAAAACATCTACCGCTGTATCGAGAAAGCAGGCTTTCAGGTATCGGACCTCGTGCTGGAGCCGCTCGCCTCTTCGTTCAGCGTGCTGCACGAAGACGAAAAGGAGGTGGGCGTGGCCCTCATCGATATCGGCGGCGGCACCACCGACATCGCCGTGTTCGAGGACCACACCATCCGCCACACCGCTGTTATCGCAGTGGCCGGCGACAAAGTGACCGACGACATCCGCAAGGGCCTCGGCGTCATGCGCGACCAGGCCGAGCAGCTCAAGCGCCAGTTTGGTGTAGCCCTCGCCGACGAGGCGGACACGGACGAGAAGATTGAGATTCCGGGCATCGGCGGGCGCGACGAGAAGACCATTGGCCGCGACACGCTCGCCCAGATTATCCAGCCGCGCATGGAGGAGATTCTGGAGATTGCGCAGATGGAGATCAAACGCAGCGGCTACGGCCGGCACCTGGGTGTGGGCTGCGTGCTCACGGGCGGCGGCTCGCTCGTCCCCGGCACTGCCGAGCTGGCCGCCGAGGTGCTCGGCATGGAGGCCCGCGTGGGGCGCCCGATGGGTTTGAGCGGAGGGCTCGTGGAGGAGGTGAGCGACCCGAAATATGCCACGGGCGTCGGCCTCGTGCTCTACGGCATGCGCCACGACATCATTGGTGGGGCGCCGCTCTCGGAGGAAGTACAGACCCACGAAAACGGGGCTGCCCAAGGGGATACACTGATGGCCCGAATTGCCGACCGCATGAAAGCCTGGTTCGATGAACTGTAGGCGTGTGGGCGTTGGTACGTTGGACGTTACGTCACTCCAGCTGCCAACGACCAGGCGCTTTCCCGCCCGCCAAACATTCCAACCTTCAACGTTCCAACGTTTCAACGCACTAACGCACTTCACACGACGGCCCGGCGACCAACGGCTTGAAGCCGCTCACTTCAGGCCAACCGGCCCGTCCACTCTCACATTCAAAACCACAGACCCACTGGAGGGACCATGGACCAAGACTTTAGCTCGAAATTTTCGTTCGACGATGCTGCCAACGAGGAAGCCAAAATCTGCGTCGTCGGGGTTGGCGGCGGAGGCGGCAACGCCATCAACAACATGGTGGAGAAAGGCATCCACGGCAGCGTCGAGTTTATCGCCGTGAACACCGATTCCCAAGCGCTCAATGAGAACCGGGCACCGCAGAAGATTCAGGCGGGCCAGGACCTCACGAGCGGTCTGGGGGCTGGCGCGCGCCCCAGCGTGGGCGCGGAGGCCATTGAGGAAAGCAGTGAGGAGATCAAGCAGGCCCTCGACGGCTACGACATGGCGTTCATTACGGCCGGCATGGGCGGCGGCACTGGCACGGGCGGCGCGCCCGTGGTGGCGGCCATCGCCCGCAGCCTCGACATCCTCACCGTGGCCATCGTGACCAAGCCCTTCGACTGCGAAGGATCGCGTCGCATGAACACGGCCCAGGAAGGCATTCAGTTGCTGCGAGAGAACGTGGACACGCTCATCGTTATCCCCAACGAGCGCCTGCTCGACATTGCCGACCAGGACACGAGCCTGATCGAGGCCTTCGAGAAGGCCGACGAGGTGCTCTACAACGCCACCCGCGGCATTAGCGACCTGATTACGGTGCACGGCCTCATCAACCTTGACTTTGCCGATGTGCAGACCACGATGAAGGACGGGGGCACGGCGCTCATGGGATCGGCCACGGCCAGCGGCGAGAACCGCTCGGAGAAGGCCGCGGTGCAGGCCATCAGCAGCCCGCTGCTCGACGGGCTCTCCATCGCCGGCGCCACTAACGTGCTCGTCAACATCACCAGCGGTCCCTCCCTCGGCATCCGCGAGGCCACGCAGGCCACGAGCGTGATCCAGAAGGAGGCCGGCGAGGACGTCGAGGTGATCTTTGGCACGGTGATCGACGAGGACATCGAGGACAAGCTGCGGGTCACCGTTATCGCAACGGGTTTCGACCGCAACAGGGAACCCGAGCAGGACGGTGAGGACAGCCGGCGCACCGTGCCGCTGGAGGATGAGGATGGGGACGACGATTCCACGCAGCAGTACAAAGGAGAGGACAACCTCCGCCAACTCGACCAACCGGCCTACGAGCGCCGAAGTGCGCCCCTTCGCTCCAAGCAACAACAGGAGGAGGCCGCCAACGGCGAGGCCGACGAGGATTCCGCCCCGGACGACGAGACAACCATCCGCCGCCTGGAGGCCGATGATCTGAACGAGCGGGAGGACCGTGACGAACGCTCGCGTCCCGACGAGGACGACGATACCGACACTCCGGCCTTCCTCCGCAAGATGATGGACTGAGCAAAACGTCGGATTGCGGGCATCGAATGGCGGATGAGCGTGACAGTCGAATCAGGTCGCCGTCGACCGCCCATTCGGTGTTCGCAATTCCGGAACTTACAATTGCCACAAGCGGGCCCTCCAGCCCCACCACAGGCCGTCCCGAGTCGCTGGCGGGCGACGTGCGTCCCGGCTGCGTGCCGGGGACCCGCGGGTCCCGTAGGGGACCGGTCCCCCACCATCGAGGGACGACCTGGCCGTGACGTCTGAGCAGCGTCGCGGTGCTGTGGTTGTGCGTAGGCAGCTCCGGGGACGGATGCCCGGTGGGTGCCTACCTTGCACGCGAAAGCCACGCCCGGCCCTGTGCCGGCGCGTGGCTTTTCGTGTTTGGGGCACCTGTTTCGTGTTAGGGGCGCCTGTTGTATTGAGCGTGAATTGAGCGCACCGCGTGCGAAGAGAGCACGGGGGCGTTTGGGGGGATTCGTCGCGTCCGTGCCCCAAGGGCAAATGCCTGCGATCTATTCTGGGGCGGCAGGAGACACACGAAAAAAGGCGCCCGACCCGTCGACGGACCGGGCGCCCAGCAGGATATCTGCCGTATGCGCGGCCTTCATCACGAAGGACGGGGGCAGCGCGTCGTCGCTTAGTGGTCCATCGTAAGCACGGCGCGGAAGCGGGCCTCGTTGTTGATCATGCGGTCGTAGGCCGCACCCGCCTCGTCGAGCGGGAACGTCTCGATTTCGGGGAGCGCCTCGGCCTGTGCGCTAAACGCGAGGGTGTCCTCCGAGTCGTGCGCGTCGCCGCTGGGCCAGCCGGAGACGGACTTGCGGCCCTGAATGAGCGCCATCGGCGGCACTTCTACGGCCTCGCCCGTCGCGGCCACAATCACGAGGTCGCCGTCGCGGCCCAGCCCGCCCACGACCGAGGTGATGGCGGCCGAGTTGGGCGCGGTGGCCAAGATGAGGTCGGCTCCGCCCAGGGCCTGCAGCGCCTCGGCCGCGTCCGTGCTGGACGCGTCGATGAAGTGGGTGGCCCCCAGGTCGTGGGCCAGCGCCTCCTTGTCGGGGCTGGTGGAGAGGGCCGCCACCTCCAGGCCCATCGCCGCGGCGTACTGCACACCCAGGTGCCCCAGTCCGCCGATCCCCTGTACGGCCACGAGATCGCCCGGGCGGAGGTCCTGATTGCGGAGCGCGTTGAAGGTCGTGATGCCGGCGCAGAGGAGGGGGGCGGCCTTCTCGGGGGAGAGGTCGTCCGGCATCTTGGCCACCGCCTCGGCGGGGGCCGTCATGTACTCGGCGTAACCGCCGTCGAAGTGGATGCCGGTGACGAGGCCGTTTTCGCAGTTCACGAAGTCCCCCTCGCGGCAGGCGTCGCAGGTGAAGCAGTGGCCGCCGTGCCAGCCCACCCCCACGCGGTCGCCCGCGCTCCACTGGGAGACGTTCGAGCCCACCGCGTCGACCACGCCAGCCACCTCGTGGCCCGGCACGCGGGGGTACTCGAGGCCGGGGAACGTGCCCTCCTTCACAAAGGCATCGCTGTGGCAGATGCCACAGGCCTCCACGCGAACCCGAACCTCGTTGGGGGCTGGATCCGGAACGGGGAGGTCGACGAGTTCGAAGTCGGCGCCGGCACTGGGGACGCGAGCAGCTTGCATGGTAGACATGAGAGAGGGATCATGGAGCAGAGAGAACAGCGATTGGGGCGCCGGCAACGGCCGGACGCGACGTGCTGTGGTACCGGGGGGCGAAGCCGGCGTTTCGGCGCAGGGCCCTGTAACGTCCGCCGTTGATGGTGCGTAACACGATGCGACAGATCTGCTCACGACACGGCCCATAAGCCCTCGGCTCCACATGCGCCTCTTCCACCCCGTACTCGTGCTGTACACGCTGCTTCTCGTGGCTTCCCCGGCGCAGGCGCAGGAAAAGCAGTATGCACTGTCGAATTTTGACGTTACGGTGCAGGTGCGGGGCGATGGCCACTACGCGGTGAACGAATCGATTGTGTACGACTTTCAGCGGGGACATTTCTCGCGAGCCTACCGGTCGGTCGTGCAAGCGGAGGCCGGCGCAGTCCGATCCGTGCAGGTGACGAGTCCCGACACCCCGGTCGACTCGGTCCGCGTTGGGGAGCACGACGGCACGCCCCAGATGCGATGGGCCTTTCCCGATCGCACCGCTCCCGCCCAGTTCGACGTGCGCTACGTTTTGGAGCGGGCGATCTACGAACGGGGAGGCCGCAACGTGGTGGAGCTCGATGTGATGGCCGACGGGGCCGTCGTCCCCACGCGGGACGTGGACGTGCGCGTGGTTCTGCCCCCGGCGTTCGACCTCCGGCGGGATCAGGTTACGCTCGACCCGGCGGGGAGGGTGGAGCGCGAGGCGGAGCGGCTCGTGGCCACGTTTCACCAGGATCGTGTAGCGGAGGGCGACGACTACTCCGTTGAGGTGACGTTTCCGAAGCGGGTGGAGGGCGAATTTCTGCCGACGGGGACGCAGATTGTCTTTGGGCTGTTCCTCGTGCTGCTGGGGGGAGCTGCTGGGGGCATCGCTGCGTGGAGTTGGCGCGGCCCGCGGCCCGACGTGACGGCACGGCGCCCGCCGTCCGATCTCGACCTGCCAATGGCGGTGGCGTTGCTGCGAAAGGGGGATGGCTGGGCGTTTTTAGCCGTTCTGCTCGACCTGGCGCGCCGCGGGCACGTCACCCTCCGCCACGACCGTGAGGACCAAGCGCTCGGCTCGAAAGAGAGAGTACACCTCGACGGACACCCCGACCGCGCCGACCTCACGGAGGGGGAGCAGCGGTTCGTCGACGAACTCCGCGCCTACGACACACTCGATGACTTCTGGGACGACACCTCCTCGTTCCGGAGCGACGAAATGAGCGAGCGGCGAGACGAGGTATACGACCGCGGGTGGATGCGGAGCCACGCCGGGCGCTCGAACCTGCTCCTTGGCGTCGCTCTCGCGGCGATCTTCGGGGGCTTCGTCGCCATTGCGACTGGGGACAGTGCCGTGCGCTTCTACCTGCTCTTCAGCGGCATTGGGGGCAGCCTCGGCGGCTTCATTGCGGCCACGCGCCGCTACACGTGGACGCCGGAGGGGGCGCGGCGGGCCATGGCGCTCCGCTCGTTTCTCAACCACGAAAAGGCCGAGGTGGACCGCCTCCGCGAAACGGATCCGGCCCGGGCGGCCGAACGGCTCGTGGCGTCGCTGCCGTGGCTGATTCTCCACGATGAGGTGTCCACGTCCTGGATTGAGGAGACAAGCGACGCCCTCGACGCGGCGGACGCGGCGCCGGAGTTGCCGGATGGGTTTGTGAGTGCCGTGGCGGATCGGGAGGCGTCTGGGGCGGCTGCGGCGGCGTTGCTGCCGGTCGTTGGCGTCATGGGGACCATTGAGTCGTCAACCGCGGCCGGGGCAACAGGGACCGCTGGGGGTGCCGGGGCGGCCGGCGGTGGGGCCGGGGCCGCTGGGGCGGCGTGATTGCGTTTGCGCGCAGGGCGCTGGGGAGAGGACTCTCGTCCCCGGAGGACGGACTTATTCAGGCAGGCCAAGTATGTCCCGCGCCTCGTCCGCATGGCGCGCGGGCACCTTCAACTGCACGCCGCCCTCGGTGGCCTCGAACATGGGGACGAGACCGGACTGGTCTTCGTTCGCGAGCATGCAGGGGAGGCCCGCGTCTTCGAGTTGAGCCTTCGCGAGCCGGGCCTTCCCGGCCGCGTCGTAGCGGGCAATGGTGACGAGGGGCGTGTCCTGGGGCACGGGGACGGGGGCGGAGGAGGAGAAGAGCACGCCGGAGGGCGAGGTCTACGAGGCTACTCGTCCAGCCACGCCGTGGCCAGGGCGTCGGGGTCGGGCGTTTCGCCGGTGGCGGTGAGACTGCGTGCCACGTACTTGCCGATGAGGTCGAACTCCAGGTTTACCGCCGCGCCTTCGGTCCACGCGCCCGACACGTTCGTCTCGTTGTAGGTGTGCGGAATGATGGCCACGGTCAGGGTGTCGTCCCCCAGCCGGGCCACCGTCAGGCTGATGCCGTCGATGGCAATGGAGCCGACTGGGATGAGGTAGGATGCGTACTGCGGGTCGAACCGAATCGTGTAGAGCCAATCGGTCTCCTCGCGCTCCACGGACACGACAGTGCCGGTGGCATCGACGTGGCCCTGCACAAAGTGCCCGTCGAGCCGGTCGCCCGCCTGCAGGGCCCGCTCCAGGTTGACCGGCGTGCCGGGCGTCAGGTCGCCAAAGGTCGTTTTGCGCAGCGTCTCCTCGATGCTGTCGACGGCGAAGGTGGAGGCGTCCGCGTTCACGCCCACGACGGTCTGGCACGCACCGTTGATCGATACGCTCTGGTCGACGTGCAACGCTGGGGCCATGTCCGCCTCGATGGTAAGGCGCTTGCCCGCCTGGTCGCTGCCGAGGGATTCGATGGCGGTAAGAGTGCCCACTTCTTCGATAATGCCGGTAAACATCCGTCTGTCGGGGATTGGTTGGGCAAGGGGAGAGAAAGTTGAAAGCGCGGGCGGATAGATGGTTGACGCGAGAAAATGCCAGGCGGGGCAAGCTGGGCCTCACCCCTGATATTCAGTCGGGCTGTACGGGGAGCGGCTCAATTGACGAGGCGCTGGGGCCAGGCGTCTGGAAGGGGGCAACGAGCTACACGGCCCGCCGGTAGCCGCGCAGAAGCATGTCGTCGCCCACGGGGGTCCAGGTCTGCTCGGCGAAGGCAAGGGCATCATCCATCTCGGTGATGCCGAGGTCGCGCAGTGCAGGGATGCCCTCGCCCACCACCTTCGGCGCCACGAAGCAAAAGAAGCGGTCGACGAGGTCCTGCCGGAAAAGAGCGGTGGCGAGGCCGGGTCCCGCTTCCACGAGGAGCGACTGGAGCGGCTCGGCGTCGCGTCCTCCGTCGGTGCCCAGGCGCCGGAGCAGGACCGGGAGGTCGAGGTGATTGTCGTCCGTTTCGGGAATACGGAGAAGAGTGCCCCCCGATTGTTCGAGTTCGTCCGCGTAGGTGGGGCGGGGACGGCCTTCGCCCTCGACCGCGATGGTCTTGTCCGCCTGATCGTCCGCAAAGAGTGTACGATCGGGGGGGAGGATGCCCGTGCGGTCCAGGACGAGGCGCAGAGGCTGCGGGCCATCCACGTGGCGTACCGTGAGGCGCGGGTCGTCGCTTTCGGCGGTGCCACGACCCACCAGCACCCCGTCCAGTTCGGCCCGCCAGCGGTGCACGAGCGTGCGGGCTTCGGTGCCCGTAATCCACTGGCTGTCGCCCGTACGGGTGGCGATGCGGCCGTCCAGGGTCTGGGCTGTTTTGAGGGTAACGAGCGGACGCCCGGTCTCTACGTGGTGAAAAAACGCTTCGTTGAGGCGGCGACAGGCGTGCTCGCAGACGCCGATCTGTACGGCTACCCCCTGCTCGCGCAGCTGCTGGATTCCCCGCCCTTGCGCCTGCGGAAAGGGGTCGATCGTGCCCACGACCACCCGCGGGATGTCCTTTTCCAGGATGAGGGCACTGCACGGCGGCGTCTTCCCGTGGTGGCTGCAGGGCTCCAAGTTGACATACAGCGTCGCGTCCCGTAGCGCGTCGGCACCGTGCTGTTGCTCGGCGGCCCGGATGGCACGGGCCTCGGCGTGGGGGCCACCGTACGACTGGTGGGCGCCTTCGCCCAGCACGCGGCCGTCCGGCGCCACGAGCACTGCCCCGACCATGGGGTTCGGGCTCACCGTGCCGGCGCCTTGGCGCGCCAGCTCCAGGCACCGCTGCATCCGCGGCGCGTGCCCGGCGTCGTCCACCGGGCTCACACTTCCTCGATGTAATCCGGGAGCGGCGACGCCGTCAGTTGCCATTCGTCGAAGTAGAACTTGGACTCAGATCGTGCCTGCTGGTAGGGAAGAACAAACCGGCGGGTGTCAGGGGCTGGGCGGGCGCGAAAGGCGTCCACGAGCCGGTCGCGCATGGGGGCGGCGGAGAACAGGCCCCAGTCGTGTCCGTCGTGGGCGGGTTCGGGGAAGAAGACGACGTCGGCGGCGTCGAGCAGGGCGCGTAGGGCCGCGGCCACGCGACGCGGTGCTCTACCCGCCACGGCGGTGATCCGTTCCGTATCGACCGGGCCGTCGGCGGTTACGAGCAGGGTGGTACGGGCCGGGGCCCTGAGGACGCGCCGCGCCGCGTCTGGGGGGAGCGTTTCCACCGTATTCTGGGTCGTACAGCGAGCCCACCCCGACCGGCCGAGGGCCTTCATTAGGGGCGGCACGTACGCGTTGTCGGCGCGGAGGGTCGTGAGGCCCACCCGGTCGTCGGCGTGATTGGTGCCGGCCAAGTAGCCCCGGTACACGTCCCGCGTGTCGAGCAGGTCTTCCAGCGGCACGGACACGCCCTCCGGCAGCTCGGAGCGGTCGTCGCGGCGCCGGGCGTCGGGGTCGTCGTCCGGCGTCACCGGCTCGAGAAGGGCAGGCTCCTCGTGGAAGTACTTGAGGATGTCGGGAGCGTCGGACACAGAGAAAGCCCGGAGGGAACGGGCGTTTTGTGGCGGAATGTCACGCAGACATTTCTATGCGTAGCGGGGCAAATCGATGCCTCCCGACACAGATTCATCGGATTCTGTCTCCGGAGGGTGAGTGCGTAAAGGCCGAATTTGGGACTCGCGCCCCGCCCGGCCCCGTCGAACCAAACGAACCGGTTGGGGCATAGACTGTCCCCGTAGCTTGTGCACGACCCCTTCGTCGCCCGCATGCGTACCGTTCTCATCTCGCTCTGGGTGTGGTTCGCCATCGGGGCCCTCATCGTCCTCTGGGTACCCGTCATGGCCGTGGCGCGGTTGGTCGACCGCGATCCGGCACACTACTACGCAGGCTACACGCTCCGCATCATGGGGCGCCTGTTTACTTACGCCAACCCCTTCTGGCAAATTGAATTGGAGGGACCGTTCCCCGACGATCCCCGCAATCCGTACGTGGTGGTGGGGAATCACTTCTCACAGGCCGATCCCCCCATCATTGCCCGAGTGCCCTGGGAGATGAAGTGGGTGGCCAAGAAGGGGTTGTTTGATCTCCCCTTCGCCGGGTGGCTCCTGCGCCTGAGCGGCGACATCTCGGTGGATCGGCGGAGCAAGAAAAGCCGCGCCCAAGTGCTTGCGACTGCCCGCGACTACCTCGGGAAGCGGTGTAGCGTCATGTTCTTTCCGGAGGGTACACGCTCACGGGACGGACGCGTGCAGCGTTTTTCCGACGGCGCGTTTCGCCTCGCCATTGAGGAGGGGGTGCCGGTGCTTCCCATCGCTATCGATGGGACGCACGAGGCCCTGCCCAAGCACTCGATCTGGTTCGACCCCAACCCCGAGCCTATTCGGGTGAAGGTCCTCGATCCAGTCGACACCCAGTCCTATACGGAGGATGAGGCGCGGGCCCTGCAGCGCCACGTCCGGGCCCGGATCGTCCAGCAGATTGCAATCTGGCGCGGAATCGATCTGGACGCCGCGGACCAGCAGAGTGGCACCGAGGCCGCCGCTGCGCGATGGACGACCGCCGGCCCCGCGTCCGACGACGCGACCGAGGGGGACGTGCCCGGTGAAGCATCCGTCAAACCGTCCGCGCCGCCCGGCGCGTCGGAACCGGGCGGCTAGACAAGCCATTTTGTAGATCTGGCGTTGCAAGATGCCCTAATATTCTCACTGCCCAGTAGCTCAATCGGCAGAGCGTCCGGCTCTGGACCGGGAGGCTGGTGGTTCGAATCCACCCTGGGCAACGAGCAGGTCCCCGAGCCCCGTGGTGCTGATGCACCGCGGGGCTTTCCTATGGCAATCGGTATTGTGACGGCCAGGAGATGGTGTTGGCGGGGTGGGATGTGAGAGATTACCCCTGCTCGTACAACAATTTCAGAAAGACATCCGTGGAGAGGCCGCCCAACAGCGGGCCCACGTCTATTCCGTCCAGTGTCTCGTGGAGGGCGGCTGGGGCATACGGCGTGCCTTCCAGCAGGTGCTCCAGGGGCGCGGTGGTGCCCCAGGTGCCCAGAAAGTCGCCGTAGATCTGGATGTGATCGATGCGTCCGTCCTCCACGCTCAGGCGCACGTCCACCTCCCCCACGTCGAAGCGCTTGCGGCGCCGCACATCGAAGGCCGGGGCCGCGCCCACGTTCCACTCCCACTGACGGTAGCGGCGCTCCGCAAGGCTCACCACGGCGTCCCACTCCTCGCTATTGAGGGAGTACACGGGCGCCTCATCTTGGGGAAAGAGGCCGTCGACCAAGAGGCGGCGGAACGTAGGCACATCATGCACCCGCCCGCCCACCTCCGCGATGTTGGCCACACGCTTGCGGACGGACTGGTGCGCCTTCGAGTCGATCTTATCGGGGGTGACGTCCAGCGCCCGGGCGAGGGCCTTGCGGTCGGTGTTGAACATGAGGGTGCCGTGGCTGAACATGCGCCGGGAAGTGGAAAACTGCGCGTTCCCGGAGATTTTGCGGCCGTCGCCCACTACCAAGTCGTTGCGCCCCTCCAGCTGCGCCTCCACCCCCATCGATCCCAGCACGCGCCGCAGCGGGCGGGTGAAGCGGTCGAAGTCGTGCAGCCGATCCGGCTGGTAATCCGTCATGAAGCTGAAGTTGAGGTTGCCCTTGTCGTGGTACACTGCGCCGCCGCCGGACATGCGGCGCACCACGTGTACGTTGCGCTCGTTGACGTAGGCGCGGTTGATCTCCTCCAGGGTATTCTGGTTGCGCCCGATGATAATAGCAGGCTCGTTGACGTAGAAGAGGAGGTAGCGGTACTGCGGGTCGAGGGTGCGGAGGGCCCACTCCTCCAGTGCCAAATTGAGTGTAGGGTCCGTGATGCCTTCATTGTCGATGAGTACCAGCGGGGCGGAGGGGGACGCATCCGCTGGGGCGGTATGAGAATCGTGGGTGGGGGAGAGAGACGGCATAGCACGGCAGGGGCAGGTGCGAGGAGTGAGGTTGAGAACCAGCGCTGGGGGGCCGCTACCCGCCCGACAGGGCCTCGTACTCCGCCTGCTGGGCGGGCACCACGTAGGCGTCGAAGTACCAGGCCGTCAGCTCCTCGAATGTGAGGTAGGCCCCGGTGCCGAGTACAGCTACGAGTCCTATGAGTAGCGCCAGGTTCCTGCGCTTGCGGGTGGGGTCGATGCTGCACTGGGCCTGCCGGCGGTGGTAGCGCCAGACCCCGTAGAGGCCCACCAACACCGACACCCCTCGTAGTGCCCAGGCCCCAAGGCCGGCGCCGCCGTCCGGGGCGTAAAAAAAGTTGGCAAACGAGATGGCGTAGATGCCGCCCATCAGGCCGGTGGCGAAGAGCACCGCGGGGGTAACGCAGCAGAGCATGCCCGCTAGGCCCACGGAGGTGGCCACCTGCATGGCCCATCCCCACAGGCTGGGGGGCGCGTCGTCGGACTTCTCGGTCGTGGAAAAGCGCATATTCGGACGGCAGCGGTGCAAAGGGACAACAAAACAAGAGGCCCGGCACGCTTCCGTTACGGGACGATCTGCTCGTCGCCGTCGTAGACGCGGAGTGCGTCGACCGGGCACACATTACAGGCTTCCTTCAGGCGCTCGGGGTCGATGTCGGGCGTTTCGTCCTGGAAGCGGACGAGGTTCTGGTCGTCAATCTCGAAGAGCTTAGCGGCGAGGGCTACGCAGCTACCGGAGCCGATGCAGAGCGTCCGGTCGATTTCGACGGTGAGGCCCTTGATGTTGCGTTTCATAGAAGCAAGGAGGAAAGAGTGGAACGGGCGAAAGGGGAGTCAGAATGGAGACCGAGAGGGTAGGGCAGCGGCTTAGCTGAGCGATTGGAAGGTGGAGGAAGGGCCGCCGGACGAAACGTCGGGACGCGTGGGGGCGTCGGCGGGTGGGGCCTCGTCGGTACAGTAGGCCTCAAACGCATTCGCGAGGTCACCGGCAATGGCCGTGGCCTTCCGTCCCTCAATATGCTTTCGTTCTACGACGTACACGGGCTGCCCGTCCCGAAAGAGCGCCATGAATGGGGAGGAGGGTGGAATGCCGGGGAGATACGTCTCGCGGACGTGGTCCGTGGCCTCCAGGTCCTGTCCTGCAAAGACCGTTACTAGATGGTCGGGCTGAGGGGGCTCGGACTGCACGGCCTGCGCGACGGCCGGCCGGGCACTGCCCGCCGCACAGCCGCACACGGAGTTGATAATCAGCAGAACGGTGTCCCCTTCAGCGGCGCTAAAAGCCGTGTCGACTGCCTCGGGGGTAGTGAGTTCCTGAGCGCCCAGGCGCGTGAGTTCCTTGCGCATCGGGGCGACCATAGACTTGGGATACGGCATTGGGGATCAAAGTGGAGGTTTAGAGAAAATCGTGAAAGAGGATGAGAGGCGTCCGGTGGGCCTTGGCACGCGATTCCTTGCGCATCGGAGCGGGAGCACCGACAGAACAGGGGCGCTCTGTGCCTGCAGGGCAGCGTCTGGCGGGATTGTACCTACACGTCCCACGTAAGAATGTCCTGCTCCGACTTCTCTTTGTTCTCCCATTCCTCGGCGTCGTCGAGCGGACCGGTTTTTTCGGTGACGTTGTAGCCCATCTCGCGCCATTGGTTGGCAAGGTACTCGTTCCACTGGATGTAGTGGTCGTACTCCTCGGGCAGTTGATCGTCGGGGTAGATGGCCTCGACGGGGCAGACCGGCACGCAGGCGTTGCAGTCGATGCACTCGTCGGGCTGGATGGCGAGGAAATTGGGGCCCTCGTAGAAGCAATCCACCGGGCAGACCTCCACGCAGTCGGTGTACTTGCAGTTGATGCAGGGCTCGGTGACGACGTACGGCATGCAGAGGAAGGAAACAACGAAGAGAGCGACACAGCAGGAAATTTCGGACCCAATCAGCAGTCGCCCTCACGCGACCGGCACTGGCAGAGGGCCACCAGGCCATGGGGGGCTACGACGAGCAGCCGCCGTCGGCCACAGCCCGCTTCCAGAATCACCCCGTCGGAGGCGCGTTCTTGTAGGCACGTGAGCACTGCCGCGGGCGTCAGGCGGAACCAGTCCGAGAACCGCCGAAGCGTCCCGACGACTTCACCGTCTTCAGCGATGTAGAACGGGGGTATGGTGAGCGAAGAAGCAGGCATCAGAGTCCGGGACGGAAAGGAGGCTGGGTGTTGAGGGCCAGAAGCGTCTGCCAAAACGAGTAGCCGTAGCGGACGGGCAAAACCGAGGCCGGCAGTCCGGCAACTGCAGGAAACGAAAACACTTAAGACCGTCTCCTATTTTCAAGTTTTACGTGCCAAAAAGCTTTTTATTGACATTTTCTATACAAAACCCTATCCTGCGGAAGCAAGTACGGACCCGCCGGCGCTGCTTCTCGATCGCTCCCAACTGCCTTGCTGTCGTCTATGTCCCTCACGAGCCTCATACAGTCTGATACGAAGCGGCGGCTTCTGGAGCTGATGAAGCGCCGCGGAGAAATCACGCTCGACGACGCAACGGACGTCATTGACCGGGCCCGTCCGACACTGCGAGACCACCTCGACCAGATGGGGCGTGACGGACTGGTTGCGCGCCGGTCGCAGAAGCAGGGGCGTGGCCGCCCGCGCATGTGCTACCGCATGACCCCGCGTGCCGAGCGGCTCTTCCCGCGACAGGGGGGAACGCTGTTTGCTGAATTCTTGCGCTACCTGGAGGAGCGGGGCGAGGAGGCCCTCATTGAGGACTTTTTCGAGTCCTTCTGGGACGCTCGGCGGGCGGCTGTGGAGCGCCGGCTCCCAACGTCGGTCGAGGCCGCCAGCACGCGCCAGATTGTGGACGTGCTCGAGGAAGTGCTGCAAGAGGGGGGCTTCATGCCCGAAGTGCGCGTGCAGGACGACCGGGTCACCATCGAGGAGTGCAACTGCCCGTTTGCCGAAATTGTGAAGGCCACCGACCGGCCGTGTGCATCGGAAGGCTGTTTTTATGAGGCGCTCTTTGATCAGGTGAAGCGCACGCGCCACATGCCCGAGGGCGACGTGACATGCGCCTATGAGTTGCCGGTACGGCAAGAGGCGTAGGACTTTCGGAGGGACGTGCTGGGATAGTCGGGCACGCTCACGCGTCTGCCTCCATCTGCGCCTTCGTCGTGTGCGTCGGCGTCGCGTCCAGCGGATCCTCCGGCCAGTAGTGCTTCGGATAGCGGCCGCGCATGTCCTTCCGCACCTCGTGGTAGGTGTCCTGCCAGAATCCCTCCAGGTCCTGCGTGATCTGGACCGGACGCTGGGCCGGCGACAGCAGATGGAGGGTGAGCGGCACGCGGCCGTTTGCGATGCGCGGTGTCTCGGTGCGCCCGAACAGCTCTTGCAGGCGCACGGCGAGGACGGGAGCCTCGGGACTGGAGTAGTCGATGGGACGGTCGAACCCGCTGGGCACCGTGATGTGCGTAGGGGCCCACGCCTCCAGGCGGCCCCGCTGGTCGTAGGTGAGCCGGTCGCGCAGGCGTTGGGGAAGGTTGAGCTCTCGGAGGTCGTCGGCCCGCTTCAGGCCGTAGAGGTGGGGCAGGAGCCAGTCCTCGATCGTATCGAGCAGGGCCTCGTCGCTGACGTCGGGCCAGTCGTCGCCGAGGTGGTGGTGCAAAAACTGGATGCGGTGCTGAAGCTGCCGGGCGTGGTCCGTCCACGGCAGCAGATCCAGGCCCTCCGCCCGGATTCCCTCGGCCACGGCCTCGGCCACGGCCGTCGGATCGGGCGATTCGAGGGGGCCCTCCGTAAGCGCAAGGGCCCCGAGCTGCTCGCGACGCCGGGCCTCTACGCGCTGCGATTCCGCATCCCACGCCACGTCCGTGGCCGTCGTGATCTGGTCGCCGAAGAAGTCGACGATCTCGTCTTCGGCGATCGGCGCGGCCAGGAAGATGCGGTTCTCCTGCCGCCGGGCATCAACGTGGGCGGCCACGAGGTAGTCGGCGTCGGAAAGCAGCTGGGGCCGCGGCAACGTTGCGGCGCGTCCGTTGCGGAGGCGGAACCGGCCCGTCTGCCCGGTGCGCCGCTGTGCGAGACGGTCCGGGTAGGCGAAGGCCGTCAGCAGGCCGGCGACCTCCACGTCGCCCTCTTTGTTCTGGTCGACCCCGAGCTTACGACGCCAGTGGTCGGCCACCTTGCGGACGTGGCCCACGGCGCCGTAGGGCACCACGTAGCTGCGGGCGTGGTTGGGGGTGGGGCGCTCGCCGCGGCGGAGGCGATGAAGAGCCTCCAGCCGCAACCGCAGGTCCACGTCCGGCGCCTCGTCCTGCCCCTTGAAGATGTCGCGCTCGCTGAGCAGGGCCGCCAGGTCGCACGCCACGGCCCCGTGCCCGAGGGCCTGGGCGTCGAGGAGCATGTGCGCGAGGCGAGGGTGGAGCCCGAGCTCGGCCATCTCGCGGCCGTGGTCGGTAATCGCACCGTCCGCGTCGATCGCCCCGAGCCGTCGCAGCAGCGTTTGGGCCTGCTCGTACGCATCGTCGGGCGGCGGGTCGAGCCAGCGGAGTTCGGCGGGATCGGGCGTGCCCCACATTGCCAGCTCCAGCGCGAGGGGCGCGAGGTCGGCGTTTTCGATCTCCGGGGCGGTGTGCGGGTCGAGGTGGTGCTGGGTCCGCTCCGTCCAAAGCCGATAGCACGCCCCCGGGGCCACGCGCCCGGCCCGGCCCGTTCGCTGGTCGGCGGAGGCCTGCGAGACGCGGACCGTCTCAAGCCGCGTCATGCCGGTGGTGGCGTCGAAGCTTGGGGCACGCCGGAGGCCGCTGTCCACCACCACGCGGACCCCCTCGATGGTGAGGCTCGTCTCGGCGATGTCGGTCGCGAGAACGACCTTTCGCTCCCCGTCCGGGCTCGGCGCGATGGCTGCGTCCTGCTCCCCCGGCGGCAGGTTGCCGAAAAGGGGCCGCAGCGTGACGTCGTCCGGCACAGTGCCGTCGAGGCGCGACTCCGTGCGCCGAATCTCTCCCGCCCCGGGCAGAAAGACGAGCACGTCGCCGTCCGTCTCCGCCAGCACGTCTTGTACCGTCGCCGCGACGGGCGGCTCGATGCGGTCGCCGGGGCTGAGCGGCTGGTCGGCGTAGTGCACCTCGACCGGGTAGCTGCGCCCTTCGCTCTGGAGGAGCGGGGCGTCGTCAACCAGGCCGGCGATGGGACCGGTGTCGAGCGTGGCGCTCATGACGAGCACCCGGAGGTCGGGCCGAAAGACCTCGCGGGCCTGCAGCGTGAGGGCGAGCCCAAGGTCGGCCTGTAGGTTGCGCTCGTGGAACTCGTCGAACAGGACCGCCCCCACGCCCTCCAGCGCCGGATCCTCTTGCAGCATGCGCGTGAGGACGCCCTCCGTCACCACCTCGATGCGGGTGCGACGGCTTACCTGCGTGTCCATGCGCACCCGGTAGCCGACCGTCTCGCCCGCCTCCTCCCCGAGCTGCTGCGCCATGTACTGCGCGGCGGAGCGGGCCGCCAGGCGCCGCGGCTCCAGCACGATGATCTTGTCGCCATCGAGCCACCCCTCCCCCAGCAGCGCCAGCGGCACGCGCGTCGTTTTGCCCGCCCCCGTCGGGGCCTGCAGCACCGCCTCCGTCCGCTCGCGGAGGGCCCTCTTCAGGTCCGGCAACACGTCCTCGATGGGAAGATCCGACATAGAAGCCGGGGAATCCGTTGGGCAGGCGCTGGGCGATGCGGGGACAGCGTTGTAGCTCCGACCGGAGGGGTGGGTTTCAGGTCCGGTGCGTGCGCGGACGAAGGCGATTCTCACTCGCACTCGATCGTCAACCAACTACACACTGGGCCTGAACGCGACCCCGACCGGCGGATTTCGGAGGCTTCCTTCAGCCCGGGAGGCCGAGGCGCCCCAGCAAAGTTACCGTGAAGTTATAAGCGGGCGGTGCCGGCGCGGGCCGGGAATCCGCGTCCGCTACGAGGTGGTAGGGCAGATCCGTCAATCCCGGCAAATGTCTGTTCGTCATGTCCGCACCCAGCGATCCCGCGTCTGACAGCCCGCCCGCCGGGACGGCGGCCCAGAACGGTACCTCTACGGACGTCAGCCTCCGCGAGCAGGCCGTCGCCGCCTTTGGGGCCCTCCGGCGACGGGCGGGGCGCGAGGTGTCGCCGGAACGACTGCGGGCGTTCTTGCAGGCCAAGACGGTCACGCCCGAGACGCTCTTCGGGGCGCTGGCGGACTTCGGGCGGGCGCACGGCATGGTGGCCGCGGCGGGCTCCGTTGCGGCCGACGACCTGATGCGGCGGGCCACGGCCGGCGACCTGTTGCTGCTTCCCGGCCCGACCATCGGGCTCATCGAAGAGGTGCGGCCCGACACCGGGGAGATTTCCTACTACGACGTGGAGGCGGAGCGCCGGTGGCTCAAGCAGGTGGACACCCTCGCGGACGGCGACGCGCCCCTCCGCCTCCTCCACTTCGACGGGGAGGCGCAGAGCTTCCTGCGGGACCGCGCCGGGGATCCCGTCCTGCAGGGCGACACCTCCGCCCACTACGACCCGCACGACCACCAGGAGAACATTCAGGAGACGTTCGCCAGTCTGCTGCGGCTGCTGAGCGACGAGTCGAGCGACCTCATCACGGTGGCGATCTACGCGTCGATCGTGGCGCTCTTCTCGCTCACGATCCCCCTGGCCTCGCAGGGCATCATCGACTCCGTGTCGCTGGGCACGTTCACCAACCAGATCGTCGTGCTCTGTGCGGCCGTGAGCGTGGGCCTCCTCCTCTACGGCGCGTTCAACGTGCTTCAGTACTACACGGTGGACATGCTGCAGCGCCGCCTCTTCGCCTCGTCGGCCCTGGAGATGGCCTACCGCCTGCCGTCGATGCGGCGCTCGGCCCTGGAGGGCGAGTACGGCCCCGCGCTCGTCAATCGCTTCTTCGACGTGGTGTCGATGCAGAAAAGCCTGTCGAAGTTGCTGCTCAACGGCATGGAGTACGCGCTGGTGGCCCTGGCGAGCCTGGTCCTGCTCACCATTTACAGCACGTTCTTCCTGCTGGTCGGCCTGCTCGCGGTCCTGTTCGCGCCGGTGCTCATCTGGGGCCTGGGGCGGAACGGACTGAAAACGAGCATCGAGCAGTCGAGCACCAAGTACGCGATGGCGCACTGGCTGGAGGACCTCGCCCGGTGCCAGCAGAGCTTCAAGCTCAACGGCGCCATGTCGTACGTGCACACCCGCACCGACCGCATTGCGTCCGAGTACGTGCGGGCCCGGGACAATCACTTTCGGGTGTTTGGACGGCAGCTCGCGGCGGCGGCCATCTTCCGGGCACTCATCGTGGGGCTGGCGCTCGGCATCGGCGGCTACCTCGTCACGGGGGGCCAGATCACGCTCGGGCAGTTCGTGGCGGCGGAGCTCGTGATCGTCTCGCTCACGAGCAACAGCTTTAACCTCGTGGAGCTGTTTGTGTCGGGGTACGACCTGCTCACGGCGATTAGCAAGATCCTGCACGTGACGGAGAAGCCGCTGGAGTCGCTCGGGGGCGAGGACGTGCCGGAGGGCACCGGCCCCGCCGCCCTCCGTCTGCAGAACGTCACCATCCGCTACGGAGACGGTGAGCCCGCCCTCGACGATGTCTCGTTCGAGGTCGAAGCGGGCACGCACCTGTGCGTGGTGGGGGAGAGCGGAGCCGGGAAGACGACCCTCACCCGGGCCCTCGTGCGACTCCACGATCCGGACCAGGGCCAAATCACGTTCGACGGGCACGACGTCGCGCGCCTCGACCCGCAGGCCTACCGGCGCGTGGTGGGGCTGGCGATGCCGACCGACGAGCTGTTCAAGGGCACCGTGGAGGAAAACATCACAATGGGGCGGTCCTTCGACTACGACGCCCTGGAACAAGCCCTGCGGCTTGCGTGCCTCGACGAGGACATCCTGACGCTGCCGGACGGCCTCAAGACCCCCGTCATGTCCGCCGGACTGGAGTTTCCGGAAGGGCTCGTGCGGCGCATCATGATTGCCCGGGCGGTGATCGGCGACCCGCGCGTGCTCGTCCTCGACGAGGCGTTCAACGGCGTGGAGGAGTCGACGAAGCGGCGCCTGGCCGACCGCATCTACGGCCACGACGCCTGGACGCTCATCTCGGTGGTCGATGACAACCCCACGGCCGTGCGCTACGCCGACCGCGTGGTGGTCCTCGACGGCGGCCGGGTGGCGTGGACCGGGGCGCCCGATCAGCTCCGGCGCGAGCCCGGAACGTTCCTGGAGGGCCACTTCCCCCAGCTCGTGGCGGCGCTCCGGCGCGACCCCGCCACGCCGTGACTCGCTCCGGTTCTCGATCCCCACGACGCCTCTCTCGCCCACACCCTTGCCATGTCTTCTTCGCCCCCTAACTCCGACCCCTCCTCCGACCCAAGCTCCCCGACGGTGCCGGCCTGGGGGCGCGAGTGGACGCGCTCCGCGTCCTCAAACGGGGATGCGCGCGTGCTGCGGACCAGCGCCCTGGAAGCGGCCAAGACGCCGTCGGCCCTGCGGTCCATCATGCTGGGGGCCCTCGCCGTGCTCGTTCTCCTCGGGGTGGCGCTTCTGTTTGTGCCGTGGCGGCAAACGGTCTCCGGCACCGGTGAGGTGACGGCCTTCTCGCCGGACGCCCGGCCCCGCGCCGTCGAGGCGCAGATTTCGGGCCGCGTTCAGGCCTGGCAGGTGACGGAGGGCGACGTGGTGGCACCGGGCGACACGATCGCGGTGCTCGAGGACATGAGCACAAGCTATATGGACGACCAGTTCCCGGCGCGCATCGCGGAGACCCGAGCCGGCACCCTCCGCGACCTGCGACTGGGCACCCAGCAGGCGCGCCAGTCCCTGTCGCAGGCCCAGCAAACGCTGCGGTCGGCCCGGGCCCGCGTCGAAACCGCGTCGCTGGGCCTCGCCACGGCCCGGACCCGGTACGAGCGCGTGGAGCGGCTCCACGGGGACGGGGTCGAGTCGCTCCGCACGCTCGAAACGGCGGAGCTGAACCTGCGGCGGGCCCGCACCGACTCGGTCGCCGCGGCTGCGGACCTGGAGGCGGCCCGGCAGGCCGTCGCGTCGGCCCGCCTCCAGGTGCAACGGAAAGAGAGCCAGCTGGAGGCGAAGCGGGCTGAGCTGGATCTTCAGCTCGAGAACGCGCAGGAGCGACAGGCCGCCTCCGTCGTCCGCGCCCCCGTCGCCGGCACCATTGCCCGCATCAACCGGGTGGGGCCCGGCCAGACCGTGAAGCCCGGGAGTGCCCTGGCCCTCATCGCGCCGGAGACCGACGACCGTGCCGCGGAGCTCTTCGTGAGCAGCATCGGGGCGTCGCTCGTGCAGCCCGGCGAGCGTGTGCAGCTTCAATTCTCCGGCTTTCCGGCCCTCCAGTTTTCCGGCTTCCCGAACGCCTCGGTCGGCACCTTCTCGGGCACGGTCCGCTTCGTAAACCCGGTGGACGACGGGACGGGACGGTTCCGTCTTCTCGTGGTGCCGGACACTTCGGAGGGACATCCGCCCTGGCCGAGTTCCAACTTTCTGCGTCAAGGGGCATCGGTGCGGGGCAGCGTGCTCCTCTCGAACGTGTCGCTCGGCTACGAAATCTGGCGTCGCATGAACGGCCTGCCGCCGCAGGTGTCCGTGCAACGGGCGACCTCCTCGGCCCAGTAGGCCTCTGCGCGGCGTCCCGGCCTCACAGCTCGCAGTTCTGCTCGTCTCCTCTCCGGCTTGATGGCTGCCCGATCGCCCCTCCCTCTCGTACTCCTCGCCATACTGTTCCTTTCCGGGCCGCCGGCCGCCGCCCAGCAGCGGTCGTCTCCCCCGCCCCGTCCGGACACAGTGGAAACCGCGGGTCCGTGCCCACCCGGCGACGACTGTCCCACCCTGACCCTCGACGCGTTCCTGGAGCGCGTCCTCCGCACCAGCCCGCAGGCCCGTTCGCTCCGCCTCGCCGACGACCGGGCGGCCGCGGAACTGCTCGATGCCCGGGGGCGCCTGGAGCCGCGCCTCGTCTCGGGCTACGAGTACAAGACGCAGGCCGACAAGGACAAGCTCAACGTGCTCCGCAGTGGCCTGCGCTACCCCCTCAACCTGCCCCTGAGCCCTACGCTGAAGCTCGACTATCGGCGGGGCCTGGGGTCGAGCATTGACCCGTCGGTGGCCACGTCGCGGGGGGGAGAGACGCGCGTCGGCGTGTCGTTCTCGCCCCTGCAGGGCCTGGTCGCCAACAAGCGGCAGGCCACGCTCGACAAGGCCCGTCTGGCCCCGCGCCAGGCCCGCGCTCAGCAGGCGAAGGAGCGGAATGCGTTGCTCCGCGATGCGACCCATGCCTTTTGGGCGTGGGTGGAAGCCCGCCGCACGCTCGGGGTCACCCGTGACCTGCTTCGGCTCGCCCAGCGCCGGCAGGCCCTCGTCACCCGTCGCGCCCGTGCCGGAGAGGTGCCGGCCATCGACAGCGTGGAAGCCGCGCAGATTACGGCCCGTCGGCGGGGCACGCTGGCCGACGCCGTGCGCGCCGCCCGCCAGAAGCGGATTGCGCTTACCGCCTTTCTGGGCGCGGGCGACACGTCTCCGAGTGAGTTCCGGTACGCCCCTCCGGCCCTGCCCTCCCCCCAGGCTCCGGACACGATCCGCGTGGCGCCCGCCGTCGACACCGCCCTCGCGCGCCGTCCTGTCCTTCGGGCCCTCGACGTGAAGCAGCGACGGGCCCGCGTGGAGCAGGACCTTGCCCGCGGCCAGCGCTGGCCCGACCTCAAGCTAGAGGCGCAGGCGGTCTCCTACGACGAGGGGCCCTTGAATATGACGGACCTGAAGGTGGGCTTTGCGATTGAGCAGCCCCTGTTTGCTCGGAGCAGCCGGAGCGACGCCAGTACGGCCCGCCTCAAGACACGCGAACTTGACTTCGAGCGGGAGCGCACCGAGCAGGCGGTGCGGGCGGACGTGCGGAAGGCGGTCGTGGCCCTCCGACAGGCGCGGCGGCGCGTGCAGACCGCCCAGCGCAGCGTGCGACTGTCCCGTCGTCTCCAGCGGGCCGAGCAGCGCCGCTTCGAGGAGGGACGAGGCACCCTCTTTCGCCTCAACCAGCGCGAGCAGGCCTTGGCCGAGGCCCGAAAAGCCCGCGTCAGCGCCCGAATCGATGTACTCCGGACCCGAACTACCTACCGCTGGGCCACCGGTACGATTGGCGACGCGTACAAACGTGATCTCCGCTGATACAGGAACTGGCACCGAGGGCGACAGGAGTTCGCTACGCCGTGAGTCTGCGCACATGTGCCCGGTACAAAGAGGGATCCGTCGGCAAGAACTCCCTCAGATCCTCGACGATCGCCACGGCACGCCTGTCGGCAACCGGGCATTTCTAGCGACGGACGGCTCCAGCATGGATGGTGGGTAGTCCCGTGGCGAAAAAAGAGGAGAGATGGAGAGCGCCTGCGGCGCCGATCAGCTTCGCCGGTCTCAACCCTGAATTTTGCGGTTTAGAATTGGTGCAGCCTCCTTTGGGTCGGGCCCGGTCGCGGGCGAGGTCCGCATGGGGCCGCCGCGCACTTCTAGACGCCTACCCATCCTTATCATCTTTACGTTGCGGATCCTTTACCACTTGTTTCCAGTTGTAACGCAGAGATGAAGGCACGCGAGTCATGGTGAATCAGCCCCCCCAAGCCCATGTCTTCGCCTCCCAACGATACATCGGCCTTGTCCCCGATCAACGACGAGCAGCGATTGACGTCCGTCCAGTCCGTCCGGAAAAGCGACGCGTCGGGATGGGAGAACACCTCGGGACCTCTCCAAGAGACGGGCTCCAGCGGGGGAAGCGAACCGTTCCGGAAAATGAAGGAGGACGTCGAAAGCCTTCGGGCCACCACGGATATGGCGGCGCTTTTCTTGGGGCCGGACCTGACGATTGAGTATTTTACCCCCCACGCCGCGGAGCTGCTCGGTGTTGGGGCCGGAGACGTGGGCCGCCCGTTTGCGACCATTACGGAGCGGTTTGGGGGGGCGTGCGTGCTAGAAGCGGCCCGAACGGCGCACAGGGAGGCGGAGGTGTGTGAGCGAGAGGTGCGTCGGGCCGGAAGGGCGGAGCAGACCGAGCGGTGGCTTGCGGTGCGGGTGCGTCCCTACCGGCCCGATGAGCCCGCGCTGGACGGGGTGGTGCTCACTGCCATCGACATCACTGAGAAGCACACGCTCGAACAGGGACTGACTGAGGTTGAGGAACAGGTGCGCCGGAAAGTGGGGCGGGACCTGCACGACACTGTGTGCTCGGACCTAGCAGGCATGGCATTGATGGCAGAGGGCCTCCGGCGTCGGTTGGAGGAACAAGACGTTCCTGGGGCCGAGATCGCTGAGAAGATTCAGTCCATCGCACAGGCGAGTGCCGACCGGGCCCGTCGGCTGTCGCACACGCTCGTGCCTCCCTCCCTGAAGGAAAAAGACCTGGCATTTGCCCTGGGCCACCTGTGCCGGGAGCAGGGGGCATTAGGCACGTTCACGTGTGAATTCGAGGGAGAGTGCCCAGATGCGCTGAACGATCGTCTGGACGCGGCCGCCCACCTCTACCACATCGCCAATGAGGCCGTCACCAACGCGCGTCGCCACGCCCAGCCGGATCACATCTGCGTGTCGCTGCGCCCTTCGGCCGAGCGTCTTGTCCTTGCGGTCCAGGACGACGGAACTGGGGTGCCCGAAGAGTTGGACGCGGCCGAGGGACTGGGCCTGCGCACCATGCACTGCCGGGCCGACATGATCGGCGCCTCCCTGTCGGTTGCGCCGCGGGAGGAAGGGGGCACGGTGGTACGGTGCGTGCTGCCGCTTGAGGGAGGGGGCGACGCGCCCACCGCATCGTCGTAAGCCCGTCGGGGACGGGACTGAGCCATCCGTCCCACCCTCCGGCCCCGGGCCGTCCTCGGGAGTGGAATTCGGTCGAGTGGAGCGATCCGCTACGAATACGTAACCTCTCGACGCCGAAAACGCTTCCATGGGGGGCCTTACGAAAATTTCGATGTTCTCCCCTACGGAAGTCCCTTAGTTAGAGGGCGTGACTTGACTCCCCCTGCTACGATTCTCCAACCGCCATGCACTTATCCGCTCTTTCGTCGCTGCTCCGCGCGCCTGCTTTACCGTTTCATCGGATCGGGGCCGCGCTGTGTTGTGCGCTTGCGGTCTTGCTCCTCCCGACGGCTGCACAAGCGCAAGCGACCGTGGAGGGCCGGGTGATTGATGCCGAAACAGAGAACCCGCTCGCTAGCGCCAACGTGCGGGTGCTCGGTATGCGGCAGGGCACCACCACGGACGCCGAGGGGCGCTTCTCGTTCGAGGTTTCGCCCGGACAGCGTACGATTCGGGCGAGCTTCGTGGGGTACACGTCCCTGCGCAAAACGGTGACGGTAGAGGCCGGTGAGACGGCCACCGTGCGCTTTCGGCTTCAGCCCGGCTCCGCGCTCGACAACGTCGTGGTCGTGGGCGATCGTGGACAGGGCCGCTCGGCCCTCCGCTCGGCCGCCCCGGTCGACGCCATTGCGGTCGACGAACTGACCGTGGAGTCGCCCCAGACGGACCTAAACCAGTTGCTGAGCTACACGGCCCCGTCGTTTCACGTCAACCGGCAGTCCTCCTCCGACGCGACGGAGTTCGTCGACCCGGCCACCCTACGGAGCCTGCCACCGGATCAACTCTTGGTCCTCGTCAACGGCAAGCGCCGCCACAAAAGCTCGCTCATCAACACGCTGAGCACTGTGGGACGCGGTGCGGCGGGAACGGACCTCAACGCCATCCCGACCGCGGCGATCGAGCAGATTGAGGTGCTCCGCAACGGCGCCTCCGCCCAGTATGGCTCCGATGCCATCGCCGGTGTCATCAACCTGCAATTGAAGGAAGCGACGAACCAGCTTTCCGCCAGTGTGACTACCGGGGCCCGAGAAGTGCGGGGCGGCGATCTCGTAAAGGTGGAGGCCAACTACGGCTTTGAGGTCGGCGACGACGGCTTCGTGAACGTGACCGGGATGTTTCGGGACCGGCAGCGCACGAACGTGGCCGACGGCAATAGCCTAATCATCTTCGACCAGTCTGAGCAGGGCAACTTCTTCGCTTACCCGTCGGAGGACAGCCCGGAGAACCCTTCGGAGGCCCGCCAGATCGACAACCAGATTCTGCAAGACCGGGGTCTGGAGCGGGAGGACTTCTACTACCGCGTAGGACAGTCGGGCATTCAACAAGGAGCCGTCTTCTTGAACTCGGAGTTTGGTCTTAGCGGCGACGCGACCCTCTACGCCTTCGGGGGCCTCTCCTACAAGAACGGGATTGGGGCGCCCTTCCGCCGCCGGCCCTCCGACCTGGCGGCCATGCCGTTCCGGGCATCCAACGAGAACCCGGACTTCTTCCGCAACGGCTTCCAGCCAGAGATGAACTCCGACGTCATCGACCAGGCCCTCACCATCGGCGTGAAGGGCACCGTGGGCGACTGGCAGTGGGACCTGAGCAACACCTTTGGGCGCAACAGCCTGGACTACCAGATGGACAACACGGCCAACGCGTCGCTCCTGCAGGCCAGTCCTACCAGCATCTACGCCGGCAAGCACGAGTTTAGCCAGAACACGGCCAACCTCGACGTATCGCGCTTCTTCGAAGATGCGCTAGCGGGCGTGAATGTCGCATTCGGCGGGGCCTACCGGATCGATCACTACCAGATTTTTGCCGGCGAGGAGGCCTCCTACCGCAACTACGGCCGGGCCACGGTCATCGACAACAGCGGCCCGGAGCCGGAACTGGTGACGCGCGACACGCTGGGGAAGGATCCGGGGTCGCAGGGCTTTGTGGGCTTCCGCCCCGAAAACGAGGTGGACCGCACGCGCAGCAACATTGCCGCCTACGTGGACACGCGGGTCAACCTTACGGAGCAGCTCCTAGTGACGGCGGCCGGCCGGTTTGAGAACTACAGTGACTTCGGGCGCACCTTGACTGGGCGCCTGGCGGCTCGCCTCGGCCTGTTGGATGGGCGGCTCAACCTGCGCGGCTCAGTGAGCAACGGTTTCCGTGCCCCGTCACTGCATCAGATTTACTTCAACGAGGTGCGCACCGACCTCAATGATGCCGGCGACCTCGTTAACATCGGCACGTTCAGCAACGACAGCGAGGTCGCCCGCGTGCTCGGCATCCCACGGCTCGACGAGGAGCGCTCGCGCAACATCAGCGTGGGCATCACGGCCAGCCCCATCGAGAGCTTCGACCTTACGATCGACGCCTACGACATTCAGGTGGACGACCGCGTGGTCCTCACGGGCACTTTTGGGAGCAGTCCCGAGATTGCGGGCCTCTTGGAAGAGGTGGGGGCCGAGAACGCGCAGGTCTTCGCCAACGGGGTGGATACCGAGACGCGGGGGCTCGACGTGGTGGCGACCTACCGGTTTGGCACTCCGCTGGCCGACGTACAGCTCTCCGCCTCGGGCAACTACAACGATACCGACATCGAGGCCCTCAACGTGCCCTCGGCACTGGAGGGGCAGGAGGATACATTCTTTGGGCGCCAACAGAAGGGCCTCCTTACGGAGAGCAATCCCCGCACGAAGGCCACGCTCTCGGCCGATCTCTCGCGGGGGCCAGCCTCGTTGCTGGTGCGCACCGTGCGCTTCGGCGAATTCACGCGCGAGGGGTTTGCCGATACGCAGGTGCACAGCCCCGAGTGGGTGGTGGACGCGACGGCATCGTACCAGCTGACCGACGTGGCCACGGTGAGCGTCGGCGCCAACAACCTCTTTAATAACTTCCCCGATGAGCAGATCTTCGGGAACTCGTTCCTGGGGGTCTTCGACTACGCGCCGGTGCAGCAGGGCTTTAACGGCGCGTTCTACTTCGCCCGGCTCAACATTCGGTTGTAACCGCTCGTAAATCGGCCCTAATTACTCTACCCCCGAGCGCGATCGGCCCGGGCCGCCCACAGGGGCGGGTCGGGCCGTTTGGCGTTATGGGGCAGGCTCGGCGGCTTCGTCGGCCTCCGATGCAGGCACTTCCTCCGGGGAGGCATCCGGGTGGGGAGAGTCCTCATCCCGGAGCACCCACCGGCTGCCCAGGTAGAGCAGCGCGCCGGTCCCGATCACCCCGAGCCCCACGAGCGATTCGACGGGGCGGTCGATAAAGACGTAGACGAGCACCCAGGCATTGAGGGCCAGGAAGATCAGCGGCGTCGCGGGGTACCCCCACGTCGTGTACGGGCGGTCCACTTCCGGTCGGGTTCGGCGCAGCACAAAGACGCCCGCCACCGTGAGCATCATGGAGACCGTGAGCGTAAAGCCCGCATAGATGAGCACCTGCTCGAACGTGGACGTGTAGATAAACGCCAGGGCCAGGGCCATCTGGAAGAGTACCGAGTTGATCGGCACTCCGTTATCGTTGGTGGTGGCGAGCCAGCGGAGCGCAGGGGCGTCCTCCCCCATTGCCTGTGTGACGCGGGGTCCCAGGTAGACCATCGCGCTCACCGACGAGACGAGGATGAGGGCGATGAGGATAGACACGACCTGCCCGCCCACGTCCCCAAAGATGGCGCGCCCCGCCAGGTAGCCCACCTCCACTTCGCCGGCCATCTCGCCGGTGGGCACGGTGTAGAGGAAGACAAACGTAAGCAGCACGTAGAGCACCGTCACCAGCGCGGTCCCCAACACCAAGGCCCGCGGCACGTTGCGCTGCGGCTCGCGCACCTCGCCGACGATGTAGATGGCGCTGTTCCAGCCGGCGTAGGCGTAGGTCACGAAGACGAGCGACACGGCAAAGCCCGGGCTCACCACCTCGGCCAGCCCGCTAGGATTGGGCACCACCGCGATGTCGTGGGCGGGCGTGGCCCAGGCGGCCGCGGCCACGAAAAAGAGGATGAGCAGCACCTTGAGGCCCGTGAAGGCGTTTTGGAACCAGCTCCCGTAGGTGATGCTGGTGCCGTGGATGGCCGAGGTGAGGACCACGATGCCCGCTGCCAGGTGGGTGGACGAGAGGTTGGGGAAGACGGCCGTCGTGTAGTCCCCGAACGCGATGGCTGAGAGGGCGATGGGCCCCGCAAAGCCGAGGGTGGCCGTGATCCAGCCCACGATGAAGCCGAGCGAGGGATGGTAGAGCTCCGACACCAGGTGGTACTCGCCCCCCGAGCGGGGCAGGGCGGCCCCCAGCTCGCCGTAGGCCAGCGCCCCACACAGGGCCATGCCCCCGCCCACGGCCCACAGAAAGAGCAGGGCGAACGGCGAGTCGAGGTACTCGACCTGAAAGCCGACGCTCGTGAAGATGCCGGTGCCAACCATGCTGGCCACAACGAGCGACGCGGCCGTCACGAGCCCGACTTTTACGGGGGTACGATTGGGAGTGGTCATGCGGGCGGCGGGGAGGACTCAGGGAAGAAGCAACGGACCAGGCTCCGCAAGAAGCCACGAGACCCTACCAACGTGCCACCTGCGTGTTGAAGATACAAGGGCCGTTGGCCACACCGTTACGCACCGGGCCGGGCGCTGTGGCGAAGACGCACTGCTTGGGGACGTACGAGGCCTGGGAAAGTGAACTCCTCTCTCCAGCATCGGTCCCGACCGCTGCCGTTGTTTCAGGCCGATTCGGGCACCCGGTCCACCGATCGGAGAAACGTGCCTGGTCAGTCAGAGGCGGCTCCTGGTTTGGCAAGCACGTGGGCGAGCGGCTCGTCGATACCAAGCATCGCCGCGCTCTGGGTCCAGAGGCGAGTCGCCGCCTCGCGGTCGCGTGCCGCCTCGGTAGGGGCGGCTGGCTGCTGGCCCGTGAAGTACTGGCCGGTGGCGTTTTCCGTGTCGGGCGAGAGGGCGACGTAGAGCAGCTCGGCGGCACCGTCGGCCACCGAGGAGGTGCCGGGCACCACGCCTAGCAGTCGGAAGAGCCCTGCGAGCGGGCCCGGCAGAAAGCGCCCAAACTGGCTGCCGGGGACGAAGCCGGGGTGGACGCTGTTAGAGGTGACGGTCCGTTCCGCGGCGTGGAGCCGCCGGCCCAACTCGTTGGCAAACAGAATATTGGCCAGCTTGGAGTGGCTGTAGGCGGCCATGCCGGCGCGCCCGCCCCCGTCTCGCAAGCGGTCGAGGCTGAGCGTGGCCCCGCGGTGGGCCTCCGAAGCGGTTGTCACGACGCGCGCGCCCTCACGTAAATGATCCAGCAGGTGGGCCGTCAGCAGATAAGGCGCAAGGTGGTTGACGTGGAAGGTGAGCTCGACGCCCGGCCCCACGAGGCGCTTCTCCTGGAACAGCCCGCCCGCGTTGTTGAGGAGCAGGTCGAGGCCGTCGGTCCACGAGCGCGTCGCCTCGGCCAGACGACGCACCGCGTCGGGATCCGTAAAGTCCGCCGCCACGAAGGTCGCGTCGGTCCCCACTTCGGAGAGCGACGCCACGACCGCCGCGCCGGCGTCTGGGTCGCGCCCGTGCACGATCACGTCCGCTCCGAGCCGCCCAAGGGCCAGGGCCGCGGCCCGTCCAATGCCGTTCGTGGATCCGGTGATGAGGGCAGTTTTCCCCGAGCAATCGAGGGTGCTCACGCTAGCGAGGGCTTCTGGGGACGTAGCCATCAGCGTAGGGAACGTACGAGAAGGGTGTGCCGAGAAAAACGAGCGACCCCGCTGGCGGGGTTCTCTTCATCTTCAAACAAGCGGAGACGAGGACGCCGTAGTGGAAGGAGGAGCGGCGGCCGTACATTCGGGCTTGGGCGCCTGTCAACCAGCGCCTGTGCTACGCGCCAGTCTACTCATCGGTCTCCACCCCGAGAAGAAATTCCTTCCCGCAGGCGTCACAGCGTAGATCGAGGGCCTTTTCGGGGCCCTCCTCCATGCCAGTTTCCTGGAGGGCGGGCGTGCCGTCGGGGCGGGTCGTGAGGGCCGTCGCGTTTTCGAGGGTCACGTCCTGGTTCAGCAGGTTGATTGACCCGACCGTCTCGCCGCACTCCGGGCACGAGAAGGGTTGGAGGGGAGAACCGTCGCCACTGGCAGGGTGGTTGGGGGCATCCATAGAGACAGGAAGCGTTCGGAGAAAGAAAACGGCACGCCGTGGAAAATGCCCACGACGCGGCCTCGTCGTATGAGGGAAACGTCCTCCATTGGTGCAATCGTATACCGACGCGCCCGACAAAGGATGTGGAAATTCTGCGCACAATCCGTGCCACCGGGGTCGGGCCCCGTCCGGAAGAAGGGATAGAGCGGGGGAAGGTCCGCTAAGAGGATGGGCGGCTGCGCTGCGAGGCGGGCGTCGGAGCCGTCGGTGCGCCCGTGACATCGGCGTCGGTGGGTCCCTGTGCGTCATAGGCCGCTACGAATGCGTCGAGCCGCTCGGGGGCGTCGGCCCCTGGCAGCGGGCGCGCGGCGGTTTCGCAGGAGGCATCCACACCGAGCGTTTTGCACACGCGGTCCGTGGCCGCCTCGGCCATCTGGCGGTAGGTCGTGAGCTTGCCTCCCACGATACTGAGGGCGTTTTCCACCCCGTCCGTGGCGTGGTCGAGCACAAAGAAGCCCCGGGAGATGCCCCGCCGGCCGCCGCCCGTTCGCTCATCGGGGGCATACAGCGGCCGCACGCCCCACCACGTCCGGAGGGCGGGTGCCTCCGCCACGGGCGGCAGCATCGCCGCGCACTCCCGGACGGAGGTCTCAATTTCCCAGTCGGCCTGCTCGTAATCGTCGGGGTCCGATACCGGCACGCTCGTGGTGCCCAGCACCGCCTCGTCCTCGTGGGGCACCACGATGTCCCCATCGTCGGGGTTGCGGCACCGGTTGAGGGCAGGCCCGAGGCCATCGTAGTCGACCGAGACCATGACGCCCCGCGACGGAGCCATCTCCACCGTAAGACCGGCCATGGCGGCTACTGCCCCGGCCCAGGCGCCCGCCGCGTTGATCACGAAACCGGGCTCGACGGCCCGGTCCACCGCCCCCCCGATCACTGCTTTCACGACCGACCCGTTCTCGACGATCAGGTCTTTGAGGGGCGCGTGCGGATGAATCGTGGCCCCATGCTGCTCCGCATCGGCGGCGTTGGCCGCGCAGAGACGCGAAGGATACACCACCCCGTCGGGAACCCACATCGCCCGTTCTGTCTGGGGCGAAAGGTCTGGCGCAAGGGCCCGGGCCTCCTGTCCGCTCAGCAGCGTCGTCTCAATCCCGATCTCCTCGCAGGCTTCGCGCTTCGCATCGAAGTAGTCGGCATCGTCTTCCGGCAACTGGACGAACAGACCGCCAGTGTCGCGAATGCATGCCCCGGCAATTGATCGGAGAATTTCGTTTTCCGTGATGCACTCTTCGGCGCCCACCCGGTCGGCCTCCGCGTATCGGGCGCCGCTGTGGAGGAGACCGTGCGACCGGCTAGAGGCGCCGCTGGAGAGTCCGTCCCGCTCGACCAGCATGACCCCGACGCCCCGTAGGACCAGGTCGCGGGCAATGCCGGTGCCCGTCGCGCCGCCGCCAATGACTAACACATCGGGGGAGTCTTTCATCGTAAAAACAGGACTGAGGAGAAGAGGCGTCGGCGCTCTCCGGCGGGATTTGTGCGCATGCCCGAGCGCGCGTGACTGTACATCACGGCGATACAGCCTTCTGTGACCGAGTTGTTCGAGGAAAGACCCTCACGAGACAGGCCTTTCACATATGACGGCATCCGTATTAAGTCCGGCACATTGCAAGGACCGAACGTGGTGGGTCAGCCGTCGTCTCTGCCGCAGCGCTGCGCACCGAATGCGGAGAAGCTCCAAGAAGAGAAGCCTTCCCGTCCCGAAGAATGGAGGACAGGTCGGAAGACCACGGACTGGCGCGCATCGGGTTTGGAAAGCAAAACAGAACCCTGCGGGAATCCACAGGAACGACGACACCAGCGTCCCCAATACCTTTCGTTGAGAAGAGATTATGAATCGCGAAAATACACGTTAGATCGACGGGGGGACGTCTGTCATTAGGATGCATGTCGGCCCTTGGTGGGGGTACCGACACGCATCACTTCCAGATATCGCACTTCCCTGCGGTGCCATAGATGCACCAACGCCCGGTTCCTGGTGGGGGCCGGGCGTTTTTCGTTTGGTGACGGCTGTTGGGGCTTCGATTCACCGGAACCGCGTTTCCTGAGGGAGCGGTTCGGAGAATGGAAAGTCACCTCGTGCGCCCATTCTCACAGCGTTTGTTTCTGCCATGAAGGTGCTCGTCAACTTCTCCAGCTCCGAGGGCACGGCCCCCGACGAAGAGGTCGAAATTCTCGACGAGGACGATCTCGACGCGTCCGGGGACGAGTACGTGATCGAGACCATGGACCACCGTGCAGTCCGTTACCCAAAAGAGAGCGTCGACTCGCTGAAGATCGAATAGAGAAAGGGCGCGTCTCCTGTACTCCGTCGGCCGCAAACGAGCCGTTGCCGCGTCCAACGTGCAGGAGAGATAGGTGTGCAGGGGAGATAGGGGCTATTTCCCATGCGGAGAGGAGGATGCAAGCGAGCGGGCTATAGCCTCCCCCGTCTCCAATCCGTTGCGGACCGCGGCGTGGAGCCGCGCTTCTCCGGCCACCCAGTCGCCCGTGATGTACAGGTCGCTCTGGGCGGCGTCCCGGAGCACATGGGGACCGGGTCCTGCGTCGGCGATCGAGGCCGTGGGGAGCGCATACTTCCAGCCCTGATGGTCGGACCAGTCGGGCGCAGCGAGACGCGGGTCGCCAAGAATCTTCGCGGTGCGACGGGCAAGGGCCGCGACGTTTTGCGCGGGGGGAGCGTCGTACCGCGCCGTTGACCAATCGGGGCTGGCCTGCACGACGAGGACCGACTTCCCGTCGGGTACGTGTCCGGGCTTGCGCTCCTCGCGCCCGATCCAGCCGATGTCACCGTCCGGATCGCTGCTTCTCAGCCCGTAATAGGGCGCGTCGACCGTGAAGTCATACCCGAGAACGGCGGTCCAGATCGTCTGGTAGCGTACAGTTCCGGCGGCGTTGCCAAGGCGGTCGGCGGCGGCGTTCCCGGTGTTCCTCAATAGGTCGGCCGTCTGTGGGGCGGGCGGGGTCAAGAGAAGCGCGTCGAACGGCCCGTGCTCGCCACCGTCGCTGTCCACGAGGTGCCAGCCCTCCGCACAGTGGACGTCGGTGATTCGTGTCTCGCGATGCACCTCCACGCCGGCCCGGCCGAAGAGGTGCTTAGCGAGGCGCGTAATTCCGTCCTCGTACGTCCATCGGTGTCCTTCCCCCTTGGGGGATTCCGAGACATTGCCGTCGGCATCGAAGGTCCATATTGGGCCGTCCACCTCGACGAGACCATCGCTCAGCTCGTCCGTGACGAGTGTACGGACCCGATCGTCCGCGTCCATGAGGTAGTTGGCCCCGTATTCGTAAACGATCCCGTCTCGCCGCCGGGCGGCGGCCCGCCCGCAGACCCCCCGCGATTTTTCGAAGACTGTAGTCTCAGTGTCGGGGCGCGCGGTGCCGAGGGCGTACGTCGCGGCCGCCGCGGCACTGCCGGCACCCACCACGCCCAATCGAGCGGTCATGGTCCTGCGTCGATCTGTGTTGTTGAGGAGGGATCTGGCCCGCCCGGTGAAAAGGGAAGGACCTTTGAGCGGAAGTTGAGGGTCGGAGAGTCCCTTCTGGTTTCTCTCAATGTACCAAAGCCGGACTCCGAAGAGGCAACTCCAATCCGTGACGCTTCGGTAAAACTACGAGGCCGGTGCCGGGCGGCCGGCTGGAGCGGTTGCGGAGACGCCTCCGCTCCTACGCCTCAGGACCGTCGGCGTTAGAAGTTTCCCAGTTCCAGGGACGCCGCGACGCCCCAGAAGGAGCTGTTCGAGTTGACGTTCGCGAAGCCTTCCAGCGCGAATCCGAGCGGACCCACGGTGCCAGCACGCCATCGCAACTGAAGGGCCAGTCCGGGGGTGGAGGAGAAGACAGCGGTGGTCTCGCTGTTGAACGGATTCGGCTTGCCGTATGCGAGGCCGATCCCGGCGAGGGCCGCTAGGTCGTTTGTAGACCGGCCGTACAGGATGCCGACGTCGCTGACGCCTGTGAAAAGGGCCGCCATCGATGCCCAACGCGTCATAATGACGTGTGGCCCCGCCCGCACCGAGAGTTCCGTCATTCCGGAGACGCCCCCGGAATCCGCAAACGAGCCGAGGCCTGCGCCCGCTCCGAACCAGACGATCAGGTCCTTCTCGTCGGTGCTCGAGGTGGTGTCGAATGAAGCCTGGGGGGACGCTTCGGCGCGGGGAGGCGCCGGTGTTCCCGAATCCGGACGGGGGGCGTGCTGGGCGTAAAGCGGGGCCGCGCAGGCAGCGAGGAGGAGGGAGAGCGAAACCAATCGGGTGACGCGCATGGGACCGTCGGGGGCGATGAGATGAGACCACCGAACGTGCGTCACCACGAAAAAGGGCGTCGGTCCTGAAAAACCGGTCGGTCCCGACGGGGAACCGGACATGTCCGCGCATTCGGTGAGGGCGTCCGGTCTGTCGGGAAGCAGGCGGGTACCTCCTGTGTCTCCGGCCGGCCTACACGCTGCCGATCCGTGGGGCTAGAGACCCCTCGAAGGGGATGCCTCCGGGGGGCGTGTCAGGCGCATTCCGGTCTTGACACGGGACGAGGCGGCATTAAGAATCGTCGCGGGGAGTGGAATCTCCTCGTGCCGTCCGGAGACCCGCGGCGATTGCGGGGAGGACCAGGAGGTCTACGATGAAGGCGGCGCCCAGAGCCCCAGAGGCAAGTGCGCCGAACCACACCACAGACCGGTTGTGGGCGAGCATGAGCACGAGAAAGCCTCCGGCCAGCACCGCCGTGGTAATCCCTATCATACGCCCGACCCGCCGGGCCGCTGAGCGCAGAGCCTCGGCGGGACGGTGCGACGCTCGCGCGTCGGCGTAGCGGTAGATCAGGTGCACCGTGTCGTCCACCACGAGGCCAAACACAATCACGGCGATCGTGACGGTCACGATGTCGAGCGGGATGCCGAGCGTGCCCATCGTCCCGAGCGTGAGCAGGACCGGAAGCAGGTTTGGCACGAGGGACCACCCCGCCGCCCAGAGGCCGCCAAAGAGCAGCGCAATCGTGGCGGGAATGACGAGCAGCGCCCACCCGAAGGAGCGCAGTTGCGCGTCGACGATGAGGTGCGTCATGCGCACGTAGAGGGGCAGATAGCCGGTCTCCTCGACGGTGACGCCCGGCGGCAGCGCGGCGGCCGCTTCCTTTACGGTGGCAATCGCGGCGCGCACGTCCTGCGCCGACTGAATGGGAATGCCAAACGTGACGCGAAGCTGGTCGGGATGGGCCCTGAGCTCCCGGAGCCGCCGGCTGTGCGATGCGCCGAGGGTCAGGAGCCCTTTCAGTTGCTGGGGCGTTTCCACGCGCCGGCCTGCATCCCCGAGCGCGGCCTGAAGACGATGAAGCACGTCCGCCGCCGACCGGTGCCACCCAACGGCCCCGGTGACCTCGACGCGCCGTTGCCAGCCCCGCACCGCCCGCATCAGGTTGGGTCGGATCACGGTCGAGTCCGCCCGGACGACGAACTCCAGCGGCGCGTACGGCCCCAGCTTCTTCTCGATCAGGCGGGAGTCCTGCCGCACCGGATGGTCGGGGTAGAGGTAGCCGATCGAGTTGGTGTCGACGGTCAACTGGGTGATTCCGAGGACGGACAGTCCCGTCACCACGACCGCCCCCGCAAGGACGACCCGCTCGTAGCGAAACCCCGCCTTTACCGTTTTCTCCAGAAGCGCATCCAGCCGTCCGTCGTCTGGCCGGCACGGCGTGCTCCACGCATGGGGCAGCGCATTCGTGCTCCCGATCAGTGCGGCGACGAACGCCCCGAGCACGCCGATCGCGCTGAAAAGCCCGAGGTCCTGCACGATGGGGATGGCGCTCGTGGTGAGGACCGCAAAGCCCGCGGCGGTGGTGAGGGACGTGACGGCACACGGAAAGAGTAGGTATGAGATCGTCCGAATCGTCCGCTCGCGCCCGGACAACGTGTCGGGCAGGTGGGCGGCGTGGACGAGCAGGTGCACGCAGTCGGCCGTGCCCACGACCAGGATGAGCGTCGGCACGATGAGCGTCACCGTGTTGAGGGTCTTGCCCGCCGCGCCGTAGAGGCCCATCAGCCAGAGGGCCGCCGTGCACACGACCCCGACCGTCACGAGCACCGGCCCGATCTTCCGGAAGAAGACGCCGAGCAGCCCCACGATCACCACGAGGGCCGCGAGGAGGACGAGGGCCGAGTCCTGCGTGGTGGCCTCGTTGAGGGCCTCGAGAATGACGCCGATCCCCGCTAGGTGCACCGACGCGTCGAGCGGCCGCAGTCGTTGGCGAATCGAGTCGAGGATCGCGCCACGACGGCCCTTGAGGCGATCGGCCGGTGGCATGCGAGCCACGAGGGCCGCCATCGTCCCGTCGTCGCTCACGAAGCGGCCAAGCGCCGAATCGCTCCGCACGCGCTGCCGCAAGGCCCCGGCCTGCTCGGCGGAGAGGGCACCCGGCGGCACGAGTGGGTGCACCTGCGGTCCCGCAAGGGTCGGCTGTACCCGCACCTGTGTGGTGAGAGACTGCACTCCGACGACCCCGTCGATCCGGCGCAACCGCTCGGTGGCCGTGCGCAGCACCGTGAGGCCCTCGGGCGTCAGGACGCCGGACGGGCGCTGGAGGCCAATAAGCACGGTCTCGTCGTTGCCGTAGGTGGCCTGAAACTGCTGGTAAGCCTTGAGCGCCGGGTCGCCCTCCACCATGTAGCGTCGAAGCGTGTTGTCGACCTCGATGCCCACGGTGGGCCCTACCGAAACCCCAGCGAGCACCAGCCCGATGGCGAGGACCCATCGCCGGTAGACGTACAACCATTCCGCGAAGCGACGAGACCATGAATCAGCGCTACGTGCAGAAGGCATGACCGTCAGCGGGGAGGTGAAGCAGCGTGGGCAGGTCCCGCGAAGGAAGGGCCTACCGGTCCGACGAGGCAACGGAGCCACCCACTAGCATGGCCGCACCGTCCCCTGAATATCCGGACATCCGGCCTGAGAGATCGGTCATGGCCGATGAGTAGGGACATCTGTCTGGATGTTCGGGCGCTCTCCCTTTAGTCTGGGAGCGAACGTTGGCGGGCATGGCGGTCCCGAACCACCGGCCCTATCGCTTGGCGCCCGCCCCGGAAACCATCCTCGGCTCAGTCTTCGTTTTATCTTAAAAGTCGACCGAAGCTCCTCGCAGGGAGCGCCTCAATGATGACTGGTCCCCGCATTACCCTCATTTCGCCCCGCGGCCCGCTCTACCGCCACAACGGGGGCATCTGGAAGAAGTCCCTCCGCTACGCCCCGCTCACGCTCACGACGCTGGCCGCCCTCATCCCCGACGAGCTGAACGCCGAGGTGACCCTGGTCGACGAGGGGATCGAGGAGGTGGATACGGACCTCAACGCCGACCTCGTGGGCATCAGCGCGATCACGGGCACGGCCCCGCGCGCCTACGAGATTGCCGAGGAATTTCGGTCGCAAGACGTGCCGGTCGTGATGGGCGGCGTGCACCCGACACTGCGCCCCGAGGAGGCGATGGCCCACGCCGACAGTGTGGTGACCGGCTACGCGGAGGAGACGTGGCCGCAGCTCCTCCACGACTTCACGAACGGCGGGATGCAGCGCCGCTACGACCAGGATCCGGACCTGGACCTGTCCGGCTCGCCGCGGCCCCGTCGCGACCTGTTGCCGGAGGGCCGCTTTACGACGCCGCATACGATTGAGGCCACGCGCGGGTGTCAGCACCGGTGCGACTTCTGCGTCGTGCCCTCCGCCTGGGGGAGCCCCATGCAGAAGCCGGTCGCGGCGGTCATCGATGACATCCGGCAGATGAACCCGGACACACTCGTCTTCCTCGACCTCAATCTGCTGGGCGACATCGAGTACGCGAAGGAGCTTTTCCGTGCCCTCATTCCGCTGGACCTGCAGTGGGGCGGCCTCGCCACCACACTCATCGCGCAGGACGACGAGCTGATCGACCTCGCCGCCCGCAGCGGGTGCGCCGGGCTGCTCATCGGCCTCGAATCGCTCAACCCCGACTCGCTCGCCGAGACGCGCAAGCAGTTCAACACGCTCGAAGAATACCGGACCGTCGTGGACCGGCTGCACGACGCCGGCATCGCCATCATGGGCTGCTTCGTGTTCGGCTTCGACAACGACACACCCGCCGTCTTCGAGGAAACCGTTGAGTTCGTGAACGAGGTGGGCATCGACCTGCCGCGCTACGCGGTGCTCACGCCGTTTCCCGGCACGCCCCTCTTCCGCCGCCTCAAGAAGCAGGGTCGCATCCGCACCGAGGACTGGACGAAGTACGACGGGCAGCACGTCGTTTACGAGCCGGAGGGGATGTCGGCGGAGGCGCTGCAGGAGGGCACCCGTCAGGCGTGGGAGGACACGTACAAAATCACGTCGATTGCGCGGCGCCTCTTCCGGTCGCGCACCCGCCCGATGCTGTCGATCGCCTCCAACCTTGGCTATCGCTTCTACGCCAACCGCCTGGACCGCTACTACAACTGCCGCGAACCGGTCTAGCATTTCCAAACAGGGCCCTTCCCCTACGAAATGACCCAATGAGAAAATGCCCAATGATCGCCTTCTCCATTCCACGCCCCCGGCTACCGACACCCACCCGTCCGCCTTCGCCAACCCGGACGTGGGGACCGCCTCCTGGTTCGTCGTGGGACGCTCGGACGAGGTACCCGCGGGGACGGTCCAGACCACCACCGTGGGGCCGCGGCGGCTGGTCGTCTACCGCACCGACGGCGGCGACCTCTGTGCGCTCGACGCCCGCTGTCCCCACCTCGGCGCCGACCTCGGGCAGGGCCGGGTTGAGGGCGATCAACTCCAGTGCCCGTTCCACCACTGGCAGTTTGGGCCGGACGGCTGGTGCCGCCACGCCCCCGGCCACGACGAGACGCCGGAGCGCCGCACGCGCAGCTACCCCGTCCAGGAGAAGCACGGCCTCGTGTGGGCCTACCTCGGCGGGTCGCCCACGTTTGACGTGCCGGGTCCGCCCAACGACACGCAGTGGTGGACGCTCCGCCCGCCCCAGCAGACGATCGAGTGCCACCCGCACCTCGTGATCGGCAACGGGCTCGACACGCGCCACTTTACGGCGCTCCACGGGATGGAGATGACAGGGGAGCCGGAGCTGTCGGTCGAGCCGCCGCATCGGGTGCAAGTCACGCTGCAGGGCCGCCCGGAAAGCAGTTGGCTCCGGTGGCTCACCGGCACGCGCGATCGGCCCCTCCGCGCCTCCTTCACGACGATCGGCGGGCACCTCGCCTGGACGGCCGTCGAGCAGCCGGTGCGGTTCTACGTCCTCTTTACGGGGCGCCCCACGCCTGAGGGCCACACCCGCACGCAGGTCGTCTTCTTCCTCCCCCGCACGCTGGGTCCGGACCTGATTCGCGCCGTAGGATCAATGTACGTGCTGCTCCACGACGACCGTCGGATTCTCGACGGACTCGACTTCACCGGCAGCCTCACCGACCAGGATCGCTCCCTGCGCGCCTTCGAGACGCTCGTCAATGACCTCCCGCGACTGTGACCTGACCAACGACCCTGGACTCCGCATTCCCCACTCCGAACTCCACGCTCCAAACTCCCCCCTTGCTGCCATGCGATTAACCCTGGTCCACCCCTGCATCGGACGCCGCGTCGGCGAGCCCTACATCAAGGCCTGGGAGATGGAGCCGCTGCCCCCGGCCACCATCGCGGGCCTCACGCCGGACGAGGTCGACGTCAAGTTCTACGACGATCGGATGGAGCCCATCCCGTACGACGAGCCGACGGACCTCGTCGCCATCAGCGTGGAGACGTACACCGCCAAGCGCGCCTACCAGATCGCCTCGCAGTACCGGCGGCGGGGCGTGCCGGTGGTCATGGGCGGCTTCCACGCGACGCTCGTGCCGGAGGAGGTGAGCCAGTTCTGCGAGGCGCTCGTGCTGGGGGAGGCGGAAGGCCTCTGGCACCAGGTGCTTCGCGACGCCGACCGCGGCGAGTTGAAGCGCGTCTACAGCCAGGAGGAGCGTCCGTCGCTCGACCGCGTGCGGCCGGACCGGTCCATCTTTGAGGGCAAAAACTACCTGCCCATCGGGCTCATCGAGGCGGGGCGTGGCTGCCACTTCCAGTGCGACTTCTGCGCGATCCAGGCCTACTTCGACAGCACGCAAACGCGCCGCCCCATCGACGACATCGTGAGAGAAATGGAGGAGATGGACAAGGACCTCTACTTCTTCGTCGACGACAACATCACCTCGCGCATGAACGAGGCGAAAGCGCTCTTCCGCCGCCTCGTGGACCTGGACGTGCGCTGGGTGAGTCAGGCCAGCATCAACGCCGCGCACGACGAGGAATTTCTGGAGCTCTTGGAGGCGAGCGGCTGCCAGGGCGTGCTCGTCGGGTTCGAGACGCTCGACCCCGACAACCTGGAGCAGATGAACAAGCAGTTCAACACGATGCGCGGCGGCTACGAGGAGGCGCTCGCCAACTTCCGCGAGCACGACATCCGCATCTACGGCACGTTCATCCTCGGCTACGACAAAGACACGCGGCAGACGATCGAGGAGGCCGTCGCCTTCGCGAAGAAGCACCAACTCTACATGGCGGCCTTCAATCACCTTACGCCGTTTCCGGGCACTCCCCTGTACGAGCGGCTGGAGAACGAGGGCCGCCTGCTCTACGACCGCTGGTGGCTCGACGACGACTACCGCTACAACATGGTCCCCTTCCAGCCCAAGAAGATGAGTCCAGAGGAGGTGCAGCGCGCCTGCGTGGACGCCCGGGCCTCCTTCTACAGCGTCCCTTCCATCGCCCGCCGCAGCCTGGATCCCGTGAACCGCGGCTCCCTGTTCGACGCCGACGACCGGTTCATGTGGCGGAATTTCTTCTTCATCAACAGCATGCTGCGCCACGAGGTGGAGCAGCGCGACTTCTTCCCCCTCGGCGACGAAGGCTACGAGGGCGACCTCCTGAAAGCCAACCACACGGAGCCCTTCGACCCGACGCCGATCGCGGCATAGTTTTCCGTTTTGCCGTTGTAGAGACGACCGGGCCGCTCGTATCTACGGTCGCGGGAACCTCGAACCGCCAAACGAGCCCCTCGCCTTATGGCCTCGACGCATCCCGCCGCCAGCACCACCGGGGTCCGCTTCGAAGAAGCGACCCCTGCGGACGACGCGGCCATTCGTCGTCTGCTGCGCCGCACCCCGATGCCGGGCGACGTGACGATCGGCTACGAGCGGGAGCCCAGCTTCGTCCGCAGCCTCAAGCCGATGGGGACGGAGACGCAGGTCACGGTGGGCCGACCGACCGACGATCCGGAGCGGGTCGTGGCCCTCGGCTGCCGCACGCTGCGCGAGGCGTTCGTCGACGGCGAGCCCCGATGCGTCGAGTACCTGAGTCAGATGCGCGTGGACCCGGAGTATCGGGGACAGGACCTCGTCGAGCAGGGCTTCCGGCAGATTCGAGCATGGCACGAGGCGGACCCGGTGCCCTACAGCTACGCGACGATCACGGCGGAGAACCCGGCGGCGCGCACACGACTGGTGGACCAGCCGGACGGCGCCATTCCGCCATTCCGCCCGCTCGCCGACCTGCACACCCTGGCAATCGTCCTCCGGCGCTGGCGCCTGCGCCGTCCGTCGGGCCCCGACGATGTGACCGTGAGCCGGAATCCGAGCGATCTCGACGGCGTCGCGGCGTTCCTGCGCGAGGCCGGTTGCGACCGCTCGTTCTTTCCGGTGTACCGGACGGAGGACTTCGCGTCCGACGTGACGCTCGGGTTCGACCCGAAGAATCTGTTCGTGGCGCGGCGGGACGGCCGGATCGTCGGCACGCTTGGGCTGTGGGACGTGTCGGGGCACAAGCAGACGGTCGTTCGGGGCTACCGGGGCGCCCTCCGCTGGACGCGCCCCCTTCTGAACGTGGGCCTCCGACTGGCCGGGGCGCACCCGCTGCCCGATCCCGGCGTGCCGCTCCGCTCCGTTTACGCGAGCATGGTCTGTGCCGCCCCGGGGCACGAAGACGCGTACGCCGCGCTCCTGGAAGCCGCCTACCGCCGGGCCGCCGCCTCAGGCGCCGCGTTCCTCATCGTGGGCGGGGCCGAAGGCGATCCGCTCCTTGACGCCGCCCGCGCCTACCCGCACGTGTCCTATCGCAGTACCCTCTACACCGTCCACTGGACCGATGCCCAGCCCCAGCCCTCGCTCGACGCCCGACCGCCCGCCGTCGAATTCGCCACCCTCTGAGGAGGCCGTCGACCTCACCGGCTCGATCCGGGCCGTCGACGCCCTTACGGCGGAGGACCGCGCAGCCATGCAGTCGCTGATGGCCGACTACTTCGAGAACGTGTCCGCCGAGCAGTTCCGGGCCGACCTCGACGAGAAAGAGCAGGTGATCCTCCTCCGCGACGCCCACGACCGGATTCGGGGGTTCTCGACGATGATGCGGTTTGTCGTGCCGGTTGACGGGCGGGAGGTCGTTGGCATCTTCTCCGGCGACACGATCATCGACCGGGCGTGCTGGGGGACCTCACTTCTGCCAAAACTCTGGGCGCAACTGGCGTTTCGCTGGAGCGACGCCGCGTCGCACGACCGCGTCTACTGGCTCCTCCTGAGCGCCGGTTACAAGACGTACCGCTTCCTGCCAGTCTTCTTCGACGCGTTCTATCCCCATTGCGACACATCCACCCCGCCGGAGCAGCAGCGCATCCTCGATGCCCTCGCCTCCGCCCGTTACCCCGAGGCGTACGATGCCGAGGACGGCGTCGTCCGCTTCGACCACCCCACGCCGCTCCGCGAGGACGTGGCCCCGCCCACGGAGCGACGACAGCAAAATCCGCACGTGGCCTTCTTCCTGGAGGCCAATCCCGGCCACACGGAGGGCGACGAGTTAGTGTGTCTGACGCGGGTCGTCCGTTCGAACCTCACGCGAGCCGGCCGTCGGATGGTCGAAGTCGACTGACCTCCGTCTCTGTTCGTGCTTGTGTCCCACCCGCGCCTCCGCCTCAATGCGCCGTCTTCTGCCAACGTTTGCGAACACGCTTTGGGCCCTGGCGGCCCTGCCCAAAGCTCTCCGTTTCCACTGGGGGCTGCGCGACAGGACCGCGACACAGCGGCAGGTGCTGCGGCGCATCCTTCGGGACAACGCGGAGGCAGAGGTTGGGCGTCGGTACGACTTCGACTCTATCGACAGCGTGGCCGCCTACCAGGACCGCGTCCCCCTCACAACGTACGAGGACTGGACGGAAGAAATCGATCGGATTGCGGCGGGCGAAGACGGTGTGCTGACGAGCGAGCCCGTGCGCCTGCTGGAGCCGACGAGCGGCTCGACCGCCGCGACGAAGTGGATCCCCTACACCGACGCCCTACAGGATGAATTCCAGCGGGCTGTCGCGCCGTGGATTGTTGACCTGTTTCGCCACCCCTCCCAACTGCTCACCGGCTCGGCGTACTGGTCCGTCTCCCCCGTCGGCGATCGCCCCGAGCAGACGGACGGGGGCGTACCGGTCGGCTTTGCGGACGACAGCGACTACCTGGGCCCAGTGCAGGGGCGTCTGGTGCGGACCGTGATGGCCGTGCCGCCCTGCGTTCGCCGCCTCCGCGACATCGAGGCCTTCCGCTACGTGACGCTACTGGGGCTTCTCCGCCGCGCCGACCTGACGCTGGTCTCGGTGTGGAACCCAACCTTCTTCACGCTCCTCCTGGAGCAACTGCCGGAGTGGGGCGACCGGCTGGCCGACGACCTGGCGGCGGGCACGCTGTCGCCGCCGGGCTCCGTTCCTGCGGCGGTCCGGGAGCAGTTGGAAGCGCAGTGGACGCCCTGTCCCGAGCGGGCGTCCGTCCTCCGGTCCGCCCTGAACGACGCACCTCCGGCCCGCCACCGTCGCCTGTGGCCTCGTCTGCATTTGGTGAGCTGCTGGGCCGACGGGCCCGCCGCGGCTCATGCGGACGAGTTGGCCGCTCTCCTTCCCCACGCCCATCTCCAACCGAAAGGCCTCCTGGCGACGGAGGGCGTCGTCACGATTCCGATGACGGACGCGCCCGCCGGCGTACCCGCCGTCCGATCCCACTTCTTCGAGTTCCTCCCTGCGGACGGTGGCGATCCGGTGCTGCTCGACGCGCTAGAAACGGGCAATCGCTACGACGTGGTGCTCACCACCGGTGGGGGGCTCTACCGCTACCAGCTCCGCGACCGGGTGGAGGTGGGGGGGCGGTGGCGCGGGGTGCCGTGCCTGCAGTTCGTCGGCAAGACCGACCAAGTCGTCGATCGCTTTGGCGAGAAGCTCAATGCCCGCCATGTGCAGCGTGTGCTCGACGCGGTGTGCGACGCTCACGACTTTTCCCCGTCGTTTGCGATGCTGGCGCCGGACGAGCGGGATCCGCCCGGCTATACGCTCTTCGTCAAGACTACGGCCTCTGACTCTGCGCTGCACAACATCGGGCAACGCGTTGAGAGGGGACTGCGCGAGAACTACCACTACGACTACTGCCGCCGCCTCGGTCAGCTCGGCCCGCTTCGCCTCTTTCGGGCGACGGGGAACGCCCAGAACACCTACCTGAAGCACTGCGTGGCGGCGGGCCAGCGGCCCGGGGACGTCAAGCCCACAGTCCTCCATTCCGACACCGACTGGCACCGCCGCTTCGAAGGGGCATTTCTCGAGATCCCTCTTCGCGGCTCCGAATAGCGGCTGTGTGCCGAGAGGAAACCCGTGGCGGAGAAGGACTACGGCAGTGCTTTCCCCCGACGTCCCGAAGCAGGACGTGTGCGTTCACAGTCGGCAAACGCCGTTCCGGGCGCGCGGAAAGGGAACGCTAAGAGCCCGTCAGTCGGTAGAATACCTTCCCACCTCTCTGCCACGGGGGATTCCCAGCCCGGCAGGAACGCACGCCGTGAAGGATATCTGCTTGACCGAAGTCGACACAAAGATGGGTGTTACAATTCGAGACGTTGCGGAGGAGGCCGAAGTATCGGCCACGACCGTCTCGCGGGTCTTCAACCACGACCACCTCGTCAATAGTGAAACGCGGGACCATGTGCTGACGGTGGCCCAACAAATGGGGTATGCCCCCGATGCGACAGCACGAAGCCTCAGCAACGGGCGCACCCAGTCGATGGGCGTGATTCTGCCGGCCCCGCACGGCGAGTTCTTCTCGGAGCTTATCCGGGGGCTCGACGATGCCGCGCAGGAGGCCGGATACTTTCTGCTGATCGCCGGCTCGCACTACGACCCGGAGGAGGGGGTGTCCGCCCTTGAGTCCATTGCGGGCCGCGTGGATGGCCTCGTCATGATGACCCCACGCGTCCGGTCGCGACCGCTGACGCAGGCCATCGACCTGGACCTGCCGGTCGTCCGGGTCAACAGCGAGCCTGGGCCGGACGAGTTTGACCTGTTCAGCATGGAAAACCAGGCAGGGGCGGCCCACGTCGTTCGTCACATGACCGAGCGAGGAGGCTCACGGATTGCCGCCATTACCGGCCCGCCCGGCAGCTACGACGTCGAACGGCGGATGGAGGGCTATCGCCGGGCTGTGCGCGAGCACGACACGGCGGAGGAGGGGGCAGTTATCGAGGGCGACTTTACACAGAAAAGCGGCTACCAGGCCGGGCAGCAGATCGCGGCCCTGGACCGTCGTCCCGACGCTGTATTTGCCTGCAACGACTACATGGCCATCGGGGCCATGTTGGCCTTTCAGGAAGCAGGCATCCGCGTGCCCGATGAGATTGCCGTGGCGGGATTTGACGACATCACGAGCGCCCGCTACGCCAACCCGCCGCTTACGACCGTGGAGGTGCCGGTGTACGATCTGGGCCGCCAGGCTGGCGAACGGCTCCTCCGTCGCGTGCAGGCCAGCACGCCCCCTGAGCCTGAGCAGTTTAAGGTGTCGCACGAACTGAAGGTCCGCGCAAGTACGGGTGGTCCCTGAAGACATTTGCACCGGGGCTTCTGGCGTCCGTAGCCCCCGGCCAAGCGGCCAAAAACCCACCAGACGCAGGGTTCTGCACTGCGTGAACAAGAGTTTGTCCCGGACGCCCCGTCGGGGTGTACGCCGCTGCCCTCACATGAATGCTCTTGTCCCATGCAATCGGGCCCCTTCGGTGTGTATGACTGGATCGCGATTGCGGGGTACCTGGCTGCCATCCTGGGCGTGGGGTTCTGGGCCACGCTTCGGGACAAGACAAGCGAGGACTACTTTCTGGCAAACCGCTCGCTTGGATGGTTCGCCCTCGGGCTCTCCTTATTCGCCACCAACATGTCGGGCAGCACCCTGGTGGGACTGGTCGGGGGCGCGTACCAGATGGGCGTGGCGGTCTATAACTACGAGTGGACGGCGGTCGTCGCGCTGACGATCCTCATTGCCTTCTTCTTGCCCGCTTATCGGCGGCTCGGCATCACGACCGCGCCGGAGTTTCTGGAGCGTCGGTTCGATGCGCGCACTCGTCGGGGGTTTTCGGTCCTTGCCCTCGTCGGCAACGTTCTGATCGACATGGCGGGCACGCTCTACGCCGGGGCAGTGGTCCTGAGCGTGGTTTTTCCGGGGCTTTCCCTGGAGGCGTGCGTGGGCCTGCTGGCGCTGCTGGCGGGCGGGTACGCCATTGCGGGCGGGCTGCGGGCGGCCGTCCACACCGACGTCGTGCAGGGAGGGTTGTTGTTGCTGGGGGCGGCGAGCGTATCGGGCGCGGCCTACTGGCAAGTCGGCGGCTGGGAGGAGGTGCAGGCCGCGACAGCGCCGGCCATGCGGCGCCTCATCCTTCCTGCCGGGAGCGAGGTCGTACCGTGGCCGGGCCTCTTCACCGGCCTGTTGCTTCTGGGCGTGTACTACTGGTGCATCAACCAGGTCATGGTGCAGCGCACCCTTGCGGCGCGCTCGCTCGGGGAGGCCCGCCGGGGCGCCCTCCTGGCAGGGGTCCTCAAGCTTCCGGTGCTGTTTCTGTTGGTGATGCCGGGCCTGTTTGCGGCGGTTCTGTATCCCGACCTCGGGAACCCCGACCTCGTCTTTCCGCGACTGACCGTCGACCTCCTGCCCGATGGGCTTCGGGGGCTGGTCCTCGTGGGCTTTATCGCCGCCGTCATGTCGTCGGTCGACTCGGTGCTGAACGCCGCCTCGGCCCTTCTGACGATGGACTTTTACGCCGCCCTGCGCCCGGAGGCCTCGGAGGAGCGGCTCGTAGCGGTGGGGCGCACCGTCGCCGCGACGGTTCTTGTCCTGGGGGCACTCATTGCGCCGCAGATCGAGCAGTTTGCCTCGCTCTGGACGTACCTGCAGTCGGCCCTGTCGTACCTGACCCCACCCATTGTGGCCGTCTTCATCGGAGGGCTGTTCGTACGGCGGGTGCACCGGCACGCTGCCTTCTACACGCTGGTCGGCGGCAGTGGACTCGCGCTTGTTCTGGTCGCGTTGCAGCCCCCGCTTCACTTCCTCTACGTCGCGGCGCTTCTCTTTGTCGCCAGCCTGCTGTTGATGGGCGGGATCACCTGGGCCGTGCCCGGTCCTGCGCGTCCGCCCCCCAACGCCGCCCTGTGGCGACGTGCAGACGGACGGCTGGGGGCGCTCGTCCTCGGGGGCGTTGCCGTGCTCCTGGCCGCCGTGGCGGGCCTGGTCGGGTTGTTCTGGTAGCCGTGGCCCCCAAACCCCGAGCGGAAGCACGAATCTGAGGGGGCCGGTTCGGCGCATCGACGGGCCACACGACAAGCCTCCGGGCCCGGCACGGTCTCCGTGACCACCGACCCGCTTGACATTCTCATAACGCGGCGGTTATTGTGAAACCGGTTTCTTGAAACCCGTTTCAGCCGCGGGACGAAAATCGCCCCGATGTCGCTGGGCCCGCCGCGGAGCGGTACGCTGACCTTCCCACCCGATTTTTGTAGATCCATGCTCTGGAAAAAAGCGCTTTCGATGCTTGTCGTGCTCTGCGTCGGCGGGGCCGGATCCGCGCTTGGGCAGACCGGCACCGTCGCTGGCACCGTGACGGAGGCCGCGTCGGAGGCCCCCCTGCCGGGCGCCAACGTGGTGGTCCTAAGCGGTGAGCAGGACGCTGGCACGCAGCAGGGCGCCAGCACGGATGCGGACGGCACGTACCGCCTTACGGGCTTGGCGCCGGGGACGTACGACGTGCGCGCGTCCTTCATCGGGTACCAGAGCCAGACGAAGGCGGTGGAGGTTGCGGCCGGGGAGACCACGGAGGTGCACTTTGCCCTCGCGACCGGAGACGTCGCACTGGAGGAGATGGTGGTCGTGGGGTACGGCACGCAGGAGCGCAGCGACCTGACGGGGTCGATCTCGTCGGTGCCCACTGAGGACCTCGAAGAGGCGCCCATCGAGGGGGCACAGGAGGCCATTCAGGGACGGGTCGCGGGCGTCAGCGTGACGCAGAACACCGGGAGCCCGGGCTCTGGATTCAGCATCCGCATTCGGGGCACGGGGACCACCGGCAACAGCAATCCCCTCTACGTGGTGGACGGGGTGCCCGTCTCGGATCCGACCGCCACGGGTGCAGGGGGCATCAGCTTCGTCAACCCCAGTAACATCGAGTCGATCGACATTCTGAAGGGGGCGTCGGCGGCGGCCATCTACGGGGCACAGGCGGCCAACGGCGCGGTCATCATTACCACGAAGGGCGGGCAGTCCGGGGAGCGCAGGATTTCCTTCAACGCCTACACGGGCCTCCAGGAAACGCCCCGCACTATCGACATGCTGGAGGGGCCCGAATACGCCGCCCTGCGCAACGAGGCAAACATTAACGCCGGGCAGGCGCCCACCTTCACCTCGCCGAGCACGTTCCTCGGGCCCAACGGGACGACGGACTACCAGGACCGGGTCTTCGAGCAAGGGACGACGCAGAACTACAACCTGGCTGTCTCAGGGGGGACCGACGACCTCACGTACCGCATCAGTGGGGGATACTTTGAAGAGGGCGGCATCATCGACAAGTCGAACCTGGAGCGGTTGAATGTGCGGGTGAACACCGAATTCGAGGTCAATGACCTCCTCACGGTGGGGGAGAAGGTGACCTTTGAACGGACGACCCGAAACACGATTTCGGAATCGGACAACGTGCGCAACCTGCTCATCCAGACGCTGCAGGTGGACCCCACCGTGCCGGTGCGTGACAGTGCGGGCAACTTCACGGCCCAGCCCCGGACGAACGCCAACAATCCGCTGGCCGCCCTGGACTTCCGGAACAACGAGTACAACGAGAACCGACTCGTCGGGAATGTCTTCGCGGAGCTCTCTTTCCTGGAATCGCTCCGCGTCCGGTCGCAGTTCGGCTTCGACCTGCGCAACGGCAATACGTACGCCTTTACGCCGGAGTACGACATCAGTCCAAGTTTCCGGAACGTCTCCCCGAGCGCCACGCAGTACTCGGACTTCCAGAGCTCGCTCGTGTGGGACAACACGGTCACCTTCGACAAGACCTTTGGCGTCCACGACGTGGAGGCGGTGGGCGGCACCACGATCGAGACGAACGACTACCGCTTCATCAACGCGACCACGCAGGGCCAGCCGGGGAATGCGTCTTCGCTTCGGTATCTGGGGGCGGGCCCCGAGGTGGTCAACGTCGGGGGAAGCCTCGCGGAGTCGAACCTCCTGTCGTTCTTCGGGCGCGTCAACTACAACTTCTCGGACCGCTACCTGCTGACTGCCGTGGCGCGGTACGACGGCTCCTCGCGGTTCGGGGAAAACAACCGGTTTGCGTTCTTCCCGTCCGTCTCGGCCGCGTGGCGCGTCTCCGAAGAGCCGTTCTTCCCCGACACGGACCTGGTAACCAACTTGAAGCTGCGGGCCGGGTGGGGGCAAAACGGCAATCAGCGCATCGGGGATTATCCCTTCGCGGCCACCATCGCCGGCGGGCAGAACTACGTCCTGAACGGTCAGCTGGCCCCGGGCTCCGCCCCGCTGCAGTCGCCCAATCCCAACGTGAAGTGGGAGGAGACGACCCAGACGGACGTGGGACTCGATGCTACTCTCTTTGGCGAGCGGCTGGACCTGAGCGTCGGATTCTTCAACAAGGTGACGTCCGACCTGCTGGTCTATCTGCCGCCCATTCCCACGAGCGGCCTGGTCAGCGCCAGTCCGGAGAATGCCGGCGAGATTCGGAACCGTGGCTGGGAGTTTTCGGCCAACTACTCGACGACGCCGCTGGAGGACCTGACGGTGCGGATTGGGGGCAACCTGACGACCCTGAGCAACGAAGTGCTGAGCCTCGCCCAGTCGACCGACTTCGTGATCAACAGCGGCTTCTACCGGAACGGGTCCATCACGCGTACCGCGCCGGGCCACCCGGTCGGTGCCTTCTACGGCTTCGTGACCGACGGCCTGTTTCAGACGCAGCAGGAGGTGGCCGACGCGAACGCGCTGAACGACGACGGGCCCTACCAGAGCGCCGGCACGGCGCCGGGCGACATCCGCTTCAAGGACCTGAACGGAGACGGCCAGATTACGCAGGCGGATCAGACCTTCATCGGCGACCCCACCCCGGACTTTACCTACGGGTTCAATCTGGACGTTGAGTACAAGGGGGTGAGCCTGAGTACCTTCTTTCAGGGCGTGCAGGGCAACGACCTCTTCGCGGCCTACAAGTTCTACACGGTGTTCAACCCGGCCTTCAACATGAGCGAGGCCGTCAAGAACCGTTGGACGGGCCCCGGCACGAGCACGCGCATGCCCCGCCTCACGTCTTCCGACCCCAACCAGAACAGCCGCATTTCCGACTTCTACGTGGAGGACGGCTCGTACCTCCGCCTCAAGAACATCCGGCTGGGCTACTCGGTGCCGTCGCGCCTGCTGGACGGCCTCGGGGCCGGCCTGAGCCAGGCGCGCCTCTACGTGAGCGCGAAGAATCTCTTCACGATCACGGGATACGACGGGTACACCCCCGAGATCGGGGTCAACAATAATACGCTCGACCGCGGGATCGACCGGGCCACCTACCCGCAAGCCCGCGTCTATACGGTGGGGATCAACCTTGGCTTCTAAGAAGCGCGGCGCGCGCTCCCAACCCCGCCCCCGGGGACTTCGCGGTCTCCCACAGAGCCCCCAGCCTCGACACGCACTTCCCACACCGACCGATTGATCGGCCATGTACCGACGCGTTTTTTCCGGCCTGCTTGCGGCCGTCGTTCTCACTGCCCTCGTCGCCGGGTGCGACAGCTTCCTGCAAAAATCCCCACAGGGCGAGCTGACCTCCGAAAACTTCTTCCGGAATGGGGAGGACGCCCAGCGGGCCCTCAACGCGGCGTACGACTACGCCCAGGCGCGGTCCTTCGACTTCTTTCCGCCCTACCCCATGATCTTTGGGTCCATCGCCTCCGATAACGCCACGAAGGGCGGGGAGAGCGGGAGCGACCAGATTTCGGTCCAGCGCGTGGAGCAGTTCAACCCACGCCCCACGGACCCCTACGTGGCCTCCACGTGGAATACGCTCTACACGGGAATCTACCGGGCGAACCTGGTCATCGCGAACGTGCCGGACATCGAGGGCATGAGTGCCGCCCAGCGGGAGCAGATCGTGGGAGAGGCCAAGTTTCTGCGGGCCTACTTCCACTTCTACGCGCTCAAGATGTACGGCCTCGGGGATGACCGGTCGAACGACGGGCCGGGCATTCCCCTGATCACCGAGCCGCTCCCGGCGTCGGACGCCGACGTGCCGCGCACGCCGGAGGCGGAGGTGTGGGCCCAGATCGAGACGGACCTGCAGGAGGCCGCGTCCGCGATGGCCTCCACGGCGCCGGATCTGGGGCGGGCCACGCAGGGCGCCGCGAAGGCCCTGCGCGTGAAGGCGCACATCTTCCAGGAGGACTGGACCGAGGCGCAGACGCTGGCGCAGGAGATCATCGACTCGGGCCGCTACAGCCTGGATCCGGACTACAGCCGCATTTTTGATCAGCGCGGCGAGTTCGGGCCGGGATCCATCTTCGAGATCAACCACGTGGACATTACCAACGGCCTGGAGGGCACGGTGGGGGCGGCCTACCAGAATAGCCGGGCCACGTGGGGCTTTGGATTCAACTGTCCCACCCAGGCGCTTTACGACGCCTTTGAGGCCAACGACCCCCGTCGCGACGCCACCATCATCGAGGACGGGGAGACGATCACCGGCCCGCAGGGCAACACCGAGACGGTGGAGGTAATCGGGGCCTGCGCCGCGAACGGCCCCGACGGCTACCTCAACGAGAAGATGTGGCTGCCGGCCGCCCGCCAGCCCTCTGGTCCCCGCAAGGGCCCTACGAATCGGCGCGTCATCCGCTACGCCCACGTGCTGCTGTGGCACGCAGAGGCCGCCAACGAAGCGGGCAATCCGCAGGCGGCCCTCGAATCGCTGAACAAGGTCCGCGCCCGGGCCCGCGACGACGACGCCGACCCGTCGAACGATTCGGACGGCGTGCTTCCCGACATCACGACCACCAACCAGAGCGAGCTTCGCGACATCATCTGGCACGAGCAGCGGGTGGAGTTCGCGATGGAGTACCAGCGCTTCTTCAACCTCGTGCGGCAGGGGCGTACCGACCTGCTGGCCGACGAGGGCTTCGAGGAGGGCGTCAACGAGCGCTTCCCCATCCCGCAGGAGCAGCTCGATCAGGGCGAGGCGCTTGAGCAAAATCCCGGATATCAGTAGCGGCTCGTCCGCGACGCACGCCAGGAGAGGTCCTGGGTCCCCACTTCGCACGTATCTTTGATCACCAGAGGCCCGGCTCGAAGGGCCCGTTGCCTGCCATGACCCACGTTGTTTCCTATTCCCGTCGGGCGCTGTATCTGTTGCTAACCGTCGTTGCCGCCGGCCTCGTGCTGGCGGGGTGCGACTCTGGCCCCACCCAAGACCCTGCGGACGGGGTCATTGCCCCGGTGTCGTCCGAGGTGAGCTTTCGGGTACAGCCGGACTCGTCGCAGTCCGACACCCTGACGCTCCAGTACGAGGGGCTCAGTGAGCGTCCCCGTCCCGATACCGCCAGCCTGCCGAGCGTCTACGCCGTGGAGGTGGAGGAGGAAACCGGCACGCCCAGCAACGGCGAAAGCACATTCGTGGTGACCTTTGTGGGCCCCCGGCAGTCGGGCAATTACGCGTCGCCCATTCGCTTCCGGGCCGGGGACGTGACCGCCACGGTGCGGTTTGCCGGCATAGTGATCGGGCCCCAAACCATCGCCGACTTTGAGAGCGGCACGGAGGGGTTCTTTGCCTTCGGTGGACCGGGCATTAGCCAGGAGGACGGGCAGCTTCGCATCGACGGCAACAGCCTGGGCGGAAGCGGGAACTTCCCGGGGATTGTGAAGCCGTTTAGTGCCCCCGTAAACTTCGAAGACACGCCCGTCGTGGAGATGCGCATGCGAGTTGTCGCGAGCGACACCGCCGTCGTCCGCACAGCCCTCAATGGGGCCGGCGACAATGCTGATGCCAATCCCACAGTCCCAGAGCTCGTGGCGGAGGTGCCGGGCAACCAGGGATACAGCACGTACTACTTCGACTTCCGGGACAACTTCGTGCAGTTCGACGGGGTGCCGGTCGACCCGACACAGATCGGAGAAATCGCGATTCTGATCAACGACAACAACCCCAATACCTTCACCGGCACGATCTACGTGGACGAAATCCGACGCCGTCCCGGCATTCCGGACGCTGCTGAGTAGGTCCACAGGTGGCGTCACGCTCCTTCCGCACACGTTCCTCCGAAGCCATGTGCACTGCGTTTTTGTACCTGCGGCCCCTCGTCGTAGTCCTGCCGTTGCTGTTTGCCACCGCCGGATGTGATTCGGGCGGGGGAGGAACGGCCGAGGAGAATACGCCCCCGGCCGCCACGTTCAGCGTGGCCCCCAGCGTCCCCACGGCCGGAGCGGAGGTGCAATTCGACGCCTCGGCGTCTAGCGACGAGGACGGTGAGATCGTCTCCTACGAGTGGACCTTTGCCGATGGCACGACCGTCACCGGGGAAACGGTGACCCACGCGTTCGACGAGAGCGTGGCGAACCGTTACGGGGAGCCGTCCCGCTACGAGGTGACCCTCACGGTGACGGACGCGGACGGCGCCACCGACGCGGCCTCGAAGAGCGTGCGGGTGGATCCTACCAGCCCGACGGTGACCTGGGAGCAGGTGTGGGGCGACGAATTTGAGGGGCAGAGTCTCCCGAATTCGGACAAATGGTCCTACGAAACCGGCGGCGACGGCTGGGGGAATCAGGAGCAGCAGTACTACACCCAGGAGGACACGGACAACGCCCGCCTGGAAAACGGACACCTCATCATCGAGGCCCGCAAAGAGTCGTACGAGGGCAACGACTACACGTCGGCCCGTCTCAACAGCAAGGCGTCGTGGAAATACGGCCGCTTCGAGATTCGCGCCAAGCTGCCGGCGGGACGCGGCACGTGGCCGGCCCTCTGGATGCTGGCCGATGAGCAGACCTACGGCGACCAGTACTGGCCCGACAACGGCGAGATGGACATTATGGAGCACGTGGGGTACGACGAGGGCGTGATCCACGGCACCGTCCACACCGAGGCCTTCAACCACATCGACGGCACGGACCGTGGGACCTCCATCACCGTGCCGACCGCGACGTCTGAGTTCCACGACTACGCCATGGAGTGGACCCCCGGCGAAATCCGCGTCTTCGTCGACGGCGAGCGGTACTTTACCTTCCAGAATCGAGAGCAGTACGGCTGGCAGGAGTGGCCCTTCGACCAGAAATTCCACCTCCTGATGAACATCGCGGTCGGGGGGACCTGGGGCGGGGCCGAAGGCATCGACGACTCGGCCTTCCCGGAGCGCATGGTGATCGATTACGTGCGAGTGTATAAGCCCGAGTAGGCTGCCGGTCGTTACCCCCACCAACGCCCATTTTTCCCTGACGTCCCCCCGAATGATTGCTTCCTTCCCCAAAAATGGGACTCCTCTCCTGCTTGCCGCGGCGTTGCTGCTCGCAGGGTGTGCCGACACGCGTTCTACGACCAGTTCCCGCAGCACGATGGCCACCGGCAGTCCTCCTGACTCGACGACGGAGACCGACGCCGTGGGCCAGACGGGCCAGCAGGCGGACCCCGAGGGGCGCCGTATGCCGCTCGGCCGCGACGTGTCGCTGCTCGATAGTCCGGAGCCGCCCGTCGGCGCCCTCGTCCGTAGCAGCGACGCGTTCGCCCGTGAGATCGTGCGCGACTCCGCGACCACCAGCGTCTCGAATGTAGAGCAGAAGGTCGACTCGCTGTTGCGCGAAATGACACTGGCGGAGAAGGTGGGACAGATGACCCAGTTGACGCTCGGCACCGTCTCGCAGGAGGCGCACGAAGACAGCCCCGGCGCCATTCGTGACCACGCGCTCGATGCGGAGAAGCTGCGCAACGTGGTGGTGGAGCACCACGTCGGCTCCATCTTGAACGTGGCCGGGCAGGCCTTCTCCGTGGAGCACTGGGCCGAGGTCATGCGCCAGGTGCAACAGACGGCGACGGAGGAGACCCGCCTCGGCATCCCTGTCCTCTACGGCATCGACGCGGTGCACGGCGCCAATTACACGCGGGAGGCGGTTCTCTTTCCCCAAAACCAGGGCCTGGCCGCCACCTGGAATCCGGCCCTCGCCCAAGAGACCGCGGCCATCACGGCCCGCGACGTGCGTGCCTCCGGCATCCCGTGGAACTTCGCCCCCGTCCTCGACCTGGGGCGCGAGCCGCGGTGGCCCCGCCTCTACGAAACGCTCGGGGAGGACACCCACCTGGCCACCGTGATGGGTCTGGGCCTGCTGCGGGGCTACCAGGGCACCGACGTGAGCGCCCCCACCCGCACGGCGGCCACCCTCAAGCACTACGTGGGGTACTCCGCCCCGGAGACCGGCCTGGACCGCACCCCGGCGCGCATTCCGGAAACCGAGATGCGCGAGCAGCACCTGAAGCCGTTCCGGGCTGCCATCGAAGCAGGGGCCCAGTCGATCATGGTCAACTCCGGGGAGGTGAACGGCGTGCCCGCCCACGCCAGTTCGCATCTGCTCCGGGACGTGCTCCGGGACGAGCTTGGCTTCGAGGGCGTGGCGGTCAGCGACTGGCTCGACATCAAGAAGCTCGTGAACGTTCACCGCGTTGCCGCTAACGAGCGGGAGGCCACCAAGATGGCCGTCATGGCGGGGGTCGACATGAGCATGGTCCCGTCGGAGCTTTCGTTTTACGACCACCTGCTCTCGCTCGTCCGGGACGGGGAGGTGCCCGAATCTCGCGTCAACGAGGCCGTGCGACGCATCCTCCGGCTCAAGTTTGAGACCGGCCTCTTCGAAGACCCGCTCCGGGGCCTCGATCAAGCGGCGGACGTCGGGTCGCCTCGTGACCGGCGGGTGTCGCTCCAGGCGGCCCGCGAGTCGGTCACGCTCCTCCGCAACCGCGACGTAGGGGGCGGCCAAGCGGACTCTGATACGGACGAGCAAGGCACAGGGGCGGGCGCGCCGCTCCTGCCGCTCGGCGCAGACCAGGACGTGCTCGTGACCGGCCCCACCGCCCACTCCATGCAGTCGATGCACAACGGCTGGTCTTATACCTGGCAGGGCGGCGGGGCGGCTCAGAAGATGTTTCCGGACGGGCGCCCCACGCTCATGGAAGCCGTGCGCGAAAAGGTGGGTGCGGACCAGATGACCTACGTCCCGGGCGCTACGCTCACCGATCCCGAGCGGATGGATGACGCCGTGGCCGCCGCCGAAGGGGCCGACGTAGCTGTGGTGGCGCTCGGCGAGGGCGCCTACGCGGAGACGCCCGGCAACCTCGACGCCATGGCGCTCCCCGAGGCTCAGCGCCGGCTGCTCCGCCGGGTGGCCGACACCGGCACGCCGGTGGCCCTGGTGCTCATTCAGGGCCGCCCGCGCCTCCTGGGCGACGCGGCGGGCCGCCCCGACGCGATTCTCACGGCGTACAATCCGGGCCCGGAGGGAGGGCAGGCGCTCATGGAAGTGCTGTACGGCAGCGTCAACCCCAGCGGGCACCTTCCCTACACCTATCCCCGCTCGTCGGTGGGCATGGTCACGTACGACCGCAAATACAGTGAAAACCAGGACCGGGAGGGGGGAATGGACGGGTTCGATCCGCTGTTTGAATTTGGGGAGGGGCTCTCCTACACGCAGTTCGAGTACAGCGAACTGAGCCTGGACCGAGATTCGATGACGACCGACACGTTGCAAAGCGGCGGGACAGTAGAGGTTGAGGTGACGATCACCAATGCCGGAGACCGGCCCGGGAAAGACGTCGTGCAGCTATACCTCCGCGATCTGGTCGCTAGCGTTACGCCGCCGGTCAAGGAGCTTGTCCGCTTCGCGAAGGTCGACCTGGCGCCCGGCGAGAGCACCCGGGTCTCGTTTGGCCTGACGGCCGAGGACTTCAGCTTCGTGGGGCGGGACGGCGAGCCGGTGGTGGAGCCCGGAACCTTTCGCCTGCAGGTGGAGGGCCTCAGTGCGCCCGTCGACCTGGTTGGCGACCGGTTTTTGGCGGAGGAGTCGAGAAATGCTCTCGGCGCCCCGGCGTCCGTCTCTGAGCAGTGAGGGAGCAGGTCAGACCGATCCACGCCCACGAGGGAGGAGCGCCCCGGCTCCCGATCGGCTCTGCAGGCTGGGCGTACGCCGCTGGGCAGCGTCTCGCTTAGGCGTAACGCGTGCGGCCGCCCCCCCGACAGGCTAGACGAATCTACGGAAAAGCGTGCCGGGGCAGCTCACTGCGGGTCGTCACGCGAGCCCCGTTGTGTGAGGGAGCGACGTCGCACACGCAAATTCTGATCGCGAATTGTGATTTCCGGGCCTCACCCCGAGGTTGGACCTGCCGCAACGCCTGCCCTCCGTCACTTTCAGTTGAGGTCGATCCCCCATGAACGAGTCCTCCACCGATCCCACCCCCGAGACCGACGAGGCATCCCCGACCGGAAACGTCTTCAAAATCGTCCTCCTGTCCCTGTCCGCCGCGCTCGGCGGCTTTTTGTTTGGGTTCGACAGCGGGGTGATCAACGGCACCGTGGAGGCAATTCAGGGTGAGTTTAACTCCGGGCAGGTCGGCACCGGGTTCAACGTGGCGTCCATGCTGCTGGGCAGTGCCGTGGGGGCGTTCTTCGCGGGCAACCTGGCCGATAAAATCGGCCGGCGGCCCACCCTCATTCTCACGGCCCTCGCCTTCATGGTGAGCGCCTGGGGCTCCGGGGCCGCGGGCGGGTCGGTGTCCTTCGTGGCCGCTCGTCTGATTGGGGGACTGGCGGTGGGAGCGGCCAGCATTCTGGCGCCCGCCTACATCAGCGAAATCGCTCCCTCCAGCATCCGCGGCAGCCTCGCTACGCTGCAGCAGCTGATGATTGTGGTGGGGCTCTTCATGGCCTTCGTGAACAACTACCTCATCGCCCAGGCCGCCGGGAGCGCCGCCGATGCGTTCTGGATGGGCTTCGACGCCTGGCAGTGGATGTACTGGATGGAGCTGGTGCCCGCCGGGGTCTTTTTCCTTTCTCTGCTCGCGATTCCGGAGTCCCCGCGCTACCTGGTGGCCGCTAACCGGGAGGACGAGGCCGCCTCCGTGCTCGACAGCCTAGGCACCGCCATCAACGTAAAGGAAAAGCTCGCCGACATTCGGTCGACCCTGAGGGAGGAGCGGCGCCCGCGCCTCACGGACGTGATCCAGGAGCACACCGGTCGGATTCACCCCTTGCTGTGGGCCGGCATCGGCCTGGCGGCTCTGCAGCAGTTGACCGGGATCAACGTCGTCTTCTACTACGGCGGGACGCTCTGGCAGGCCGCCGGCTTCACCGAGGCAAGTGCCCTCCTGACGAACGTCGTCAACGGCTCCGTAAACGTCGTCTTTACCTTCGTGGCGATTGCCCTGATCGACCGGGTGGGGCGCCGCCCGCTCCTGCTCGTGGGTTCGATCGGGCAGGCCCTTATGCTGGGGATCATGGCGTACGTCTTCGCTACCGCGGCGCAGGGTGGGGCCGGCGGCATCGAGATGCAGGGCAACCAGGGCGTCGTGGCGCTCGTGGCCGCCAACGCGTACATCGCGTTCTTCGCGTTTTCCTGGGGGCCGGTCATGTGGGTGATGCTCGGAGAGATGTTTCCGAACCGGTTTCGGGGCGCCGCCCTCTCGATTTGCGGCCTGGTGCAGTGGCTCTCAAACTTCCTGGTCACGTGGACCTTCCCCATTCTGCTGGGGTCCATCGGGCTCGGCGTGTCCTACGGCATCTACGCGGCGTTCGGGGTCGTGGCCTTTGTCTTCGTAAAGCTGTTCGTCAACGAAACGAAGGGGCGCTCGCTGGAGGACATGTCACGGGAGGCCGAGGCGATCACGTAAGCCCGCTCCGTGGAGGCATCCCTGACTTCTCCCCCGGCTAAAGCCGGAGGGGTTACTGCTCCTTCGCGCATCCTCAATACTCTAAAGGACCCCCACAGGAGGACTTGATGGAGCGGTTGCCACGTCGCATGGCGTTCGGAGGCCGCCACCAGCCCCTTTTGAGGGCCGCTCAGTGGGCTTGGGCGACGGCTTATCGTGTCAGACGGCCGGTTCGCCGGATGACCGGAATCGACCTTCGCTACGGAGGGTTTTGGTCCCCGCGCGACGCTCTGAGCCTCCTTCAGCACCCAACAATCGATCCTCCGACGCCATGCGTAGCTCTGTCTCTTCGACTTCTCGTCGTTCCCCCGCTTGCCGCTCTGCTTCTCAATCGAACGCTGGCCGGTCCGGTGCTCGTGGCATGCTCGCCACCGGAAGCCTCTGGCGGCTGACGGCCTGCATGGCACTGGCCGTTGGGCTTGGTCTCCCCGGACTGATGGGAGCAAGCCCGGCCGCTGCCCACAGTGGGCCCGCGCACGGTGCCGTACTTCCTGCCGATGCGGCCGACCAGCAGGATGTCCCTGATCGCACGCGTCATATCGACCATATCGAGAGCGACGGCCACATTGACAGACAGCTCGCCCGCATGCTGCGGAAAGAGCAAGAAATGTGGCCCTCAATGCGGATGGGTTACATCCGGGCCGCGATTGAGGTGGCCTCCAATCAAGAAAACGTCGATCTTTCCCGAACGACCGGCGCGCTCCTTGACATTATCGAGGAGGACTCCAACTCCGAAAATCGCCGCATGGCCGTGCAGGCCCTCCACGAGATTGGGCCGGACCACGTCGGGGAGCAGCGGTACCGACAGGCCATGGGCCAGCTCCACGCCCTGATGCAGGCCGAGAAATCCAAGCAGGTGCGTGACGCCGCGGCGAGAGCGCTTACCCAGTACACCGGGTAGAAGCCCACCCCAACGGATCACGGCTGCCTGGTAACGTCGCAAACCTGTGACGTCGCAAGCGAACGCCCCGTCGCCCATTGTGGCGGGGCGTTTTTTTCTTTGGCACGACGTTTGGCGCGGGAACGGCGCCTGACACCACCGCCGGCGTGAGGCGCTGAATGAACGTGCAAGATTGCCCCCGTTCCGCGGACGCAAACGGCTTCAGGGCAGATTCTCCCACGTCCGTCGGGCCCAGGCCTAGTGGTATTTTGTGGGCCTAGGCGTTATGTTCGCCCCGCGTTCTCGTCTTGACCATTCCCCGTCCCGTCATGCGTTCTGTCCAAAGAGGCGTCCCGCTCCTCATCCTGCTACTCTTCGTCGGGACGGCGGGAGGTCAAGTGCCCGACGGCTACGTCCCCGACCAGCCGATGCCGATGGATCCGGCCACGCCGGCGGTGCTTCCGATGGAAACGCGGGCCGAGGTCATCAACGACTGGCTTGAGACGCGCCTCGATACAGTCGTCGCCGCGGCCATGCGGGCCGAAGCCGTCGACCTTTGGATCGTAAGCGGCCGGGAGTACAACGAGGGTCCGGTGCTGGAAACGATGCTCCCCGCCACGTGGCAGTCGGCGCGCCGCCGCACGATTCTCGTCTTTCACGACCGGGGGCCGGGGGAGGGCCTCGAGCGGCTGGCGGTCTCGCGGTACGACGTGGGGGACCTGTTTCGCACCGCGTGGGACAAAGACGAGCAGCCCGATCAGTGGGCGCGCCTCGCCGAAATCGTGCAGGCGCGGGATCCCGAGCGCATTGCCGTCAACCGGTCGGATGTCTTTGCGCTGGCCAACGGGATGACAGACACCGAGTACGCCCAGCTTCGGGGCGCGCTCCCCGACCAGTACGAGGAACGACTGGTGTCGGAGGAGGGGCTGGCCGTGCGCTGGCTCGAAACGAGGACCGAGGCGGAGCGGGAGGTCTACCCGCAGGTGGTGCGGCTGGCCCGCTCGATCATCGCGACGGGCCTTTCCGAACAGGTCATCCAACCGGGCGTCACGACCACCGACGACGTGGAGTGGTGGTACCGCGAGCGCATTCGCGACCGTGGCCTTACGGCCTGGTTTCATCCGACGGTGTCGATGCAGCGGCCCGGGACCACGAAGGACGGGGACTTCTCGTCGGAGCAGGAGGGGCGGGTCATTCGCCCGGGCGACCTGCTCCACGTCGATTTCGGCATTACCTATCTGCGCCTCCACACCGACACCCAGCAGCACGCCTACGTGCTCCGGCCCGGCGAGACGGCGGCCCCCAAGGGGCTCCAGCACGGGCTCCGCGTGGGCAACCGGCTCCAGGACCTGATGACAGAACGCTTCGAGACGGGGCGGACCGGGAACGAGGTGCTCTCGGCGACCCTCGAGGCGGCGGAGGCGGAGGGAATTGACGCCACTGTCTACGGCCACCCCATCGGCTTCCACGGCCACGGGGCTGGGCCCCTCATTGGGCTGTGGGATCAGCAGGAGGGCGTGCCCGGCAAAGGCGAGGTCCCGCTCCGGCCGAACACCGCCCACTCGATCGAGCTGAACGTGGCGGTGTCGGTGCCCGAATGGGGCGGGCAGGAGGTGCTGATTCGGCTGGAGGAAGACGCGCTCTTTACCGGCGAGGCGGTTCGCTACCTCGACGGGCGGCAAACGGAGTTGTATCTCATTCCGCGGCCGTGATGCCTGTTGGCGGTCGGAGGTTGGCGGCAGGGCCCAGTCCCGGCTGCCACTGTCGACGGGCCCACGGCTGCCCATCGTTTGGGCCCCTCGCGTTCGCGCAGCGACGTTTAATCGACCAGTAACGGCTGTCCCATGGCCGGTTGCCTTGGGTGAGGAATAGGGCCGGCCCGCCGTCGGGAGAGGGCTTGGGACCCCTGCGCTGGAAATCCGTTCGTCCTCCCCTGTCGTTCTCACTCACTCCTTCCTGATTGTTATGGCTGACACAAACGGACAGCGTGACCCGGACCGCGAAACAGTGTCGGGGCGCGACTTTGCCGGCGAGCACGTTCGCATCGACGGCAAGCACTTTGAGGACTGCACGTTCGACAGCTGCCGGCTGATCTACAGCGGCGGGACGCCCCCCAACTTTGTGGGGTGCGACTTCGCCGCGCCGCACTTTGCATTTGAGGGGGCGGCGCAGAGCACCGTCCAGCTCATGAGCGCGATCTACAACGGGATCGACGAGCGCATTATCGAGAAGACCTTCGACCAAATCCGGAAGGGATTTGGGGAGGCGTAGTGCCCGTTCTGAGACGGGCCTTGTCTAGTGCTACAGGGGGGCGGTGCCGTCCCGCGGAGAGAAAAATGGGGGCCGTGACAGGGCAGAGCCACGAGCGGACGTGACGCTACGCCTGGTCGAGCCAGGCGCGAAGCATCCACCGGTCCGCCTCAATTTGCTCCCGCAGGTCGCCAAGGACGGCCTCGGTGCCGGCGTCGTCCGCCGCTTCTGCCCGTTCCTGCAGGCGGCCGGCCCGTTCGTCGAGAGCGCTGAGGTCTTCGGTCACGTGCTGCACCATTGCCTCGGCCGCCGGTATGCTCGGGTCTTCCTCCAGTGAGGCGAGATCCAGTACGTTGGCGAGGGTGTGGACGGGTCGGTCGCCGCGGCTCCGCACCCGCTCGGCCAGCTCGTCGATGGCGTCGTTCCAGAAGTCGTAGATCTCCTCAAACTCCTCGTGGAGCGCGAAGAAGTGCGGCCCGGTCACATTCCAGTGGTAGTGCCGCACCTTCTGGTAAAACACGGTGGCGTCCGCCAGTAGATGATTGAGCCCGGTCGTTACGTCGGTGTCCTCGGAGATGGGTGCGTCGGTGGAAGAATCCATGGGAATAAGGGATGTGTGGTCGAGAGAACAGTGCAGCGAAGCAGTCTGCACGAACGGCTTTGGCCGGTGCTGAAGGAAGTGTATCTACTTCACTCATTTGTATTTACATGTGCTTACAGTGTTTCGGTCGCCGTGGGCTCAGCTTCCTGTTCGACGGCGGAAACGGAGGACTGAACTGCCATCCGCCCACCGGAAATCCACTGGTAGAAAGGGCTCGCAGACGAGGACGAAGAGAAAGGTGGCACCGCTGTGACTGTCTGCGAGAGCACTGTGGGGGAGTTCTGGTCCGCCGCCTTCCGGGCGAGTGCACCTCGCGGTCGGGACCAGGCGGGTGGCGCCCAGCCCTCGAGAAGATTAGAGGCCACAATCGCGGGGCATGAACGCGCCGAGTTTCTCCCTCCGTCCCGATCGGGGGAGGATGCGAGAGAAACTGCCCCACCGTGACGGAAACGCGAGGCGGAGGCCTGCAACCTCCCCACGCGTTTCGCGTTGCAGGTCCTCCGTTATGTCATAACATGTAAACACATTACTGGGTATGATCCGCTATAGCTCCTTCCTCGCTGCGCTTATCTTCACGGTCTTTGGGTTGGGGGTGGGGCATCCCGACCCCGCACGGGCCCAGGACGACGGCGGCGCGTCGGCGGACAACATCTTCGTTGTCGTTTCGTCGGGAGAACCCCAAACTCAGATGATGGCGATGGTGCTTGGCAATCAGGTGGCCGCTAAGGGGGCCTCGGTTCGGGTTCTTCTGTGCGACGCGGCCGCCCGGCTGGCCGTGCAGGGCGAATCGTTTCCAACGTTTGAGCCGGCAGGGCGCACCCCACAGAACCTGCTCCAGGGGCTGATGCAGAAAGGCGCTACCGTCGAGGTCTGCGCCATTTTCCTCCCAAACACCGAGTACGAACCCTCGGATCTCTTGGATGGGGTTGGCGTGGCGAAGCCTGGACCGATTGCCGATCACATGCTGAAGCCGGGCGTCCGGTACTTCACGTTTTAGGCTGCGCTGCGCGACAGGTCGCATCGACACGGCGGGTGCTCATTTCGGAGTGGGCGGGTGATCAGCGGTCACGTGCTGAACCAATCGTGTGCCGGTCGGTCACAGGTGACCGGCCTCTCAACAGGACCTCCGCTTCTGTTGCGGGCTGCCGGGCGGAACGTCGCACGGCTGCGCCGGCAGATGCACGCGCCGCAGGATGGGGTAGCGCTGTTTGTAGCGGAAGGGACGCGGATCGCCCGTTGGCTCCTCACCGAGGACGAGCACCCTGGTGCCCGGGTCCGTGAGGCGTCCCTGCCGGGAGGCGCTGCCCGACGTGTTTGTCGTGGTTTCCCAGGCCTCGGTCCACCCGTAGAGCCATTTCGCGTCGCTGTTGACGAGGCGCACGCAGCCGTGACTCG